>Ga0137410_10003122_pt1 | contig 11230 bp, 13 predicted proteins | sample CZODoug1_16funga_FD_108878 | JGI IMG/M metagenome (GOLD analysis project Ga0137410, IMG submission 108878) | Vadose zone soil fungal communities from Angelo Coast Range Reserve, California, USA - CZODoug1_16fungal (Illumina Assembly) | ecosystem: Environmental > Terrestrial > Soil > Vadose zone... | reverse complement strand
GGGCTTGCTCGTCAAGTTTTGGAAACTGATTGTCGTGGGGATTGCGGCGTTGGTCGGCGCCCTGAAGCGACTGTGGTCCAGGATCACCGGTAAAAGGAACGAGATGCAGCCGCAGTGACGATTGTTTTTCTCGCGCTGCTCACGCTGATCGAAGGCGTGCGGCGCGTGCCGCGCGGGTCCGTCGTGTTGCACCGCGTGTTGTTCGGGCAGTGGACGGTCGAGCCGCCGGAGCCGGGGGAGCGGGTGCGTCTCCTGTCGTGGTGGTCGCCGCTGATGAGCACGATCGTGCTCGCGCCGCGGCAGCAGTACCGGCGCACCGATGCCGACGTGGTGCAGAGCCTCTACACCGCGCTGTTCGACCTGCGCGTGCTCGGCGTCGTCGAACTGCTCGTGCTGGTGCTGGGGGTGCCGTTCGCGCTGCAACGGTTTGGCGCGCTCGGATTCTTCGCCGCCCTCGGCGTGGTGCTGCTCCTCTGTCTCACGATCTTCACCGCTGTGGCGTTCAGCGCGCGCGGCCTCGGCAAGCCGTGGCGCGCGGCGCTGCGCTGGGCGCTCCCCTATCTGTCGCCGTTCGCCGCGCCGCGTGGCGCCGAGGCGCTGCTCGAGGAGGCGCTGCGCGACGTGCCGCCCTCGGTCGCGAGCGGCGCGCTGCTCCCCGCGGACGCGTTCCTGCGCTGGGTTCGCCCCATTGTGTACGATGCCCGCAACGGACGGGAGGTCGACCGTGGCCTTCTCCAAGGGCTGAACCTGAAAGACCTGGGGGCAGCCCTGACGTCTCAAAATGGACAGGGGATGTGGTGCCCGCGTTGCGGTGCGACATTCGTTCAGGGAGAATCGTGCTCCGAATGCGATATTCAACTCGTCCCTGCGGGAAACCCGTCCACGTAACGGAGATTCTCATGCGTGTTGCCACCGTCCTCTTGCTCGCCGTCGTCGCATGTGGGAAGTCCAAGAGCGCCGCGCCGGCGGCGCCGCCGGCCGCCGCTCGTCCCGCCATGCCGGCGGGCCCCGCCGAGTACACGGTGATTATCAAGAGCACCTGGACCAAGGCGTCGCATCCGTTCGAGTATCCCTCGGGCGCGCATTTCTCCGGCATGATCGGCGCGTCACACAATGCGAAGTACTCGATCTTCGCGATCGGCCGTCGGCCGACGCCGGGGCTCGAGCGTCTCTCGGAGGAAGGGAAGCACTCGCCGCTCGACACCGAGATCCGCGCCGCCATCGATCAGGGCAGCGCGCTCATGCTCTTCGAATCGGGCGGTCTCAAAAACTGGAAGGACTCGATGGTCGCGACGGTGCGTGTCGACCCCGCGCATCCGCTTGTCTCGGTCGTCAACATGATCGCCCCCAGCCCCGACTGGTTCACCGGCGCGTCCGACGTCAACCTCGCCGAGAACGGCGCGTGGATCTCGCGCCGCACGGTGACGCTGTACGCGTACGACTCGGGCGGAGACGACGGCACGACCTACAAGGCTCGCGACAAGGACACCAATCCCAAGAAGCCGACGACCCGCGCCGCAAACCGGCATTTCGTCTCGCACGGCCGCGTCAAGCCGGTCGCGACGGTGACCTTCGTGCGGAAAGGGCCCTAGCTACAGGCTCCGCAGGAACCTCAGCAGCGCATAGCGCTCGAACGGCCGCAACCGCACAAACCGGTTGCGTGCGGCGAGACCCTCTCCGCCGTGCAGCTCGATGGCCTGGCTGATCGTGGTGGCGCGGCCGTCGTGCAGAAACGCCGTCGCGAAGCGTAATCCCATCAGCGGTTCCGTGCGGAACTCCGACGGCTGCGCCTGGGCGAGACAGATGTCCGCCAGATCCGGTCCCATGTCGTGCAGCAAGAGATCGGTGAAGGCCGGCACGACCCTGAATCGCAAAGCGGGAACCGGATTCGCGCCCGTCACGAGCACCGGGACGTGGCATGAGGCGCAACCGATCCTGGCGAACACCACCGCGCCGCGCGCGCCCACGAGGCCGAGCGGCGCGCGCGGCGGCGGCGCCAGGAAGCGCACGAACGCATCCGCCGCGTCGAACTGCTCGGCGCTGATCTCCGGCTCGGGCAGGGGATCCACCCCGGCCGGCAGCGGCATCCCGCCGACGGTCTGCTCCGTCTGATTGCCGGGATTGGTGATGCCCATCTCCATGACGAACGCGTCCGCGTTGAACTCGCGCAGGGTCGCTGCCTGCGCTTTGCGGCCGAACCGCCCCAGGCGGCCGTCCGCGGTCCGGTTGGGACGTCCCGAAATGCCGTCGCCGTTGCGGTCGAGTGGATCGGCGCGCGCCAGAATCTCCGCGTCGGGAACGGCATCGAGCAGTCCGAAGCCGAAGAGATCGGGCGTGGAGCGATGGCCGGAGTCGGTCGCCGCCGCGGGGATCGGCTCCGCCGTGATGTGCAGGACGTCGCTCAAGGCAGGCGTGAGTTGCTTCTGAATCACCTGACCGCCGACGGCCGCGAGATCATCGCAGCGTGCTCCCGCGCCGTGAAATGCCGTCGCGTGAACCTCGATGTCTTCGCCGCCTTCCGCCGGATCGTTGTTGCCGCCGCCACCGACGACCGGCTGCTCGTGGCATGAGGCGCAGCTGACGGCGTTGAACAACGGGCCGAGCCCGGTTTCCGGTGTGAATACCGTCGCAAAGACGGCGCGACCGGCCTCGAAGCGGCGGCGTTGCGCCGCATCGAGATTCCGCAGCGCGGTACCGAGCGATGCGGGAACAACCATGAATTCAGGCGTGGGAACGCTCGTCGCGGGCGGCGCGGCAGTGGGCGCATTCCTATCGCAAGCCGCGACCCCGATGAGCGTCGAGATGACCAGGCTTCTGTAATTCGCGTGCAGCACGCAGCCCTCCTGGGAACGGATTGAGGGCGTAACGCCACCCTACCGCGGCGCTCGCGACAGGCGCGGGTCATATGGGTTTTGTTCGGGAAATTCGCGCAAGTGACCATTGGCACGCCGTGCTCAGCTTGTGCTTGATTTCTTCTACTTTATAGAATATTTATCGTCCGCATGAAGAAACGGCTGGCGGGGTTCGAAGAGCTCGTGCTCCTCGCGACGGCGAGCCTCGGGGAAGAGGCGTACGGCGTGACCGTCCAGCAGCGCCTCGAGGCGGAGACCGGCGGCGCCGTGGCGCTCGGTGCGGTCTACGCCGTGCTCGACCGGCTGGAGCGCAAGGGCTACGTCCGCTCGGCCTGGGGGGACGCGACCCCGCAGCGCGGCGGCCGCCGCAAGCGCATGTTCCGCGTAACCGCGCCCGGGCTCACCGCGCTGCGCGCGATGGGCCGCATCCGCTCGCGCCTCGGACAACCCATTTCCTAAAGGGGGCATTGAGTGGTTCTCGCGGTATTGTGTCTCGCGCTGATTCAAGGACCGCCACCCGAGACCACGGGCAGAATCGTCACCGCGCACCAGTGGGTCGTGCGGTTGGGTCGGGACATGGGCGATTCGATCTGGCCCGGCTTTCGCCCCGATACCATTCCGGTGCTCTACGTCGTCCGTGGCCAGGGGACGCTGCTGCTCGGTTGGCGCGGCGAGCTGCCCCAGGGATTCCTGCCCATCACCGGGCTCGCCGATGGGGGCTGGCTGTCGTCGGCGGATCGCGGCGCCGCGAGCACCGGCACCGAGCTTTCCGGTCGTCCGACGGCACAGGTCGTGGTGAACGACTCGCAGGGCGTCGCCTCGCTCGTCGGGCTCACGACGCACGAAGCCTTTCACGTCTTCAGGCGATTCGCCCGGGCCGAGAACTCCTTCCTCGTCACGAGCTATCCCGTCTTCGATCCGCAGAATGAAGCCGGCATGGCGCTCGAGGGGCGAATTCTCGCCGCGGCAGAGCAGGCGGAGACAAGACCGCGAAAGCGCGCGCTCGCTCAGCAGTTTCTCGCGGTGCGGGAATCGCGCCAACGCGCCCTCGGTGCCGAGCTCGCCGACTTCGAGCAGCTCACGGAATTGAATGAAGGACTCGCGGAATACACCATGGTCCGGGTGCTGGCGCTTGCGGCGCGGCAACGTGATTTCCCCGATCGCGCTGGTGCCGCGCGATTGGTGACCGACAAGCGCACGCGTCTCCACAAGCTCACCGAGGATGTGACGCTCTCGATCCGGCTGCGCTACTACGCGACCGGTCCGGCGCTCGGCCTGCTCCTCGATGCGCTCGAGGGGCCGTCGTGGAAGACTCGCCTGATGAACCAGAACCTCACCGTGCAGGACGCGCTGGCCGACGCGACGGGCTACCGCAGCCAGGAGCTCGGGCTGCGCCGCCAGGCCGAATCGACGTTCGTGATCGCCGCCCTGCGCCACTCTGCGGATTCGGGCGTGGCCGGGCTGCGCGCATTCCGCCGGGCGCAGGTGGACAGCGTGCTCGCCGCTCCTGGCGTGCAGCTGGTCGTGACGGTGGAGGGCCGCTCCCTCGGACTGTGCGGGATCGACCCGCAGAATCTCTTGCAGGTGGAGCCCGGCATTCTGCTGCACACCCGTTGGGTGCACGCGTGTGCGGGCGACTTCCAGGCCACCTTCAACACGCCGGTAGTACAGGATCGCAATGCGCAGAGCCTGCGCGCGGTCGTGGGCGCCGATTCCACGGTGACCCTCACGGTTGGTGCGCAGGGCGACGTGCGGATCGAGTCGCCGCTGGTCTCACTCCGCGCGGCGAAGGCCGACGTCTCTCGCGATGGACGGGTGCTGACGGTTAAGATCAAGACCTAGTGGCTTCTTCCTACGATGCCATTCCCGATTTCGGTCTGCTCTATGACAGCGTGCCGCTCTATGCGGCGCGCCAGGATGTCGGCTTCTATCTAGACGAAGCGAAAGCGGCAGGCGACAGTGTGCTGGAAGTGGGCTGCGGCACCGGGCGGATCCTGCTGCCCATCGCGCGCGCCGGTTCCAGGATCACGGGAATTGACGGCTCGAAGCAGATGCTGGAGCGCTGCCGTGCGAAGGTGGCCGCCGAGCCGGCCGCCGTGCAGTCGCGCGTCAAGCTCGCGCAGCACGACATGCGGGACTTCAACCTCGGCGAGAAGTTCGCCTTGATCATCGCGCCGTTCCGCGTCGTGCAGCATCTCACCACGATCGACGATCAACTGCGATTCCTCGCGACCGTCGCCCGCCATCTCGCGCCGCAGGGACGACTCAGCTTCGACGTCTTTAACCCGCGCTTCGACCTGCTGGTAGGTGCGGACGGCGTGGAGCGCGAGGATACGCCAGAGCAGCGGCTTTCCGACGGACGGATGTTCCGGCGCACATACCGCGTCGCGCGGGTGCGCTGGATGGATCAGGTGAGCGAGGCGGAGCTGATCTACTACGTCGACGGCACGCGCTACGTGCAGGCGTTCGAGATGCGCTGGTACCTGGCTGCCGAGCTGCGCAACTTGCTCGCGCGGGCAGGCTTTCGCGTGCGGGAGATGTACGGCGACTTCGCGCGCGGGCCGTTGGTGGACGGGTGTCCGGAGTTGGTGGTTACGGCTGAATTTCCGTCAGTGTGATCGCGTCCGCGCGCGCGTTGACGACGTGCTGGCGCAGGGTGTGGCCGCTCGCGGTCGCCCGCACGGTCACGTTGCCCGCAGCGACATTGGCGATGTAGGCGACGCCGTCCGCCGCGGTGGATGTCGCCGACTAGCTCGGCACGCCGCCCGCGTTGTAGCGCACCGTGCCGGCGGGCGAACTCGTGACTGTCGCGCCGGCAATCGGTGTGCCCGCGCAGTTCTTGACGACCACACCAACGAATCCATCGCCCGCGACCGGTGTGACCCCCGCCGAGGACGCGAGCAATGAGAACTCCGAGTTCGTGACCATGAGCACGTTATCGATGGCGTCGGTGGCCAGCGGGACGGCGGGATAGGCATAGGTCGAGAGGTGCGTACTGTCGGTCACGCGCACATACCCGTTCACGGGCGTGCCACCTGTCGTGATCGCCAAACTATAGGCGCCGGAGGTGTCGCTTGTGTCGGCGGCCAGCGTCGTCGTGTCAGCCGTGCGGAACGCGAAAACATAAGCGCCGCGCAGCGCCGTTGGCGAAAGCACATGGGCAGTGATTCTCCCCGTGACGTTGACGAGAGGGGGTGCGGTCGTCGGCAGCGCCTGGCCGAGGCACTCAAACCCCGCGGCGGGGCCACTGGAATCACCGCTGCACGCGGCGAGTGCGGCGGCGATGAGCGCGAAGGGGAGAATAGGTGTTGTGCGATGCATGAGCCAAATCTACGCAAAAAGGCATCTTTGTGGCCATGACTGAGAGTCCTACCCGCGTCGAAGCGTTCAGCGACGGCGTGTTCGCAATCGCGATCACCCTGCTGATTCTCGAGATCCGCGTGCCGCACGGCGATCACGGCCTGTGGGCCGGGCTCCGCGCGCTGTGGCCCTCCTACATCGCGTTCCTGATGAGCTTCATCGTCATTCTGATCATGTGGGTGAATCATCACGAGCTGCTGCGCATGGTGCAGGGCGTCAACTATCCGTTCCTGTTCGCCAATGGTTTCCTGCTCCTGACCGTGACGTTCGTACCGTTCCCCACGGCGGTGCTGGCGCAGAACCTCGCGACCCCCGAGGCGAAGGCGGCAGTCGCGTTCTACTGCGCGACATTCTTCGCGCAGGCCATTGGCTGGAACGTATTGTTCGCGACCATGGTGCGCGGCGGGTTGCTGCGCGCGGAGGTAACCGCCGAGACCGTAAGCAACGTACGTCGAGCCTACCACGTAGGTGTACTGGTCTACGCGGCGGCCACTGGGCTCGCCTTCATCCGGCCGGTGCTCGGCCTGCTCCTCAACATTTCCCTGTGGGCGGTATGGATCAGACTCGGGTATCGCGCGGAATCCTCGTCGGCGCAGCGCTAGCGGCGACGCTCGCCCTCGCCTGCAAGCGATCGGGCGATTCACCGGACTTCAGCGCGATGCAGTCCCGCGGCGCGCACGTCATGGGCGTCGACCAGTACACCTCCGCGCACGTCTTCGAGGATCTGCCGGACGGCGGCCGAGTCGTCCTCGAGCGCGACGATCCCGCCGACACCGCCGCCATCGCCGCGATTCGCGGACACATGCGCGAGATTGCGGCGTCGTTCCGCGCGGGCGACTTCACGAAGCCCTTCCAGGTGCATGCGCAAACCGTGCCCGGCACGGCGATGATGCGTGACCGGCGCGCGACGATCAGCTACGTGCCGATCGATCGCTCGCGGGGCGGGGACGTGCGGATCACGAGCCGCGACTCGGCCGCGGTTCGCGCGATTCACGAGTTTCTCGCGTTTCAACGCCAACAACATCATGCGGCGGGGCATTGACCAGGGCGGTAACTGGCGGTAACTGGCGGTAATGGGCGGTACTTGTTCTTTACCGCCTTTTACCGCCTTTTACCGCCCCATACCGCCTCGCAAGGATGGTCCCAATGCCCACCCCAGTCGTATTCATCCACGGTCTCTGGCTCCACGCCGATTCCTGGAAACCCTGGATCGAGCTGTTCCGCGCCGCCGGCTACGATCCGATCGCGCCCGGCTGGCCCGGCGAGCCGGCCACGGTCGCGGAAGCGAACGCGCATCCCGAGCGGCTCGCGAACATCGGCATCGACGATGTCGTCGATCACTACGCGAAGATCATCCGGACCCTCCCGACCAAGCCGATCGTCATCGGCCACTCGTTCGGGGGTCTCGTCGCGCAAAAACTGCTGGGGATGGGCTTGGCGTCGGCGGCGGTTGCGCTCGATCCCGCGCAAATCCGTGGCGTGCTGCCGCTGCCGCTCGCGCAGTTGAAGAGCGCGTTCCCGGTGCTCGGCAATCCGTTCAATTACAAGCGCGCGGTGCCGCAGACACCGAAGCAGTTTCACAGCGGCTTTGCCAACGCCGTCTCCGAGCAGGAATCGAACGCGCTGCACGCGAAGTACCACATCCCGGCGCCGGGCAAGCCATTGTTCGAAGCAGCCTTCGCCAATCTGAACCCTGGGACCGCGGCAAAGGTGGACACCAAAGCGCGGCGCGGTCCGCTGCTCATCACCGGCGGCGGACGGGACAGGACCGTGCCCGAGGTCGTCTCGCGCGCGGCATTCAGGCTCTATCGCAAAGCGCCGACCGTGACCGACTACAAGGTGTTCCCGGACCGCGGCCATTCGCTCACCGTCGACAGCGGATGGAAGGACGTCGCTAACGCATCCCTGACCTGGCTCAAGAGTAAGGGACTGTAGACTACGTCATGAACAAGGCACTCTTGTTCGCCGCCGGGCTCGTGCTTGTCTCACGCGCTCTGCCCGCGCAGGCGCCCGGGCACTTCCCGCCTGATTCCCTCATCAACGTCAAAGTCATCCCGAAGACCACGCCCGTCATCCAGGTCATCGGCATGATGCGCAACTTCGCGGGCGCGCTGGGCGTGCGCTGCCACTACTGCCACGTCGGGCAGGAGGGCCAGCCGCTCGCGCAGTTCGATTTTGCCAAGGATGAGAAGCGCACCAAGCTCACGGCCCGGCAGATGATGCGGATGGTGGCAGAGATCAACCGGCGGCTCGATACGCTGCCCGAGCACGCGCAGATGACGAGTCACGTCGAGGTGACGTGCAATACCTGCCACCGCGGCGTCAGCCGGCCGATGTCGCTCGAGCAGCTGATTCAGGAGACGGCCCAGACCCAAGGTGTGGACTCGGCGACGCGCGCCTACCGCGCGCTACGCGAGCGCTACTACGGCCGGGCGGCGTACGATTTTGGCGAGCCGACGCTGGACGTCGCGGCGTTCCGCCTCGCGCGCGCGGGGAAATTCGACGAGGCGTTCGCCATGCTGCGGCTCAACGAGGAGCAATTCCCGACGTCGTCGAACCTCGCGACCTTCCGCGCCAACATCAATCTGATGAAGGGCGACACCGCCGCCGCGATCACCGCCTTCCGGGAGGCGGTGCGCCGCGACTCAACCAACGGCGAGGCTCAGGGAAGATTACGGCAGCTTACTCGACCGTAGCCTTGTTTATTTTGTCGAGCTTGGGGAACTGACGGGCGAGATACTTCTCGCCCTCCACGTTGAGCCGATACTGATCCGGGCCGCGCCCGTTGGGTGCGCCCTCGCCGTACCCGCCGAACAGCGCGTCCACGACGTTCATCCCCTCGACGACCTGCCCGAAGGGCGCAAAACCGCTCGCGTCGAGCCGGTTGTTGTCGCCGAAATTGACGAAGATCTGGGTGGTGCGCGTACCGGGCCCCGCCGTCGCGTATGTCATCATGCCGCGCCCGTTGGTGCGTAGCACTGGATCGTCGGGAATGACACGCGCGCGCCATGCCGCCGTCACCGCCGTGTCGCCGTGAATCCCGAACTGCGCCATGAAGCCGGGCAGCACGCGAAAGAAGCGCACGCCGTCGTAGAAACCGGAGCGCACGAGGTTGTAGAAGCGATCGGCGCCGCGCGGCGCCCAGGCGCGATGGACCATGACGACGAACTCGCCCTTGGTCGTGCTGAAGCGAACGCGGAAACTGTCGGGCGCCTGCTGCGCGAACCCGGGATCGGCGGGATTGTGGAAGTCGGGAACACCGGCGGCGGCCTTCGGGGCTGGCTTTTCGCAGGCCCCGGCCAAAACCGTGAGCGCCATCACGGAGACGTATGGTAAGGATCGCATATCGCTATGCTAGCCTGTAGAAAAGCCGTTCGCTATAGTGTGCCGACTCCACGCCAGGGGGATGCCGGTGGATAGCTGGATCGTCAAGCGCATTCGGGCGACCGCGCTGCGTCGCGTGATCGTGTGGAGTTTCGTCCTCGTGGGAGGCCTGCTCCTCGCCACGAGCGACCACCGCTACATCGCCAACTTCCTGCGCGGTCCCTACCGGCTCGTACGGGCCGACCTCGACTCGATCCGCGATGTCACGCTGACGTCGCGCTACTACGCCCGCGTCGCCGGTGACCGAGTGATCGACACGGGGATCCGCCAATACACGATCCATACACAGAACGGTATCGAGACGAGCCGCGAGGAGTCGGGTGCCTATAACGCGTTCGCGATCGGCAACCGCTATCTCGTGGTGCGCACCGCCGGCGGCGAATCCCCGGTCGCCGAAGGGACGCTTGCGCCGTGGCCCTCGGAGCTCGACGCGCAGCTGTTCGACAGCAAAGAGATGCGCGCGCTGCGCAGCAGCTTCTACCCGTTTTATCTGAACAGCGATTCCTTTCGCCGGCCGGGCTACGTCGTCATCGGGATCGGCGTCCTGTTTCTCGTGCTGTTTGTCTGGCAGGCGTTGCCCGCCTGGCGCGCCTGGCGCGATCCGGACCACCATCCGCTGGCGAAGCGCATCGCCCAGTGGGGCGATCCGCTGGGCGTGGCGCTTGCGGCCGAGCACGAGTTCGACAATGCGCTGCTCAAGGCCAAAGGCGGCTGGCGCTTGGGGAACAAGTATCTCGTGCGCTCGACCTTCTTCACGTTCAATGTGCTGCGTTTTCAGGACGTGCTGTGGGGCTACAAGAAGATCACCAAGCACAGCGTGAACTTCATTCCCACCGGCAAGACGTACGAGGCGATCGTGGCCTGCTACGGCGGCACGGCCACCATTCCGGGCAAGGAGAAGAAGGTGCACGAGCTGCTCGCCTTTGTGCAGGAGCGCGCACCGTGGGCGATGTACGGCTACAGCGACGAGCTCTCAGCGCTGTTCAACAAGCGGCGCCAGGAGTTCGCGAGCAGCGTCGAGCAGCGTCGTCAGGAGTGGGCGCATAAGCAGACGTAGCGCCACGCCGTGGTCGCTCTATACAGTAGAAAGGCTGTTCGACGCGGTCGAGCAGCGCGCGCGCCGCAGGTCGCGGGGCTCCAGGCGCGGAGCGGGGTAGGATGCAGGTATGAACCTCATGCGTTGGTCGTTCCTGCTGCTGTTGCTGGTGCCACAGATCGTTGCGGCTCAGCGGTCCGTGGAAGGAACGGTCTACGATAGTCTGTTGCACGTCCCGCTCCGCGGCGCCGATGTCTGGGTGCGCGGCAGCGAGCAGCACGCGCAGACCGGCGCGGACGGTCGCTTCCGTTTAGACAGCGTCGTTCCGGGTCGCTACACGTTGCTCGTCTCGCATCCCGGTCTCGACTCCGCCGGGCTCTTCACACTTGCGGTGCCCGTGAGCATCACCGCCGACGAGACGCCGCTGAACGTCGCGACGCCGTCCCTCGCCACGTTGTGGCGGCGCCGCTGCGGGCAGGAGCTGATGACGCGCCCCGACAGCGGGATCATCTTCGGCTTCGTCCAGGGCGTCAAAACGCAGGCGCATCTCGCCGGCGCCGGCGTCCTGCTGCAATGGCTGCGCATCCTGCAGACCGAT
>Ga0137410_10003118_pt1 | contig 11234 bp, 11 predicted proteins | sample CZODoug1_16funga_FD_108878 | JGI IMG/M metagenome (GOLD analysis project Ga0137410, IMG submission 108878) | Vadose zone soil fungal communities from Angelo Coast Range Reserve, California, USA - CZODoug1_16fungal (Illumina Assembly) | ecosystem: Environmental > Terrestrial > Soil > Vadose zone... | reverse complement strand
CTGCTCAAGATCGATCCGAACCACGCGGCGACCAAGGCGGCGCTCAAGACCTACTTCGCTTCATCGGTGCGAACGGCGAGTTATCCGAATCTGCTCACCGAAGACATCCCGGGTTTTGCCGTAAAGGCGTTCCTGGTCACCTATGACTATTCGCTCGCCACCACCGTCGGTCACCTGGCGCGGTTCGCGAAGTCGTTCTGCCAGAACTTCGACACGCTGCAGTCGCAAGGGCATCCGAAATGGAAGGAAGTCGAACTCGCAATGCCCGAGGTCGGCAAAGGGTGGATCTACTCGCCGCCGACCGCGAAAGAGTTCAAGCGCTGCGCGACGCCCGCCAAGCCAGTGCGCGCCAAAGCCTGCAGCACCGAGCAGAAGATCCTCGGGTTGTGCGAGTAACCGCCTGACGAATCTCGCGTGCGCGGTGCCGCCGCAAGCGCGGCGACACCGCCGCTGCCTTACGCGGCGAGTTTCGCGATCAGCTTGATCTGCGGACCCGCCAGGGCCTTTGACACCGGGCACCCTTTTTTCGCCGCTTCGGCATGTTCCTGGAACGCGGCATCAGTCAGGCCGGGCACCACCGCTTCGGTCGCAAGTTCGATCAGGTTGATGGTGGGTCCATCGCCAAGGTGAACCGTCGCCGTGGTCTTGATGCTGGTCGGCTTGAGGCCGGCGTTGGTCAGCAGCGCCGAAAGGAACATGGAGTAGCAGCCCGCGTGCGCGGCGCCGATCAGTTCCTCCGGGTTGGTGCCCTTGCCGTTTTCAAACCGCGACGCGAACGTGAACGGCCCGGTATAGGAACCGCTGCCCAGGCTCATCGTCCCGGCGCCTTCCTTGAGGGTGCCTTTCCATTCTGCGGAAGAAGTGCGTGTCGTCATTTCCTGCCTCGCTTGGGTTCGGTTGGGTTGATGAAGAGCCGGATCCTCGTCACGCACCTAGCAACGCTTCGATGTCCGGTCCGATCGAAACCGGCTCCGCATTCGGCGCATAACGTTTGACCACCCGGCCATCCTGGTCGACCAGGAACTTGGTGAAGTTCCACTTGATGGCGTCGTTGCCCGGCGCGGCCGCTTTCAAGTACTTGAACAGCGGGTGCGCCGCCTCGCCGTTCACGTCGACCTTTGCAAACATTGGAAAGGTCACGCCGAAACTGGTTTCACAAAACTGTGCGATTTCCTTTTCCGCGCCCGGCTCCTGTGCCCCGAACTGGTTGCACGGAAAACCGAGCACCGCAAAACCCCTGCCTGCATAACGCTTCTGCAATGCCTCGAGGCCCGCGTACTGCGGCGTGAAGCCGCATTGGCTGGCGGTATTGACGAACAACAGCGCCTGGCCCTTGTACTCGGAGAGACTGCGCTCCGCGCCATCGATCGTGTGCGCGGAGAAATCATGCACGGTGGTCATCGACTCGCCTCCTGCGAGTGAGCGAGTTTACGCACCCCCCGGTGGCCCCCATCGTCAAAGCACGTGATCCGCCATCGCGTATGCCAAGGGAGCGTCCCAGAAATGAACGTTCGGCAGGCCGCGCGCCTCACCGTCGAGTAACCTCGTGCGCGTCACTTGCGGAACAGCATATGTCCGAACGCGAGCGCCAGTACATACGTCACCCGACCGAAATTCCGGTCGAGGTCCGTCCTCTGGAAGGCCGGCCTCTGCAGCGTCGCATTCGCAACCTGAGCCTTGGCGGCTTGTCGTTCCACTCCAACGCGGAGCTCACGCTGGGCAGCGTGGTCAATCTGCGCATCACCAGTGTCGATCCGCCGTTCGAGAGCGAAGCACGCGTCGTCTGGTGCCGCCCGGTTGCCGTCGGCTTCGATCTGGGTGTCGCGTTCCTCAACCCGGAAGATGCGTTTCGCGCCCGCATGGTCGAGCAGATCTGTCACATCGAAACCTATCGCCGCGCGCTGATCGCCGACGAAGGCCGCACGCTCACACCCGAAGCGGCGGCACGCGAGTGGATTGCCAAGTTCGCGCAGTCCTTCCCCGATCCGGGCGTGCACTGAGCAAACGCCGGGCGTTGCCGAGCGAGATTCAGCCCTTCGGCGGCTCGGCGCCGCCGAGGTAGATCCGGTTCCACGTCGGGCTGATCAGTATTTCGTTAACGCACACGTGCGGCGGCTGCTCGGCAACCCAGCGGATGGTTCGACCCAGGTCCTCCGGTTGCAACATCTTCGCCCGCTCTTGCGCCGTCGGCGGCACCGGGCGCCGATCCATGATCGGCGTGGCGACCTCGGCGGGGCAGATTGCGCACGCGCGTATGCCGTTGCCGCACTCTTCCATGTTGATCGTTGCCGACAACGAGACCACGGCGTGTTTCGAACCGTTGTACGCAGCGCCAACCAGCGCCATCGTGTAACGGCCGGCCCAGGATGCGACGTTGATCACAAGGCCGCTTTTTTGCGCGCGCATCGCCGGCAGCACTGCATGCACGCAATAAAACGTGCCGGAGAGGTTGATGTGAATCACCTCGTCCCAGCTCGGCACGGTCTGATCGCGCCAGTAGCGCTTCGGATTGTTCAGCCCCGCGCTGTTGACGAGAATATCGACGCGCTTGTGCTGGGCCAGGATCGCCTGCACCACCCGCTCGACCGCGGCGGCGTCGCTTACATCGAGCGGCATCGCCTGCGCCGCTCCGCCGGACGAACGAATCGCAGCTACCTCGCGCTCGAGCACATCGGCGCGGCGTCCCGAGAGAACGACGTGAGCGCCGGCCGCGGCAAGTTCACGCGCGCCGGCAAGACCAATTCCACTGCCCGCACCGGTTACCCAGGCAACGATTCCCTGAAGCGCCATCGACGACCTCCGTGCAAAGGACTCGACGCGGATTTACGCGGAAAAACGCGGAAAGGCAAGATAAAGAAAATCCGCGTGGATCCGCGTCCGGGTTTCGGATCTTCGCTTATCCGGCGAGGCCGAGGTGCTCGATGCCCTTGTGGATGCCGGCGACGCCGCCGTAGAGCTTCGAATTCAGTTTGATCTGCAGGCGCAGGTCGTTGACCGAATCCGCATTACGCAGCGCGTCCTCGTAGGAGATCTGCTCCGACTCGTGCAGGTCGAACAGCGCCTGGTCGAACGTCTGCATGCCCTGCTCGCGCGAACGTTTCATCACTTCCTTGATCTCCTGCACCTCGCCCTTGAAGATGAGGTCGGAGACGAGCGGGGAGTTGAGCATCAGTTCCACCGCCGGAACGCGGCCCTTGCGCGCCTTGAACGCCACCAGCCGCTGCGAAACCATGGCACGCAGGTTGAGCGACAAGTCCATCAGCAACTGCGAACGACGGTCTTCGGGAAAGAAGTTGATCACCCGATCGAGCGCCTGGTTGGTCGAATTCGCGTGCAGCGTGCACATCACCAGGTGCCCGGTTTCGGCGAACGCGATTGCGTGTTCCATCGTTTCGCGATCGCGTACCTCGCCGATCAGGATCACGTCCGGTGCCTGGCGCAGCGTGTTCTTCAGCGCGACACTCCAGCTTTCGCAATCGACGCCGACCTCACGCTGCGTGATGATGCAGTTCTTGTGCGGGTGCACGTATTCGATCGGATCTTCGATCGTGATGATGTGACCCTGGCTGTTTTCGTTGCGGTAACCCACCATCGCGGCCAGCGTGGTCGACTTGCCCGAGCCGGTGGCGCCGACCACCAGCACGATGCCGCGTTTGGCCATCGCCAGTTCGGCGATCACGTTGGGCAGGTGCAGTTCCTCGACCGTCGGGATGTGGTCGGCGATCACGCGGAACACGATGCCCACCTTGCCCTGCTGCATGAACGACGAAACGCGGAACCGCCCGATCCCGGTGGGATTGATGGCGAAGTTGCACTCCTTGGTCGCCTCGAACTCCGCCGCCTGGCGGTCATTCATGATCGCGCGCACCAGTTCCGAGGTGTGCTGGCCCGATAGCGGCTGGTTCGACACCGGCAACACCCGCCCGTCGACCTTGAACGCCGGCGGAAATTCGGCGGTGAGAAAAAGGTCCGAACCTTTTTTCGTCAGCAGCAGCCGCAACAGATCGTGGACAAACCGTGTTGCTTGATCGCGTTCCATACAGGTCCCAATGAGTCGCGGCGCGCGCAGCGACGAATTTAGTTATCTCCCCTCCCCCGCTCCAGCGGGGGAGAGGCCGGGGGTGGGGGCACTAAATGAGCAGCCCTCGCACCACCTGCCTTGTCTCATCACCCAACAAATGCTTCCGGCTGCTTCGCGTACTGCCGCGCTTCGGACGCGGCGATCACATTCCGTCGTACCAGTTCCATCAGCGTCTGGTCCAGCGTCTGCATGCCGTGCTGGCTGCCGGTCTGGATCATCGAATACATCTGCGCAACCTTGTTCTCGCGGATCAGGTTGCGGATAGCGGGCGTGCCCACCATGATCTCGTGCGCTGCCACCCGGCCACTGCCGTCCTTGATCTTGAGCAGCGCTTGCGAGATCACCGCGACCAGCGACTCCGACATCATCGCGCGCACCATTTCCTTTTCCGCCGCCGGGAACACGTCGACGATACGGTCGATCGTCTTCGCAGCCGACGAGGTATGCAAGGTGCCAAAAACCAGGTGCCCCGTTTCGGCCGCGGTCAGCGCCAGGCGGATCGTCTCGAGGTCACGCAATTCGCCGACCAGCACCACGTCCGGGTCCTCGCGCAGGGCCGAGCGCAGCGCATTGGAAAAACTCAGCGTGTGGGGGCCGACTTCGCGCTGGTTGATCACGCACTTGCGCGGCTCGTGCACGAACTCGATCGGGTCTTCGATCGTCAGCACGTGCCCGTACAGGTTGTTGTTGACGTGATCGACCATCGCCGCGAGTGTGGTGCTTTTGCCCGAGCCCGTGGGACCGGTCACCAGCACCAGACCGCGCGGCTTCAACGAAAAGTCCGCGAACGCGCGCGGCGTCTGCAGTTCTTCGAGTGACAGCACGCGCGATGGAATGGTCCGCATCACGGCGGCCGCGCCACGATCCTGCATGAACGCGTTGACGCGGAAGCGCGCAAGACCCGGCAGGTCGAACGAGAAGTCGACTTCGAGGTTCTCATCGAAGATCTTGCGCTGACTGTCGTTCATGATGTCGTAGATCATTCCGTGCACGTCTTTGTGCTCGAGCGGCGGCAGGTTGATGCGCCGTACGTCACCGTGCACGCGGATCATCGGCGGCAGACCTGCGGAGAGATGCAGGTCGGACGCCTTGTTTTTGACGGAGAATGCAAGCAGTTCGGAAATGTCCATCGCAATGCCGGTTGGGTGGTGGCGGCCGCGGGCACTAGGGTGTGCACGCGCTGGCCGGCCGGGGCGCTACCGAAGGCTGACGCTAAGGCACGTCGCCGCCGTCAAAAGCCGAAAAAAGACAAGTCGTTAGCGCGTTTCTTGAGTTCATTATGTCCAGTTTGGACGAAGCGCTGCAAGCGCGGCTCGCCCGCGTGCACGAAAGGATTAGCGCCGCAGCCGGCTCTGCCGGGCGCAATCCGGCCGAGATCTCCCTCCTGGCGGTCAGCAAGACGTTCGGGCCCGCCCACGTGGTTGCGGCCACTCGCGCCGGGTTGCACGCTTTTGGCGAAAACTACGTCCAGGAGGGAGCCGACAAGATCGCGCGGGTGCGGGAGGCAGTGCCCGGCATAACCCTGGCGTGGCACTTCATCGGCCCGATCCAGAGCAACAAGACCCGTGCAATTGCCGAATCGTTCGACTGGGTCCAATCGGTCGACCGGCTCAAGCTCGCGCAGCGCCTCTCGGCGCAGCGCCCGGCCGTGCTCCCGCCCCTGAATGTGCTTCTGCAGGTCAATATCAGCGGCGAGGCGACCAAGAGTGGTGTACCCGCGGCCGAGATTCCGGCACTCGCCGGCACGGTCGCGCGGCTGCCGCGCTTGCGCTTGCGCGGCTTGATGGCGATTCCGGCGCCCGAGGCTGATCCTCAGGCGCAGCGCCGCCCGTTGGCGCGCATGCGCGAATTGTTCGAGTCCTTGCAACGGGACGGACTGGCCATCGACACCCTCTCGATGGGCATGTCGGACGACCTGGAAGCGGCCATTCTCGAAGGCGCGACGTTGGTGCGCATCGGCACGGCAATTTTCGGCCTGCGCGCGTAGAACCAGCCCGGACTCTTTTGAAACGCAGCAAGCGCGCAACAATCCGCGTGCTCAAAGCGTCCGCCCGATCGCCCGCATCGACGGGAGGTCGACCTCGCAAGCGAGCGCACGCACACCGCTAGACTCAAGTCGATTCAACGCAACTCGTCACACGAACTCGCGAAGGCGCGCGTGCAGACCGACGGCATGATGCTCGACGAGATCGATCGTCTCCACGACGAGGCGCCGGCGCGAGCCGCGGAACTGCTGCGCGAGTTCGAGGCGAGCGGTCTGCCGGTTCCGCGGTTGGGGCAGCTCGCGTTTCTGTTCAATCATGTGCTCGGCGAAAAGCTCGGACTCTGGAACGAGGCCGCCGAGCGAATCGCAGCGCTCGCCACCCGTACCGATGCGCCACCCGGTGTCTGGCGCCAACTCTTTGCGGCACAGACCTTGCGTGGCGATGCGCTTGGCGCCGCCGCTGCGCGGGTCGGCCTTGCGCGCGCGACCGGCGCGGACGACACCGACGCCAACACGGCGGGCGAATTGACCGTGCTGGCCTACGTCCCGGACCCGCTCGCCCACGCGGCCGATGTGCTCGCCCTTGCCAGGGCGGCGAACGTCGAGCAGGAAACGCCGCTCGACGCCGCGCTCGGGGCATGCTTCAACAACGTCACCGCGCGCCTGCTGGAAGCGAGCCGCACGGTCATCCTCGGCACGACTGAGAAACAGGCCTTGCAGGCCGGCGCCGAAGCGGCGCGACGGTTCTGGTATCGCGCGGGCCAATGGCTGCAGCATGAACGGGCCGACTATCTCTGCGCAAAAATTGCGGTGCGTATCGGTGCCGCAGCCGAAGCGGTGCGTGCCGCCGAGCGCGGACTGCGGCTGGTCGAGGCCAACGGCAACGACTCGATCGAACGGGCGTTCCTGCTGCTGCCGCTTGCGGCCGCGCATGCGGCGCTCGGTGACGAGACGCGTGCAACGACGCTGCGCACGGAGGCGGCCCAGCTGGCGCAGCAATTCGATGCCGATCTCATCAAGGCCTACGAGCTGGACATCGAAGAACTGACCGGACCCGCGTCCTCCGGTTCCTGAGCAATGACGGCACGACCCAGGATTGCGTTCATCGGTGGCGGCAACATGGCCGGCGCGTTGATCGGCGGCCTGCTCAAGGCGGGCGCCGCGCCGGCCGACCTGCTGGCGCTCGAAATCGACGCGGCCCGCCGCGCTTTGTTGGAGAAGCAGTTCGGCATCGCCACCTGCGCAGCACCCGGCGCGCCGCTGCGCGCCCAGGACGCGCTCGTGCTTGCGGTGAAACCGCAGCAGATGAAGGAGGTCTGCGCCGGGCTCAGGACAGTGATCGATCGCCAGGTCGTGGTGTCGGTCGCGGCGGGCATCCGCGCGCGCGACCTGGCGCTCTGGCTCGGTACGCAGGCGATCGTGCGCGCCATGCCGAATACGCCGGCGTTGATCGCGCAAGGCGTGACCGGCCTGGCGGCCCTGCCGGCGGTAAGCACCGAGCAGCGGTCGGTTGCCGAACGAATTCTCGCTGCGGTTGGAAGCGTCGTGTGGTTCGACGACGAAGGTGCGCTCGACACGGTAACCGCCATCTCGGCGAGCGGCCCCGCATACGTGTTCTATTTCATCGAAGCATTGATCGCCGCCGGGCGCGCCGAGGGATTGACCGAAGTGCAGGCGCACGAGCTTGCGACCGGGTTGTTCGTCGGCGCGGCGCATCTTGCAGCGCAGTCGCCCGAGCCGATCGCGGTGCTGCGAGAACGCGTGACATCAAAGGGCGGTACCACTGCCGCCGGCTTGGCCAGCCTTGCAGCCGACCGGGTGGACGCCGCAATTGCGCGGGCCGTTCACGCGGCCAAGGTGCGCGCGCAGGAACTCGGCGACGAATTCGGCCGCTAGTTGGTCGCTAGCTGGCCGCCAGCCGCCGGCGATCAGCGCACGGCGTAGTCCGCGACAACCCCGGCGAACACTGCAAGACCGAGCCACTGGTTGTGAAGAAACGCACGGAAGCACGCGTCGCGCGCGCGCGAGCGAATCAACGTGTAGTGGTAGATCGCGATCGCTGCCGCCGCGCAAAGACCCAGGTAGTAGCACCAGCTCGCACCGATGCGCGGACCGATTGCCACCAGCACCGCAAGATGCACCGCGTAACAGGCCATCACCACGATCACATCGGCGCGGCCGAACAGGATCGCCGATGACTGGATGCCGATTTTCAGGTCGTCTTCGCGATCGACCATTGCGTATTCGGTGTCATAGGCCATGACCCAGAACATGTTGCCGATGAAGATCACCCAGCCCAGCGGCGGCACCCCACCCCGCACGGCGGCGAACGCCATTGGAATGCCGAACGAAAACGCGATGCCGAGCCACGCCTGCGGCAATGGGAAGAACCGCTTGAAGAGCGGATAACACGCCGCCACGGCGAGTGCGACCAGCGCGAACAGAAACGTGGCCCTGTTCAGCGGCAACAACAGCAGGCCGGCAGCACCGGCCAAAACTGCCCCGACCAGCAGCGCCTCTTTCGGGCTCACCTGCCCGGTCGCGACCACCCGGTGCGCAGTGCGCTTGACGTGCGCATCGAAGTCGCGATCGACCACGTCGTTCAGGGCGCATCCCGCCGAGCGCATCAGGAACGTGCCGAGGGTGAAGATCACGACCATCATCAACGAAGGCCAACCGCCGGCCGCGATCCACAGCGCGGTAAGCGTGGGCCAGACGAGCAGCAACGTGCCGATCGGCTTGTCCAGCCGGGTGAGTTGCGCGTAAAGAGCGAGGCGGGAGATGTTGGTCGACATCAGGCAATGATTGGTGCGCTGCGAGAGAGCGGCCGTTTTGCGAGGCGCGCCAATCCCACTATCGTAACGGCCGCGTCAAACATCACTACAACAATCGTTCCGCATCCACTGGAGGAGTTCCCCATCATGCGCAAGCTGTTGCTCGCCGCCGCTGTCGCAGCGGCCTCCGCCCTGACGGCCGCGCCCGCCGCAGCTCAGGTCGAGATCCAATGGTGGCACTCGATGGGGGGCGCGCTCGGTGAGAAGCTGAACGACATCGCCAATCAGTTCAACACCAGCCAGAAGGAATACAAGCTGGTCGCGGTCTACAAGGGCCAGTATCCCGAATCGATGACCGCCGCGATCGCCGCGTTCCGCGCCGGCAGCGCCCCGCACATCCTGCAGGTGTTCGAGGTCGGCACCGCCACGATGATGGCCGCCAAGGGCGCCGTCATCCCGGTGGCCAAAGTGATGGCCGACGCGAAGGAGCCGTTCGATCCGGGCGCGTATCTGCCGGCGGTGGCGGGTTACTACACCGACCTCAAGGGCAACATGTTGTCGTTCCCCTTCAACAGCTCGACCGTGATGTTCTATATCAACAAGGATGCGTTCAAGAAGGCCGGTCTTCCGCCAGAAGCGCCGAAGACCTGGAAAGAAGTGCTCGCCGCGGCGGAGAAGCTGAAAGCCGCCGGTCAGCAGTGCACCTACACGACTAGCTGGCCGTCGTGGATGCACATCGAGAACTTCAGCGCGTGGCACAACGTGCCCATCGGCACCAAGCAGAACGGCATCGGTGGTCTGGACGCGGTGTTCACGATCAACTCGCCGCTGCACGTGCGGCACATCGCCATGCTTGGCGAGATGGCCAAGAAGGGCTTGTTCACCTATGCGGGCCGCACCAACCAGGGCGACGCCAAGTTCTCCAGCGGCGAGTGCGCGATGTTCAGCGGCAGCGCCGGCGCCCAGGCGGGCATCAAGAAGCAGGCGAAATTCGACTGGTCGATCAACTTCATTCCCTACCACGATGACGTCAAGGGCGCGCCGCAGAACTCGATCATCGGCGGCGCTTCGCTTTGGGTGATGGGCGGCAAGAAGCCGGACGAATACAAGGGCGTCGCCAAGTTCCTCGCTTTCCTCTCGAAGCCGACGGTGCAAATGGACTGGCATACCAGCACCGGCTACGTGCCGATCACAATGGCCGCGTACGATGTCACGCGCAAGGCCGGCTTCTATGACCAGAACCCCGGTGCGGACATGCCGGTCAAGGAACTCACCAACAAACCCCCCACCGAGAACTCCAAGGGCCTGCGTTTCGGCAACTACGTCCAGGGCCGCGAGGTGATCGAAGAGGAACTCGAGGCGGTGTTCGCCGGCAAGAAGGACGCAAAGACCGCGCTGGACGACGCGGTCAAACGCGGCAACGAGATCTTGCGCAAGTTCGAGTCGGCGAACCGCTGAAGCGGTTCGCCGCCTTGCGGCCCATCCCACGGCACCCCTCCCCTGCCCCTGCCTGCCAGGCGGGGAGGGGACAACGAGAACGGTAGATGGAAAAGCGCGTTGTCTTCCGGTCGAAGTGGCTGCCGTATGCGCTGCTCGCGCCGCAGATCGCGGTCACGCTCATTTTTTTCTTCTGGCCCGCCGCGCAGGCTGTCTGGTACTCGTTCCAGGTGCAGGACGCGTTCGGCTTGCGCACCGAGTTCGTGGGCTTGCGCAATTTCATCGAGCTCTTCGGCGACTCGCATTACCTCCACTCGTTCAAGGTGACCGCCGTTTTCAGCGTGCTGGTGGCGGCTGCGGGCATCGCGATTTCACTGCTGCTCGCGGCGATGGCCGATCGCGTCGTGCGCGGCGCGCTCGCTTACAAGACGCTCCTGATCTGGCCATACGCGGTGGCACCGGCGATCGCCGGCGTGCTATGGGCGTTCCTGTTCGCACCGTCGATCGGCATCGTCACCTACCTGTTGCGCAAGATGGGGATCGACTGGAACTGGATCATCAACGATGACCAGGCGATGCTGCTGGTCGTCATCGCGGCCACCTGGAAGCAGATCAGCTACAACTTCCTCTTCTTCCTGGCCGGCCTGCAGTCGATCCCGCGCTCGCTGATCGAAGCGGCCGCGATCGACGGTGCCGGACCGGCGCGGCGTTTCTGGACGGTGGTCTTCCCGCTGCTTTCGCCGACGACCTTTTTCCTGCTCGTCGTCAACATCGTCTACGCATTCTTCGATACGTTCGGCGTGATCGACGCCACCACGCAGGGCGGCCCGGCCGGCGCCACGCAGATCCTGGTCTACAAGGTCTACTACGACGGCGTGAAAGCGGCCGACCTCGGCGGCTCTTCGGCGCAGTCGGTCGTGCTGATGCTGATCGTGATCGCGCTCACGGTCGCGCAGTT
>Ga0137410_10003117_pt1 | contig 11236 bp, 5 predicted proteins | sample CZODoug1_16funga_FD_108878 | JGI IMG/M metagenome (GOLD analysis project Ga0137410, IMG submission 108878) | Vadose zone soil fungal communities from Angelo Coast Range Reserve, California, USA - CZODoug1_16fungal (Illumina Assembly) | ecosystem: Environmental > Terrestrial > Soil > Vadose zone... | reverse complement strand
GTGGCGCCCGGCTGGATCGTCTGCGCCGGGAGCGAGGGGGTCAGATTGGTATAGGGGCCGCCGGCATTGGTTCCCCCAGGTGGCCGGGCGGCGATCGCAATGGCTTGAACGGCGATCGGACTGGCGCTGGTGTTCTGGTAGGTGACCGTGCCATTCAAGATGTCGCCTGCTCTCACGGTCAGCTTGTCGAGCACGAGCGGTGACGAGGTCACCAATCCGCCGGTGAGCGTAATCGACCAGGTGTAGGAAGCTGGAGTCGAGACATTGCCGACCATGTCCGTCGCCGTCACCATGAAGGTGTGGCTGCCGGCGGCGAGGCCCGAGTAGCTCTGCGGGCTGGCGCAGGCAGCGGCGGCGCCCGAGTCGAGCTTGCAGCTGAAGGTCGAACCCGCCTCGCTCGAGCTGAACGAGAAGCTCGCCGTCGTTTCCATGGTCGGATTCGTCGGCGACGACGTGATGCTCGCAACCGGCGGAGTCAGATCGATCGTCCAGGCAAGGGAGGCCGGAGCCGAGGCGTTGCCCGCCGGATCGGCCGCCGTCACCGTGAAGGTGTGGCTGCCTGCGGCGAGGCCCGAGTAGCCCTTCGGGCTGGTGCAGGCGGAAGCGGCGCCCGAGTCGAGCTTGCAGCTGAAGGTCGAGCCCGCCTTGCTCGAGCTGAACGAAAAGCTCGCCGTTGTCTGATTGGTCGGATTCGCAGGCGAAGCCGTGATGGTCGCCACCGGCTGAGTGAGATCGATCGTCCAGGTGGAAGTGGCCGGAGTCGAGACGTTGCCGGCCTGGTCGGTCGCCGTGACCGTGAAGGTGTGGTTGCCGGCAGCGAGGCCCGAGTAGCTCCGCGGGCTGGTGCAGGCGGCAGCGGCGCCCGAGTCGAGCTTGCAGCTGAAGATCGAACCCGCCTCGGTGGACGTGAACGAGAGGCTCGCCGTCGTCTGGTTGGTCAGGGCCGGCGGCGAGGCCGTGATGCTGGCCACCGGCGCAGCCAGATCGATCGTCCAGGTCCAAGCGGCCGGACTCGATACCTTCCCCGTCGGATCGGTCGCCGTCACCGTGAACGTGTGACTGCCGGCGGCGAGGCCCGGATAGCTCTGCGGGCTGGTACACGCGGCAGCGGCGCCCGCGTCGAGCGTGCAGCTGAACGTCGAGCCCGCCCCGCTGGAAGTGAAGGAGAAGCTCGCGGTCGTTTGATTGGTCGGATTCGCGGGCGAGGCCGTGATGGTTGCGACCAGCACGCTCAGATCGATCGTCCAGCTGTACGAGGCCGGAGTCGAAACGTTGCCCGCCTGGTCGGTCGCGGTCAGCGTGAAGGTGTGGCTCCCGGCGGCGAGCCCCGAGTAGCCCTGCGGGCTCGTGCAGGCGGCAACGGAGCCAGAATCGAGCTTGCAGCTGAAGGTCGAACCGATCGGGCTGGAGGTGAAGGAGAAGCTCGCCGTCGTTTGATTCGTCGGGCTCGCGGGTGAAGCCGTGATGATCGCCACCGGCGGGGACAGATCGATCGTCCAGGCAACGGAGGCCGGACTCGACGCATTGCCAGCCGGATCGGTCGCCGTCACGGTGAAGACATGGCTGCCAGCAACGAGTCCCGAGTAGCTGCGCGGGCTCACGCACGGTGCAGCGGCGCCCGAGTCGAGATTGCAACTGAACGTCGAACCCGCCTTGCTCGACATGAAGGAGAAGCTCGCTGCGGTCTGGCTGGTCGGATTCGCAGGGGAGGCGGTGATGGTCGCCACCGGAGTCATCAGATCGATCGTCCAGCTAGAGGAGGCCGGAGTCGATACGTTGCCCGCCGGGTCGGTCGCCGTCACCGTGAAGGTGTGGCTGCCGGTGATGAGGCCCGAGTAGCTCCACGGGCTCGAACAAGCGGCCACGGCGCCCGCATCGAGCTTGCAATTGAAGATAGAGCTTGCCTGGCTCGAGCTGAAAGAGAAGCTCGCCGTCGTTTGATTGGTCAGGCTTGGCGGCGAGGCCGTGATGGTGACGACCTGCGTGCCGGGAATTGCGACTCTGACGGCGGCCGTCCGGCTCACCGGGAGGCCCATCGCGTCCGTCACCATGAGGGTATAGGTGGTGTCGGCGGCGGGCGCGACGAGCACATTGGCACCGCTCGCGATCGGGCCGATTCCCTGGTTGATGCGGCCCGTCCCTTTGCTGAAGGTCGCCGCCAGCGTGGCAGTCTGGCCCGGCGCGATGCTGGCCGGGCTGGCGATGAAGCTCTGGATCGTCGCCTCGGAAGCCGTGGCGACCCCTGGGGGGGTGCAGGCTTCCATTGCGAAAAGCAGGGCTGTGATCGCAAATTGCCGAGACATCGGTGACCTCCGCCGCCTTGCCAACTGCGGACGCTTGCCACCCCCCGGTGTCGATTTCCGAACTTGTCCAGCAGGTCTCTGGACGGGGTTGCGCCGCAAGGGTGGACGCCCCGCACATCCGCTGCGGCGGTGTTCAGCCGGTGTCCGGCAACCGCACGTGGAACGACTGCAAAGTTAAATCGGGCCAGACGACGAAAATGCAAAATATCGATATTGCGATGTGGGGACCGGTATGGAGATGTCGCTCAAAAATCACGACCTCGTTAGCCGGGATCGTCACGACAGTTGCTGGGTGCGGAAGCATCGTCCGCTGTGTTGCGATGAAGAGAGCTAGCGCCGCCGCGCTGCCCATTGCGCGAAATACAGGCTGTACAGCGCCGCCCCCTGCCAGTCGACGGACACCTCGTTGGTCGACCAGCTGTCGTTGTCGGTATAGCGGCCGTCGATCGGCGTCGTACCATCGCGCGGGAATTCGGGGTCGCCCCAGTAACCCCAGACAGGGACGGGCCAGCCGTCCGGCTTGGAGATGTCGTTCGGATCCGGCGCCGGGTTCGGGCCACCTGCGACCATGCCGGGAAAGTTGTGCGGCGTTGCTCGGAGCGATGCCAGCCAGTGGTGGAACGCCCAGGTCTGGCTGCGCGTCGTTCCAGGCAGCCCGCTGACGTAGCAGAACTGGAGCAGGTTGCGCCCTAGCGCGTAATGCACGTTGGCGAGCGCCTGGTCGCAATCGGCCGCGTTCGCCATGGGATCCTCGAGGCACGCCTTCGCGTTGTACGAGTTGCTCCTGGTGAAGGCGGCGCCGATCGAACCCCAGTGGTAGCGCGTGGCCCATCCGAAAGGGTGCTTGCCGCCGTCCTCGCGAGCCGAGGCGGCGAGAATCCGCAACCGTTCGCGCAGATGCCGCTTGCGGGCGGGATCGCCCGCCGGCGCGCGGAGATAGAGCTGCGCCGCGAAGCCGTTGAGGTGGTGGTAGCTCGGATCGTATTGCAGCTCGACGAAGCTTTCCTCGAAGTCGTCGCGGAAGCGCTGCTCGCCGGCCGCGAGCAGCATCCCGGCGGCGGCGAACATGCGCGCGTGCCGGCCGATCTCCGCGTTGCTGTCCGCCCGGTAAGCAGGGCAGGTCGGGCCGTCGCTGTTCTCGGTCCACCTCTGCTTGAGGTAGTGGTAGCCGCTCCGCGCCGCGTCCAGGCAGCGATCGGCGAACGCGGGGTCATGAGCGCGGTAGACCGTCGAGGCAAAGGCAAGGTTTCCCACCGCCCGGGCCGTCGCGAGCGTGCCCACTTCACCTTGCCGGTACGGCGGCACGTTGTTCGGCGTGTTGGTGCCGTACGCGCGGTACTGCTCCTGGCAGGTGGTATTGCGGAAGCCGCCCGATGCGTCCTGCACCGAGAGCAGCCATTCCAGGCCCCATCTCGCCTCGTCGAGGAGATCCGGCACGCCGTTGCCCGACTCGGGCAGATTGCTGTCGTCGTCGGCCGGCCGGAAATCGCTGAAGGCCTCGAGCAGCCAGAACAGCGCGGTGTTCAGCGACGCGCTGTAGATCGAGAGGTCGCCTGCATCGTGCCAGCCCATCCGCACGCCTGGAGGGGCCTTGTCGGCGTCGCTCGGATGAACCCATGGCCCCTCCGCGTGCGCCGCATCGACCGCGGTGAACGCGCGCTGGTAGTAGAACCAGCGCTGCACGGCCCGCAGCGGCCGGCCGAACACATCGGGGCCGATCTCGAAGGGGAAGCTGGCGTCGCTCCCGTCCGCTTCGACCCTGTATCGGCCCGGCGTCCTGAGCTTCGAGAAGTCCCCGATCCACACCGTGTCGATGGATCCGAGAAGGTCGGTCTTCACCGTTCGCACGGGCGCTCCGCCCTCGAAGACCACCGCGTCATCCCGCTCGCCCTTGACCTGGAACCTGCCGAACGCGCGCGCCGAGGTGAACTGCTTCGGCATGGAGGGGGCGTAGCCGACCTGCGAAGCAGCGAGGTGCGCGAACGGGCGCTCGACCACCCTCATCGCGAACCGGTTGCGGCCGTTCCAACGCGCCAGCGCGCGTTTCACGAGGCGCTTTCCCCTCCCCGACGCCAGTGCCACCGCTGAGAGCCCCACGACGATGGCGATCCCAGCGAGGGTAAGAGCGATGCTCCTCTTCAATCGGGCCTCCAGGCGGCGGCGGAATGAAAACACGCGGGAAGCCAGGTGTCATCTGGCAAGCGAGGGGCCGCGTCACGACGCGGGCTCCCCTGCGTCCGGTCAGCAACAGTGGCAGCATCGCGCGCGTGAACCGATGGCCAGGCATGGTGTCTTTCGCGCTCGCCCTCGTGCTCCTGTCTGGATGCCCGTCGGCGGTGCTGCCGCCGTATCCGGGCAGCCTGATCTCGATCGCCGTCCGGATCTCGCCCGCGGGCGCACGCGTCGGGCGCGTGGCAGCCTCTTCCCACGCGGCGCCGGCGATGACGTTGCGCCTCGGCGATGCACCGGCCACCTTCGCCGGCGCAATCGCGGTGGAGCCCGGCCTTCACAGCGTCGCCATCGAGGTGTTCAACGACGCGGACATCCGGGTGGGTGGCGCGTCCTTCCGGGTCTCGTCGGCGCGGGGCTCGCCGGCGTTGCTCGATGCGACGGTGCAGGTGCTCGCCCCGGAAGATACCGGGGCCGCAGGCGCGCCGACTGTCGATGCGATCGTCGCGCCGCGGAGCTCGGCAGTGCAAGGCGAGCGGATGCTGTTGCAGGGTGTGGTGTCGCCGACCGCGGGGCTGGTCCTCTCCTGGACGGCGGCTCCATCGGGGTGCGGCACGTTCGCGCAACCTGCCGCTGCCTCGACGGAGTGGACGGCGATCGCCCGCGGCCCCTGCACCGTCACGCTCACCGCGGCAGGGGCGAACAGCCGCGACCGCCGCAGCGTCACCGTCGTCGTTCGAAGCCAAGGTCGGTCGTTCGAGTACCCGCTCCAGGTCGCCCCCGGGGGAAGGTACCTCGTCGACCGGCGCGGTACGCCGTTCTTCATCAAAGGGGAGACGGCGTGGCTCGCGCTCGCCAACCTCACCGAGGGCGAGCAGGAGCGCTACCTGGCGGACCGCGGCGCCAAGGGATTCAACCTGGTCGAGGTGATGCTGACCAACCACGACTACACCACGAGCCCCGGCCCGGTGCCGCCTTCCAATCGCGCCGGCGAGCAGCCGTTCCTGAAGCCGGGCGATTTCTCGACGCCCAACGACGCATATTTCGATCGGGCGGTGGCGTTCGTGGATCGCGCAGCGGCCCGCGGCATCGTGGTGCTGCTCGCCCCCGGCTACCTGGGCTTCGACGGCGGGCGCGAGGGCTGGTGGCAGGAGCTCAATTCGCCCGTGAACACGCGGGGCGTCTGTGCCGGGTTCGGCCGGTACCTCGGGACCCGGTTCAAGGAGAAAAAGAACCTGATCTGGCTGGCGGGAGGCGACTTCGCGCCGCCCGCCGGCTCCGAGGGCGAGGCGCGCCACAGGGAGATCCTCGACGGCATTCGCGCTGCCGGGGCATCCCAGCCCTGGACCGGGCACTGGAACGTCGAACACCTGGGAGGCATCTCGACCGATCAGGCGCGTTTCCTCGATGTCATGGCCCTCAACGGGGTCTACCAGTACGCCAGCCCGTACAGGTACGCCGGCCGCGCGTACGACGTGCAGCCTGCGCGGCCGGTATACCTGCTCGAGAGCACGTACGAGCACGAGCACCCCGGCACGGCCACGCAGCCGTTCCGGAAGGCGTGGTGGTGGACGATGCTCTCGGGCGGCACGGGCGTGCTTTGGAGCAACAACTTCCTCTGGATGTGCGAGACGGCGCGTGGCGTCCATCGGGCCGAGTATGGCGATACCGATCGCGCCCTCTCGTCCTGGTCGGACGAGCTCGAGTCCAGAGGGACGTTCGAGGCGCTGTACCTGCACGCGTTCTTCGAGGGGCTGCCGTGGCACCGACTGGTCCCGGCCGGCCCGTCCTCCGGCCTTGGCCAGCTGGTCAGCTCCTGGCAGTGGTGGGGCGAACGGCGCATCGTTGCGGCTTCGACGCCCGAAGGAGACCTGCTGGTGGCCTACGTCCCGCCGACCGGAAGCGGATCGCGGAGCTTCAATCTCGATCTGTCCCGCATGCGCGGCCCCGCCCGCGCCCGCTGGTACGACCCGAGCGCTGGCGCATGGTTTCCCGTCGCCGGGATCCTTCCCCGCGCGGCCCGCGTGGCGGTGGAGACGCCAGGCACGAACGGCGCTGGAACGAACGACTGGGCCCTGGTCCTCGAGGCCGCCCCGTCACCTTGACCGCACGCCCTCGCCGATCCGGAAGACGGAGGCATACCGGATCTGCCAATCGGACCTTCTCTTGTCGATGGGTTCCAGGCCCCAGTACTTGTGAGGCCAGCTCACCCTCAGCGAAGGGTCGCCCTCGTGGATCTCCTCCAGGAAATCCGGGACGGGTTTCCAGCCGAGGTCGCGGGCGACCTTCGTTCGCACGTCCAGGTCGACTCCTGAAACGAAGAGATGCCCACCCGGCACGAGCAGTCGCACGAGGTTGCGAAGGCACCTCTCCGCATCCGGCGGGGGCATGTGGCAAAGAAACCGGTTTGCCACCACGATGTCCTGGGGCCCCAGCGCTTCGACAATCCGGGGGTCTCCGGCATCGCCGACCTCCCAGGTGATCCCTTCCCGGACCCACGGCTTGATCCTGAACCGGTCCCCGTTCTTCTCGAACATCTCCTCCCGTTCCCTTGCCGTCATGCGCTCGAAGATCGGCTCATTCACCAGCTGGGACACTCCCTGCTCGTAGAGACCCTTTCGGCCGGCTTCCACGGCATCCGCCGAAATGTCCACGGCCCGCATCTCGAGCTTGACGTCCGGCTGCGCCGAACGGAGTGCCCATGCGATGGAATACACCTCGGCCCCATTGCTGGAGCCAAGGACAGCGATCCTGACCCTGCGGCCCCCGCTCCCCAGGCCCGAGAGCCGGCGGAGCAATTCCAATTCCGGGCGGTTCCGGAGGAAGAAGGTACCCAGATACATCCGGCGATCCTGCAGGCGAACCAGCGAATGCAGCAGATGGCCGAAGGATCTGAACGGGCCAAGGGCCGTCAAGGACGGGGGCAGACGGTTCCAGATCCACTCGTTCAGTCGCAACCAGGCGCCCACCGGGGACCTTCCGAACATCCGCAGCCTCGCCATCCTTCTCAGAATCGCTTCGGCCATGGTCCGGTGCTAGCGCGGCGCTACGGGGCAAAGGTGATTGAAGATGTGAGCGTATTGTCGATCCAGGGCTTTGCGATACTGCTCCACTTTCTCTTCGATGACGGGCTTGACGATATCGGCATTCTTCTCCAGTTTGAGGAATTGCTGCACCAGCACGTCGACATCCAACCGATCGATGTTCTGGCAGTAGTCCCCCATTCCCACGCCCGCCATCAACGACGCGATCTTTTCGTGATACGAGAGGGCGACGACCGGCTTGTTGAGCAACAGGGCCAGCAGGATGTTGTGAAAGCGGGTGGCAATGACGATGTCCGCTTCCGCGAGCTGAGCGATGAGCTGTTCGACGGACGATACCGGCTCGTCGATGACCTGGCCCTTCTCGTACTTCCACCCCTTCTCCTGCAATCGCTTGATCACGTCTCCTTTGATGCGCCTGTCGTACGACGAGTCACCGATCAGCAGCCGGACCGTGTACTTGCGATCGAGCAGCCAAGCCAGGAAGTTGGACGCCTTGTCCAGGTAATCCTGATAGATGGCTTCGCTGTACTCGTGGGTGGAGCCCTTGCCATAATAGTCCATCAGGCCGAGGCAGATCACGCGGGAGTCCCCATCTCGGCTACGCGAGCCGCGCATCTCGGGCTTCAAGCTGAAGGCCAGATCGGGGTAGACGAAGTCGTTCCGCGTGTCGAAGCCGATGCTAGCGAGGTAATCTTTCGAGAAGTCGTCTCGATAGGATCGGTAGTCTGCCAGCGAGACGGCGCGCTTGACGATCCACCGGCTCAAGGGATGGGCGATCGGCCCGGCGCCGACGCTGACGAAGAGCAGCTTGCATCGACGGATCTTGGCAATGATGGACCATTTGAGAATCTCGTAGTGCAAGTCGAAAGGACCGATGCCGAAATCTCCCAGCATTCCTGTTCCGGTCATGACGAGCATGCTGGTGCCCTTCAACGCCCTGAATGCCCTCAGCCATTGGATCACTTCGAGCGGCAGGCGGATCACCAGGCGCCTGAGGAATCTGATGATGGCGGGAGCGTCCTGATGGCCGGCTCCTGTCGATGCCGACCCTTTGGCATATCGATAGGAGATGAGAGAAGCGGGAATCCGGTGTCTGGCCGAGGTATCCCAAGGATAGGTGCAGATACAGTTTGCGCTGGCGTCCGGCAGGAACCTGGGAGCGTTTTGTAAGATAGCTTGCAGTGTGCATTCGTTTCCGAAGTTCTGCATGCCGAAATTGCCGAAGAAGCTGATCGTCGTTGGATTCAATTTGAACATGCCCTTCGTTTGTACGGTGAGTTGACGCAGTGTAGCGCACCGGCGCGGTGTGCGCTCCGCCGTCGTGCTAGGAAGGGACGATGAACCAGGACGAGGCACCAAGCAGCGCCCGTGCCACGGTCGCGAGGAACGCCTTCCACCTCGTGCTCGGGCAAGTGGCGACCACCGCGCTGGCGATCGTGTTCAGTGCGGCACTCGGCCGATCGCTCGGCGCCCGGGATTTCGGCGTCTACTTCCTCATCACTTCATTCGCGACCTTCGCCTACGTAATCGTCGACTGGGGGCAGCAGTTCTACGTCATTCGCGAAGTGGCGCGGTCCCCGGATCGCGGCAGCCGCTTGCTGGGGACTGCCCTCGTGCTCCGCATCGCGGGCGCAGCGCTGGTGACGGTTCCCACCGGACTCGTGGCCTGGATGCTGGGGTACGACGCGCGCACGTGTTGGTTCTCCGTCGCCTTCATCGTGGTGAGCCTCCCGTTCTTCCTCGCGCAGAGCTACGGAATGGTCTTCCGCGGCCGCGATCGCATGGGGCTGGACGCCTGGGTCTCGGTGCTGAACAAGGCCGCCTTGCTCGCGCTCGCCCTCTCAGCGCTCTCCCTGGGCACGGGGCTCTCCGGCGTGCTCGTGGCGCAGATCCTGGCGGGCGTGGTTGCGCTCGCGCTGGCCGCGCGGCTCTATCGCCGTGTGACCACCGGCCCGCTCCGCTTCTCGGGGCAGATCGCGCGGGAAGTGATCGCGGGCGGCAGCGCCCTGGCCACGATGATGGTGGCCGTCTCCGTGCAGCCCTACCTGGACGCGATCATCCTCTACAGGCTCGTTCCTGGGGAAGTGGTGGGCTGGTTCGGCGCTGCCAGGAACATCATGGGTACGCTTCTGGCGCCGGCGCTCATCCTCGGCGCGGCCGAGTTCCCGCGGCTTTCGCGCGCCGCGGCGGACGTTGCCGCCTTCAAGGCGGAGGTCCGCGCCGCGCTGCGTCCGATCCTCTGGCTCGGCGCGCTCGGCGGCGTGGGCACGTTCCTCTTCGCCGACCTGGCGATCGGGATCATCTACGGCGAGCGGAACTTCGCGCCTGCGGGCGCGATCCTCAAGGTCTACGGCCCCGGTCTCTTCCTCGTCTTCATCGATGTGCTCTTCGGAAACGCCCTCACCGCGATGGGGCGGGCGACCGCGCTCTCCGTCGCAAAGATTGGCAGCGTGGTGCTCAGCACCGCTCTGGATCTGGTCCTGATTCCGTTCTTCCAGCGAAGCACGGGCAACGGCGGGCTTGGGGTGGTGATCGCTTTCGCGACCAGCGAGGCCGTCGTATTTGCCGGCGCGCTGTTCCTCCTGCCCAGAGGAAGTTTCGGGGCAAGCGCCGCCCTGGACGTGGGACGAGCGCTCGGCTCGGCGGTGCTCACGGCGCTCCTCTTCCGGTTCCTGCCGCCGGTCCCGATCTACGTCGGCTTGCCCGCCTGCGTGCTCGCGTTCTCAGTGTGCTCGGTCGCACTAGGACTCGTCCGGCGCGACGACGTGAGGTTGCTCCGGGCGCTCCTGCGCCGAGGCAAGCCCGCAGAGGCATATCCCGGCGCGCTGCAGCAAAATGACGGCACCTCGCCTGTCGCATAGTCGACGCGTCGCATAGTCGACGCGGCGACCTGCCTTCGCACCTCTCCGGCTGCAAATCAGGCGAAGCGTACTTAATGTTACAGGTTGACGGCTGGCGTAGTCATTTTTACCGGGACGGAAAACGATGAGGATCCTTCTCACCGGAAGCCGCGGTTACATCGGGACCGTGATGGCCCCGTTCCTGCTCGATGCCGGCCAGGAGGTGGTCGGGGTCGACACCGATCTCTACCGCCGCTCCACCTTCGGCCCCTGGCGAGAGTCGATCCGGACCCTCTGCAAGGACGTGCGCGAGATCCAGGTCGCCGATCTGCGCGGGTTCGACGCGGTCATCCACCTTGCGGCGCTCTCGAACGATCCGCTGGGCGATCTCAACCCTCAGCTCACTTACGAGATCAACCACCTCGCCTCGGTGCGGCTCGCCGAGCAGGCCAAGGCGGCTGGGGTGCGCCGCTTCGCCTTCGCCTCCTCATGCAGCAACTACGGTGCGGCGGGCGACGAGCCCGTCGACGAGCAGGCGGAGCTCAACCCGGTCACGGCCTACGGCGAGTCCAAGGTGCGGGTCGAGCGCGACGTGTCGCGCCTGGCCGACGACTCCTTTTCTCCCACCTTCCTGCGCTGCGCCACCGCCTACGGCGTCTCCCCGCGGCTGCGTTTCGACATCGTTCTCAACAACCTGGTCGCCTGGGCCTTCACCTCGGGCAAGGTGTTTCTCAAGAGCGACGGCACGCCCTGGCGGCCCATCGTCCACATCGAGGACATCAGCCGCGCCTTCCTCGCGGTGCTCTCCGCGCCCCGCGAGGCGGTCCACGCGCAGGCGTTCAACGTCGGGCGCAACGACCAGAACTACCGGATCCGCGAG
>Ga0137410_10003114_pt1 | contig 11253 bp, 9 predicted proteins | sample CZODoug1_16funga_FD_108878 | JGI IMG/M metagenome (GOLD analysis project Ga0137410, IMG submission 108878) | Vadose zone soil fungal communities from Angelo Coast Range Reserve, California, USA - CZODoug1_16fungal (Illumina Assembly) | ecosystem: Environmental > Terrestrial > Soil > Vadose zone... | reverse complement strand
GGGCGAAAACCTGCCGCCGGAAATGGCGGCGGATGCGCCAGCGCCACACTCCCGTCGTCTGCGAAAGGAGCGCGACGTCCATGCGCGCGTGGTACATGTGGAATTCGAGCGGCGAGGTCAGGCCGGCGCGGCAGCGCTCGCGCGCTTCGCGCGCCAGGCGCGCGAGGTCGTCGATTGCCTGGCGGGTGACGATCTCCTCGACTTCCCAGCCGCGCGACGCGACCAGGCGCACCTTGCCGTCGTCGGCGACCGCGTAGACCGCCTTGCGGTAGCCGGCGAGAGTCGCGTTGCCTTCCTGGGGGACATCGCGCTCACGCATGCGCGAGCGCGGTGAGGTGGATGAAGCCGCTCGAGAAGCGGCCGCTTTCCGGCACGAAGCAGAGCAGCCGCTGCCCCGGCTTCACCTTGCCGCTGCGCAGCAGCTCGTCGAGCATGATGTAGATCGCCGCCGAGCCGGTGTTGCCGGTCCAGGCGAGGTTGGTGAACCAGCGCTCCTTCGGCAGCGGCAGGCCGATGCGCTCCAGCGCCTGCGCCACCTTCGGGCGGAAGAATTCCGACGACATGTGCGGCAGGAACCAGTCGATGTCGCGCGACGCGAGCTTGTGCTGCACGATCAGGCGCTGCAGGGGCTTCTCCAGCGTGTACTCGACGACCGCTTCGTTGAGCAGCCGCACGTCCTGCTTGAGCGCGAAGATCGAGGTCGCCTCGCGCTCGTGCCCGGGGTAGCTCATCCAGCCGCGCAGCGAGCCGCTCGACTGCTTCTCGGCGCCCATGTACATGCAGGCCGGCAGCGCGTGCGCGTAGGAGAAGAGCTCGACCCAGTCGATGCGCAGGTTGAGCCCGCGGCGCGGCTCGGGCTCGACCAGCCAGGCGCCGGCGCCGTCGGAGAGCATCCAGCGCAGGAAATCCTTGTCGAACGCGAGCTCGGGATTGGCGTCGAGCGCCTTGCCGCGCGCAGCGCACTCGGCTTCGTAATTGTGGGCGCGCAGGCCGAGTGAGGCGACTTCGGAGCCGGTGACGACGGCGTTGGCCGCGCAACCCGACTTCACCGCCATCCAGCCGTACTTGAATGCGGTGGTGCCCGAGAGGCACACGCCGGCGGTGGCGACGACCTCGCGCACCGGTACGCCGAGCTCGCCGTGCACCATCACTGCGTGGTTCGGCATCAGCTGGTCCGGATTCGAAGTGCCGCAGGCGAGGACCGCGATGTCTTCCAGCGCGAAGTCCTCGTCGGCGAGGCCGCGGATTGCGGTCGCAGTGAGGCTGGCGTTGGTGTGGGTCGCGAGGCCAGTCCCGGGATCGATGACGTAGTAGCGCTGGCGGATGCCGTTGTTGCGCAGAACGACGCGGCGCGCGCGCGAGGGCCGGTCGCCGACCTGGCCGAGGATCGTTTCGACCTGGTCGTTCTCTACCGCCTTGTTGGGCAGGGCGACGGAGGTGCGAGTGATGTAGGCGTCCACGCTAGTGACCCGACGGCAGCTCGAAGTAGGTCTTCTGCGACTCGAGCCGGCGCGCGAGCAGCGGGCGCAACAGCCGCTGCAGCAGCAGGCTTGCCGGCACGACGGCGAGGATCATCGCCACCAGGTAGAGGCAGAACAGCACCACCAGCGGCAGGCGCAGCAGGGAACCGGGCGCGCCGCCGAGCCGGATGATGCGCGACCATGCGCCGAAAGCGCGCTTGCCGGCACGCTCGCTGAAGATGAACCGCGGATCGACGCGCGCCGCGCCGAGCCCGCCAAGCATCGGCCCGCCGCGCTTTTCGCGGCCGTCGCGCAGTGCGCGGAGCAGCGCGTGGCCGAAGCGCTCCGCGCCGGCGATGTCCTGCTCGGCAATGCCGGCGGGCGGCAGCCCGAGAAAGCCGTCGCGCTTCCCGGTCAGGAGCCAGCGCGGCGTGGTAATCAACGTCGCGAGCGTCGGCGCGTCGTCGGTGAAGACGACGTTGTCGCGCAACTCGCCGCCGGCTTCCTGGATCAGCTGCTTCACCGTTTCCTGCGCGTTGAGCCACATGTTGCGGCAGGCGATGACCGTCACCACCGGCTTGCCGCGCAGCAGCCGCTTGCCGGATTCGCTCTTGAGGAAAGCGGTGACCGGGCCCGAGGGCGAGAGGAACCAGACCTGGTAGGCCAGCACGACGAGGTCAAAATGCGCGTCGGGACGAACCGCGAGCGGCTCGATCGGCGGCGGATCGAGCAGCACCGCCTCGGGCATTGCGTCGAAGAAGCGCAGCAGCGGCCAGGGGAAGGGATACGGGGTGCGCGGTCGCAGGATCTCTTCGACCAGCTCGATTTCGTCCGAGCCGGCGAGCGGCGACGCCATGCAGCGCGCGATACGAGCGAGCTGCCCCGTCTGCGAAAAATGCACGACCAGAACTCGTTTCATCGTCTGGCAGCGGTCCCGTCCGCTGGACGCCAGCTCCCCGTTTCGTGCTCAGAGAATACCTTGCGGGCACGTCGGATGTCATTGGTTTTTCGAGAAGTCTTGTAAAAAATGCACACGCCGAGCATGACCGCTGCCAACGCGCAAGCTGCGGCGGTGTGGTAATAGGCGGCATGCCGATGCTCGACTTGCGGAGCCTGCGCGCGAGGCTGCGCCTGACGAGCGCCTTGGTGCTGCTGGCGTTCGTGATCAGCCATCTCAGCGCTCACAGCCTGCTGCTGCTTTCACAGCCGGTCGCCGAGGAGGGCCTCGCGGCGCTGATGCGCCCCTGGCGCAGCGAGGCCGGCACGGCGCTGCTCGTCACCGCGTTCCTCGTCCACTACGCCAACGCGCTCTGGTCGGTTTACGAGCGGCGCTCCTTGCGGCTCAACGCCTGGGAGTGGGCGCAGCTCGGCCTCGGCCTTTGCATCCCCGCGCTGTTCGCGCTGCACATCGCGAGCACGCGCCTCGCGGAAGAGACCATGGGCGTCGACACCGGCTACGGCTACGTGCTGGTCGAATACTGGGTGCTGGCGCCGTACGTGGCTGTTCTGCAGGCGGTGGCGTTGCTGACCTTGTGGATGCACGCCTGCATCGGCATCCATTTCTGGCTGCGCACCAAGGCCGGGTACCCGAGCGGCCGCGTCTGGCTCGGCGCTTTCGCCTTGCTCCTGCCGACGCTCGCGCTGTCGGGCTTCCTGAGCGCCGGAAACCAGATCGTCCGCACTGCTGAGGCAGACGAGGAGTTTGTCGAGAAGACGCTCGCCGACTCGAACGTCACCGAGGCGACGCCCGCGGCGATCGACCGGATGGCGACGACGATCCTGCTGGTGCACGGCGGACTGCTGCTGTTCGTCTTCGCCGCGCGCGGCGTTCGCCGCTGGGTGCACGCGCGCCGGATGCCGCCGTTGCTGACCCACCCGTCGGGCCAGAAGCTGCCGGTGTTCCCCGGCGCGAGCATCCTCGAGACGCTGCGCGATCACGGCATCCCGCACGCTTCGGTGTGCGGCGGCCGCGCACGCTGCACGACGTGCCGCGTGCAGGTGAGCAGCGGCCTCGAGTCGCTCGCGCCCCCGGGGGATCTGGAAGCGAGAGCGCTGGCGCGCATCGCCGCCACGCCGGGGCTGCGGCTCGCCTGCCAGGTGCGGCCGGTCGCCGACCTGTGCATCACGCCCTTGCTCGCCGCCGACTCGTCGGCCGCCGACGGCTTCGTGCCTGGCGGCATGGAAGGCAGCGAGCGGCTGATCACGATCATGTTCGTCGATCTGCGCGGCTCGACCACGCTCGGCGAGGCGAAGCTGCCCTACGACGTGCTGTTCATCCTCAACCGCTTCTTCCATGAGATGAAAGAGGCGCTGGTCGCAACCCGGGGGCATTACTCGAATTTCACCGGCGACGGGCTGATGGCGCTCTACGGCCTGGAGTCCGACGACCCCGCGGCCGGGGCAGCCGATGCGGTGCGCGGCGCGCGCGAGATGCTGATGCGCGTCGAGCAGCTCAATCGCAAGCTTGCCGGCGAGCTGCCGCAGCCGCTGGCGATCGGCATCGGCATCCACCACAGCGAAGCGATCGTCGGCGCGCTCGGCCCGCCCCGGTCGCAGATCGTCACCGCGATCGGCGATACGGCCAATACCGCGGCTCGCCTCGAGAGCCTGACCAAGGAGTACGGCTGCTCGCTGATCGTCTCGCGCCGCGCCGCGGAGCTGGCCGGGCTTAACATCAGCAACGAGCAGCTGCGCGAAGCCCCGGTCAAGGGCCGGGTGCAGGCGGTGCAGTTCTACGCATTGAAGACCATTCCGGAGGTAGGACGATGAAACGCTTCTTCGCAGTCGCCGCGCTGTGCCTCTTTGCGAGCACCGCCGCGGCGCAATTTCCGACGCGCCCGATCACGCTCATCTCGCCGTTCCCGCCGGGCGGCTCGACCGACACCACGGCGCGCATCATTGCCGAAGCGATGACCGCGCCGCTCGGGCAGGCGGTGGTGGTGGAGAACGTCGGCGGCGCGAACGGCAGCATCGCGCTGGCTCGCGTGGCGCGCTCCGCGCCGGACGGCTACACGCTCGACATCGGCCAGTGGGACACGCACGTCGGCGCCATCATCTATCCGATCAGCTTCGATCTGCAGAAGGACTTCGCGCCGATCGGCCTGATGACCATCAACCCGCAGCTGATGATCGCGCGCAAGGGCTTCCCGGCGGACGATCTGAAGGGCCTGGTCGCCTACATGAAGGCCAATCCCGGCAAAGTGACCTTCGTCGAGCAGACCGCGGCGGCGAAGCTCTCGGGAATCCAGATGATGCAGGCGACCGGCACCGAAGTGCTGTTCGTCCCATTCCGCGGCGCCGGTCCGGCGATGCAGGCGATGCTCGGCAATCAGGTCGACCTGATGGTGCTGCAGGCCGCGGCGGCGCTGCCGCAGGCGCGCTCGGGCAACGTCAAGATCCTCGCCAATCTCTCGCCGAAGCGCTCGCCGGTCGTGCAGGGCGTGCCGACCTCGGACGAAAGCGGGATTCCGGGTCTGTACGCGGTGGGCTGGTTCGGCCTGTTCGGCCCGCGCGGCATGCCGAAGGAAGTCGTGGCCAGGCTCAACGGCGCGATGATGCGGGCGCTCGCGGACGAAAAGGTGAGAACGCGCCTCGCCGACCTCGGGCTCGAGGTCGCTTCGCGCGAGCAGCAAACGGCGGAGGGCCTCGCCGCGTTCCACAAGGCCGAGATCGACAAGTGGTGGCCGGTGATCAAGGCCGCCAACATCAAGGTCGAGTAGATCCGGTCATGGGCCATTCCGATCCGATCGAAGAAGCAGCGCTGCTCGACGCCATCGGGCGCTGGCTGGAGAAGGAGGTGCGTCCGCAGGTGATGCGCCTCGAGCACGACGACATCTACCCGCGCGCGATGGTCGAGACCATGAAGCAGATGGGCCTGTTCGGCGCGGTGCTCGATCCGCAATGGGGCGGCCTCGGGCTCTCGGCCTCGACCTACGCCAAGATCGTGATGCAGATCTCCACCGTGTGGATGTCGCTCACCGGCATCTTCAACTCGCACCTGATGATGGCGATGCTGGTGCAGAAGTTCGGCAGCGAGGAGCAGAAGAAGCGCTTCCTGCCGCGCATGGCGAGCGGCGAGTTGCGCGGCGGCCTGGCGCTCACCGAGCCGGACGCGGGCACCGACCTCAGCGCCATCCGTTTGCGCGCGACGAAGGACGGCGACCACTACGTGGTGAACGGCACCAAGACCTGGATCTCGAACGGCATCGAGGGCAATTGCCTGGCGGTGCTGGCGCGCACCGACCCGAAGGCCGATCCGCCGCGCAAGGGCCTGTCGATGTTCATCATGGAGAAGGGCCCCGGGTTCACCGCTTCGCGCAAGCTGGAGAAGATCGGCTACAAGGGCATCGACTCCGCCGAGCTGGTGTTCGACAATTTCCGCGTGCCGGCGGCGAACCTCGTCGGCGGCGAAGGCAAGGGCTTCTACTGCGCGGTCGGCGGTCTCGAGCTCGGCCGCATCAACGTCGCCGCGCGCGGCGCGGGCATCGCCAAGGCAGCGCTCGACTATTCGGTCCAGTACGCGCAGACGCGCAAGACCTTCGGCAAGCCGATCGCGCAGCACCAGGCGATCCAGCTCAAGCTTGGCGAGATGGCGACGCGCGTCGAGGCGGCGCGCCTGCTGATCGAGCAAGCCGCGCGCGCCTACGACGCCGGGCAGCGCTGCGACATGGAAGCGGGCATGGCCAAGTACTTCGCTTCCGAGGCCGGGCTCGAGAACGCGCTCGAGGCGATGCGCATCCACGGCGCCTATGGCTATTCGAAGGAGTACCCGATCGAGCGCCTGGTGCGCGACGCGCCGCTGATGTGCATCGGCGAGGGTACCAACGAGATGCAGCGCATCATCATCGCGCGGCAGCTGATCGAGCGGAACCCGGTCTAGAGCAGCGGAAAGGCGCTGAAAGTATCGGGGAGATTGACCGCCGGCGCGGCGGCGAGATGCCGCGGCGTCAGCTCAGCGAGAGAGGTGACGCCGAGCAGCCCGAGGCAGATGCGGATCTCTTCCTCGAGAAGCTCCAGCGCGCGCACCAGGCCTGGCGCGCCGGCCGCGCCGAGCGCGAGCCCGGTAAGGCGTCCGATGCCGACCGTTTTCGCGCCGAGCGCGATCGCTTTCACCACGTCACTGCCACGCATGTAGCCGCCGTCCACCCAGACTTCCGCTTTTTTTCCGACTGCCTTGACGATTTCCGGCAGAACGGCGGTGCTGCCGAGGCCGTGATCGAGCTGCCGGCCGCCGTGATTCGAGACGTAGACGACTTCGACGCCATGCTTCACGGCGATCTTCGCGTCCTCGACGGTGGCGATGCCCTTGATGATGAGCGGCAGGTCGTGCTTGTCCTTGAACCGTTTCACCTGGTCCCACGACAGCCCGGCCTGGAAGGCGGCGCCTTCCTGCGCCTTGGCGCGCCACGGCTTGACGTAGCGCCCGATCAGATCCCGCTCGCGCCGGCTGTAGGAGGCGACGTCCACCGTCAGGCAGAAGGAGGTGAAGCCGTTGTCTTTCGCGCGGCGCACGAAGTCGTCGATCCAGGCGTCGTCGCCCCGCACGTAGAGCTGGAACGAGCGCAGCGTTTGCGCCGCCGCCGCCGTTTCCTCGAGCCCGGGCTTGCAGACTGAGGAAAGCATTTGCGGCACGCCGAACTGCGCCGCCGCGCGCGCCGCGGTCGCGGCGCCGCCCTCGACGATCGATTCCAGGCCGCCGATCGGCGCCAGCATCACCGGCAGCCGCACCTTCTTGCCGAGAAACGTCCAGGTGCTATCGACCTTGCTTACGTCGCGCAGCACGCGCGGCCGGAAGGCGATGCAATCGAGCGCGTGGCGATTGCGCCTGACCGTGGTCTCGGTCTCGGCGCCGCCGATGAGATAGCTCCACGGGCCCGGCGGCAGATTGCTCTTCGCCGCGGTGACGAGCTCCTGCAGCGTCAGGAACTGCTGGTCTGCCGGGGCGTTCACTCCGGATTGATCCCGGCTTCCCTGAAGCCCTGTGCCCAGGCGCCGAGCTGCGTCTTGATGAACCCGCGCAGCTCGGCCGGCGTGGAGCTGGCGAGGGCGAAGCCCTGCTTGTCGATCTGCTCGCGGATCTGCGGGCGCGCGATGATCGCGCTCAGTTCCTTGCTCAGGCGCGCCGCGATCTCCGGCGGCATCCCGGCGGGCCCGAACATCGCGGCAAAGAACTCCACGTTGATCGGCGGCATGCCGGCTTCGACGGTGGTCGGCACCTCGGGCAGCAGCGGCCAGCGCTGCGGCAGCGTGACCGCGAGCGCCTTTAGGCGCCCGCTCTGGATATGGGAGAAGCTGCTGGTCGGCGTGGCGAACACGGCGTGGATCGTGCCGCCGAGGATGTCGGTGACCGACGGCGCCTCGCCCTTGTAGGGTACGCGCAGCATGTCGACGCCGGCGTTCTTGACGATCTGCGCGTAGGCGAGCTGGCTCGCGCCGCTGTACGTCGAGAAATTAATCTTGCCGGGGTTCTGGCGCGCGTACGCGACGAACTCGTTGAAGTTGTTGACCCCGAGGCTGGGCGTGACCACGAGCAGGAACGTATAGCGGCCGACCAGCGAAACCGGCGTGAACGCGGTGAGCGGGTCGTAGGGCGGCTTCTTCTGCAGCAGCGGCACCTGCAGCATCGCGGTATTCGTCGCGATGAACAGCGTGTGGCCGTCGGGCGGAGATTGCATCACCGCCGCGGCGGCGATGGCGCCGTCGGCGCCGGTGCGGTTCTCGACCACGAACGGCTGGCCCATCGACTCGGAGAGCGCCTGCGAGAGCACGCGCGCCACCAGGTCGGTGGATCCGCCGGCGGGAAAGTGGATGACGACGCGCACCGGCTTGGACGGGTATTGCCCGCTCGCGAGCGTCGGCAAGATCGCCAGCGCGATCAGGAGCAGTATTTTTCTCATTTCGCGAGAAGCTTCATGGCGCGCTCGAGGCCCTCGAGGGTAGTGGGGAACATGCGTCCGTTCATCAGCTCTTTCACGATCGAGATCGATTGCCGGTAGGCCCAGATTTCTTCCGGCTCCGGGTTGAGCCAGACGCATTTCGGGTAGATGTCGGTGACGCGCTTGACCCACACCGCGCCGGGCTCCTCGTTGAAGTACTCGACCGAGCCGCCGGGCTGCAGGATCTCGTAGGGGCTCATGGTCGCGTCGCCGACGAAGATCACCTTGTAGTCGTGCGCGTACTTGTGCAGCAGGTCGGCGGTGCGCGTGCGCTCCGAGTGGCGGCGGCGGTTGTCCTTCCAGACGAAGTCGTACAGGCAGTTGTGGAAGTAGTAGAACTCGAGGTGCTTGAACTCGGTCTTCGCCGCCGAGAACAGCTCCTCGGCCAGCTTGATGTGATCGTCCATGGTGCCGCCGATGTCCATCAGCATCAGCACCTTGATGGCGTTGCGGCGCTCGGGCCGCATGTGGATGTCGAGGTAGGCCTTTCGCGCCGTGGAATTGATCGTGTTCTCGAGATCGAATTCCTCCAGCGCCCCCTCGCGCGCGAATTTTCTCAGCCTGCGCAAGGCGACCTTGATGTTGCGGGTGCCGAGCTCGACCGAATCGTCGAGGTTCCGGTATTCGCGCTGGTCCCAGACTTTCACGGCGGAGCGGTTGCGCGACTTGTCCTGGCCGATGCGCACGCCCTCGGGGTTGTAGCCGTAGGCGCCGAACGGCGAGGTGCCGCCGGTGCCGACCCACTTGTTGCCGCCCTGGTGGCGTCCTTTCTGCTCCTCGAGCCGCTGGCGCAGCGTCTCCATCAACTTCTCCCAGCCGCCGAGCGCCTCGATCTGCTTCTTCTCTTCTTCCGAGAGCGTCAGCTCGACCTGCTTCAGCAGCCATTCGAGCGGGATCTGCGCGTCGATGCCGGGGATGGTCTCGACGCCGTTCCAGAATTCGCCGAAGGCGCGGTCGAACTTGTCGTAGTTCGCCTCGTCCTTCACCAGCGCGGCGCGAGAGAGGTAATAGAACTGGTCGATCGAGGGCTCGATCACCTTGCGGTCCATCGCCTCGAGCAGCGTCAGGTACTCCTTGATGGAGACCGGCAGCTTGTGCGATTTCAGCTTGAGGAAGAAATCGATCAGCACGGTGGCAGCATTATGAGCTACCGGGCTTCGCCTGGCCGGAAGTAGGCCCCGGACTTGCCGTCGGCTTCGAATCGCATCCGCACTACCACTTCCCTTCCGCAGAACTCGTAGCGCCAGTCTTCCTCCCAGCTGCCCCGGACCATGTAGGTGCGGGCGACCCACGCGTGGGTATTGGGAAGATAGGACGCCTCCAACGGCCCCGCCGCCGTGGTCGACATCAGGCGGATGTCCTTGCAGTCCCGGCTGGCGCCCGCGGTGATCGCCGCCGCGATCGCCGTCGCCTGCGCCTCGCGCAGGACTTTCACGGTCAGAGGCGACTGGCCCGCGATTCGCTCGATCTCGGCGAGCGAGTCCCGGGCGCGCGCGGCCGACTCCGGCAGGTTGGGGACCTGCAAGTACAGCGTTCGTGCCCTTGCGCGGTTGCCTTCGCCGACGGTGGCGAAGAAGTAGCCGGCGAGCGCGATCTGCGAATCGCGGTGCCCGGTCTGCGCCGCGCGCGCGAGCATGTCGATCGCCTCGATCTCGGTGCCGCGCGACCCGATCGGCCGCTCGGCCAGCACGGTGAGGTAGTAGACGAAGCGGGCTTCGTTGTTTCCTTCGAGCGCGGCGGTTCTTGCCACCGTTCGCGCCTTCTGCACGTCGCGCGGCATTCCCGTGCCGGTGAGGTGGCAGTGCGCGAGAATCGCCTGCGCCATCGATTCCTTCGCGAGGGCGGGGTCGTCCGCCTGCCAGCACGCCTGGGTGCGTTGCGGCGCGCGGTCGAAGCCGTGCCAGAGGAAGAACGTCAGCATCGCCTGCGATGCCGGCTCTCCCTTGGCTGCGCCCTGCTCGAACTCCGCGCGCGCCTCGCGCACGAGGTTCTGCTTCAGGAATGCATGGCCTTCGCGCGCGTCGGCGAAGGCGCACAGAGGCGCCCAGCCGAGCGCGGCCACCAGGAGCAGCCGCGCGGACAGGGCTAGCTGCCCTCCTTGAAGCCGATGTCGCTGACGACCTTGCGCCATTTCTTCTGCTCGTCGGCGAGGAACTCCGCGTATTCCTCCGGCGTGCTCGGCGAGGCGACGCCGCCGACATTGGCGTAGGCGGAGGCGAGCGACGGCGACTTCAGCGCCGCGACCGCCGCGGCGTTGAGGCGCTTCTGGACCTCAAGCGGCGTCGCCCAGGGCACGATCAGGCCGTACCAGTTGTCGGAGGTCACGTTCGGATACTTGCCTTCCGCGGTGGTGGGCACGTCCGGAAGGGTCCCGGCACGGCGCCCGCTCGTCACCGCGAGCGCCCGCAGCTTGCCGGCGCGGATGTGGCCGAGGAGGATCGGTACGTCGAAGATCCCCATCTGCACCTGGCCGCCGAGGAGGTCGTTGACCGCCGGCGCGGCGCCCTTGTACGGAACGTGCACGAGGTCGACTTTCGCTTCCGCCTTGAGGAGCTCGCCCGCGAGATGGGTGATGCTGCCGCCGCCGGCCGAGCCGAAGTTCACCTTGCCGGGGTTCGCCTTGGCATAAGCGATCAGCTCGGCGAGGGAGCTCACGGGCAGCGACGGGTGCACCGCCAGCACCTCCGGCACGCGCACCACGAGCGTGATCAGCCCGACGTCCTTCTTCACGTCGTAGGGCAGCTTGGCGAACGAGAACGGAGCGATCGACAGCGTCGAGCCGCTGTTGAAGCCGAGCGTATAGCCGTCGGGGTTCGACTTGAGCGCCCGGTCGACGCCGAGCACGCCGCCGACGCCGC
>Ga0137410_10003113_pt1 | contig 11253 bp, 9 predicted proteins | sample CZODoug1_16funga_FD_108878 | JGI IMG/M metagenome (GOLD analysis project Ga0137410, IMG submission 108878) | Vadose zone soil fungal communities from Angelo Coast Range Reserve, California, USA - CZODoug1_16fungal (Illumina Assembly) | ecosystem: Environmental > Terrestrial > Soil > Vadose zone... | reverse complement strand
CGCCGCGGGTCGTTATCTCGTCTGGTCGGATATCCCGAACAACCGCATCATGCGGTTCGACGAGACCGACAACTCCGTTTCGGTGTTCCGCCATCCGTGCAATCACACCAACGGTCACACGGTCGATGCGCAAGGCCGCCTGGTTTCCTGCGAGCATCAGGGCCGGTGCGTCGCGCGCACCGAGCACGATGGCACGCGCACCGTGCTCGCAGCGGCCTTCCGTTCCAAGCGCCTGAATTCACCGAACGACCTCGTCGTCAAATCCGATGGTTCGGTCTGGTTCACCGATCCGTCATACGGCATCGACTCCGAATACGAGGGGGATGCGGCGCCATCGGAAATCGGCGCATCCAACGTGTATCGGATCGATCCTTCAACCGGCGAGTGCGCGGCAGTCGCCACCGACTTCGTGCAGCCGAACGGACTTGCGTTCTCGCCCGACGAGTCCCTGCTTTACATCGCCGACACCGGGGCAAGCCACGTCAAGGACGGACCGCGCCACATCCGGCGTTTCAGTGTCGGCCGCGAGGGCCGCACGCTGGCGGGCGGCGAGGTGTTTGCGACCTGTTCGGCCGGCATGTTCGATGGCTTTCGCGTCGACATTCACGGCAACCTGTGGTCGAGCGCGGCCGACGGCGTGCACTGCTACAACCCGGCGGGAGAACTGCTCGGCAAGATCAACGTGCCGGAGGTGGTGGCCAACGTCTGCTTCGGCGGACCCAAGCGCAACCGGCTTTTCATCTGCGGCACGACCTCGCTCTACGCGGTGTACTTGAATACGGTTGGCGCCCGGCGGCCTTGAACGTGCGGCAGGACCGTTACCGCCCCCAGCGCAACACGATCGGGTCGAGCCGCCGCGCATTTTCGATCAGGCCTGCGCGCACCGTCGGATGCAACGGCGCAACCGGATGGCGTGGCGCCTCGCACGCGATCACCCCGCCCTCCTTCATCAGCACCTTGGCGGCGAGCGGCCCGCACTGCCGGTTCTCGTAGTTGATGAGCGGCAGCCAGCGCCGGTAGTGCTCGAAGCACTCCTCGCGCCGGCCCGCTGCGTAGGCATCCACGATCAGACGCATCCCGTCCGGGTAGCCGCCGCCGGTCATTGCGCCAGTGGCGCCGGCGTCGAGGTCCTGCAGCAACGTGATGCCTTCTTCTCCGTCCCACGGGCCTTCGATGGTTGCGCCGCCGAGGCGAATCAATTCGCGCAGCTTGGAAGCGGCGCCCGCGGTTTCGATCTTGAAGTAGCACACGTGCTCGATCTCGCGCGCCATACGCGCGAGGAACGCTGCCGACAGCACCGTGCCGCTGACCGGCGCATCCTGGATCATGATCGGGATGCCGCTCGCATCCGACAGTGCCGCGTAGAACTCGTAGATCTTCTCCTCGCTGGCGCGGATCGTTGCGCCGTGATAAGGCGGCATCACCATCACCATGGCCGCCCCGGCGTCGCGCGCGCGCCGGCTGCGCGATGCACACACCCGCGAACTGAAGTGGGTCGTGGTCACGATCACCGGCACGCGGCCGGCGACGTGTTTCAGGATCGCGCTGGTCAGCTCCTCGCGCTCGTCGTCGCTGAGCGCGAACTGCTCGGAAAAATTCGCCAGGATGCACAGGCCGTTGGACCCGGCGTCGATCATGAAATCGACGCAGCGCTTCTGGCTTGGCAGGTCAAGGCTGCCGTCGTCGCTGAAAGTCGTCGGCACCACCGGGAATACACCCTGGTAGCGACGCGTCTGTGGCGTCTTCATCGGTTCTCTCCTCTCACGTCAAGCGCGCCCACGCATCGACGAACGCGTTCGCGCGTCGCGCCAGGTCATCCAGCGCGACGCCCGGTTTGAACAAGGCGCTGCCGATACCGAAGCCGTTCGCACCGGCTTCACGCCAGGCGGCCAGCGAGTCCGGCGCAATGCCACCGACCGGCCAGGCCAGCGTGTCGGGCGGCAGAACTGAAAGCAGCGCACGCAAGCCCGCAGGCAACAGGGTTTCGGCGGGGAAAAATTTCAGCGCGTGGGCGCCGGCGCGCAGCGCCGTAAACGCTTCGGTCGGTGTGAAGACGCCCGGCACCGCACGCAGACCACGGTCGCGTGCATGCGCCACCACGCGCGGATCCAGGTGCGGCGATACGATCAACCGGCCCCCGGCGGCGGCGACCGCATCGACCTGCTCGATATCGGTGACCGTTCCGGCGCCGATCAGCGCGTCGGCAGGTGCAGTGCGCGCCAGCGTGTCGATGCATGCCATCGCGTGTGGACGATTGAGCGGGACTTCCACCGCACGAAAGCCCGCATCGAACAGAACCCGCCCGACTTCCTCCGCCCGCTCGAGCTCCAGGCCGCGCAGGATTGCGATCAATGGCGGCGCCGGCGGCCAGCCGCGAACCTCGGATCGATCGACATTCATCGCGGCCCCTCCGCGCGCAGGCGCGCCCACGCGGCATCCTGCACGGCCTCATTGTCCAGCACTTCGGTCGCAAAGCCGAGCAGTGCCGCGCAGTGCGCGTGGCGGGCGCTCAAGCGAGCGTCGCCGATCAAACGGATCGATGACGCTGGTCCCAGCCTTCCCGCGACGTCGTGCCATTCGGCACCGAACAACGCGCCGCTGACGAATGCGGCGGCCGCCTCCTGCGCCAGGCCGCCGGTCACGACCTGCGCGCGTGCCGCGAACAAAACGTGACTGAGCGCCGCGCCGGCAGAAAACGCCACACCGCGCTCGAAGGCCGTGCGCTCCTCGGCGGTCGCGCCGGAGGCGTGGCCGGCGCGCATGATCGCCGACAGTGTGCCCTTGTCCTGCAGCAGCGCGAAGAGTTCGCCGCTCAGATACGTACGCATCCAGTGCACGCGCCCGCCGTGCAACTGCACCCACTTGCTGTGTGTGCCAGGCAGCAGGTACCACCCGTCGCTGCGGTCGCCGAGCAACTCGATCGCGCCGAGCAGTTGCGTCTCTTCGCCGCGCATGACGTCGACCGCGCCCCGCGCATCACGCCAGCACACGCCCGGGACGATCCACGCTGCCGGCAGTGCATCGGGTCGTACGACACGCTGTAACCGTTGCGGGAGCTCGCGCAGCGGTGTGCCGGCATCGAGATACGGCACCTCCTGCCAGCCGCTCGCGCTGCCCACCATGCCGGCCATGACGATCGGCGGCGGCGGCGTGGTGTCCGGCTCCACACCGAGTTCATGTATCAGCGCGCTGAGCGAACGCGCGAAGTGCGGTGCACACGCGATCAGCCCTTGTGCATCGTCGATACGCTTGACCAGCGTCGCGCCCGCGAAACGCGAAGCGCGCCGGTGCGTCGTCCCCCAGTCGATGCCGACCCAGTCGCGCGTGGGGCCGGGCGAATCAGCGCCAACCGCCATCGACCATGTACTCCTGCGCCGTGCACATGCGCGCATCGTCGGAGGCAAGGAACAGCACCATGTTGGCGATGTCCTGCGGCATCAGGCGATCGGGCAGGCACTGGTTGCGTTCGAGATTCTTTTCGCCCTCCGGGGTGAGCCACAGGGACTTCTGGCGCTCGGTCATGACCCAGCCGGGCGTCACGGTATTAACCCGGATGCGATGTGCACCGAGGCCGCCGGCGGTGCCGCGCGTCAGACCGTTTACCGCTGACTTCGCGATCGCGTAACAGGGAAGATCGCTCTGCTTGACCTGCCAGCTGATCGAACCCAGGTTGATGATCGAACCGCCGCCGAGCCGCTTCATTCCCGGCACCACCGCCTGGGTGGTGAACAGCGCCGCACGCTGGTTCAGAGCGATACGCTCGTCGTAGTACTCCGGGGTGATCGACTCGAGCGTATGGCGGTCGTCGTGCGCCACGTTGTTGACGAGCACATGAAAGTCGCCAAGCGCCGTGGCGGCCTCGGCAAGCGCGGCGCGCAGCGCCGCGACATCGCGCACGTCGCACTTTTTCCACCACGGTGCGAAATGGCCGGCATCGCTGATGGAGCGCACCAGCCGCGCGCTCGGCTCTTCCGCAATGTCGATGAATGCGACCCGCGATCCTTGCGCCGCGAATGACGCGACGGTGGTCGCGCCGATCCCCGAGCCGCCGCCGGTGATGAATACGTTGCGCCCGCGCAGGCTGGGGTAACGAGCGCCTTCGTAGCTGGTCTGCGACATGGAGCCTCCTTCGACTGGATACCGGCAGCGATCGCCGCGCCTTCCACCGGTCAGCCCGTCCGCTTGCGCCGCGCCGGCCGCGACTTGCGAACGATGAACTCGTTGGTGTTGGTCAGCAACCGCTTGACGGCCAGGCGCGCCCGCTGTGGCTGGCCGCGCCGGATTGCTGCCTCGATGCGCTGGTGCAGCTTGTGCGCGTGCGCAGGCCGTTCCGGGTACGCGCGATCGAGGCCACCGCGGGCGGTCAGCCGCTGTGCGAAATGATGCGCGCGTAGTCGGGACTGGCCGGACGGCCTGCGCTCTCGGCGTCTTCGGGCAGCTTGTGCTGATCCTGCACATGCGTGGTGCCGCCGTGGCGCATTGCGACGCCTGTGGCCAGTATGTCGATGACGATCATGTACAGCAGACGGCTGATCATCGGAATATGCATCGTCACGTCTTCGGGATGATCGATTGCAATCGTCACCGTGGCCTTTTTCGCGAGCGGGGCGTGGCCCGGTGTGATCGCGATCACGGCTGCGCCAGCAGCCAATGCCGTGTCAACGGCTTTCAGCAGTTCGGCGATCTTGCCCGAGCCCGAGATGACCACCACCACGTCGCCGATGCCGATGACATTGGCGGCGAGCAATTGCAAGCGCGAATCCGTGTAGGCCGAGGCCGGAACGCCGAAGCGCAGGAACTTGTACTGCGCGTCCTGCGCGATCACGCCGTAGTTGCCGAGCGCGTAGAACTCGATGCGGCGCGCGTTCAGCAGCAATGCAATCGCCCGGTCGACGGCCTCGCTGTTCAACTGGTCGCGCACCTTGAGCACGGCCGAGGCGGTGTTGTCGAGCACCTTGGCACCGAGTTCATGGGTCGAGTCGGTGCGCTTGACCTGGGTGTGGGTGACCGGAATGGTGCCGGTCAGGCCCGATGCCAGCTTGAGCTTGAAGTCCGACAGGCCTTCGCAACCAAGCGAGCGGCAGAAACGCACGACGGTGGGCTGACTCACGCCGGCGCGCATGGCGATCTCCACGATCGGATCGTTGAGCACGCTGCGTGGCTGGCTCAGGACAAGATCCGCGACGCGGCGCTCGGCCGCCGACAGCGACGCGCGCGACTGCCGCACCCGGTCGAGCAGCGTTGCCACGCCGCCGCGCCGGCGCAACTCGGCATCGAGGATTGCAGAAGTACCCGTGAACGTCGGCGTGTCTGCGGTGATGACGAACGTCGGGATGCCGCAGACGTATTTCGACAGGCGTCCCATCGCTTCGAAACGCGCGCGAAATCCGGATTTGTCGAAATAGGTGCCAAGCCGCGGCACGATGCCGCCACCTATGTAGACGCCGCCGAACGCACCGAGGGTCACGGCGACGCTGGCGGCGGCAGTACCGAGCAGTTCACAGAACACCTCGAGCGTCTCGGCGCAGGCCGCGCACTCGCCCGCCAGGCCGCGCTGGGCGATCTCCGGCGCCTTGAGTGCCTCGACCGGGTTGTGGCGCTGCTCGGCCAGCGCAGCGTAGATCAGTTCGATGCCTGCGGCCGACACAAGCCGCTCTTCCGAGACGCGCGGGTACCGGCGCCATGCGTATTCGAGAATTGCCATTTCGCGAGCGCTCTGCGGCGCGAAGCCGACGTGGCCGCCTTCGGACGCAAGCGAGACCCAGCCGTCCTCGACCGGAATCAGCCCGGAGACACCAAGGCCCGTACCCGCGCCCACCAACCCGATCACGCTGCGCTCGCGCGCTGCGCCACCGCCCACCTGGCGGAACTGCTGGCGCCTCAGGTAAGGAAGTCCCATTGCCAGCGCGGTGAAGTCGTTGACCACCAGCAAGGTGTTGAAGCCAACCGCCTGGCGGGTCGCCTCGATCGAGAACTGCCAGTGATAGTTGGTCATCCGCACCAGGTCGCTCTCGACCGGGTTGGCAATGGCGATCGCGCCGTGGCGAATGTCGTGGGCACCGACCAGCTCGATGTAAGCGCGCAGCGCGGACAGGAAATCCGGATATTCGGAGCAGCGCAGCGCCTTTGCGTCGCTCAATATGCCGTTGCCGCGCTCGAGCGCGAAGCGCGCGTAACTGCCGCCGATGTCGGCCAGCAATTTCGCTTCGGATGAGGCGGCCATGAGCGCGCGGATCTCAGTAGTCGCCGCTAGCGACCAGCGCGCGCGCCGGCACTGCGCCAAGTCCGCGCGAAGCGCCGGTGATAAGGACGCGCTGAAACTCCGGGTGAATCATGTGACGGGGTCCGATGCGCGGTCGACTGTCACAAGAACGCAATCGCCGACCCTCACGCGAAGGTGTAGATCAACTACAAGCGTTGCTTTTGCGCACATTCCCACCGACTTGGAGTATCGAAATGTTTTCTTAAATCTCTCAGCCATTTATCGTGTTGCACGAGCGCTAACTCAGGTGCGTCCAGCCTGACGTTCGCGCGATCGCAGTTGAGTGAACATGTAGTTTTGTTACGCTACTCCGCCTCCTGTGCGGCAAGCAAGAGAAAGAAGATTGCTTAGCTCTCCTTTCAGCCTCGAGCAGCCCGGTGGTGTTCGCGACGCCTTTGGTTGGTGCTCGCCCGCAGTTCAGCCCCTGCGCTGCAGGGCTCTGGCGGCGCGCTGATCATGGGTGGGGCAAACGATCTCTTTCCGTGGCTGGTCGCCGATATCGGCGGAACCAACGCACGGTTCGGCCTCGTTCGCAGCGCGGGCGCACCGGTGGAGGACGTGATCGCGGTCAAGTCGGCGGACTTCGCAACACCGGAGGATGCGGCGGCCAGTTACCTCGACCAGATAGCTGCCCGCCATGGCACGCGGCCTCAGCCGAAGATCGCCGCTTATGCAGTTGCCGCCGCGATTCACGGCGACACGGTTCGCCTCACCAATCACACCTGGACGATTTCACGGCCGGCAGCGATGGCTGCTTTGGGTGCCCGTCGCGTGCTGCTCCTCAACGACTTCGAGGCTCTCGCACTTGCTTTGCCCAGGCTTTCCGCGCAGGAATCGAAACCGATCGGCAACGCGGCGCCGGATCCGCAACTGCCGATGGCGGTGATCGGTCCGGGCACCGGGCTGGGCGTTGCGACCTGCGTTCCGACCCACGGCGGCGGGTGGATCGCGGTCGCCGCCGAGGGCGGCCATGTCAGCGCCAGCGCCGCCGACGATTTCGAAGCCCAGGTATTGAGCCTGGTTCGCGCCGAGTACGGGCATGTGTCGGCCGAGCGCGTTCTCTCGGGCATCGGATTGCCGAATCTGTACCGCGCGATCGTGCGCCTGCGTGGCGGGCAGGCTGAAGAGCTCGGACCCGAACGGATTACCGAGCGTGCGTTGGCAAACGCCGATGCGAATTGCGTAGCGACCATGGATACGTTCTGCGCGATGCTCGGCGGCTTCGCCGGCAACGTGGCGCTGACAGTCGGCGCGCGCGGAGGCGTCTTCATCTCTGGCGGCATCGTTCCACGGCTCGGCGCCTTTTTCCTGCACTCGCGTTTCCGCGAGCGCTTCGAGGCGAAGGGCAGGTTTACGCCGTATCTCGCCGCGATCGCGACCGCGCTCGTGACGGCGCGCCACCCGGCGATGACCGGTGCTGCGCAAGCGATCGAATTGCAGATGCGGACGGTGCCGTGAAGGACATCGCGCGCAACCGCACAAGCGCGCCGGGCCGCTCCCAAGAGCGAATCCCGGGCGCGCAGCGACAAGGGTGCAGTATCGACGCCGGCGCAATCGACGCTGGCGTATTCCGAATGTCCTGGCTTGGCCCGGCGGTGGTGGGCGATGTCGGGGCTGCTGTGGCTGCTCTGACGGCCGCTGCTTTGAAGAAGGCGCGCGTACGCGCACGCGCCGTGTCCACAAACCAGAGGAGATCACAATGCAGAAGAAGCGCTTGAGGATGCTGCCGGTCACGGCAGCAGTGCTGCTCGCCTGGGCAGGAACCGCATCAGCCCTCGACTTTCACGGGTACTTCCGCAGTGGTATCGGCGCGTCAAGCAAGGACGGCGGGATGGAGTGCTTCAGGTTGCAGGGCGCTGGAGGCAACGGCAATTTCCGCCTTGGCAACGAATGCGAGACCTACGGCGAAGCACAGTTCGACCAGAACGTCTACGACGGCAAGGACGGCGTCAAGTTCGACTACCACGTGATGTTCGGCTATGCGACGACCCAAGAGGGTGACTTCGAAAACCTGGCAACGGGCGGCAACCATATCGCGTTGCGCCAGAACTATGTCGACGTGAAGAACCTGCCGTTCCTGGGCGGCGGTTCCGCCTGGGCAGGCAAGCGCTACTACCAGCGCCATGACATTCACGTCAACGACTACTTCTACTGGAACAACTCGGGCCCGGGCGCCGGGGTGGAGAAGATCAGCCTGGGTGGCAACCTCAATACGTCGTTCGCGATCCTGCGTCAGAACGGCCAAAACGAACAGGCCAACCCCCCCAACACCCCGCACAACCCCAATAACAATGCGTCGACGATCCTCGACTGGCGCCTTGCGGGCATTCCTATGGGGCCGGTCGGATCGTTGGAAGTCGGGCTGCAGTACAACAAGGAGGACACGGCCCTGCCGAACAGCAAGAACGGCACCGCGATCCTGGCCGAGTGGACGTGGAATGTGCTGGGCGGCGTCAACAAGGTGTTCGGTATGTACGGCAAGGATTCGGCTGCCTTCGCTGGCTGGCAGGGCCCGAGGAACCAGGTGACCTGTGATTTCGGTCAACCGGGCCCTTGTGACCAAGGGTGGGGCGTTCTCGACTCGTTCCAGTTCCAGATCAATCCGGCGTTCTCGGGCATGGCGGCGGTCGGCTACTACGACTGGAAGAACAACTACAAGTGGACCTTCGCCGGTGTCCGTCCGGTCTTCCATGTCACCGACTACTTCAAACTGCAGGGCGAACTTGGCTACAACAAGATCAAGGCCGCCACCCAGGCCGACGCGGCGGATCTGACCCACTTCGTGATCGCGCCGACCATCGTGGCGGGTCGCGGCTTCTGGGCACGTCCGGAACTGCGCCTCTACTACGCCTACAACAAGTGGAACAACAAGGCGCGTGACGGCGTATTCGGTCCGGGCAACGGCGTCGTCGCAGGCGGCACGGCTGGACCATTCGGCGCCAGTACCAATGGGGCCACGTGGGGTATCCAGGCCGAGGCCTGGTGGTAAGTCAGCAAGCTGCGCTACCAGTTAATTCCACGAAGATTGAGCGCCGCGTTACCGCGGCGCTTTTTTTTTCGCAACTCCACCCGCAGAACAGACTGCGACCGCGACGCTGTGACCCTGAGTGAAGCGAAGGATCTCGCCCGCGCAAGCGCCGACATTGCTCGCTGTTGGCTCGGAATGACAATAGGACCTTGGCGCGGATTTACGCGGATGAGCGCGGATAGGCAAAAAAACAAAGATTGATCCGCGGCAATCCGCGTAAATCCGCGTCAAAAGCCTTGGCGGTCCAGCGTGAGCGCGCGCGGCCTACTTCTTGCGCGCGTTGATCGCGTCCTCGGCTTTGAAGTAGGTGTTGCAGTCGCCGCTGTTGACGAACACTTCGCGACCCTGCGTTTCGACGAACCATGCGATGTCCTTGCCGCATTGTTCCTTGGTGTCGCCCTTGTGGATGATGTAGTTGATCTTGCCGTTGCGGAACTCGCTCACCTTGACGAACCAGTAGACGCCGAAGCCGTCCTTGCCGGTCGGCATCATCGGCTTGGTCCACGCGATGTCGCTGATCGGCATGTCCGACTTGTCCTTGGGCCCGACCACCTTGCCGTCCTTGACCTTCTCGAACGATTCCCACAGGTGCGTGCCCCATTGTTCGTAGTCGCCGCCAGCGCGGAAGTAGTGAATCGCGACGCTGCCGTCCGGTACTTTTGCGACCTCCTGCGCCTGTACGCCTGCGCCGACGGCGAGGCAGGACAGCGTGACTGCAGCGAACAACGTGACGAGCAAGCGACGTTTCATGTTGGTCTCCTCCATGGGGGTGCGGCAAGAACTCGCTTTTGATGGGCTGACCGCCGACGGCGGCTCAGAGTCTGGCATTGACATGCAACGCTACCGCACCGTGCGCCGGTACGGTGATCGCCGCCGCGCCTGCGGTGACCACGACCGGGGTCCCGGAACACGAATTCGGCGGCGTGAATGTATCAAGCGCGATGTTGCAATAAGAACCGTCGGGCAGAGAGGTCTGCAGAACCTGCGGCGTGCTCGCCACCGCGTCACGGTTCAGTGCGACGAAGCCCAACCCCGTGCGCGCAAAGGCGATCTGGTTCGGATTGCCATTGAAGAGAGTCCAGTTCGAAACCGGCGCGCCCGCGGCGGCCTTGCGAAATCCGGCCATCTGCGCGATCGCCCGGCGACGGTGCTCGCAGATCCAGCTTCCGACCTGCGGCGTGCCAAGTTGCGCCGTGCACGCAGAGGCGCCTGCCGTAATGTCGGTAAACGAGGAAGCCGTCACGCCCGCGACTCCCGGTGGTCCGGCATCTCTTCCCGCCTGCGTCGCGCGATCGAAACCGTAGCTCGACATCACGCTCACGGCGCCGTGCGGCTGGGCGAGCGTGTAGATGGCCGCCAGCTCATAAGCGGGTGCGCCGACCAACGTGCTCGCGTAATAGACGTTGTCCGCGCGCTGGTTGTCGTGGTTGTCGGTGAACACGACCGCCTTGTCGCTCGGCAACAGGCTGGCCGGCAGGTTCTGCAACGTCGCGAGGTTGGCGCCGTTGCGGCCGAGAAATGCGTCGCTCACGCGGTAGCCGTAGTTGAACTCGGTGATGTCGGCCGCGCCACCCGAGGCATACCCGACGCCGAAATACTGCTGTGCCGTGACAGCCTCTCCGGTGTTGTTGATCACCTCGAGAAAAACATAGGGCAGCGCACGCGGCGGGTTGGCGGCTTGGGCAGCGGCGTTGACCTTTGCAAGGATGGCATCGAGATCAACCGGCGCGATGTGCTTGGCTGCATCGATGCGAAACCCTGCCACGCCGAGCTGATGCAAGGCAATCAGGTAGGCGGCGATTTTCGTGCGCACCGAGTCGTCCTCGGTTTTCAGGTCGGCCAGGCCCACCAGCTCGCAGTTCTGTACCTGCGACGCGTCCTGGTAGCTGTTGATGCTGCAGGCCGGATGAAACGCGGTGCTGGTGAACGGCACGGCGGGGTAGTTGTACTTGCTGTAGCTGCT
>Ga0137410_10003110_pt1 | contig 11256 bp, 7 predicted proteins | sample CZODoug1_16funga_FD_108878 | JGI IMG/M metagenome (GOLD analysis project Ga0137410, IMG submission 108878) | Vadose zone soil fungal communities from Angelo Coast Range Reserve, California, USA - CZODoug1_16fungal (Illumina Assembly) | ecosystem: Environmental > Terrestrial > Soil > Vadose zone... | reverse complement strand
CGAAGGCGGCGAAGATCCCAAGCGCTACGAGATAGTGGCCAAGGGGGAAACGATGATGTCGCGTCTCGGCCGCAAACGCGTCGAGGTCGACATCCCGCTGCAAGAAGGCGACTCGCTCAAATCCAAGATCAAGCAGGTCGCTTCCGGCCGCTTCGGCGTCACCGCCGAGTACCTGGCCTCCGCCGAGATGATGCAGATCAAGATCTCGCAGGGCGCCAAGCCCGGCGAAGGCGGGCAGTTGCCCGGCCGCAAGGTCTCGGAATATATCGCCGAGCTCCGCTATGCAACCCCGGGTGTCGAGTTGATCTCGCCGCCGCCGCACCACGACATCTACTCGATCGAGGATATCGCGCAGCTGATCCACGATCTCAAGAACGCGAATCCCGAGGCTGCGGTCAGCGTCAAGCTCGTTTCGGAGACCGGTGTCGGCACAGTCGCCGCCGGCGTGTCCAAGGCCAAATCCGACCACGTAACGATCGCGGGCCACGACGGCGGCACCGGCGCCTCACCGTGGTCGTCGATCATGCACGCCGGCACCCCCTGGGAACTCGGGCTCGCGGAAACCCAGCAGACGCTGGTTCTGAACCGCCTGCGCGGGCGCATTGCCGTGCAGGTCGACGGACAGATGAAGACCGGGCGCGATGTGGTCATCGGTGCGCTGCTCGGCGCCGACGAGTTCGGATTCGCAACCGCGCCACTCGTCGTCGAGGGCTGCATCATGATGCGGAAGTGCCACCTGAACACCTGCCCGGTGGGCGTGGCCACCCAGGACCCGGCGCTGCGCAAGAAGTTCGAGGGCAAGCCCGAGCACGTGGTCAATTATTTCTTCTTCGTCGCCGAGGAAGCGCGTGAGCTGATGGCTAAGCTCGGCATCCGCAGGATCAACGATCTCATCGGGCGCTCGGAACTTCTCGACATGCAGAAGGGCCTCGAGCACTGGAAGGCGAAGGGCCTCGATTTCTCGAAGGTCTTCAAGGCTCCGCAGATGCCCGCCGAAGTCGCGCGCTATCACTGCGAACAGCAGGATCACGGCCTGGACAAGGCGCTCGACAACCGCCTGGTCGAGCTGGCCGGGCCAGCGCTCGAGCGCGGCGAGAAGGTCACGATCGAGACGCCGGTGCGCAACATCAATCGCACGGTCGGGACGATGCTGTCGTGGCATATTGCTAAGCGTTACGGCCATGCCGGGCTGCCGGACGACACCATCCATATCCGCCTCGCAGGTTCCGCCGGGCAGAGCTTCGGCGCTTTCCTCGCCAAGGGCATAACGCTCGATCACATCGGGGACACCAACGACTACTGCGGCAAGGGCCTGTCCGGCGGGCGCATTTCGGTGCAGCCTTCGCCCAAGTTCCGCGGCGAGCCGACCGAAAACATCATCACCGGCAACGTCGTGCTCTACGGCGCGATCTGCGGGGAGGCGTACTTCCGGGGCGTAGCCGGCGAGCGCTTCGCCGTACGCAATTCGGGCGCACTGGCGGTGGTCGAGGGTGTCGGCGACCATGGCTGCGAATACATGACGGGCGGTACCGTGGTGGTGCTGGGTCAGACCGGGCGCAACTTCGGCGCCGGCATGTCGGGAGGCATCGGCTACGTGCTCGACATGGACGGCGAATTCACGAGGCGCTGCAATACTTCCATGGTTACGCTGGAACCCTTGCTCGCCGAGCCCGAGCAGGAGGCCAAGCTTGCGCGCGACCTGTGGCACGGTGGCGTCGCCGACGAGCGCGTCGTGAAACAGTTGATCGCGAACCATGTGCGCTACACCGGCAGTGCCCAAGCAAAGCGCATACTTGAACGCTGGGACGAATATCGGCCAAAGTTCATCAAGGTGTTCCCGAACGAGTACCGGCGTGCGCTCGGCGAGCTCGCCGCGAAGGCGCGGAAGATCGCCGCCTGAAAACGCGGCGCCACGACGCGAATACGACGCGCGCGCCCGCGCGCATTCCGACATCTGATTGAAGAAATCTTCTCGCCGTGCGAACCGACCTCCTTGATGCCATCGCCAAGCAAGTCAACGGCTACCATCTTCGGCCGGAGCTCGACTACGACTACGAGTACGTCCGCAAGCGGTTGATCTTCGAAACGCTGACCCAGGGCGTGCAATACGTCTGCAACAACGCGGTCGAAGGCGACATCGCCGAGTTCGGCACCGCCTCCGGCTTCAGCTCGTACACCATGGCGCGGGCCCTGAGCTTCTACCAGCAGATGTACCAGGATTTCATGGCGCGTCAGGGGCTGCCGCCGAAGGCGCTCCACCTGTTCGACAGCTTCGAGGGCCTGCCATCGCCGGCGGACCCGGTGGACACGACCTCGCCCAACGTCCGCACCGGGCGCTGGAAGAAGGGTGACTTCACGGGTCTGACCCAGGCGGAGTTGCACGCACTATGCGGCGCCGCCTACAACCCCGACCAGGTCCGGACGGTTGCGGGATGGTTCAAGGACTCGCTCCCCAAGCTGGCGCCGGGGGTGAAGTTCGCGCTGGCACACCTCGATTGCGACCTCTACAGTTCGACCAGCGAAGTGCTCGACCACCTGCTCTCGCGCAAACTCCTCGCCGACGGCAGTATGCTTTTGTTTGATGACTGGAACTGCAACCGCGCCTCCCCGCGTTTCGGGCAACGGCGGGCATGGCGCGAGGCGGTGGAAAAACACGGCGTCGATTATTCCGATTGCGGCGACTATGCGGTCCTGGGTCACAAGTTCATCGTGCATGTCGAATGAGGTAAACAGGCGTGGGTAAAGTCACGGGATTTCTGGAACATGGACGCATCGAGGAACCTCACGAGGAACCCCGCGCCCGCAGGCATCATTATCGGGAGTTCATCCCGGCGCTTTCTGACGAGGCGGCACAGGTTCAGGGCGCGCGCTGCATGGATTGCGGCATCCCGTTTTGCATGAGCGGGTGCCCGATCAACAATATCATCCCCGATTGGAACGATCTCGTGTACCGGCAGGACTGGAAGAAGGCGATCGAGACGCTGCACTCGACCAACAACTTCCCCGAGTTCACCGGCCGCGTCTGCCCCGCGCCTTGCGAAGAGGCGTGCGTGCTGCGCATCAACGAGGACGCGGTCGGCATCAAGTCGATCGAGCACGCGATCATCGACAAGGCGTGGGAGCAGGGCTGGGTCGGGCCGCAGCCAGCGGCGCACAAGACCGGCAAAAAGGTGGCGGTCGTGGGTTCCGGGCCCGGTGGGCTCGCCTGCGCACAGCAATTGGCGCGCGCGGGCCATGACGTCGTCGTGTTCGAGAAAAATGATCGCATCGGCGGATTGCTGCGCTATGGCATTCCCGATTTCAAGCTCGAAAAAACGCAGATCGACCGGCGGATGGAACAAATGGCCGCCGAAGGCGTCTCGTTCCGCACTGGCGTCTACGTCGGCAACCAGCGCCCTGGCAAGGGTGTTCCGGACTGGGCAACCGGGACGATCGCGCCTAAAAAATTACTCGCGGAATTCGACGCGGTCGTGCTCGCCGGCGGCGCGGAGCAGCCGCGCGAACTGCCAATCCCGGGACGCGAACTCGACGGCGTGCATTTCGCGATGGAGTTCCTGCCGCTGCAAAACAAACGTGTCGCCGGCGACGCTGGCGTTCCCGACCTGTGGGCAACCGACAAACACGTGGTGATCATCGGCGGCGGCGACACCGGTTCCGACTGCGTCGGCACCTCCAATCGCCACGGCGCGAAGTCGGTTACGCAATTCGAGCTGCTGCCCATGCCACCCGACGTGGAGCGAAATCCGGTGTGGCCGTACTGGCCAACACGGTTGCGTACCTCATCCTCCCACGAGGAAGGCGTCAAGCGCGACTGGTCGATCGCCACCAAGGCCTTCGTTGGTGAGGGCGGCAAAGTCCAGGCGCTCAAGGCGGTGCGGCTGGAATGGAAAGGCGGCAAGATGAGCGAGATGCCCGGTTCGGAGTTCACGCTACCCGCTGACCTCGTCCTGCTTGCGATGGGTTTCGTCTCGCCCGTGCAGTCGGTGCTGGAGGCTTTCGGCGTGGACAAGGATGCCCGTGGTAATGCCAAGGCGGCCACGGATGGGCAGGGCAGCTACTCCACTTCCGTGTCCAAGGTATTTGCCGCAGGCGACATGCGCCGCGGGCAGTCGCTCGTGGTATGGGCCCTCCGCGAAGGGCGCCAGTGCGCGCACGCAGTTGACGAATTCCTCATGGGAAGCTCCGAGCTTCCCCGCTGAGGACGCCCAAGGGCAAAGAGTGGGGCGTAATATCGTCTCGCCGGCGTTGATCGACCGCATCCGCCTCACGCCTGATCCCCGCATGCAATGCTGAAGAACGACTCGCTGATCCGGGCGTTGCTGCGACAACCTACACGCCATACTCCGGTCTGGCTGATGCGCCAGGCTGGCCGCTACCTGCCCGAATACAACAAGACCCGCGCACGCGCCGGCAGCTTTCTCGCGCTCGCCAAGAATCCCGATCTCGCCACCGAAGTAACGCTGCAGCCGCTCGCCCGTTTCCGGCTCGATGCCGCCATCGTTTTCTCCGACATTCTCACGATACCCGACGCCATGGGGCTGGGCCTTGCCTTCGTCGAAGGCGAGGGCCCGCGCTTTGAGCGTCCGCTGCGCGAGGAGCGCGAGATACGCGCGCTTGCGGCGCCCGACCCCGGCGAGCGCTTGCGCTACGTGCTCGACACGGTGAGCCAGGCGCGGCGGGCGCTTGCCGGTGAGGTACCCCTCATCGGCTTTTCGGGCAGCCCCTTCACGCTGGCCTGCTACATGGTGGAAGGAGGCGCCAGCGCCGATTTCCGCACCGTGAAAACCATGCTTTACAACCGGCCGGACCTGTTGCATCACATCCTGGAGGTGAACTGCCGTGCGGTCATCGCGTATCTCAACGCACAAATCGAAGCCGGCGCCCAGGTAGTGATGATCTTCGACACCTGGGGTGGCGCGTTGGGCGCCGCCGAGTACCGCGAGTTCTCGCTAGCCTATATGCAGCGCATCCTCGCAGAACTCAAGCGCGAGCATCATGGCGAACGCATACCGAACATCCTGTTCACCAAGGGTGGAGGCGCCTGGCTCGAGGCGATCGCGGCGAGCGGTTGTGACGCGGTCGGCGTCGATTGGACGCTGGATATCGGCGCGGCGCGCAACCGGGTCGGTGATCGCGTTGCTCTGCAAGGAAACCTCGACCCCATGACCCTGCTGGCTGGCCCCGAGGCGACGCGCAGAGGCACGGCCGCCGTCCTGGCCGCGTTTGGGCGCGCCCACGGCCATGTGTTTAACCTTGGCCATGGCATCTCCCAGTTCACGCCCCCCGAAAGCGTTGCCGCGCTGGTGGACGCGGTGCACGAGCTAAGTCCGGCTTATCACTGAAGATCCGCGCCAGCTCTGGCTCTGCGGGCAGGGTTAAGAGGTTATGCACAGCAGCGCACTCCATTCGCGGGGTATATTCGCTGCCGGATCTCAATCCAATTTTAAGTACCAACCTGTTGTTTTTACAGAATTTAATTGTATTTCATGAGAGTGGAGCGCCGTGGCACCCGTATTCGGCGTAGGGCGGGTTGGCGTCTCCGGTCACGCTATTAACATGGTTATCCACAGGGCGTTGTTGATAACCTCGGAGCGGTCCACGCAGTAAATGCAAAGTTCGGTCGCGCGTTGGGCTGTTTCTGCTCATAGTCGCAATACTTTTCCCGTTCACCACATTCCATACCGCCGGCATGCTCATTATCCGTGTCGCGCTTGATGTGCCGGTCGACACGCTGTTCGATTACCGCGCCGAAGACGCGATGGCGGGAGATATCGGCCGCCGCGTGCTGGTGCCATTCGGCAAGAAAACCGCGATTGGTGTCATCGTCGAGATCAAGAGCGTTTCCGAGGTCCCGGTTGAGCGCCTGAAAAACGCGTTGCGCGTGCTGCGGGATTTGCCGCCTCTGGCACCCGAGGATCTGCGTTTGATGCGGTTTGCCGCCGATTACTATCGTCACCCGCTGGGCGCGGTGGTAATGGATGCCTTGCCGACCCGGCTGCGGCGGGTAGCTGATCTTTCGCGCCCGAGGAAACGCGGCGTGTATCTCCTCACTCTGGCCGGCTCCGGGCTGACCCCTTCCGCATTGCCCACGCGCGCGCATGCCCAACGACGGCTGTTGGAACGACTGAAATCGGGTCCGCTCGGGCAGGTCGAAGCTGCAACGCTGTTGCCCAATGCACCATCGCTTCTGAAGCAGTTCATCGCTCGCGGCTGGGTGGTTCGCCAGGAGGACCACAGTGAGGTCGCGTCATCGCAGGCCACCACTGCGCGGCCGCCCGTGCTGACCCCCGAACAAACTGAGGCCGTCGCCGCCATCAGCGCCGGCCTCGGCGAGTACCGGCCGTTTCTGTTGCTGGGCGTTACCGGCAGCGGCAAGACAGAGGTTTATTTGCATGCCATTGCGGCAGCACTCAAAGCGGGAAAACAGGCACTGTTGCTGGTACCCGAGATCGCCCTGACGCCGCAATTGGAAGCGCTGGTCGAGCGCCGATTTCCGAGTACGCACACGGTCAGCCTTCACAGCAGATTGGCCGAGCTGGAGCGCCTTGAGCACTGGCAGGCGGCCCGCGACGGCCGGGCGCGCGTCGTGCTCGGCACGCGGCTCGCCGTCTTTGCGCCACTGCCGGAACTTGGCCTGATCGTGGTAGACGAGGAGCAGGACACTTCTTTCAAGCAAGCCGAGGGTTTCCGGTATTCTGCGCGCGACCTGGCCGTGACGAGGGCGCGGCAGCGTGCGGTGCCTATCGTGCTGGGCTCAGCGACACCCGCCTTCGAGACCTATCACAATGCTGTCACCGGCCGTTATTCGCTGCTTACGCTGTCGGGCCGCATCGGCGCCCCGCCACCACGAATCGACTGCGTCGACACGCGTGTCGGGAAGCTTGCCGACGGGCTCTCGGAACGCTTGCTCGCCGCCGTGCGCGAGCGGCTTGCCGCCGGCGAGCAGTCGCTGATCTTCATCAACCGCCGCGGTTATGCGCCGGTGCTGATGTGCCACGCCTGCGGCTGGACTTCAGGCTGCCACCGCTGCTCGGCACAGCTCGTTCTGCACCTGTCCGAGCGTCGGTTGCATTGCCACCATTGCGGGCACGTTGCACCGACGCCTGTCGCCTGCCCCGGCTGCGGCAATCCCGACCTGGCGCCGGTCGGGCAGGGCACGCAGCGCGTGGAAGAGGCACTGACGCGTCATTTTCCCCAGGCGCGCATCCTGAGAATCGACCGCGACACGACGAGCCGTCGCCGCGCCTGGCAAGCGATGCGCCAGCGCATCCAGGACCGGGAAGTGGACATCCTGGTCGGCACCCAGATTCTCGCCAAGGGACATGACTTTCCACACCTTAACCTGGTGGGCGTGCTCAACGCCGACGGCCGGCTCTACAGCAACGATTTCCGGGCCGCCGAGCGTCTGTACGCCTTGCTTACCCAGGTTGCGGGTCGCGCCGGGCGCGGCGGAACGCAGGGTGAAGTCTTGATCCAGACCGAGTTTCCGCAGCACCCGCTGTATGCCGCGCTATCCCGGCAGGACTATCGGGCGTTTGCGGACAACGCGCTCGACGAGCGCCGGCAGGCCGGCTTCCCGCCGTTCGTGTACCAAGCGCTGCTGCGAGCCGAAGCGCCGCGGCTTGGCGTCGCGCTTGCATTCCTGACCGAGGCGGCGCGCATGGGCAAGGCCCTCGATTCCGGCGTGAGCCTCTACGACCCGGTGCCGGCCGCGCTGCCGCGGCGCGCCGGGCATGAGCGCGCGCAGTTGCTGGTGCAGTCGACCTCGCGCCAGCAACTGCAAGTCTTTCTGGGAGCATGGCGCAGCGCGCTGTCGAACGCGCGCGCCGCACGCGCGAGGTGGTCGCTCGACGTCGACCCGCTCGATTTCTAAGTCCGTCGCTCTGGTATAATGTATTGATAAAACAGGCTTTTCTCAACATGGCTTCCCACGTCAGCCACCACGTGCTTTACCGGATCGCGAATACGCCGATCAACACGCACCCGTTTCCTCATATTTACGTGCGCGACGTGTTTCCAGAGGATTTCTATCGCGAGTTGCGCGCGCACCTGCCGCCGGCCGAAGCCTACCGAAATCTCAAGGCCATGGGCAGGGTCAGCGCGGACTACCCGGATACGCGGCTGGTGTTTCCGCTTACCCCGGACAATGTCCAGGCTTTGGGCGAGCCGTTCATTACCTTCTGGACCTGGGTTGCGCAGCAGTTCCTGACGGGAGACTTCCAGCAGCTGATGCTGTCTCAATTTCGGGCGTTCCTCGAGCAGCGCTGGGGGCGCACGGACAATCTGAAGTTCCAGGATGAAGCGCTGATCGTGCAGGACCACAGCACTTATGCATTGGAACCCCATACCGACACGTTGAAGAAAGAGTTGTCGTTCCTGTTCTACCTGCCTGCCGATGACTCGATGTCGCATCTGGGAACCTCGATATATGCGCCCAAGGACACCGGTTTCATATGCTCCAAGGGCCAGCATTATCCTTTCGACCGCTTTCATCTCGTGACGACGATGCCCTACCTGCCGAATGCGCTGTTCGCTTTCGTCAAGACCGTCAATTCGTTTCATGGCGTGGAACCAATTGCCGCGCCAGCGGTACGCCGTGATCTGCTGCTTTACGACATCAAGGTGCAGAACCCGCCCGAACTCGAACAAATATCAGCGATGACTCCGGGGGCTGCTGCGTCATCCCGATTCTCGTTTTGACCGAGGCGCGGGCTGCCCCGTAGACGAGTCCCATCGCGGGCATTGGTCAGCAATGCCATGATAAAATTCACCTTTTCTAAAACACCCGTTGGGTGCTTGAACTCATGCTGACGCTTGAGGAATACGAAAAGCTAAATCCGCGTTGCGAGATCATGCACAACGGCATTCGTGTGGTGTATGCAACGCCATCCTCCGCAACCAAATGGCGCGTCGATACCCTGTTCGAGAAAGAGCCGATTACGGTGAACTGGATCGCGGAGTTCGCCGCAGGCGAAGTCCTGGTCGATATCGGCGCCAACGTCGGGATGTACACCGTCTGGGCTGCCAAAACGCGCGGGACGAGGGTCTTTGCGTTCGAACCCGAGGCGCAAAATTACGCCTTGCTTAACCGCAACATCGTGCTGAACGACCTTGGCACGCAGGTCAAGGCCTATTGCCTGGGGCTTTCCGACCAGGCGGGATTCAGTGAACTGCACCTATCGGGGCTGGACGTGGGTGGATCGTGCCATTCGCTGGGCGAGCGCATTGATTTCAAGCATGAACCGATGACACCGGCGTTCTCGCAGGGATGCGTCTCCGCGCGCCTCGATGACCTTGTGGCTGCGGGTGTGATGCCCGTACCCGATTACATCAAGCTTGATGTTGACGGCATCGAACCCAGAATCATTGCCGGCGCGCGGCGCGTATTGAACGAGCGAAAGGTGCGGTCGCTGCTTATCGAGACTAACCAGAACTTGCCCGACCATATGCATATGGTCGCCGAGCTGGAATCCCTGGGGTTTCGCTACGATCGTGCTCAGGTCGCGGCAGCCGAGCGCAAGAGCGGTGCATTCAAAGGGGTAGCGGAATATGTATTCAGACGTTGATCTACACGTCTTGTACAAGATCGCGAATGCGCCGATCAATCCGTTTCCCTTCCCGCACATCTACGTGCGCGATATTTTTCCCCCCGATTATTACCGGGCACTGCGCGAGCACCTGCCGCCGGCGCAAACGCTGAAAACGCTGACTTCGCTGAAGCGCGTCACCGGTAATTACCCGGACTCGCGCCTAGTCCTGCCGGTGACCCCCGATGCCGTGGGCGCGCTACCCAGTCCATACCGCGAATTCTGGCAGCAAACGGCATCATGGCTGCTCAGCGGCAACTTCGGTCAGGCGATCATCCCCAAGTTCGCCGAATATCTCGAGCTGCGCTTCGGCGACATCAACCAAGTGCATTTTTATGACGACGCACTGGTTGTGCAGGATTCCACGACCTACACGTTGGGCCCGCACACTGACACACCAAGAAAAGTGTTGTCCTTCCTGTTTTACCTGCCGGTCGATGATGCGATGGCTCACCTCGGCACCTCGATCTACTTGCCGAAAAACCCGGGGTTCCGCTGCGTGGGAGGCCCCTACCATCCGTTCGAGAATTTTCGGCGAGTCGCGACCATGCCCTATGTGCCCAATGCGCTGTTCGCCTTTCTCAAGACCCCCAATTCCTTCCACGGTGTCGAGCCGATCACCGACGCCCAGGTCAAGCGCGACCTGCTGCTCTATGACATACAGGTGGAAAACCCGCCGGAGCTGATGAATCCGGAGGCGCCAGCCCGGCAAGCCGTTGCAGCGCCTAGATCCAATTTTTCTTTCTAGCACAGGAACGGCATGACCATCGCGCCCCTTGGCGACGCGAGATCGGAGCTTGCCGAAACTCTGGCCAAAGCGTTGCGAGCCGTCGCGCCGGATCATGCTGGCGTCGCCATTGTGCTCGAGCGCCCCAAGCACGCCGGGCATGGAGACTACGCCTGCAATGTCGCGCTGCAGCTGGCCAAGGCGCTGAAGCGTCCGCCGCGCGAGATCGCTGCGCGCCTGGTGGCCGCGTTGCCCACCTCTCCGCATCTCGAGAAAACCGAGGTCGCCGGCGCCGGTTTTATCAACCTGTTCCTGAAGCGGGAGTTCAAGCAGCAAGCCGTCAACCGCGCACTCCAGGCGGGCTCGGCTTACGGCACCCTCGTGCTTGGCGGGGAAGAGCGGGTGCAAGTCGAATTCGTCTCGGCCAACCCCACTGGCCCGCTGCACGTCGGGCACGGGCGCCAGGCCGCGCTTGGCGATGCCATTGCGGCGCTACTCGAGTCGCAGGGTCATGCGGTCACGCGCGAGTTCTACTACAACGACGCCGGAACGCAAATCGACAAACTCGCATGGTCGGTGCAAGCGCGCGCGCGCGGCATCAAGCCGGGCGAGCCAGGCTGGCCCGAAGAAGGGTATGCCGGGGAATACATCGAAGATATTGCCCGGGAAATTGCCAATGCCGGCGACCTGGACGCAATCCGTAATCATGCCGTGGCCTATCTGCGAAAGGAGCAGGACACCGATCTGCAGGCGTTCGGCGTGAAATTCGACGTGTACTACCTCGAGTCGAGTCTCTACACCGAAGGCAAGGTCGAGGCGGTGGTCAAAGGCCTGGTCGCGAGCGGCAAGACCTACGAGAAGGACGGCGCGCTGTGGCTGCGCACCACCGACTACGGCGACGACAAGGACCGCGTGCTGCGCAAATCCGACGGCAGCTACACT
>Ga0137410_10003109_pt1 | contig 11257 bp, 10 predicted proteins | sample CZODoug1_16funga_FD_108878 | JGI IMG/M metagenome (GOLD analysis project Ga0137410, IMG submission 108878) | Vadose zone soil fungal communities from Angelo Coast Range Reserve, California, USA - CZODoug1_16fungal (Illumina Assembly) | ecosystem: Environmental > Terrestrial > Soil > Vadose zone... | reverse complement strand
CCATCGTTCCTGGCCTTCTGGACGCACACGCTGTGGGTGGCGAAGTGCATGTTTTGGATTTTCATTCCCGCGATTTATTTCTACATAGGCCCTTGCATGGGACTGCTGCAGAACCTTGCGCCGCATCACATGCGGTCGATGTTCATCGCCTGGTCATTGTTGGTGGGAAATGTCTTCAATTTGATCGTTGCGCCTCAAGCGATCGGAATGCTCAGCGATCGCTTCGCGGGCGGCCACGGCGCCGACGCAGCGTCTCTGCGTCTCGCCTTGTTGATGCTTGCGCCCGCCGGATTCTGGGCCACATGGCACGCCTACCGGGCCACCAAGACGGTCATCGAGGACCAGAAGCGGGCCGCCGGGTAGGCCTCCCCGATGATGGACGCTTTCGGCCGGTACCCGCGGGCGCGCGCCCTGGTAGTATGCAACAGTGTTGAACAGTAATGATTGACGAAGGCGGCACCGATACCTATAGTCGGTCACATGAATACGCCGCCGACGCGCAGCCCTTGAATTCCGTTCCGAACCGCAAAGAGCTTCTGGAACAGGTGTTGCCGGTCACGCGGGCGGCAGGCCGGGCCATTCTCGAGGTCTACGCGACGAACTTTGAAGTGCGGGGCAAATCCGATACCTCGCCGGTCACCGCTGCCGATGAGCGGGCCGAGGCCATCATTCTTGCGGCACTGGCCAAGCTGACGCCGTCCATTCCCGTGGTCTCCGAGGAGGCGGCCGCCGCCGGCCACACCCCCGCCGTGGCGGAGAGTTTCTGGCTGGTGGATCCCCTGGACGGCACCAAGGAATTCATCAATCGCAACGGCGAATTCACCGTGAACATTGCCCTCATCGAAAACGGTCGCCCGACCTTGGGCGTGGTTCTGGCGCCGGCGCTGTCACGGTTGTTTGCCGGCGCCGCAGGAGTAGGCGCATTCCTCGAGGAAAATACCGAGCGGCGCCCCATTGCGTGCCGCGCCGTGCCCCCCGCCGGCCTCACCGTCGTCGCCAGCCGCTCCCACGGCGATGCCGAAGCGCTCGACAGATTCCTCGCCGGACGAAAGGTGGCCAGTCAGACCAATGCCGGCTCTTCGCTCAAGCTCTGCCTGGTGGCGGCGGGCGAAGCCGATCTTTATCCACGTCTGGGCCGGACCATGGAATGGGACATCGCCGCCGGCGATGCCGTGCTGCGGGCGGCAGGCGGCATGGTCAAGACCCTGTCGGGGGACCCTCTGGTGTACGGCAAGCCGGACTTTGCCAATCCTCATTTTGCCGCCTGGGGACTGGAACCGGCGGCGTCGACAGGAGCACCTTAAGAGAATGTCGCTGACCCACCTGCAGAGACTCGAGGCTGAGAGCATTCACATCTTTCGGGAGGTCGTGGCCGAAGCGGAGAATCCGGTGATGCTGTATTCGGTCGGCAAGGACTCCGCCGTGATGTTGCATCTGGCCCGCAAGGCATTCTTTCCGTCGAGTCCGCCGTTCCCGCTCTTGCATGTGGATACGACCTGGAAGTTCAAGGCCATGTACGAATTGCGCGACCGCATGGCGCGTGAGAGCGGCATGAAGCTGCTCGTCTATCAGAACCCGGAAGCCAAGGAGCGGGGAATCAACCCGTTCGAGCATGGTTCGCTGCACACCGACCTGTGGAAAACCGAAGGTTTGAAGCAGGCGCTCGATTTGTACCAGTTCGATGCGGCCTTCGGCGGCGCGCGGCGCGACGAGGAGAAAAGCCGCGCCAAGGAGCGCGTGTTCTCGTTCCGCTCCACCAATCATCGCTGGGATCCGAAGAATCAGCGGCCTGAGCTTTGGCGGCTGTACAACGCCAAGAAGGCCAAGGGCGAGTCAATCCGGGTCTTTCCAATCAGCAACTGGACCGAGCTCGACATCTGGCAGTACATCCATCTTGAGAAGATCCCGATCGTCCCGCTCTACTTCTCGGCGCCACGGCCGACCGTACAGCGCGACGGTCTGATCCTGATGGTCGACGACGAGCGCTTCCCGCTGAAGGAAGGCGAGCAGCCGCAGATGCGCTCCATTCGCTTCCGCACCCTGGGCTGCTACCCGTTGACCGGCGCCATCGAAAGCGAGGCCAAGACCTTGCCCGCGGTCATTCAAGAAATGCTGCTGACGACAACCTCGGAGCGTCAAGGCCGCGCGATCGATCATGATCAAACGGCAAGCATGGAGAAGAAGAAACAGGAGGGGTATTTCTGAGATGGCAACCGATAGTCAAGCCTCCTCCTATCAAGTCGACGCGCTGATCGCCGAGGACATCGACGCCTATCTCGTTCAGCATCAACACAAGAGTCTGCTGCGCTTCATCACCTGCGGCAGCGTGGATGACGGCAAATCGACGCTGATCGGCCGCATGTTGTATGACGCGAAGATGATCTTCGAGGATCAGCTTGCGACTCTGGAGAGCGACAGCAAGCGGGTCGGCACGCAGGGCCAGAACATCGACTTTGCACTGCTCGTCGACGGCCTCGCCGCCGAGCGTGAGCAGGGCATCACCATCGATGTCGCGTACCGCTTTTTCTCGACAGAAAAGCGCAAATTCATCGTCGCCGACACGCCCGGCCACGAGCAGTATACGCGCAACATGGTCACCGGCGCGTCGACCGCGGACCTCGCCGTCATCCTGATCGACGCGCGCAAAGGGATCCTGACGCAAACGCGGCGGCATAGCTACCTCGTCCACCTGATTGGTATTCGGAATATCGTCCTGGCCATCAACAAGATGGACCTGATCGGCTATGATCGGGCAAAATATGACGCGATTGTCGCGGACTACCGCACTTTCGCAACCTCGATAGGGATCACGAACTTCCTCGCCATGCCGATCTCCGGCCTGGCCGGGGACAATATCACCAGCCGCTCATCGAACACCCCGTGGTACCAGGGACCGACGTTGATCGAGCATCTGGAGACGGTCGAGATCGATGCCGACATCGATCAGGCGAAGTCATTCCGGATGCTGGTCCAGTGGGTCAACCGGCCCAATCTCGACTTTCGGGGATTTTCAGGGCTCATCGTCAGCGGAAGGGTTGTGCCGGGAGACCAGATCCGTGTGGTGCCGTCCGGCAAGACCTCGACGGTGAGTCGAATCGTGACTTTGGATGGCGATCTTGATCTGGCGGTCGCCGGCCAATCGATCACGCTGTGCCTCAGCAGCGAGATCGACTGCTCGCGCGGCGATGTGATCGCGAAAGCCGACGATCCGCCGCAGGTCGCCGATCAATTCGAATCGACCATTGTCTGGATGGCCGATGAACCCATGCTTCCCGGGCGGCCGTACTGGCTCAAGGTAGGGACGCAGACCGTCACCGCCGCGGTCCAGGCCCCCAAATACCAGGTCAACATCAATACCCTCGAGCATCTTGCGGCGAAAACACTGACGCTCAACGCCATCGGCGTGGCGAATCTCTCGACCGACAGGCCCATTTGTTTCGATCCCTACGAAATCAATCACGATCTCGGCGGCTTCATCCTGATCGACAAGATCACCAATGCGACGATCGCGGCGGGCATGCTGCACTTCTCTCTGCGCCGCAGCCAGAATGTCCATTGGCAGGCGCTTGACGTCACGCGCGAAACACATGCCAATCTCAAGAACCAGAAGGCGGCGGTGCTATGGTTCACGGGCCTCTCGGGCGCGGGAAAGTCCACCATCGCCAATCTGGTCGAAAAGAAGCTGGTGCGGATGAACCGTCATACGTTCCTCCTGGACGGCGACAATGTGCGCCACGGACTCAACAAGGATCTCGGCTTCACCGATGCCGACCGGGTGGAGAACATCCGCCGCGTCGGCGAGGTCGCGCGGCTGATGACGGACGGCGGGCTCATCGTGATCACCGCCTTCATCTCGCCGTTCCGTGCCGAACGGCAAATGGTGCGCGACATGATGAAAGTGGGCGAGTTCTTCGAGATCTTCATCGACACGCCGCTGACCGAAGCCGAGCGACGCGACGTCAAGGGACTCTACAAGAAGGCGCGCTCAGGCCAGCTCGCCCACTTCACCGGCGTCGACTCGCCCTACGAACCTCCACAGGCACCCGACATCCATATCGACACCACGAAGATGACCGCCGAGGCGGCGGCGGACCTCATCGTCGAAAGGCTGATCCCATGAACGACTCCGCCCTTGGGGCTTCTTCCGCGCGATTCAGCCCCTAGCCGCGTCGATCAATCTCTTCGAGGATGCGTCGTGTGTGCGCACCGGCCGGCGCCGCGCGTTCGTTGCGGGCGGGCGATGCCCGGGGAGCAGACACGGGCGCTTCAAGGTCATCGACACGCAAGCGCCAATCCGCGCCGCATGCGCGCACGGCGCCGCGCTCGCCCGGCGTCAGGCGGCGCGCGCCGGCGACACGCTCTGCGCAGCCGCGCAGGCTGATGTCATAAAGCCCGCCGACGCCCAGCAGGCGCGCACGCAGCGCAGCGGATGCAGCCGACAGTCCGGTCAGCGGATCGGCTATTGCATCGCCCATGAATGCCGGTCGGCCGTCGTCGCCCGTTGCCACCAGTCCGGCCGCCACGGCCGCATCGTCGCCGAAACCCACACGTTGCCCGGCAGGGCCATGCCAGCCATGTGCCGTGATGGCGATCCAGATGAGTCCAGGCCGGCCGCGGATCAGTTCGGGCGGATTCAGGTCCAATTGGTCGATGGCGCGCGGCCGCGCGCTGCTGATGACGATGTCCGCGGCTTCGATCAGCTTGCGCAACCCGGTTCGATGCGATTTGTCGTCGAAATCCAGCACCAGTGATTCTTTGCCCGCATTCAGCAGATCAAAAAAGGCGGGCGATGTCCGCCGCGCGGGCTCCGGTCGTGCCGCACTTTCCACCTTGATGACACGCATGCCCGTCTGGCGCAGCAACTGCCCGCACAGGGGCCCCGCCCACAGGCCGGATAGATCAATCGCCAACAGCGAAGGTGCCGCGAGCGCCGGCGCCGGGTTCGAGGAGATGCACGGCAACGCAGCGGCAGCTCCCGGGGCGGCCGCCCCGGCCATGTCCGGTAGTGCTGCAAAGGCCAGCGGCAAGCCTTCAGCCATGGCCGTGAGCTCGGCCCGGTCGAAGCGCCTCACACCCCGCTCTGCTGCAGCCCAAGGATCGGGGCCGACCTCAATGCCCAGCCATGCAGGCAACATTTCAATATCTGAGGATCGCGGCAGATTCAGCGCAAGCCATCCGTCGCGCGCTTCGAGCAGACGGCAGCTGCGATTACAGGACTGCACGCCGCCACGCCGCAGCTTCATCAGATGCGCGCGCCCGCCGAGCATGCTGTCATCGATGTCAAGCTGCGCACCAAACGCCATGGCGCTGGACCGTAGCTCGTCCATCAACTCATGAATGCCCGACATGGCATCGAACGCGGGCACCAGTGGTGCGCCATTCTCCGGGCCGGTCAACGACATGAGCCCTGACTGAGCCCAGCGGATTGCAGGTGCAACACTCATCCGCGGCCCCGCACTTCATCGACCAGCCCCCACTCCAGTGCGGTGCGCGCGTCGATCTGCCGGCCGCTAAGCGCCCAGAGCAACGTCCGCCGCCGGCCGATCCGGCGCGCGATCGTCACCGTGCCGCCCGCCCCCGGCATCAGACCCATCCCCAGCTCCGGCAACCAGAAGCGGGCATCCGGTGCGGCGATGACGCGACCGGCGGCAGCGGGAATCTCAATTCCGGCACCGACACAAGCGCCGTGCAAAAATGCTGTGGTGCGCCCTGCCAGGGAGTTCATCAGCCGGGCCGGTGAACGCAGCGTGCGAATCGCGTGTGCCAGCACCAGGTCGGTCGAGCTGCCAAATTCCGCGAGGTCGCCGCCGGCGCTGAAGTCGGGGCCATCGGCGCGCAGGTGCACGGCCGGCAGCGTGGGATCATCGCAAGCGGACGCCAGGTGTTCAACCAGTTCATCGCGCATGTACGCGTCGATCGCGTTGCGGCGCGACGGGTGGGCGAGAGTGATGGTCAAGATCCCGCTCTCGCGAGTGCAGCGCACCCGCGTACCCGGCGACGGCATCGGCCGCGGTGCACGCTTCAGCAGCCAGTCGCGAAAGGCCTCACCGCCAAGCAGTGCGGAGTAAGCGAATGATTCCAGCAGCAATGCCTCCGCTACGGCCAGGCCCCCGCCGATACGCAAAACCTGCGCGAGTACGGCGGCGGGCAGCCCGAAGCCACGCACCTGGGCGCAAAGGTGCTCGAGCAGCGAGTCAACCTCGAGAGCATTGACTGCAATCCAGTCGCGTGCCGGCTGCGGGGCCACGGTGAGCAGCAGATCGAAATCTGCCGCATCGACTCCCGGCATCGCACCGGCACGGTCCACGCCGATCACCATGGCGGTTGGCGGCAGCGCCCCCGGCGCCGCATCGCGTGCAAGATCGACAATCACGACTCCTGCAGCAACGCCCGAAGTCTGCACGTCGAACTGCAGCACCGGTGAGTCAGCCAGCGTCAATTACGAATAACACTCGCGGCACTGGCACATTATACGCAATTACGCGGCGCCTGGGTCCGTGCAAGATCCATCGGCTGAAGGCCGCCACGTGGCGCTCGATGATTGTCGAAGGCACCTGACGGCAAGGCTGACGGGCCCGTGTGCCGATGATCATCATCGCTTATGCAGAATAGCGCCCGCCATTGACGCTCAGCGTGTGGCCCGTGATGTAGCCCGCGTCCTCCGAGGCGAGGAAGGCGCACGCGGCGGCAATATCCTCGGGTCGGCCCGGCCGTTTCATCGGCGAGGCGGCAGCCGTCTTTTCGATGCTGCCGGCCGAGACGAGCGCCTCGCTCGCGCGCAGCATCGGCGTGTCGACAAAGCCGGGTGGCACATTATTGACGGTGATGCCCTGCGCCGCGAACTCCACGGCCAGCGACTTGGTAAAGGCGATTACGCCACCCTTGGAGGAGGCATAGTGCGCCATGCGCGTCGCGCCGGTCTGGGCGCTCGATGAAGAGATATTGATAATTCGGCCCCAACCGGCCGCCAGCATGTCGGGCAGAACCGCCTGCGCCGCCATGAACATGCTCTTCAGGTTGACCATCATCATGCGGTCCCAGGCGTCCTCGGTGATCTCGAGAAACGGTACGAAACCGGTCATGCCGGCGTTGTTGACGAGAATGGTGACCGGGCCCAGTTCGGCATGCGCGCGCTGCACTCCGGCATCGATCTGCGCGCGGGAGGACACATCGACGCGACTGGCAATGGCGCGGCCGCCCGCCGCCACGATGTCGCTCGCGGCGCGCTGCGCGCCCGCCTCGTCAATATCCCAGACGGCCACGGCGGCGCCATCGCGCGCCAGACGCTTGCTGGTTGCGAGACCGAGGCCGGACGCCGCGCCCGTGACGATTGCATTTTTGCCGGCTAGAGACATCGGTTCGGTCCTCAGCTGCTTGACCTTCGCGCCCGTAAACTACGCCAAAAACCCCTACGTAGTCAACAGTGTTGTTGATCTATTTGCCATGCGCGCGCGCGACGCGGGATCGAGCGGCTCTGCGCCCGGCTCCAACTGCACGCGGAAGGTGTTCAGCACCATCGCCAGCATGCCGTAACAGCCCACTATGGCCACCAGGTCCAGCAATTGCCTGGCATCGAAGTGCACCGACAACCGTGTGTAGGTGGCGTCCCCGATCCTCGCCTCCTCGTGCAGTTCGTCGACCGCGCGCAGCAGATCCGCATCCAGCGGATCCCATCCCGGCGCATCCGGACCGCGCTGGATGTTCGCGAGTTCCGCGTCGCTGAGACCGGCCTTTTTGCCCAGGCTCACATGCGCGATGTATTCGTACTCGGCGCGCAGCAGCCAACCGATGCGCAGTATCAGGATCTCGCGCACGCGCGCCTCGAGGGTACTCGCGTAGAAATGGTGCGCATTGAATGCCAGAAACGCCTTGGCAAGCGCCGGATGTCGCAGCTGGGTGCACAGAAGGTTGGTGCCGAGAATGCCGGGCGTCCCCGGCTTGAAAGTCGCCAGTACATTGTCGCGCGCGTGGGGAATCACGCTCAGCGCATCGTAGACGTCCGCGTCCCAGTCCGGCGGATAAATCGGGGAAATACGCGGCGATTCAGCCACTGACCTGCCCTCCGTACATGCGCGCCATGACCGCGGCATCGAGCGGCGCCACGCCTGGTTCGAGCTGGATGCGGAAGCTCTTGATGGCCATCGCCAGCACTTCGTAGCAGCCGACGAGAAACACCAGATCCAGCTTCTGTGCGATATCGAAGCGCCTGCCAAGCCGTTCCCAGGTCGCGTCCCCGATGCACGCATCCGCATTCAACTCATCGACGGCGCGAAGCAGATCGGCATCGGCCGGGTCCCAACCGGCGGCATCGGGCCCGAGCTGGACTCGTTCTATTTCAGCCGCCGAAAGCCCCGCTCTCAGGCCGAGAATCACATGCTGTACGAACTCGTACTCTCCGCGCCGCAGCCAGCTGATGCGCAGTATCGCCAATTCCCGCACTCGAACCGAAAGCGTACTCGCACCGGCGACGTGGGCGTTAAAGGTCAGGAAGGCCTTTGCCAGCGGCGGATGGAGCGCCATGACACCCAGGACATGCATGCCCCGGGCATCGACGCCGCCCGCCTTCCACCGTGACAGCACGAATTCGAGGCCCTGCGGGAAGGCACCGAGTCCATCAAGGATGCCTTCATCCCACGCCGAAGGTAACAGCGGCGCAATGCGCGGCGCGGACTCGTTCTTCATGCGCATCTCCCTACTTGCTGACGTGCTCAACGAGCTCGCGAAATTCTTCCGGCCGCAGCGTGCCGTGCAGGCAGAGCCGCAGCACTTCGCTCGAGTAGCGTTGCGCCAGCTGCCGGCGCTCTGTCGCGCTACGGGCGTGCGAACGTGCCCAGACGGGCCACAGGAAGGCCCCGGCCAACGTGAGCACGCTGGCCACCTCGGTGTCAATATTGGGTTGCGCCCCCTCAGTCTTGGCAAAGGCCTCGAAATTCGCCCTGTACTGCCGCCAAAACGGGTCGCTGGCGGGCCGCTGCGAACTGAGCAACTCGAACAGCCATATGCGGCCGAGTTCGGGATTCTCCATGGCGAAAGCGGCAAGGTGCTCCGTGATCGTTCTCGGGTTGATGTCCGCGACGGACTGCCGACTGGCGACTTCCGCGGGGCCGAACACGGCCCGATGGAGCTCGTCGCTGACCCAGGCAGCCGTGGCTTCGATCAACTGCGCGCGCGTCTGGAAATGCTGGTAGGCTGTACCGCGATTGACCCCGGCACGCTGCGCCACCCGGGCGACGCTCAGGCCTTCCTTACCCCCGAGCGCCAGTATCTTGCGCGCGGCTTGCAGGATCGCTTCGCGGGTCCCTCCCGGGTCACGCTTTTTGCGGATCTTCCTTGGCGGCACTGACATTTCGCCTTCTCAATTCGCCGTGGCGCCGCTAGTATATCAACAGCACTGTTGACTAGCCACTGCATGTCGGCTAGCGTTGCGGCCTGGCCTTGCGGAAACGGCTTGCAAGTCGAGGGCATGATGATAAAGGCAATATTGATCAACAAGCAGGACGGCGCGTACGGAGCGCGGCTCGCCGACGTCAACGAGACGGACCTGCCGGATGCGCCCGTGACCGTGCGGATCGAATACTCCACGGTCAATTACAAGGACGGTCTTGCGATCACCGGCAAGTCTCCGGTCGTGCGCAAGTTCCCGATGGTTCCCGGCATAGACTTCGCGGGCATCGTAGAAAGCAGCACCAGCACGGCGTGGCGCCCGGGCGATCGCGTGCTGTTGAACGGCTGGGGCGTGGGTGAATCGCACTGGGGCGGCTTTGCGCAGAAGGCACGCGTGAATGCGGAATGGCTGCAGCGCGTCCCGGACAGCTTTACGACGCGACAGACGATGGCGATCGGCACCGCCGGTTACACCGCGAGCCTATGTGTCGATGCGCTGATCCGCCATGGGCTGACTCCCGGACAAGGCGAAGTGCTGGTGACCGGCGCGTCCGGCGGCGTCGGCAGCGTCGCCATTGCCTTGCTCGCGAAGGCAGGCTTCAACGTCGTCGCCTCGACCGGCAAGCAAACCGAAGCGGGGTATCTACAGGCGCTCGGCGCCAAACAGGTCATCGATCGCAACGAACTGTCGCAACCCGGAAAGCCGCTGCAGAAGGAGCGCTGGGCGGCCGTGGTCGACTCCGTCGGCAGCCATACGCTCGCGAACGCCTGCGCACAGACGCGCTACCGGGGCGCCGTGGCGGCCTGCGGACTGGCGCAGGGCATGGATTTCCCGACTTCTGTCGCACCCTTCATCTTGCGCGGCGTATCGCTGCTCGGCGTCGACAGCGTCATGGCGCCCCACACGCTGCGCGAGCCGGCATGGAGCCGCCTGGCGCGGGACCTCGACACCTCGGCGCTCGAGCGCATGAGCCGCATGATCGGTCTGGCAGACACCCTGGCTGCCGCGCAGGAAATCCTCAACGGGACGATTCGCGGCCGCGTGGTCGTCGACGTCCATCGCTGAGGATCACCCGGCGGCGAGGCGCTGTGCCACCACCTCGCGCAATGCCGCCGTCTTCACTTTGTTGGACCCCGTGAGCGCGACCTCCGCCTCCGCGAGGAAGATCACGCGGCGCGGCACCTTGTAGCTCGACAGACTCCTGGCGGCGAAGGCACGGATCGCACTCTCATCGAGGTCGGCACCGGACTCGGGCACGATGCACGCGACCACGAGCTCGCCCAGGGTATCGTGCGGCACACCAACGGTCGCCGCGATCTTGACGCCGGGACAAGCCGCCAGGACCGCATCGACCTCGAGCGGCGAGACGTTTGCGCCACCGGTCTTGATGATGTCGTTCAATCGCCCGTGCCAGTGCAGCCGGCCCTCTTCGTCGACAAAGCCGCCATCGCCGCTATGAAAAAAGCCATCCTCGTCAAAGACGTTTTCCGGCGGCACTCGCAGATAGCCGAGCATCAGGGTCGGACCCTTGACGGCAATCTCGCCGCTCTCACCGCGTGCCAACACCGCTCCGGTCAGGGGATCGACGATGCGAATGGTATTGCCGGGGCAAGGCAGGCCGTGATTGCCTTCGTAAATTTCGCGTGGCGTTCCCGACGGAAAGATCGTGCTGATCGACAGGGTCTCCGTGCTGCCGAAGGCCGACAGGGGCTCGTGCCAGTCCGTCTTGACCGTGGGATGCGTGCGCAGCGGCGAACTCAAGGGGACATAGCGCAGCGCGCTGAGGTTCACGCTCCCGTAGAGCGGATCTTCCACGAGCCGCGCCCACTGATGCGGCCAGGCCAGAAGTTTACTCACGCGCTCATCCTGCAT
>Ga0137410_10003106_pt1 | contig 11261 bp, 9 predicted proteins | sample CZODoug1_16funga_FD_108878 | JGI IMG/M metagenome (GOLD analysis project Ga0137410, IMG submission 108878) | Vadose zone soil fungal communities from Angelo Coast Range Reserve, California, USA - CZODoug1_16fungal (Illumina Assembly) | ecosystem: Environmental > Terrestrial > Soil > Vadose zone... | reverse complement strand
TGCCGCCATGACCGGGCTTACCAGGTGCGTCCGGCTATCCTTGCCCTGCCGTCCTTCAAAATTTCGATTGGAAGTGCTGGCGGCTCGTTCGCCGGGAGGGAGCACGTCAGGATTCATCGCGATGCACATGCTGCATCCCGCGTCGCGCCACTCGAATCCCGCGTCCCGGAAAATCTTGTCGAGGCCTTCGGCCTCCGCCTTCGCCTTGATGGTCATCGAACCGGGCACCACGAGCGCTCCCTTGAGATTCTTGGAGACGTGCTTACCGGCAACGACGCGCGCGGCGGCCCGCAAATCATTTAATCGCGAATTCGTGCACGATCCGATGAATACACGGTCCACCGGGATATCCACAAGCGCTGTCCCGGCTTTTAGACCCATATATTCCAGAGCGCGCGCAGCAGCCTTCTGATCGTCGGGCTCACGGAACGATCCCGGATCGGGGACCCGCTCGGTTACCCCGGTAACCATGCCCGGGTTCGTCCCCCAGGTGACCTGCGGCGCAATCTTCGATGCATCGAGCGTGACAGTGGCGTCAAACTCCGCGGCAGGATCCGTGGCCAACGCCTTCCAACCCTCGACGGCTTCCTGAAATGCTTTCCCACGCGGGACGTAGGGGCGTCCCTCCATGTAGCCGAATGTCGTTTCATCCGGCGCGATCATTCCGGCACGAGCGCCGCCCTCGATCGACATATTGCAAACCGTCATGCGGCCGTCCATGGAGAGCGCGCGAATCGCTTCGCCCGAATATTCGACGACGCGGCTCGTTCCGCCGGCAATGCCGATTTTTCCAATAATCGCAAGGATAATATCCTTCGCCGAGACTCCCTTTGTGCGGATTCCATTCACGACGATATGCATCGTCTTGGAAGCGTATTGGGAGAGACATTGCGTGGCCAGCACGTGTTCGACTTCGCTTGTGCCGATCCCAAACGCCAGGGTGCCGAACGCCCCGTGCGTCGAAGTGTGGCTGTCGCCGCAGACGATCGTCTGCCCAGGCTGGGTGATGCCCAGCTCAGGGCCAATCACGTGCACGATGCCCTGATTGTGGCTGAACATATCGAATAGGGTGATGCCGAACTCGCGGCAATTGCGTTCCAGCGCCGAAAATTGTCCCGCCGCGTCCTGATCCAGGATCGGTAGATTGCGGTTCTTCGTGGGGACAGAGTGATCCATGACGGCGAACGCCAGGTCGGGCCGCCGCACCTTGCGGCTCGTTTCCTTCAGGCCGGCAAATGCCTGCGGAGATGTGCCTTCATGGACGAGGTGGCGGTCAATATAAATCAGCGAAGGCTCTCCCGCCGCCTCATAGACGACGTGAGCATCCCAAATTTTGCGATACATTGTGCGCGGAGTCATTTTTCTGCATCTTAGTCTAGCAGGGTAGGGGAATTTCGCAACCTGCCCGTTTGCGAAAGAGTTGCTTTCAAGAATCATCCCCGCACGTCGAAAATACGTGCCAGCGCCATACGGTGGTATAATCTTAAACGAGTTTTGTTAATACGATCTGGTACGAAGGAGTGAACAACATGGGATTGCAGCTAATTGAATTCGCTGCCTGGGCGCGAAATCGCAAAATTCTCGCGACCCTTTTGGTAACAGTCACACTGGCAATCGGCATCGTGATCGGGACCGTGGCTTCCGGACGTGTGGGAGCATCGCATCCCGCGTCCACCTCCGACGCCACTCCGCTGGCGATTCCGGACCCCGTGCAATTGTCGAGCGCCTTTGCTTCCATTGTGACCAAAGTGCAGCCCGCGGTTGTCAATATTTCGACGACCCAGGTGATTGAGCGCCGAGGACCGGGGCAAGGACGACCCGTGCCGCGCGGCCACGGCCAAATGGGTCCGCAGGACGATCAGGACCAACAGCCATTCCAGGACTTTTTTAATCGCTTCTTTGATTTTCCCGAACAAGGTCCGAGTGCCGAGCGCAGCTTGGGCTCGGGCGTGATTGTCGACAAAAAGGGATACATCCTCACGAACAACCACGTGGTGGATCAGGCTACCAAGGTCCAGGTGACGCTAAATGGCGAGCAGATGCCGTATACCGCCAAGGTGATCGGTGTTGACGAAGAAACTGACCTCGCCGTGATCAAGATCGATATAGGGCACGATTTGCCAGCGGCTAAGCTAGGTAATTCCGATGCCGTTCAAGTTGGCGACTGGGCTCTCGCGATTGGGAATCCGTTCGGGTTCCTGCAGGGGAGCGTCACCGCCGGAATTATCAGCGCCAAGGACCGCGGCAATGTGGGCCAGCAATTCCAGAGATTCCTCCAGACAGATGCGGCTATCAATCCGGGGAATTCCGGCGGCCCGCTGGTGAATATGTCCGGGCAAGTGGTTGGCATCAATACGGCCATCATCACGGGAGGCCATGGGAACGAAGGCGTCGGCTTTGCGCTGCCTTCGAATACGGCGATTGGCGTGTATAACCAGCTCATCGCCAACGGCAAAGTCACGCGTGGTTCCATCGGCGTCAGTTTCACGGAGACTCAGGGCAGCAATCCGATCGTTTTGAAGGAACTGGGCGCGCCTTACGGGATCGTGCTGCAACGCGTTGAGTCAGGCAGTCCGGCGGAGAAGGCCGGCTTGCAGTCGGGCGACGTCATCACCAGTGTGAATGGAAAGCCTGTTCACAATGGAAGCGAACTGGTGAATCCGATCGCTTCAACACCAGTTGGCAATAGCATCCGAGTTATCTACATCCGCGACAAGAAAGAGCACGAAGCCAGCTTGACGGTCGCGGATCGCACAAAGATTTTCCCGGATCACGCAGCGAACGGCGGCAATAACGACAATGGACCGACGCCGGTCGAGTTCGGGTTGCGTGTCGAGGATCTGGGAACAGATCGCGCGCGCCGCGCCGGATACGAAGATATGAAAGGTGTGCTGGTCACTGAGGTCGATCCGGCAAGCTTCGCCGAAGACATAGGGTTTGTACGCGGCGATCTTATCAACGAGATCAACCACTCGACCGTTTCGTCCGTCGCGGACTACCGCCATGTCGTCTCTGGCATGAAACCCGGGGAAAACGTCCTGTTCAAAATCCGGCGGCGCACGGGTGGGGACCAGTTTGACACGGTCTACCTAGCCGGCGCGGTCCCGGCTCCGGAGAAATAACGGGAAGCAATGATTAAAAGAACCTGGCTCTTTACCCTTGGGGCCGTGCTCGTGATGAGCGCGGCCCCTGTTGTCTCCGCGGCCGGAAGTACGGCTGCCGCGCAGTCGTCCGTGGTCAAGAAAAAGAACACCTCCAAGAAGAGAAGGTCCAGAGCCACCCCGCGTGGCCAAAAGGCTCCCACACCCGACCGCATCCGGGAAATTCAAGGTGCTCTGAACCGCGAGGGCGCCTTTGAAGGAAAGCCAACAGGGAAGTGGGACGACGCCACTGTCAATGGAATGAAGAAGTTTCAAGAGAATCAAGGCCTCAATCCCACCGGGAAAATCGATGCTGTGACACTTAACAAGCTCGGACTGGGTTCTGATACCGCGGGTAAAGGAGCTCCCATTCCCATGGCATCTTCCGCCACTCCGCCTGCTGCTCCCGCCCAATAGATTGCCCACACGATGACGGCCTACCCTGTTTGACGCGTTCCGGTGCCTCTGTTACATTCAAATTTCGCGCGGAAATTCCGCCCGCAGTCATCCGGCTTGTGCAGCGGATCTCCCGTCAGCAGACCTTCAGGAGGCAGCATGGCGACAGTGGCCGTTCCCAAGATTCACAAGAATTTCATCAACGGGGAGTGGGTCGAGGCGCGCGCGGGGCGCTCGTTTGAGAACCGTAACCCTGCCGATCGTGAGGAACTCATCGGCATTTTCCCGTCTTCCACTCAGGAAGATGTGAATGACGCGGTGGGCGCTGCCAAGGCGGCCTTCGCGAAATGGCGGCTCTATCCTGCTCCCAGACGCGCCGAAATTCTATACCGCACCGCGGAGACTCTGGTGAAGCGCAAGGAGGATCTTGCGCGGGACATGACGCGGGAGATGGGGAAGCCGCTATCAGAAACGCGCGGCGACGTGCAGGAAGCCATCGACATGACTTACTACATGGCCGGGGAAGGACGCAGATTATTCGGCCAGACAGTTCCTTCGGAGCTGCCCAACAAATTTGCTATGTCGGTGCGCGATCCGCTGGGAGTGGTCGGCATGATTACGCCGTGGAATTTTCCGATGGCGATTCCATCGTGGAAAATCATGCCCGCGCTGATTTGCGGCAATACGGTGGTGATCAAGCCAGCCGAAGACACGCCCCTCTCGACGTATAACCTAGTGCAAATTCTGACCGAGGCGGGCCTGCCCGTTGGAGTCGTCAATGTGATCTACGGCATGGGACCCGACGCTGGAGCGCCGCTTGTGGCCCACGACGATGTGATGGCGGTGAGCTTCACCGGGTCGACCGACACGGGCCGTCTGGTCAACCAGGCCTGCGCGTCTTCGTTCAAGCCGTGCCATCTCGAAATGGGCGGAAAGAACATCATCCTCGTGATGGACGATGCGAACCTGGACCTCGCTGTCGAAGGCGCGGTGTGGGGCGGGTTCGGCACGAGCGGACAGCGCTGCACGGCTGCCAGCCGGGTGGCGGTTCACAAGAAAGTGTATAGAGAGTTCCTCAACCGGTTTGCGCAGAGGGTAAGAGCTCTCAAAATTGGGGACGGCCTCGATCCAGAAACTGAAATTGGACCGTTGGTTAACGAAACGCAATTGCAGACCGTGATGAAGTACGTCGAAATCGGGAAGAATGAGGGCACACGGCTCGTTGTCGGAGGACATCGCGCCGAATCCGGCAGACTCGCCAACGGTTGGTTCCACGAGCCCACGATTTTTGCCGATGTGAATCCGAAGATGCGCATCGCCCAGGAAGAAATCTTCGGCCCGGTCGTTGCCTTGCTTCCGTTCGACTCCTTTAACGAAGCGCTCGAGATCGCGAACCACGTGAACTACGGCCTCTCGGCTTCGATCTACACGCGGGATGTGAACCTAGCGTATCGCGCCATGCGGGATCTCGAAACCGGCATCGTTTACGTGAATGCGCCCACGATCGGAGCTGAAATCCAGCTTCCCTTTGGAGGCACCAAGAGCACCGGCAATGGCCATCGCGAAGCCGGAACGGCCGCCATCGATTTCTACTCCGAATGGAAGACGCTCTATATCGATTACTCCGACCGCTTGCAGCGCGCACAGATGGATACCACTGAACACAGTTGAACATGTTTGTTGCGGGCATGCACATTCGCTCCTAGTCCCGTGAGGGACGAAAGACCGTAGCCCACCGCGCAAGCGGTGGGGGCATGGATCGCGATGAAATAAAGGTCCGAAGGGGCGGCACAATCGCGCGTCCCTTTCTCGGAAGCATGGCGTGGGATACGATCCGAGATGCGCTTTTGGGTAACCATGTGCCGCCCCTCCGGGGCTTGGTTCTCCGCGCGAACACGGTCCCACCGCTTCCGCGGTGGGCTACGCTCTTTCGTCCCTGGCGGGACTGGAAACAACTCAACCCGTCATGTCGTTTGACGAGAACGATTCCTGCGCATAAAATCAATGTAGGAAGAGATTTGGGTCGTTCAAGCGATGTCACATTCTGCCCCACACAGCGAACGCAACCGGCAGATACTTTCCGCCATCGTCCGGGCGTACATTGAGACGGGGGAGCCCGTCTCCTCACGTTCGATTTCACGGCGGCACGTGGAATCCCTTAGCCCCGCCACGATTCGGAACGTGATGGCGGACCTCGAGGAAGAGGGCTATCTCTACCAGCCGCACACCTCGGCGGGTAGAGTTCCAACGGCGGCAGGGTATCGCTTTTTTGCGCAGCAGGTGGCGGCGCAAGCCACGTTGAGCCCGGAAGACCAGAGCTGGATTCGCGGCGAACTCGCGTCGGCGACAACCACGGATGAAGTGACGGAGCGCGCGGGACACGTCCTGGCGGAGATTTCGCGCGGCCTGGGAATTATTGTGTCGCCGCCGATCGCCAAAACAGTCCTCGAACATATTCGTTTCGTTCTGTTGCCCGACGGGCGTGTTGTGATTGTTTTGGTTTCGACGGGCGGAGCCACACGGGACAAAATCATTCGGCCGGAGAGGGTTTTCCTACAGCCGGATCTGGACCGCACGGCTGACTATTTGAACCGCCACTATGTCGGGCGCACGCTCGAGACCATTCGAGCCGATCTCCTCGCCCGTCTGGCGAAGGAACACGAACGGTACGACCTTCTGGCCCGTGACGCCCTGACGCTGTGCGACCCAGGTATGTTGGAGCAAGGATCGACACAGCGGATTTATGTGGAAGGGGCCGCACAGATGGCGGCTACGACGGAATTTACCGATCAGGCCCAGTTGCGGGAAGTTCTGGCAGCGATCGAGGAAAAGCACAAGCTCATCGCACTGTTGGCCGGTTGCATTGACACGCCTGATCCGGTGCACGTTCAGATCGGCGTGAAAGGGATCGATCCGGCGGGCGAGCACCTTGCGCTGATCAGCGCCCCGTATTCGTTCCAGGACCAGTCGCCGGGAACGGTCGGCGTGCTGGGCCCGATGCGCATGCACTACGAGCGCGCCATTACCGCGGTGGCATTTGTCGCCCGCGCATTCAGTGAAACTTTGGATCGGAGCTAGCAAAAGTGGCGGAGCCTAAACGCGAGGAAGAAAAAATCTTTTCGTACGACACCGGTGAGCCGCCGCCCAGCGAGCCGTCGTTCTTGGGAGAAGACTCTGCGCCGGGTGGTCCCGCGCCAGGTGAGGAGACAGCGCTCGCCTTAGAGATCGGCAAGCTCCGCGCGGAAAAAGAAGATCTCCTTCAGACGCTGGTCCGCCGCCAGGCCGACTTCGAAAACTATCGGAAGAGGGTCGAGCGCGACCGCCATGATGAGGCGCGCCGCGGCGTCGAACGTCTGATCGCGGATGTGATTCCCGTCCTCGATGGATTCGATCGGGCGCTCCAGGCGCACGACGATCCCGCCTACGAGGAATATCGGAAGGGCATGATGCTGATCCGCAAACAGCTTTGGGATGCCCTCGCGCGCCACGGCGTGGAGCGCATTGATGCCGCCGGGAAGATTTTCGATCCGCACGTTCACCAGGCCATCGAGCGCGCCGAATCGAAAGACCATCCCGACGGTCTCATTCTCCACGTCTTCCAAGATGGGTACATGTTTCATGGGCGTGTTGTCCGGCCCGCGATTGTGCGTGTCGTCGTTCATACCAATGAGGACACGAATTCAGGAAAATTTGAAAATTAGGGAGCCCAGCTAAATTCGCCGATGAGTCAAAAACGGGACTGCTATGAAGTGCTTGGAATCGAACGTGCCGCTTCGGCCGACGAAATTAAATCCGCCTACCGCAAGGCAGCGTTGAAGTGGCATCCGGACCGCAACCCTCAAAAAAAGCAGGAAGCGGAGGAAAAGTTCCGGGAAGCCACGGAAGCGTATGCGATTCTTTCCGAACCACAGAAGCGCGCCACCTACGACCGCTTCGGATTTGCGGGACTTTCACGCGGCGGTTTTGACGGCGGCGTCAATCAGACAATTTTCGACGAATTTCAGGATATCTTCGGCGATTTTTTCGGCTTCGAAGATATTTTTGGGGGACGCCGCGCGCGCAATCGTTCGCAGCGTGGCGCGGACCTCCGGTACGACATGAAATTGAGTTTTGAAGAAGCGGCGGCCGGCGTCAACACAAAAATCCGGCTTCCGCGCCTGGAATTCTGCGAAGTCTGCAACGGAACAGGGGCGAAAAAGGGTGTAGGAGTCGTTGCCTGCGTGACCTGCGGCGGCCGCGGCCAGATCCATTACCAGCAGGGTTTTTTCACGATCTCCCGCACCTGCCCGGATTGCCGCGGCGCGGGACAAATCGTGAGAGAGGCTTGCCCGGACTGCCGGGGCCAAGGCCGCATCGAACGCACCCGCGCGATCGATTTGCGAATTCCCCCTGGCGTCGATTCAAATACGCGGCTCCGCGTGCCAGGAGAAGGCGAGCCCGGCGACAATGGCGGTCCACCTGGTGACCTTTACGTGGTCCTGGAAGTCAGGACGCATCCCTATTTCGAGCGGCGGAATGCGGATTTATATTGCACGGTCCCTGTGACAATCGCACAGGCTGCTCTAGGTGCAGAAATCAAAGTGCCCGGACTAAATGGAGAAGAGACGGTCAAGATTCCTGAAGGCACACAAACGGGCGAAATCGTTCGTTTGAAAGGGAAGGGATTGCCCGATCCGCATGGCGGAGGGAAAGGCGATCTGTACGTGAATATTCACGTGGTGACGCCGACGAAGCTAACCCGCGATCAACGCCGCCTACTCGAGCAACTCGGCGCGACACTTCCTGTCGAGAACCGTCCCGCACAGCGCGATTCCTCGTTGTTCGATAAAGTCAAAGACATTTTCGGCTGAGGCGGGAGCAGCGATTTGTTTTGCGCCGAATTTTATAGTTACCGGAAAAATTCAAATCGTTGTCATTCCGAGGCGCGCTGAGTGCCGAGGAATCTCTCTTTCTTCTGATTTTCAAACCCAGAGAGATTCCTCACTCCGTTCGGAATGACAATCAAAGGAACTTTTTCCGCAACTGTTCAGGTGAGCATCTGCACGGGCTATGGTTCTGTAGCCCGTCCGGGTCAGACCGGGACGGAGATTTGATCGCTTCGGGATAAGAAGACACCGCGACTGAAGTGCGGTCTATGCACCCCGACTCGGCCGGGGACCCGGGCTACAGCAAACAAATCACCGAACTCCCAGCCCGGTCATGAAAATGTCGCGGAATCTCAACACGTTGGCGTCGATCGCAACCTGCGCATTGGTCCGGCGCTTCTTCGTCTCCACCGTGCGTCCCAGGTCCTGGGGCTTGTCACTAATTTCGATAGCAAGTGGCTTAAACGTCGCAACCGCGGGATTCGCCAGAGCAACTGCCGCAAGCGGGTCCCACGCAAAATAGAATCCCTGGCGGATAGAGTCCCGATTGGTGGCGAGCACCTGCGCCACAAACCGCGCGAGTGGTGTTTCAGCCTTGGATTGCAACTGTTCGAGGAGCGCCATGTCGATGGGAACTCTTTGCGTCGCGTCGAGCGGCACCAGCCGGATCGCTGCTCCGGACGCGAACACCGTCTTCGCCGCAGCGGGATCGATGAACATATTCCATTCTGCCAAGGTGTTGTCCGTCTTGAACGCGCCGCCATCCGCGAGGTTGCCGGGCACTCGAACAGCGCCGCCCATAATCACCAATTGCCGGATCGCTCGGGCTGCACGCGGCGCATGAGATAGCGATTCCGCGAGATTCGTCAGCGGGCCGAGCGTCAGCACTTGAACGGGATGAGCGGCGTCCGCAAGGCGTCGCGCTAGAAACTCCGCGGCAGGCTGGGTCTCGATCGCACGCTTTGGTTCCGGAAGCTTCACACCGGGAAGGTCGTCGGAATTGCGGCGCCATTCGGCGGGAAATTCCGCGTTCCCGGAAAGTGGAGCCTCCCGGCCAAGATACACGCGTATTTCGTGGCGGCCCGCCAGCGCAAGCAAACGCAAAACATTTCGGCCTCCCGCCGGGACGTGTGCCATTCCGTTCACGATTGTGATTGCCTCGACGCGAATGTCCGGCCGCGAGAGTAGAAACGAGATCGCCATCAGGTCGTCGCTGCCCGCGTCGGTGTCAATAATCACAACGCGCTGCGGAGAGGCATGGCGAGATTGAGCGTGAGGCGCACCGCATGGCAGGAGAAGAAGGAACGATAAAGCCACAAGACGAAATACGAAAGCCTTCGGGCACTGAGCGCTGCTCATCCCACGGCTCCATCGCATGCGTCCTCGCATAAGGTTGATATAACATAGCGTACGATGCGCAGGCGATTCTTTGTCGATCGGTTTGAAGGCACCGCCGCAGTTTTGCGAGGCGAAGCAGCGCACCACCTCGGGCGCGTTCTCCGCGCCGAGCCGGGTCAACTCTACGAATTGAGCGACGGAGAGTCCGTGTGGCTGGCGCGCACGCAGGACATCGGCCGCGACGCGGTCGAGTTCGCCCTCATGGAACGTCTCCCGGTCGTGTTGCCGCCGCTGCATATCACGTTGCTCCTCGCTATCGTCAAATTCGACCGTTTCGAGTGGGCGATCGAGAAAGCCACGGAACTCGGCGCGGATGAAATCGTTCCGCTGGCCGCGGAGCGCAGCGAGAAGGGATTGGTTGTAGCGTCGGCAAAGCGCGCGGCTAGATGGAAAAAGATTTTGCTCGAGTCAGCGCAACAGTCGCGGCGCCTGCGCGTACCGGTGCTGCACGATGCGGCAAAGCCGCGGGACGCGTTCCGCACGGAAAAGTCGCAGGTTCGCCTCTTGCTTTCCGAACGTACTGGAGTGAAGCCGATGCGCGAATTGCTCGAGCCCTTGCCAGCGGGAGGACAAGGAAGTGATACCGCGAATCTGGCGATTGCGATTGGCCCAGAAGGCGGATGGACCGACGCGGAATTCATCGTCGCGTCCGAGTTCGGCTTCGCCGAAGCCGTGCTAGGGATAAACATTCTCCGCACGGAGACGGCCGTTTGCGCATCGCTCGCAGCCGTGCAATACGCATCCGGCGCATTCCGCCGGAGGGAGGAACTGGAGAGTGCGCGGAGCAAAGGCGCAGAAGGGAAGCCGTGAGTCAAGGAATGAATCAACCGTTGAATCAACGCCAGTCGGAATGGAACGCAAATTTATACGACGCGAAGCACGCATTCGTGTGGAAGTACGGCGCCGACTTGGTGCCGCTGTTGGCCCCCCAAACTGGCGAGCGTGTTTTGGACATCGGATGCGGGACAGGCCATCTGACGGCACAAATAGCCGATTCCGGCGCGCGCGTGGTGGGTGTGGATCGATCGACCGAGATGGTAGCCGCGGCTCGGAAGGCGTATCCGCATCTGCAATTCGAAGTGGCGGACGCGAGAGATCTGCCCTACCGCGCCGAATTCGATGCTGTGTTTTCGAATGCCACGTTGCATTGGATTCATGAACCCGAGCTCGTCATTCGAAGCGTCCGGAATGCCCTCCGCCAGGGAGGCCGGTTTGTCGCGGAGTTTGGCGGCAAGGGGAATATTCGAAAGATGCAGGGCGCGTTCGAGCAGGCGTTTTCGGAGTTGCACGCCGCCGCTCCAGGCGAAATCAATCCGTGGTATTACCCAAGCGTGAGCGAATACGCGACGCTGCTGGAATCGAACGGACTCGAAGTCCGATTTATCACTCTGTTTGACCGTCCCACGCCGCTCGCGGATGGCGAAGCCGGCATGAGGAATTGGATCGCGATGTTTGGTTCGGA
>Ga0137410_10003104_pt1 | contig 11267 bp, 9 predicted proteins | sample CZODoug1_16funga_FD_108878 | JGI IMG/M metagenome (GOLD analysis project Ga0137410, IMG submission 108878) | Vadose zone soil fungal communities from Angelo Coast Range Reserve, California, USA - CZODoug1_16fungal (Illumina Assembly) | ecosystem: Environmental > Terrestrial > Soil > Vadose zone... | reverse complement strand
CGGCCTGAGCGCATCGTGCCCCCACGCGTACTGGCGGTAACCGCTCCAGGCATGCAGGAACTCCGCCCGCACGCGTTCGGCCAGGCGCGCGGCCTGGGCGTCGTCGACGGCTTCCATGGCCGGCGCGGGGTTCTGAGGTGCCGCCGCCGCGACGCCTAGCGCGGCAACCAGCGTCGGTGCGGCCAGCCAGGCGCGCGGCTGCGATGACTTCGACATGCGCCGCCCTCAGGCTGCCCTGACGCGGCCGCTCGCCGGCGTCTGCGGCGAGCCCTGCAGCGCATACCAGGCGATGTAGGCGTAGCACAGCAGCGGCAGCACGAACGCGGGCTGCACCCCGGTGCGGTCCGCGAGCAGGCCCTGCAGCAGCGGGATCACCGCGCCGCCGACGATTGCCATGACCAGCAGGCTCGAGGCCTTGGCGGTCATCGGACCCAGGCCCTCGATGCCGAGCGTGAAAAGGGTCGGGAACATGATGGAATTGAACAGGCCGATCGCGACCACGCTCCACATGGCCAGGGCGCCGCTGCTTGACATGGTGGTCGCGAGCAGCGCGATCGCCGCCAGCGCGAACAGGCACAGCAGCCGGCGTGGCGCGATGCCGAGCAGCAGCAGCGACCCGGCGAAGCGCCCGAGCATCGCGGCGCCGTGGTAGTACGACACATAGCGCGTGGCGGCGCTGGCATCGATGTTGCCGATGCGGGGCGTCGCGATGTAGTTGATGAGAAAGCTGCCGATGCTCACTTCTGCGCCCACGTACAGGAAGATGGCGATCACCCCGAGGCGCAGGTGCCGGTGCCGCAGCACCTCGCTGAAAGTGTGGTGGCGCGGATCGGCCTGCTCGGTCGCCTCGGTGAGCGGCGGCAGGCGCAGCAGGTACGCGAGGCTCGCCAGCACCAGGAGGCCGGCGGCGATGCCCAGATAAGGCAGCTGCACCGATTGCGCCTGAGCGATGCGGTAGGCCTCGCGCTGCGGCGCGGCCAGTTGCGCCACGGCGGCGCTGCCGAGCACGCCGACCGACAGGATCAATGGTCCGATCAACGCCGGCGAGAGAGTGTGACCGAGCGAATTCACGGCCTGCGCGAGCGTCAGGCGGCTCGAGGCGCCGCGGGGCTCGCCGAGCAGGCTGATGTAAGGGTTGGCGGCGACCTGCAGCAGCGTGATGCCGCTCGCGAGCACGAACAGCGCCAGCAGGAACAGCGGATACGACGGCACCTTCGCCGCCGGATAGAACGCCAGTGCGCCCAGCGCGGCGACCAGCAGCCCGATGACGATGCTCGGCTTGTAACCGAGCTGCGCCACGACGCGTCCCGCGGGCAGCGACATCACCAGGTAGGTGCTGAAGAAGGTGAACTGGATCAGCATCGTCTGCGCGTAGTTCATCTCGAACACCGCTTTCAGATGCGGGATCAGCACGTCGTTCAGGCTGGTGAGGCCGCCCCAGGTGAAAAAGATGACCGAGACGACCGCGATCGCCGCGTTGGAGGACAGGTTGCGGTGACTCACGGTGCGTGCACTTCCGAACACGGGTTGCGGGTGCGGCACAATAGCCGATCCGGGCGGGGATTTAGAACTTCACGGGGTGGGTCATGAGCGGACGCATCGGCACGGCACGGGCGCATCTCGCGCCGCTGATGGTGGTGGCGCTGTTGGCTTCGGCGATCGCCGGCAGGGCATTCGCCGCGGGCGCGGCCGCCGCCGCACACCCCGCCGACACCTCCGCCTACGCGGCAGTGGATCCCTTCATCGGCACCGGCGGCGAGGGACACACCTTCCCGGGCGCGGTGGTGCCGTTCGGCATGATCCAGTTGAGCCCCGACACGCAGATCAAGCCGCGCACCGAAGCCTACGCTTGGGCCGCGGGCTACCGTTACGAAGACCACACCATCGTCGGCTTCTCGCACACGCATTTCTCCGGTACCGGTCACTCCGATCTCGGCGATGTGCTGCTGATGCCCATCGCCGGCGTGGTGCGATTCGAGCGCGGCGCAACGGACCAACCCGGCAGCGGTTACACCTCACGCTTCACGCACGCGGGGGAGATTGCAGAACCCGGCTACTACGCCGTCACCCTCGAGGACTACGACATCCGCGCCGAGCTCACCGCCAGCGCCCGCGTCGGCGTGCACCGCTACCGCTTTCCCCCCGACCGGGCCGCGCATCTGCTCATCGACCTGCGCACCAGCCTGTACGACTACCCGGGCAAGGTGCTGTGGTCGCGGCTGCGGCTGCTTGCTGACGGCACCGTCACCGGTTTTCGGGAAACGCGCGGCTGGGCGCCGGGGCGCCAGCTGTATTTCGCGCTGCGCTGCTCGCGCGCCATCAGCGCGCATCAGTTCACCGACACCGAGCAGGACGTGCTCTACAAGGGCTTCCCGGGGCCGGGCGACAAGGATCCACGCCAGCGTGCGCAGCTCGAGGGGCGGCAGCTCGTCGGTGCCCTCGACTTCGACGATGCCGCCGGACAGCAGCTGATCGTGAAGGTTGCGATCTCCGCGGTGAGCGAAGACAACGCGATCGCCAACCTCGAGACGGAAGTCCCGGGCTGGGACTTCGATGCCGTACGGCGCGCTGCCCGGGCGCAATGGACGCAGGCGCTGGACGCGGTCGAGGTCGACGCGCCGGCGCCGGTGCGGCGCAGCTTCTACACGGCGCTGTACCACGCGTTCATGGCGCCCAGCCTGTTCATGGACAGCGATGGCCGTTTCCGCGGCCCCGACAACACCGTGCATCGGGCCAGCGGCTTCACCAACTACTCGACTTTTTCGCTGTGGGATACCTATCGCGCGCTGCATCCGCTGTTGACCATCCTGCAGAGCGAGCAACGCAGCAACGACATCGTCCAGTCGCTGCTGGCCGCGCAACGCGCCAGTCCCTTTGGTCTGCTGCCGGTGTGGGCGTTCCACGGCCAGGAAACCTGGTGCATGATCGGTTACCACGCCGTGCCTGTGATCGCGGATGCCTACCTGAAGGGCATCCGCGGCTACGACGCCGAGCAGGCGCTGCAGGCGATGGTGGCCAGCGCCAGTTACGGTCCCTACGGGGGTCTCGCCCAGTACATGCAACTCGGCTACGTGCCGATCGATGAGGAAGGTGAGGCGGCCTCAAAGACGCTCGAATACGCCTTCGACGACTGGAGCATCGCGCGCGTGGCCGAAGCGATGGGCCGTCGGGACATCGCCGCGCAGTTCAACGAGCGCGCCGCCAACTGGCGCCACGTATTTGATCCGGCAACCGGCTTCATGCGCGCGCGCAAGCGCGACGGGAGCTTTCGCGTGCCGTTCGATCCGGCGGCGAGCGGTTATGGCTCGGACTACACCGAGGGCAACGCCTGGCAGTACTCGTGGTATGTGCCCCAGGACGTCGCCGGCCTGGCGCAGGCACACGGCGGTGCCGGGCAGTTGCTGGCCCGGCTCGACCAGGTGTTCGACGCCCGGGTCGATCCGAAGCTGTTCGAGCACATGGAAGATATCACCGGCCTGATCGGCTGGTACGCGCTCGGCAACGAGCCCAGTCACCACGTCGCCTACCTGTACGCCGCCGCCGGCCAGCCCTGGCGTACGCAGGGGCGGCTGGGGCGGATCATGGCGAGCCAGTACGCACCGCGCCCGGATGGCCTGGCCGGCAACGACGACCTGGGTCAGATGTCGGCCTGGTATATTTTCACCGCGCTCGGCTTCTATCCCCTGGCGCCGGCGAGCAACCAGTACATCATCGGCCGCCCGTTTCTGCGGCGCGCCACGCTGCAGCTGCCGAACGGCAGGCGTTTCAGCATCATCGCCGCCGGCCTCGACGAGGCGCATCCCTACATCGCCAGCGCCACGCTCAACGGCAAGCCGCTCGAGCGCGCCTTCATCCGCCACGAGGAGATCATGGCGGGTGGCGAATTGCGCTTCACCATGGCTCGCGCACCGAATACCCGCTGGCCGGGCGCGAACGCGCAGCGGCCGTACTCGATGTCGGACCCGCGCTGAAGCGAATCGCCCTCAGCCCACCCGGCCGTAGCGCTCGCCCGCGCCGATCCAGCGCGCGGCGAGCGCGGCGATGTTGTCCGGGTACGATGCCAGCAGCAGCTCGGCGGTCTGCTGCACGCACGGCAGCAGGTCCGCATCGCGCATCAGATCGGCGACCCGCAGTTGCGCCAGGCCCGTCTGACGCGTGCCGAGGAGCTCCCCGGGTCCGCGCAGCTCGAGGTCGCGGCGCGCGATCTCGAAGCCATCGCTGCTGCGGCGGATCACCCTGAGGCGCTCGCGCGCCAGCGCCGACAGCGGCGCGCGGTACAGCAGCACGCAGGTGCTCGCCTGCGAGCCGCGTCCGACGCGCCCGCGCAGCTGATGCAGCTGCGCCAGTCCCATGCGCTCGGCGTTGTCGATCACCATGAGGGTCGCGTTGGGCACGTCCACCCCCACTTCGATGACGGTGGTGGCGATGAGCAGCTGGATCCTGCCCGCCTGGAACGCGAGCATGGCGTGATCCTTTGCGGCGCCCGGCATGCGCCCGTGCACCAGCCCCACGCGCACGGCCGGAAGCGCCTCGCTCAAGCGCGCGGCGGTCTCTTCCACCGCCTGCGCGCGCAATTCGTCCGATTCGCCGATCAGCGGGCAGACCCAGTACGCCTGCCGCCCGGCGCGGCAGGCTTGCGCGATGCGCGCCACGACCTCGCTGCGCCGCTGCTCCGGCACCACGACCGTTCGCACCGGCGTGCGCCCCGGCGGCAGCTCGTCGATGACGGAGATATCCAGATCGGCATAGGCGGTCATGGCGAGCGTGCGCGGAATGGGCGTCGCCGTCATGATCAGCTGGTGCGGCAGGCGCCCCTGCTTCTGCCCCTTTTCCGACAGCTTGAGACGCTGCTGCACGCCGAAGCGGTGCTGCTCGTCGACGATGACCAGCGCCAGGGCGGCGAAATCGATGCCCTCCTGGAACAGCGCATGCGTGCCGACCACCACGCGCACCTCCCCGCGGGCGATCGCCTCGAGCGCGCTGCGCCGGGTGCGCGGCGCCTGTGAGCCCGACACCAGGGCGACCGTCTCGCCGAGCGGTGCAAACCAGTCGCGCAAGGTGCGCCAGTGCTGCTCGGCCAGCAGCTCCGTGGGCGCCATCAGGGCCGCCTGCAGGCCGCTGCCTGCGGCACGCGCGGCGGCGGCCGCGGCCACCACGGTCTTGCCGCAGCCGACGTCACCCTGCAGCAGCCGCACCATCGGCACGGTGGTGGCGAGATCCTCGTGCGCATCGCGCAGCGCGCGCGACTGGGCGCGCGTGAGCGCGAACGGCAGCGCCTCCAGGAACCGGCGCGCGAGCCCCTCGCCATCGGCCAGCGCCCAGGCGGGGTCGGTTTTCAGCGCGCGCTTCCTCAGCCTGAGCGTCAGGTGGTGCGCCAGCAGTTCCTCGAACGCGAGTCGCCGCTGCGCCGGGTGACGACCGGCGGCGAGCTCGGCGAGCTGCGCCTCGCGCGGCGGCCGGTGCAGGTAGTGGAGCGCTTCGCGGAGCGAGGGCAGGCCCGGCGGCAGGACGGCCTGCGGGGGCAGCCAGTCGCGCAGCACCGCTTTCTCCAGCTCGCGCAGCGACTCGCCGATGAGCGCGCGCAGCCGGCCCTGGGGCACGCCCTCGGTCAGCGGATAAATCGGCGTGAGCGTGTCTTCGAGCGGCGCGGCTTCCCCGCTGAGGCGGCGGTATTCCGGGTGCACCATCTCGAGCCCGAGTGCGCCGCGGCGCACCTCGCCGAAGCAGCGCAGCCGCGTGCCCCGCGCCAGGCCCTGGCTCTGGCTCGCCGAGAAATGGAAGAACCTCAGGGTCAGCATCGCCGAGCCGTCGGCGATGCGGCACAGGAGCTGGCGCCGGCCGCGGTAGGCGATCTCGGTGAGCTGGACTTCGCCTTCCACCGCCGCCCGCACGCCCGGCAGCAGCGAGCCGATGGCCGACACCCGCGTGCGGTCCTCGTAGCGCAACGGCAGCACGAACAGCAGATCGGAAACGCGCGTCACGCCGAGGCGCGCGAGGCGCGCGGCGAGCGCCGCGCCCACCCCGCGCAGCGCGGTCACCGGGCGCTGCTCGGCGCGCTCCCCCGGGGAGGGGTCGGCGGCGGCGGCGGGATACCTGCGGCTCAGCCCAGGTGCAGGACGCACTCGATCTCGACCTGCGCGCCACGCGGCAGCTGGGCGACGCCGACTACCGCGCGCGCCGGGTAGGGCTTGCTGCAGTAACTCGCCATGATCTCGTTCACCTTGCCGAAGTGCGCCAGATCGGTGAGGTAGACGTTCATCTTGACCGTGTCGGCGAGGGAGCCACCGGCGGCTTCCGCCACCGCCTTGAGGTTTTCGAACACGCGGCGGATCTGCACCTCGATGTCACCGCTCACCAGCTGCGTGGTCGCCGGATCGAGCGGTACCTGGCCGGACAGGTAGACGGTGTCGCCGGCGCGCACCGCCTGCGAGTAGGTGCCGATCGCCTGCGGGGCGCGCTCGGTGTGAATGCTCTGACGGCTCATCGTTCGTCCTCCCTACCTGCGCGGCATTCACCCGCCGCTGTCGCTGTCGGCTTCGTTGTCGACTTCGCTGTCGAGCGCGTGCTCCGCGCGCGCGCGCGCGGCGATGGTGCGCGTCACGCGCGTGACATCGGTCATGCGGCGTATGACGCGCACCAGGCGCGCGAGATGGCGGCGGTCGCGCACCCGCAGCTCGAAAGTCAGCACCGCGGTGTCGCTGTCCTGCTCGTCGATGGACACGTGGTCGATGTTGGTTTCCGTGCTGGCGATCGCCGCGGCGACCGCGGCCAGCACGCCGGTGCGGTTCACCACGTAGACGCGGATCTCGGAAGAGAACAGACGGTCCGGAGCGGTCTGCCAGCTGACCGGCAGCCAGTTCTCCGGATGCTTGCGGTAGTCCTCGACGTTGACGCAATTCTCGCGGTGGATCACCACGCCGCGGCCCGCCGACAGGAACGCGAAGATCGGGTCGTACGGAATGGGGAAGCAGCAGCGGGCGTAGCTGACCAGCAGGCCCTCGGTGCCGGCGATCGCCAGCGGCGCCAGTCCGCCCGGGCTGTTGACCGCCGCGGCGCTCGGCAGGAGGCGGCGCGCGACCAGTGGCGCCAGGCGCTCGCCCATGCCGAGCTTCTCGTACAGCTCGTCGAGATCCTTCATGCCGAGCTCGCCCAGCGCGGCGCGCTGCACCTCGGGTAAGACATCCTCGAGCGACACGCTGAATTCCGCCAGCGCCTGCGTCAGGAGCTTGGCACCGAGCGCGATGGCTTCGGTGCGCCGCAGACCCTTGAGGTAGTGGCGGATGGCGCTGCGCGCCTTCGCCGTCGCCACGAAATTGACCCACGAGGGGTTGGGGGTCGCGCCCTTGGCGGTGATGATCTCGACCGTCTGGCCGTTGCGCAGCACCGTGCGCAGCGGCGTGAGACGCCGGTCGAGCTTGGCGGCGACGCAGCGGTTGCCGACGTCGGTGTGCACCGCGTAGGCGAAATCCACCACCGTAGCGCCGCTCGGCAGACGCAGGATCTGCCCCTTGGGCGTGAACACGTACACCTTGTCGGGGAACAGGTCGACCTTGACGCTCTCGAGGAATTCCTCGGACGAGCCGGCTTCCTGCAGCGACACGAGATTCGACAGCCACTCGCGCGTGCGCTCGCGCTGCGTGGAGTCGGCGTCACCGCCGGTCTTGTACTTCCAGTGCGCGGCAATGCCCGCCTCGGCCACGCGGTGCATGTCGCCGGTGCGGATCTGCACCTCGATCGGCACACCGTTGGGGCCGAACAGGGTGGTGTGCAGCGACTGGTAGCCGTTCACCCGCGGGATGGCGATGTAGTCCTTGAAGCGTGCCGGCATCGGCTTGAATACCGAGTGCACGGCGCCGAGCGCGCGGTAGCAGGTGTCGGGGGTATCGACCACGATGCGGATGCCGTAGACGTCCACGATCTCGTTGAGCATGGCGCGCTTGCGGCGCATCTTGCTGTAGATGCTGTACAGGTGCTTCTCGCGCGCCACCACGTGCGCCTGAATGTTGCTCTTCAGGAGCCCGGCGTTCAGCTGCTGCTCGATCTTCTTGAGAAATTCCTTCTGGTTGCCGCGCGCGCGGCGCAGCGCGTGCTCCAGCACCTGGTAACGGCGCGGATACAGCGCCTCGAACCCGAGGTCCTCGAGCTCGAGCTTGATGTTGTAGAGCCCGAGCCGTTCGGCGATCGGCGCGTAGATCTCGAGCGTCTCGCGGGCGATCGCGCGGCGCCGCGCCGGCGCCATGGCCCCGATGGTGCGCATGTTGTGCATGCGGTCGGCGAGCTTCACCAGGATGACGCGCAGGTCGCGCACCATCGCCAGCAGCATCTTGCGGAACGACTCCGCCTGCGCCTCCTCGCGGCTCTTGAACTTGATCTGGTCGAGCTTGGTGACGCCGTCGACCAGCTCGGCCACGTCCGCGCCGAACCGCGCCGCCAGCTGATCCTTGGGCGTCGGGGTGTCTTCGATGACGTCGTGCAGGATCGCCGCCACGATGGTGTCGGCGTCCAGGCGCAGATCCGCGAGGATGGCCGCGGCCGCCACCGGGTGCGCGATGAACGGTTCGCCCGAGAGGCGTTTCTGCCCGCGGTGCGCCGAGGTGCCGAACTCGGCCGCCTCGCGGATGCGCGCGACCTGCTCGGGCGGCAGGTAAGTGCCGACCGACGCCAGCAGTTCCTTCAGTCCCGGGGTGCGTCTTCCGCCGGGCAGCAGTCCCAGGAGCGAAGACGCATAGTCCATGGGTTAGCGCTGACCCGTCAGTCTCCGAGGCCGAACTGCGGAGCGCGGAAGCTGGACTGATTGTCGGCCTCGGGCGCCACGGTCTCCGGCAGCGGGTCCGGCTCGCGCAGCATCTCCGCGGTCACGTTCCCGGCCGCGATCTCGCGCAGGGCGAGGACGGTCGGCTTGTCGTTCTCCAGAGGCAGCGTCGGCTCGGCTCCGTTGGCGAGCCGGCGGGCGCGTTGCGCCGCCAACAGCACCAGCTGGAACAGGTTGTCGACGTTGTTCAGGCAATCTTCTACGGTGATTCGGGCCATGGGTCGCTTGACGAGTGAGGCGCCCCGAAAGAGGGGCGCAGGACCTTCTAGTATAAGGCAAGAGCTGTGGGTCAGGCCAGTGCGGCGGGGGTCCCTCGCAGGTGGCGTCTCCCCATCATTCCCGCCTCAGGAACAGGATGACGCCGAGGTGCCCGGCGTGATCGGTGAATTGCAGGCCGCCGCTGCGTACGCCGCAGTCCTGCGCCAGGAACAGCACCCGGTTCAGGTTGTAGGGGTACATCAGCATCTGTGGATCGCCGTGGGTGATCTGGCGGCGAATTCGCGTCAGCGGACGGGTTATGAAGCGCATCACGCGTGAGGCGCGCGGCCGCACGCCCTGATTTGCGCGGTGCTTGGTGTGCGCATAGGTCATGTGCAGCGCGGCGACCCCGCCGCTGTCCAGGCGTGACAGCAGCGCGCGGATGATGCCTAAGCCCCGTTGCGGCTCGAGGTGTTGCAGGACCATGTGCGAGTGAATGAAGCTGAAGCCGGCGCCGTTTCCCGGGTCGATCTCCTCCAGGGTCCGGGCCAGGCGCACGTTGTGGCGGTTGTACTTGACGCAGTTGAGCGCTGCTTCCTGGAGCATCGCGCCGGCGATATCGACACCGACGCAGACCTCGGAGACTTCCGCCAGCGGGATCAGCAGCCGGCCGACGCCGCAGCCAAAGTCGAGGGATCGTCGCGTAGAAAGCTCACCGCAGTGGCGGCGGCAGGCGGCGAGGATTTCCTCGATATGGCTCCTGCCGGTGCGGAAGAACTCCTGCAGCGATTCCGCGGTGAGCTTGCCGCGGCGATAGCGCTCATCGGTCAGAACCCCGAAGTATGGATCCTGCTCTCCCCAGGCTTGCCACTCAGTATCGCTGGCCATCGCAAGGCGCCGAAGGTGGATGAGGGCACTGTATCAAAGGCCCGCCGGTCCGGCGATAGAGGCGCCCGCGCCGCGTTTGCTACGCCGGCGCCAGCAGTTCGCCGAGCAGCGCCGCCAGTTCCGGCCGCGCGCTCGTCAGATCCTCACCGCGCCCGGCAACGATGCGCCGCAGGTCGCCGACCGCCTGTGCGAAGTTGTCGTTGACAATGACGTAGTCGAACTCGCGGGAGTGGGACATGTCGGCCGCGGCATCGCGCAGGCGCCGCGCGATGATCTCCGGGGAGTCGGTCGCGCGCCGCGCCAGCCGTTCGGCGAGCGCGCGGCGCGAGGGCGGCAGGATGAATATGCTCACGCACTGCGGCATGGCGCGGCGCACCTGCTGCGCACCCTGCCAGTCGATTTCCAGGATCACGTCGTGTCCCTGCCGCAACTGTTCTTCGACGAAGCCGCGCGCGGTGCCGTAGAAATTGTCGAACACCCGCGCGTGCTCCAGGAACTCCCCGCGCGCCACCAGGCCCTCGAATTGCGGCACCGGGACGAAGTGGTATTCGCGCCCGTCTTCCTCGGTCGGGCGCCGCTTGCGCGTGGTGTGCGAGACCGACAGGCGCAGGCGCGGCTCGCTCGCCAGCAGCGCCTTGACCAGCGAGGTCTTGCCCGCCCCGGAGGGGGCGGCGATGACGAACAGTCTGCCGTGCTTCATGGGACGGAAATATAGCCGGCCGACCCGAGCATCGCGACGAGCGCCCTCAGCGCCTGGCCGCGGTGGCTGACGGCATTCTTCTCGGCGGGCGTCATTTCGGCGGCGCTGCGCCGCTCGCCCAGGGGGATGAATACCGGGTCGTAGCCGAAGCCGCCCTGCCCGCGGGCCGCATGCGCGATCCGTCCCTCCCAGGTGCCGTGCGCAATGAGTGGCGCCTGGTCCGCGACGCTGCGCACCCAGACGATGACGCACTGGTAGCGTGCCTGGCGCCAGCCTTCCGGCACGCCCGCGAGCTCGGCGAGCAGCAGTCTCAGGTTCGCTTCCTCACTCGCCCCCTCGCCGGCAAAGCGCGCCGACCACACCCCGGGGCGGCCGCCGAGCGCCTCCACCTCGATCCCGGAATCGTCCGCCAGCGCGGGCAGGCGGGCGTGGCGCGCGGCATGGCGCGCCTTCAGCAGGGCGTTCTCGATGAAGGTCGTGCCGCTCTCGGTGGCGGGGTGGATCCCGAACTCACTCTGCGGTGCGAGCTCGAAGCGAAACGACGCGAGCAGCGCGGCGAACTCGCGCAGCTTGCCGGGATTGCCGCTGGCGAGAACGACGCGCGTCACGGCCCCTTGAGCGCCTGAGCCTGCAGCGCGAACAGCTCGCCGATGCCGTGCGCCGCGAGAT
>Ga0137410_10003101_pt1 | contig 11270 bp, 10 predicted proteins | sample CZODoug1_16funga_FD_108878 | JGI IMG/M metagenome (GOLD analysis project Ga0137410, IMG submission 108878) | Vadose zone soil fungal communities from Angelo Coast Range Reserve, California, USA - CZODoug1_16fungal (Illumina Assembly) | ecosystem: Environmental > Terrestrial > Soil > Vadose zone... | reverse complement strand
TGGTGTAGCGCGTGTACACCATCCCCGCCTCGGTCCCGGCGAAGCGCGTCGCGGCCTGTTTCGCGTCGTCGAAGACGAAGCTCGAGGTGAGGTACAGCGCCTCGGCGTGCTCCTGGAACTGGCTGCGCACCTGCCCGGCGCGCACGCCCAGCGTGGACAGCTCTGCTTTTTTCTTTGCCATAAATAAAAAACCCGGCCTCTCTGTCAGCGGACCGGGTCTCGTTAGAGAACTGCGCGGCACGCTTTAGCGGTATTTGTTACGCGCCCGCAAGCTGTGGCTCAAATCGGCGCGAAAGAAGGACTATACCAAAGTTACCTCGCCACAGCCAAGTTGAGGTCGAGCTGGGCGCTCTCCTCGTCGCTCGAGTCGCGCATCGCGTCGCGCTGGATCTCGATGGCGCGCAAGTAGTCGGTGGTGACGTCGCCGGTGATGTACACGCCGTCGAAGCACGAGGTCTCGAAGCTCGTGAGCCGCGGGTTGGTGCGCCGCACCGCGTCCTTCAGCTCGTTCAGGTCCTGGTAGATGAGCGCGTCGGCGCCGATCTCGCGCGCCACCTCGTCCTCGCTGCGATGCGCGGCGATCAGCTCGGCGCGGGTCGGCATGTCGATGCCGTAGACGTTGGGGAAGCGCACCGGCGGGGCGGCCGAGGCGAAGAACACCTTGCGCGCGCCGGACTCGCGAGCCATCTGCACGATCTCGCGGCTGGTCGTGCCGCGCACGATCGAATCGTCGACCAGCAGCACGTTCTTGCCGGCGAATTCCATCGCCATCGGGTTCAGCTTCTGCCGCACCGACTTCTTGCGCACCGCCTGCCCCGGCATGATGAAGGTGCGGCCGATGTAGCGGTTTTTCACAAATCCTTCCCGGTACGGCACGCCCAGGCCGGCGGCGAGCTGCAGCGCCGAGGGCCGGCTGGAATCGGGAATCGGGATCACCACGTCGACGTCGAGCTTGCGCGGCAGGCGGCGGATCTTCTGCGCCAGCTTCTCGCCCATGTTGAGGCGCGTCTCGTACACCGAGGCGCCGTCGATCAGCGAATCGGGACGCGCCAGGTACACGTACTCGAAGATGCAGGGATTGAGGCTCGCCTTGTCGGCGCACTGCCGGCTGTGGAAATTGCCCTCGTCATCGATGAACACCGCTTCGCCGGGCGCGATGTCGCGCAGCAGGCGGAAGCCGAGCGCGTCGAGTGCCACCGACTCGGAGGCGACCATGTATTCGGTGCCGCCGTTGGTCTCGTTGTAGCCGATCACCGCCGGCCGGATGCCGAACGGATCGCGGAACGCCAGTACGCCGTAGCCGGCGATCATCGCCACCACCGCATAGGCGCCGCGAAGGCGCCGGTGGACATTGGCGACCGCCCGGAAGATGGCCTGTGGGTCGAGCCTGAGCTTGTGCGACTCCTTCTCCAGCTCGTGCGCCAGCACGTTGACCAGCACTTCCGAATCGGAGCCGGTGTTGATGTGCCGCAGGTCGGTCCGGAACATCTCCTCCTTCAGCTGATCGGAGTTGGTCAGGTTGCCGTTGTGGCCGAGGACGATGCCGAACGGCGAATTGACGTAGAAGGGCTGCGCCTCGGCGGCCTTGAACGCCGAGCCCGCGGTCGGGTAGCGGCAATGGGCGATGCCGAAATTGCCGGCGAGGTCGCGCATGTCGCGCGTGCGGAACACGTCGCGCACCATGCCGCTGCCCTTGTGCATGTGCAGCGTGGCCTGCTCGCTGGTGACGATGCCCGCCGCGTCCTGGCCGCGGTGCTGCAGGAGCAGCAGCCCGTCATAGAGGAGCTGGTTGACGGGTGAGCGAGCGACGATTCCGAGGATCCCGCACATCTGGGAGACGACTCCCGAGTGTGAACTAGGGTGCGGGAGACGAGTCTCCCGCTCGAACTTCAGGGTTAATTGTATTTCAAGCGTCCCGCGAGCGCAGGCGGAAGCCACTGTTTGAGCTGCAGCACGGTACGCTCTAGCATTCCGGCGCCCACCGACTCCTTCCACAGCGCATGGCGCGGCAGCGCGGTCATTCCTGCTGCAATCGCCACCGCCAGCAGGATCACGATGCCGCGTGCCAGGCCAAAGACCCCGCCGAGGGTGCGGTCGACGCCGCTCAGGCCCGCCGCCTTGAACATTCTTGACACCAGAACGCCCACCAGCGTCGCCGCGGCGACCGTTACGACGAAGACCACGATGAAGCCGATCAGGACACGCACCTCGGGACTTCCCGCGGACGCCGGCAGCATCTCGCCCAGCTGCGCGCCCACCGCGTTGGCGGCGAGGAAGGCAATCACCCAGCCGGCAAGCGACGTCACCTCGCGCACCAGCCCGCGCCAGACGCCCCAGATGATCGAGCCGAGCACGACGCCGACGATGGCGATGTCGACCAGGCTCATCCCGTCTTCACGATGACGCCGCGATCGAGCCCCATGCCCTTCAGCTGCTTGAGCGCCTTCTCCGCGGCCTCGCGGCTCTCGAACGGCCCTGCAAGCACGCGCGTCAGGTTGCCCTTCGCCGCCTCTTTGTAGTGCGGCACCCCGGCGGCGGCGAGTTTGGCGATCGCGCCGTCGGGATTGGCGAAGGCGCCGACCTGCACGGCGAACTCGCCGGCGGGGGCCTTCTTGCTGTCGACTTTCCGTTCCTCGGGCTTCTTCTCCTCGGGCTTGGCTTGCTCGACGAGCTTTTTCTCAGGGGCCTTCGCCTCGACCTTGGGCGCGAACTTGCTCTCGTTCTCGCCCGGGATGCGCACGTTGACCGCGACGTCGGCACGCTTCGGCTCAGGGTCGAACACCATCGGCAGGACGATGACGGCGGCGAGGACGAGCGCGACCGCGCCGACCAGGCGCCTGCGGCCGCGGCGTTTCAGCGTCTCGACGTCTTGTGCTTCAGCCATGCGATCACTTCGCCGACGGTGAGGAAGGAACCGAACACGACGATCTTATCATTCTCGCTCGCGCTTCCGAGCGCGGCCGCGAACGCCTCCGCGGGCGAAGCGAATTTCTTGATCGACGATTTCTCCAGTCGCGCCGCAAGCTCGTCGGCGCTCGCGCCGCGCGGTCCGGGAAGCGTCGCCAGATGCCAGCGGGTGATGCGCGGCGCGAGCTCGCGCAGCACGCCGGCAATGTCCTTGTCCTTCAGCATCCCGCAGACTGCGTAGGTTTCCGGCGCGAACCCCGAGGTGGCGAGATTTTCCGCGAGCATGTGCGCCGCCTGCGGGTTGTGCGCCACGTCGAGAATCACCTGCGGCCGGCCCGGAAGGACCTGGAACCGTCCCGGCAGGGCGACACTGGCGAGGCCAACGCGGATCTCCTGCATCGCGATCGGCAGCTGGAGCGCGTCGAGAGCGCACAACGCCGCGGCAGCGTTTCGCAGCTGAATCGCGCCGCGGAGCGCTGGGTACGCGAGGCCTGCCCGCTTGCCCTTGGGGCCCGTGTACGTCCACTGCGCCCCGTCGCCCGCAGACGAGAAATCCCGGCCGATGAACAGCTTTTCACCCGGCGCTTCGAAGACTGATCGGGGCGGCTCGGGCTCGGCGATCACCGCCGGCCGGCCGGTGCGGAAGATGCCCGCCTTCTCCCGGCCGATCGACTCGCGATCCGGCCCGAGGTAGTCGACGTGATCGATGCCCACGCTCGTCAGCACCGCGCAGTCGGCGTTCACGGCGTTGACCGCGTCGAGACGTCCGCCGAGCCCGACTTCGAGCACGGCGGCCTCGATTTTCATTTCGTGAAAAATCCACAGCGCCGCGAGCGTGCCGAACTCGAAATAGGTCAGCGGTACTTCGCCCCGCGCGGCCTCGACGGCGGCGAACGCCTCGCATAGAGGCTGGTCGTCGCATTCGGCACCCGCGACCAGCACCCGCTCGTTGTAGCGGACGAGGTGCGGCGAGCTATAAAGACCCGTGCGATAGCCCGCCGAGCGCAGGATCGATTCGAGCATCGCGCAGGTCGATCCCTTGCCGTTGGTGCCGCCGACAGTGATGACGGGATGGGCGATTTTCAGCTTCATCCTGTCCAGAACGGAAACGACGCGCTCCAGGCCCATCGCGATGGTCTGCGAGTGCTGCCGCCCGATGTACTCGAGCCAGTCGTCGAGCGTTCTCAGGAGATCCCCTGCTCGTGGATGGCGCGCACGGCTTCGATGGTGTCGGCGTCCTCGGCCTGCTTGTCCTCGCGGTAGCGCTTGACGCGCGCAAGGCGCAGCGCGAGACCGGCCGGGTATTGCGGGCTTTTCTGGATGTCGCTGAACTCGATCTCGACCACCAGCTCGGGCCGGACGTGCACCACCCAGTCGTCGCTCTTGACTACGCGCGCCTGCAGCTCGCGCGTCTGCCATTCCAGCATCGCGTCGGTCATGCCTTTGAAGGTCTTGCCGAGCATGACGAAGCCGCCGCCATCGCGTGCTGCGAGATGCAGGTTGGAGAGTTTTCCCTTGCGCCGGCCATGGCCCCATTCCGCGGCAATGACTACGAGGTCGAGGGTGTGGGCGCGCTTGATCTTCAGCCAGCCGCTGCCGCGGCGTCCCGCTTCGTAAGGCGCATCGAGCGCTTTCGCCATCACCCCTTCATGGCCGTGATGCAGCGCGTCCTGATAGAAGGCCTCGACCGCTCCGGCGTCCCCGGTGACGAGCCAGGGCGTGAGGTTTTCCTGGTTGACCACCTCTGCAAGCGTGCGGCGGCGCTCGCGTAGCGGTCGGTCGATGAGGGGTTCAGCGTGATAGAGGCAATCGAAAAAAAAGACCGACACCGGCAGCGTCTCCCGCACGCCGGCGTCGTCGGCCTTGCGGCCCAGGCGGCGCATGGTGGTCTGGAATGGGTGCGGCCGGCCGTCGGCGCGCAGGGCGATCGCCTCGCCGTCGAGGATCAGCCCGGAGGATGCCGCCTTGCGAGCCGCCTCGACGATTTCCGGGACTGCCGCCGTGACTTCGTTCAGGGTGCGGGTAAAGACGCGAACCTCATCACCGGCCTTGTGCACCTGGACCCGCGCACCGTCGAGCTTCCATTCGAATGCCGCCTCGCCCAGCGCTGCGATTGCGGCTTGCGGGCTCGCCGCGGGCTGCGCCAGCATCGGCAGGATCGGCCGCATCGGCCGGATGGCGAAGCGCTCGAGGCCGGCCTGCCCCTGCGCCAGCGCTGCGCGCGCCGCCGGCGCGATGCCGCCGCCGATCATGACTGCGCGCCGGACCAGCCCCGCCGGCACGCCGCTCGCCGCGGCGAGCGCCTCCAGCATCAAGCCCTCCAGGGCGCCCTGGCGCAGCTCGCCGACGATCAGGCGGACGAGGAAGTCCTGCTCGTCGGCGGTGGCCTTGCCGAACAGCGCGTCGAGCAGCTCGGCGCGCTGGCTGGCCGATCCTCTGCCTTTGGTTATTTTCAGTTGCTCAAATACAGAATCCACTTCGCGCAAGGTGAGCGTCGGCGAGGCAGCGGCCTCGCCGGGACTCAGCGTGCGATAGCCCAGAGCGAGCTTGCCCTGGCGCAGTTCGCCGCTCAGATAGGGAAGCGCGATCGCGACTTCCTCGGGCTCGAGGCTGCGCAGGCGCTCGGCGAGCGCCGCGATCTTGGCGAGCCGGCTGGGAGTCGCGCCGACCTGCGCCGATGTGCGAACGACATCGGCGAGCAGGGTCACGCCGCAGCGTCGGCGGTCAATCCCAGCATCAGCGAGAGCAGCGCGTGGAGCTTGTCGCGCAGCTGGCGGCGGTCGACGATCATGTCGATCGCGCCTTTTTCGAGCAGGAACTCGGCTCGCTGGAAGCCTTCCGGCAGCTTCTGCCGCACGGTCTGCTCGATGACGCGCGGGCCGGCGAAGCCGATCAGCGCCTTCGGCTCGGCGATCACCGCGTCGCCGAGCATGGCGAAGCTGGCCGACACCCCGCCCATAGTCGGGTCGGTGAGCACCGTGACGAACGGCAGGCCGCGCTCGGCGAGGTCGGTGAGCGATGCGGTGGTCTTGGCCATCTGCGTCAGCGAAAGCAACCCCTCCTGCATGCGCGCGCCGCCCGAGGCGGTGACGCAGACGAATGGCAGCTTCTGCTCGATCGCCACGCGCACGCCGCGCACGAAGCGCTCGCCCACGACTGAGCCCATCGAGCCGCCCATGAAGTCGAACTCGAAGGCCGCGCAGACCAGGCCGAGCGCTTTTATCGAGCCCTGCATCACCACTAGCGCGTCGCCCTCGGCGGTCTGCTCCTGCGCCTCCGCGAGACGCTCGGGATACTTGCGCGAGTCCCTGAACTTCAGCGTATCCACCGGCAGCACCTCGGCGCCGATCTCGAAGCGGCCGTCGGGGTCGAGCAGCGCGTCGAGCCTCGGCCGCGCGCCGAGGCGCTCGTGGTGGCCGCATTTCGGGCAGACGTTGAGGTTCTTCTCCAGGTCGGTGCTGTAGAGCACCGCATCGCAGGCGGCGCATTTGGTCCAGAGACCTTCCGGCACCGTCTTGCGCGCCCCGCCCGCGCTGCGCTGGATCTTCGGCGGCAGCAATTTCTGGAGCCAGCTCATGCGTCGAGTGCCTCGCGAATGGGTTTCAGGAAAGCCTTGACCCGCGTCACCGCGGAATCCGCGCCGCCGGCCTCGATCTCCTGGATGATCCGGCTGCCGATCACCACTGCGTCGGCGGTCTGGGCGACACGGCGCGCGGATTCGGCGTCGCGGATGCCAAAGCCTACGCCGATAGGCATTTTCGTCGCTGCGCGGATCGAGGGGATTTTTTTGTTTATTTCAGAAACATCCATATTCGCGGCGCCTGTCACACCGCGCAGCGAGACGTAGTACAGGTAGCCGCTGCCGCTCCGCACGACTTCGTCGATGCGTTTCTTCGTCGAGGTCGGGGCAAGCAGGAAGATCGGGTCGATGTCGTTCTTCTTCATCAGCGCCGAGAACTCGAGGCACTCCTCCGGCGGATAGTCGACCACAATCACGCCGTCGATGCCCGCCGTCTTTGCCGCGACAGCGAACTTCTCCGCGCCCATGGCCTCGATCGGGTTGGCATAGCCCATGAGCACGACGGGAGTGGCTTTGTCCGCTTCTCTGAATTGTTTTACTAGGGAAAGGACATCCTTCAGACCGACCCCATGCTTCAAGGCTCGCTCACCGGACCGCTGCACGACCGGGCCATCCGCCATCGGGTCGGAGAATGGCACGCCGAGCTCGAGGATGTCGGAACCCGCCTCGACCAGCCCGCGCATCAGGGGCACGGTCAGCGAGGGGTGCGGATCGCCGGCGGTGATGTAGGGGATGAGCGCTTTGCGCCTCGCTTTCGCGAGCGCCTCGAAGCGGCCCTGGATGCGCGACATCAAAGCGTCTTCCCCGAGCGCTCGGCGACGGTGTGCATGTCCTTGTCGCCCCGGCCGGAAAGGTTGACGAGCAGGATCGCTTCCTTCTTCATCGTGGGCGCCATCTTCATCGCCTGCGCCACGGCGTGCGCCGATTCGAGCGCGGGAATGATGCCTTCGCTGCGGCAAAGCTCATGGAATGCAGCAAGCGCCTCGTCGTCGGTGACCGCGACATAGTCGGCGCGCTTGCTGTCCTTCAGCCAGGCATGCTCTGGGCCGACGCCCGGGTAGTCGAGGCCCGCCGAGACGGAGTGCGTCTCGGTAATCTGGCCGTTGGCGTCCTGCAGGAGGTAGGTGCGGTTGCCGTGCAGCACGCCGGGCTTGCCCGCACAGAGCGAAGCGGCATGCTTTCCGGTCTCCAGCCCCTCACCCGCCGCCTCCACGCCAATCAATTTCACGTCGGCTTTCGCGATGTAGGGATAGAAGATTCCCATGGCATTGGATCCGCCGCCGACGCACGCGATCACTGCGTCGGGCTGCCGGCCGGCGAGCTCCTGCATCTGCACGATGCTTTCGTCGCCGATCACGCGCTGGAAGTCGCGCACCATCATTGGATACGGATGCGGGCCCGCGACGGTGCCGATGATGTAGAAGGTGCTGTCGACGTTGGTCACCCAGTCGCGCATCGCTTCGTTAAGTGCGTCCTTGAGGGTGCGCGAGCCGGACTCGACGCCGACCACTTTCGCGCCGAGCACGCCCATGCGGTGCACGTTCGCTGCCTGGCGCTTGATGTCGTCGACGCCCATGTAGACGACGCATTCCATGCCGTAGCGCGCGGCGACGGTCGCGGTGGCGACGCCGTGCATGCCGGCGCCCGTCTCGGCGATGACGCGCGGCTTCTTCATGTTGCGCGCGAGCAGCGCCTGGCCGATGGTGTTGTTGATCTTGTGCGCGCCGGTGTGGTTCAGGTCCTCGCGCTTGATGTAAATGCGGGCGCCGCCGCACTTTTCCGTAAGTCTTTTTGCAAAATAAATCGGACTTGGGCGCCCAACGTAATGCTTGAGCTCGTACTTGAACTCGGCTTGGAAGGCGGGATCCTTGCGTGCGCTCTCGTACGCGACGCGCAACTCGTCCAGCGCGGCGGTCAGCGTCTCGGCGACAAAGACGCCGCCGTAGGGGCCGAAGTGGCCGCGGGAGTCCGGAAGGTCATAAACAGCGGGGAGGTCATCCGTCCGCATTACGGACCTCGGCAACGAAAGCGGTCATTTTACCGGCGTCCTTGACGCCCTTCGCCGATTCCACGCCACTCGAGACATCCACGCCCCAGGGATGCACCGCCTGGATCGCCCGGGCGACGTTCTTCTGGTCGAGTCCCCCGGAGAGGATCAGCGGTCGTGCGAGGCCGCGCGGCACCAGCGACCAGTCGAAGCTTTCGCCGACCCCGCCGTACTCCGGGACGAAGCTGTCGACCAGCCAGGCGGCGGCCCTGGAGAAAGGTTGCAGATATTGCAAGGCGTCGACACCGGGCCGGATGCGGCATGCTTTCACGAACGGCATGCCGAACTGCCCGCAGAACTCCGGCGTCTCGTCGCCGTGGAATTGCAGCATCGCCGGCTTGACGCGGCCCATCACCTGGCTGATCTGCGCCGGGTCGGCGTTGACGAACAGCGCCACCGTCTGCACGAACGGCGGCAGCGCATCGCGGATCTCGATCGCCCGCTCCGCCGAGAGGTAGCGCGGGCTCTTCGGGTAGAACACCAGGCCGATCGCGTCGGCGCCCGCCTGCGCCGCGGCGACGCCATCGGCGGGACGCGTGATGCCGCAGACCTTGACGCGGGTCCTCATTGCGGCCTCATGTTGGTAACTGCCAATGCGGCTCGTATTCCACCGTCTCGAGGTACAGGCCTTCCGCGCCAAAGGTCGGTGCGGCCTTGCTTCTCTGTTTCGAGCCGAGCACGTCCTTCACCCAGCCCGGCGGGTGCTTGCCTTTGCCGACGTAGACCAGCGTGCCGACGACGTTGCGCACCATGTGATGCAGGAATGCATTGGCGCGGATGACGAAAAGAATCTCGTCACCCCGTTTCTCGATGCTCAACGAGCGAATCGTCCGCACCGGTGATTTCGCCTGGCATTCCGAGGAGCGGAAGGCCGAAAAGTCGTGCTCGCCGACCAGCAGCGCCGCGGCTGCGCGCATCGCATCGATATCGAGCGGCAGGTGGAACCAGCCGATGTACTGCGCATCGAGCGCTGGCCGCACCGCGCGATTGAGAAGCCGGTAGGCATAGGTGCGCGACCGGGCACTGTAGCGCGCATGGAATTCGCCGCCTACCTCGTGCGCCCAGAGCACGGCCACGGAATCGGGCAGGTGCGCGTTCACGCCCCGCACCCACGCGGACACCGGTCGTGCCGCTTCGGTATCGAAATGGACCACTTGCTTGCGGGCGTGCACGCCGCGGTCGGTGCGTCCTGCGCAGGTGGTAGCCGTCGGGCCGCCGGCGATTTCCGCGAGCGCCGGCTCGAGCGCATCCTGCACCGTGCCGCCGCCCGGCTGTGTCTGCCAGCCGAGAAAGCGACTGCCGTCGTACTCCAGTCCGAGGGCGATACGTATTGGCGAACGACCTAGAGGCAGGACCTAGCCGAGCTTAGCGAGCAGCTGCTGTGCGGTGCCCTTTTGCGCTGCGTCGCCGTCCTTCATGACCTCGTTGAGCAGCTCGCGCGCCCCGTCCTTGTCGCCCATCTCCTCGTACGCCTTGGCGAGATCGAGCTTGGTCGCGACTTCCTGCCACTTGGGGTCGCTGCCGCCGCCGGAAGGCGCGGCCGCGGGCGCGCCGCCGAGGTCGAGGCTGATCGCCGACAGGTCCATCGGTGGCGCCGACTTCTCGGCTGCCGGGCTACCACCGCCGAGGTCGAGATTGATGTCGAAGTCGAGGCCGCCGCTCGGCTCTGCCGCCGGCGCCGCTTTCGGTGCTTCGGCCGCGGGTGCGGCAGCAGGAGCGTCACCGCCGAGATCGAGGTTGAAGTCCATGGCCGCCGGCGCTTCTTCGCGCTTCAGCACCTGGGTCTCGTCGACGTCCTTCTTCGCCGCCGCAGGCGCGCCGCCGAGGTCGAAATCGAGCGCCGGCGCCGAGGCTTCCTTGGTCGCCGGCTCGTCGAGCGGGATATCCGGCGTAGACGCCGGACCCTGCGCGGCAGCACCGCCGCCGAGATCGAAGTCGAGGGTGGGCGCTGCCGCCGCGGGCGCTGCGGCCGCCGCTGGAGCCGGGGTCGCCGGTGCTTCGCCGCCGCCGTAGATGCTGTTCTGCGGGTCGATCGAGCGGCCCAGCGCGGCGGCCTTCTCCCACTCCGGCCCCTTGCCGTCGGTGAGCTGCTTCAGCTTCATCGCCGTCTGCTCGAACGTCTTCGCGTCTTTGCGATGCGCGTAGATCTCGAGCAGCTTCGCCTGCACCGGAATGCGCTTCGAATCCTTCGCCAGCGCTTCCTTCAGAATTTCCTCAGCCTGCGCGTCGCGGCCGTAAGCCATGTAGACGTCGGCTTCAGCAATCGGGTCGACTTCTTCGCTCCCTGCGGCGGGAGCGGCGGCGGCGGCGGGCACGCCAGCAGCAGGCGCAACGCCGCCTCCCGCGGTCGGCGTCCCAAGCGGCGCGGTCGCGCCGACGGCAGCTCCCGCAGCGGCGGCGCCAAGCACGCTGTCCTGGAATTTCGTCTGAGCAGCCTTCTTGCGGCGCCAGGCAATGTAGCCATAGGCGAAGAGCAGTACGACCAGACCGCCCAGCAGGCCGAGATAGAGCGGGTTGTCGAGGAACTCGTCGACGACGCTCGCTTCGGGTAGTGGGGCGCCCTTCTTCGCGTCCGGGCCCGGTGCTGCGGGCTTGGCGGCTTGGGGAGGCGGCGGCGGGGCGACCGGCTTGGCGGCCTCGGGTGCGGCGGGCTTGGGCGCCTCGACCGGCGGCGCTGCGGGCGTCACCGGAGCGGGCTTGGCGGCTTCCGGCTGCGGCGCGGGCTTCGCGACCGGC
>Ga0137410_10003100_pt1 | contig 11271 bp, 14 predicted proteins | sample CZODoug1_16funga_FD_108878 | JGI IMG/M metagenome (GOLD analysis project Ga0137410, IMG submission 108878) | Vadose zone soil fungal communities from Angelo Coast Range Reserve, California, USA - CZODoug1_16fungal (Illumina Assembly) | ecosystem: Environmental > Terrestrial > Soil > Vadose zone... | reverse complement strand
CCTCCGCCCAGGTAGTTCTCGGTGTGCACCTCGAACCACGCCGCGGCGGGACGCGCTTCGAGGACTTCCTGATGGTGGCGAAAGCGCAACCCGACCCCGGCCTCGGCCGGGATCGAGTCGCGTGTTCGCAGCGGAGCGGCGTGCGAATCCAAAGCTCGCTCCCGATCAGGAGGCCGTCGTCTTGCCGCCCTGGATCTTGGAGCAGTCGCCCGCTGGGAGCATGACGAAGGACTTGGTATCGCGCGCCTTGGTTGCCTGCCCGGCGCAGGAATGCGCGCCTTCGGCGCAGTCATTCTTGGCGACCTTGTTGATACCGTAACACTTCTCGAGCTTGTTTTGCTCCATCCTCATCATGTTGTCCTGCACCACCTTGGGCATCTTGCTCATATCCTTCATGCCTTGCGCCTGGCCCGGCGACGCCTGGATCGCCAGGGCAAGCCCCACTGCGGTTGATAAGGTCGAAGCAGCCAATACATATCGGTTCATAATCGGACCTCTTTGGTTTGAGGGTCTCGGAATCGAGACCGCGAGAGCAAATTCGCTCCAAACGGACAAAAGGTTACACGCGGGGTAATCTGTTCGTATAACGCAGCCAAAGGAGGAGTCATGGACCGTGTTCGCCTGCCGCTGTTTCTGCTTCGCATCGGCGTCTTCATCGTCATGCTGATGTGGACGCTCGACAAGTTCGTCCGCCCGGGACACGCCGCCGGGATATTCAAGAAGTTCTACGGCATCGACGGCATATCCCCGACTGTGTTCTACGTGATCGGCGCCCTTGAGCTGCTGTTTCTGGTCGGTTTCGTCACGGGGACTGCCAAGCGCTACACCTACGGTCTGGTGCTGCTCCTTCATGCAATCTCGACGCTTGCGTCCTATCAGCAATATCTGGCGCCGTTCGACAATCTGCTTTTCTTCGCAGCGTGGCCGATGCTGGCCGCGTGCATCACGCTGTACCTGCTTCGGGATCTGGATACGCTCTGGGCCATGCAAAAGAGCTAAGTCGGGGAGAAGGATCGTCTCAACGAGGCACGGCCGAGTCCGCGAGCAGCTGCCGGACGCCGTCGGCGATCTCAGCCGGCTTGGTCCCGTCGCCGAACAACGCGCGTACTCTTCCCCGCTGGTCCAGCAGATAAACGTATGCGCTGTGGCTCACCGAATACCCGCCGGGCGCCGACTGCTCTTTTTGACGGTGCACCCGATATCGGCGGGCGACCTCATCGATTTGATCGACGGTACCGCTCAAACCGACGAATCGCGGATCGAAGTAACGCACGTATTGCTCCAGGTGCCCCGGGGTATCCCTTTCCGGATCGACGGTGACCATGACGACTTGCGTCTGCCCGGCCGTTTTGCCGAGCTGGTCCATCCCAAGCTTGAGCGTGTAAAGGGTGGTGGGACAGACATCCGGGCAGTGGGTATAGCCGAAAAACAGCAAGACGATGCGTCCGCGATAATCCTGTAGACGCGCCGGCGCGCCCCCAGCGCGGGCAAGTTCGAAGTCGCCTCCCAGATCCGTCAGCACCGGCAAAACGGGAGGAGACGGCGGGCGTCGCAGGTCGGCGTGAAACGCCACAAGCGCCCCGGCGAGGATCAGCATCAGAACGAGCCCTCCGGCGAGCAGCAGCCGCATCGTCATCAATGGCAATAATTGTTTGAGCGCGCGAGGATCGCACCCGACGGTCGGCGCCCGACGCCCTCGATGAGCGTTCCCAGTTTGTGCGCCTGGGTGTCGATGACGGCGATTTGGTCGACCTCGGCGAGAGCGGTGTACAGCTTCTGGCCGTTGCTCGTCACCACGCCGGCGCCGGGTGACCCCGGAAGCTCGATCTCGCCGAGCTTCTGGAACTTCATCAGGTCGAGGACAACGACGCGTTGCTGTGGGCTCATGACGAACGCGAGCGACTCGAACCATCCCGTGTTGATCGCCGTCACGCCCTTGGCGCCCGGCAAGGTGGCGGCCACCTGGAGGGTGGCGGTATCGATGACCGAGATGGACTCGTCGCCGTCGTTGGGGACGAGCATGAGACGCCCGTCGGCGGTCCCGTAGGGGCGCAGCGGCGCGTGTCCCACGTGCAGTTGTTTCACCGGCTTGAGCGTGCTCAGGTCCACTACGATCACGGAATCCAGGCCGGCGACCGAAACGAACCCGTGGCGCCCGTCCGGCGTGCGCGTAAGAGCCGAGGCGCCGGAGCCGGGTTTTTCTGCGCCGCTAAAGTCAGCTGGAGGAGGCTTGGCGAGCGCCGCCCGCGCGACCACCGCCTGCTGCACGATATCCACCACGGCGAGCTCGAGTGTTTTGCCGTCGGTGACGTAGAGTTGCGAGCCGTCCAGGCTGAAGGTCAGATTCCCCGGATTCGCGAAGCCGGAGAGGCGCAGCAGCGCCTGGCGTTTCGGCAGCGATACGACGGCGATCGACCCGCTGCCGCCGTCGGCCGCGGCGAGGAGATAGCCGTCGGGACTCAGCACCATGAACTCGGGGACCATCGCCACATCGATCTTCGCTTTCTCCGCGGGAGACGACAGATCGATCGCTTCGAGGACGCTGCGGTCGGGAAAGCTCGCCACCATCGCGCCGGCGGCCTCCGACACCAATACCTGGCGCGGCACGCCCGCCAGCGCGAGACGGGTCACCACTCGATCGGACTTGTTGTCGATTACCGTGACTTCCGCGACGTCTCGGCTGGGCACGAACAGAAACTTCCCGACGTCGCTCAAGGCAACGGCGCCGCCCGGGGAGCGGTCGTGCAGGATTTTCAGCGCCCCGAGCACAAGGCCGACAGCAGCCAGAAAAAACGCGGCGGCTAAGGCGACGTCGCGCCGATTGAAAATTTCCTTTGTCGGCGCGCTGTAGGCGACTAGTGAGCGCGGGAGCATATGGGCTCAGGAAAGACCGAGAAACGGATAGATCGCGTTGCTCAACACGTGGAAATTGTCGGTGATCAGCACCAGGCCGAACGCGATGATGACCGTCGTGCTGGCGAGGGCCAGCAGCGGCGCATGCCGGGACAGATAAGCCATGGTCGGCATGACCCGAGACAGGTAAAAAGCCGCCGCGAGAAACGGAACCGCCACGCCGAGCGAAAACATGAAGAGCACCGCGGCGCCGACCGTGGCACTGCCGAGCGCGCCGACGTAGACGAGCAAGGTAGCGACGATCGCCCCGCTGAAACAGGTCATGCAGCCCAGCGAGAACCCCGCCGCCATCAACGCCGAGCCGAAAACGTTCTTGCCATCGACCCTCGCGATCGCGCGTGCGAGCGGCAGCCGGCACACGAGCGGTGCCCGGGTCTTGACGCCCATCCAGACGCCCATCGCAATCAGCAGCACCCCAGCACTAATTCCGACGCTGCGGCTCGCCTCGGCGAGGAAAAGCTGCACCTCTTTCCCGGCGTAGCCGATCACCGCTCCGGCGATCGTGAACAACGCGGAAAAGCCGCCCACGAATGCGAGCGCGACATAGAGCATCCTGCGCGCGGCCTGCGCCGGCACCGCGCCTGGGCGCGCGAGCTCGCCAGCGCCCAGGCCGGTCAGCGTGGCGAGGTAGATAACGATCAGCTGGAGCAGACAAGGCGTCAACACCGCCGAGAGCAGTCCCGCGGCGAGCGCGAGCACCATCGTCGGCGTGAAGCCCTTGCGCGCGAGCAGCTCCGGGGGATATTCGATCGGCGTCTGCCAGCTCGCCGCGCGCGGCGTATCGGCGCGGTCCCAGCGATTTTGCAATTGCAGTTGCAGCTTGAGCGGGTTCTTGCCGACCAGCCGCTCGCCTCGCGCGTCGCTCTGGGAAAACTGGAATACGGTGGTGCGATGATGCTCGGCGAGGTCTGGACCTTCGCGGAATGTCGGCAAGTATCCCTCGCCGTTCACGACGAGCTTCGCCGACGGCGGCGTGCCCGGCAGGCGCTCCGTGTGCGTGGTTTCGGTGACGACGAAGACCAGGTACCGGTTCGGCTGATATTTGCCGACGACGCCGGCCCGGTCCGATACCTCGAAGTACGTAGGCGTCGCATACAGGACCTCGACCTCGGCCTCGCCCGGCCCGTCCGCGATTCGCGTGAGGTGCCTGCCGATGCTGATCGCCTGGACGCGCTGCTCTTGGCGCACGTCGCTCCCGACCTGGAAGAGAAGCTTTTTCCCCTGCACCAGGTACGGGAAGACCAGCCAGGCCGAGCACACGGCGACCGTGATCACCAGGGAGAGAAACGTCACCGGGCCTTGATGCGCTTCATACCAGCCTCTGCGAACCGGGTCGCTCGTCCACGCCATGGCTATTGCGCCTCCTTCCTTTCCGGCTTTACCGGACCGGCATACGGCTTGGCGCTGCGGCGCACGGTGATCGTAAATTCCTGTCCCTGCGCGCCGCAATCGATACAGCGCAGCGCATACGTCCCTTCCTGCTCGGGGGCGCGCCAGACGAAATCTTGCACCGTCCTCCCCGGGATCTCGAATTCCGCGACGTTCATGTTCGGGGCGGCGAACTTTCGCGGGGAGACGCCGCTGTTGTTGATCGCCAACTGCACGGGCGTGCCCGGATAAATATCGACCGCGCTCGGGTCGAACCTGTCGCGTTTCACGAGGGTCTTGACGAGCTGGTGCCGGCCGAGCCAGGCGACGTAGGCGGCGACCGCTTCGATCTCCTGCGGATCGAGCTTGCCTTTGACGACACGCATCTGATCCACGGTGGCGATCGCCGCCTGGATCTTGGAGAGCTCCACCCCGCGGTTATAGGGGCCGACTCCCACGTCGCCTTCTCCGAAGCGGCCGTGACAACCCGCACAGCCGATCCCGGCCACGGTCAGCCAGGCGGTCCGGCCCTTTTCGAGCAATTTCATGTCGGGCTGCCCGTCCGCAGCTCTCGCAGCCGGAACTGCCGTCGACAGCACGAACGAGAACGCAGAAAAGGCGGCGAGAACGGTAATACTGCTTCGCATTTCTTTCACATCTTGCCGTCGTTTGCCGACGGCTGCCCCGCCGTGGAAGTCTTGCCGAGCAGCTTGCGCTTCGTCGCCAACGCGGCGCCGTGCAGGCCGTTGTGGTCGGAAAGTACCTGGCCGTTCCAGCCGTCGTATTGCACGAACGCGCCGGAGTGGGTCGAGCCGCCGTTCGGCATCGGGATGCGCTCGGTGACCTTTTTCTGGTCCAGGTCGAAGACGACGATCTCGAAGCTCGAGTTGCAGGTGATCCACATCTCGTTCGCGTCGGGATTGGGATGGAGCGTGCCGTGGTCGCCGCGCACGCAGTTGGTGGCGAACTGGTCGGACGCCTGCATGCTCTTGCCGACCAGCGCGGCCTGCACGTAGCCCATCACCCGGCCGCGGTTGTGAGAGCCCTCGCCTTTGCCGATGGTGTACAAATCCTTGTCATCCCAGCCGAGATGCACGCCATACGGCCCCTCGACTCCGGCCCGGATCTTGCCGGTAACGGCTTCCTTCGCCACGTCGTAGCGAAACACCTGGTTCGTGTGCGCCCCGCTGACATAGGCGATCTTGTTGTCGGCCGTGAAGGAGACCCACACCGGGTTGCCGTCTTCCAGGGGAATGCGCTTCTTCAGCTTCCAGTCCTTGGTGCTCACCTTGATCAGCGCGTTCTCGTGCGCCTGCTCCCTCGCCTCGGCCGGTTCGATGCGGCCGGTGGCGTACAGATGCTTGCCTTCCGGATCGACGAAGTAGAGATAGCCGGGGCTTTTCATGTCCTCGAAGCTGATGCCGCCCACCACCCGGTTGTCGTTCTTGGGGTCGAGCACGAACGGCGGCTGGTTCCAGCCGTAGGCGAGCACCCGCTCGCGTCCCGATTCGTCCCGAAAGGAGCTCGCGTGGTGGGCGTTTCCCTGCAGACGCAGCACCTTGTCCACCTTCAGGGTGCGCGCGTTGATGATCAGGTACGCGCCCTTGTTCAGGGTGCCGAACGAGCCTTCGCCGGTGGCGAGGTAGATCCATTTTCCGTCGCCCGAAACGCCCAGCCCGTGCGGCTCGAAGACGTTCTGGAAGCCCATCTTCAAGACATCGTAGCTGCGGTGCGCCACCACTTTTCGGGTCTCGGCGTCGAAGATCGCGAGGCCCGGAAGCTTGACGCCGCTCAACAGGCCGCCGTAGCCGGGCCCTTCGGTCGTGATGAACACAAGCGGATGCTGCTTCGGATCCCAGGCGTCGGGGCCGCTGGAATCGAGCTTCGCCTCCAGGCGTACGCCGAGCTTGGTGGCCAAGGGCGTGGTCCAGTTGTCGCCTTGGGCGAACGCGGCGGAGCCGGCAAGCCCCAGCAACAGGAGCGCCGCGCAAAAAGCGCTCGAGGCAAGCGGCCGCGGCGGGAAGAGGTGGAATGGCGTGCTCATGGCTTATCTCCTTCGCGTGTGCTGGAATCGGTTACAGCATGGACCGCAGGGTCGGCCACATGGGAAGCCTGGCAACCGGACCGTTCTGCCAAATCGGGAGTGAAAACCGTATGCTCATCGTTGGTCGATCCGGCAACGATTGGATACCGCTTTTTGATTTCGGTCAAATACCCGGTTCCGATCACCCGCGCGTGAGACGTCGATCCTTCGGGCCGGGTTCACGGCAGCGCGCGCACGACTTCGCTGTCGGGATTGAAGGCGAGCCAGGCGAAAGCGAAGTGCACGCCGCTTTCCGGGATCGGCGCCAGGCGCTGTCCTTTGAGCGTGCCGGACGTGGCTTCGCCGAGGATGTTCCACGCGGATCCGGTTGACCGGTCAACGATCCGCCCACCTTCGAAGGAGAACTCAAGAATCCTACCGGCAACCCTGCGATCGAATGCCGCCGCTGCGGAGATCGGTCGCCCTTCTCGGATCGAGGCGCTGTCAAGCGGCGAGTTCATTCCCGATTTGGCGGTCGATCGCAGGGATGCCGTCCTTCGGCGGTCCTCCGGACTCGATCTCAGAGAGGTCGACGGTGCGCTTCGAAAAATCGGTCTTCGGCCACTCGCGGCGGAAGTCGTCGCTCTGCGCGTGCGCGGTCGCGAGGCAGGCGTAAAGCGCCGCTGTGAGGAGACCGTCGATGAATTTATGAGACGCCCGCATGTTCGTCGGCTTGAGCCGTGCGTCAGGAAATTCGATCCAGGACGACGAAAGGTTACAGGGGTGTTTTCGGCGCTTTCGAAATCGACTCGGGTGTATCCTTGTTGCGCCACAAGCTCCCCTCAATGTCCTCAAACCCCCACAGTTACGATCCCGACTTGACTCTCGTCGCGGACGCCGCGCCTAATTCGGCCACGCATTCACGATCGGGAGAGGGAGGGCGCGCCGCGCGCGAGCTCGACTGGTCCATCTATATGGCTCGCGCGCAGGGCGGCGACCGGGACGCCTACCGGCGCTTGCTCAAAGACGTCACGCCGTATCTTCGTTCGATCGCCGCGCGGCACTTTCAGAATTCCGGCGACATCGAGGACACGGTGCAGGAGGTGCTGCTGACGGTGCATGCCATACGACACACCTACGATCCGGCGCGGCCGTTCGGTCCGTGGCTCGTCGCGATCGCCAATCGCCGCGTCGTCGACGGGCTCCGCCGTCAGGGGCGTTCCCGGGCGCGGGAAGTCGCCCTCGACATCGAGCATGAAACCTTTGCTGCGCCTCAAGCGAACTTAGCTGAGACGGCGTCGGATGGACGCGTGCTGCGTGAGGCGGTGGACGAGCTCCCGCCGGGGCAGCGCGACGCCATCCGGATGCTGAAGCTCCAGGAGATGTCGCTGAAGGAAGCCGCGGCGGCGAGCGGCATGTCGGTCGCCGCATTGAAAGTCGCGACCCATCGCGCGCTGAAGAATTTCCGGAAGATGTTCGGAAGGCAAGGCGGGAAAACGTGATCACGACACCGGATCTCATAGAATCGCTTGTCGCCGGCGCGAAGCCGGTTCGGCGTCTGCGTCCACCGGTCGCGCGGGCCGTGCTGTGGCTGCTGTTCGCTCTAGCGATCGTGTCGCTGCTCGCCGTCAGTCACGGCCTTCGGCCGGACTTGGGCGCTCGCCTGGGCCGGCCGCTGTTCGTGACCGGGCTGGCCGCCTCGCTCCTGACAGGTGTGCTGGCCGCAGTCGCCGCGTTCATCGTCAGCCTTCCCGACCGTTCGCGCCTCTGGCTGCTGCTTCCGGCGCCTGCGCTTGCGCTCTGGGTGTCGACGATCGGCTACGGGTGTCTGACGGGTTGGGTCGGCATCCGGCCCGACAGCGTCACTCTCGGCGAGGCGGCGGATTGCTTTGCGACGCTGGTATTGACGAGCATTCCCCTGTGGCTCGCCATACTCTTGATGCTTCGCCACGTCGCGCTGCTGCGCTCGGCGACCGCGGCTGTGGCGGCGAGCCTCGCCGTGGCGGCGATCGCGTCGACCGCGCTCGCGCTGTTCCACGATCTGGATGCCTCGGTGATGACCCTGATGTGGAATCTCGGCACCGCGGCGCTGCTGGTCGGTCTCGGAAGCGCCTTCTGGGAAAGAATGTTTTCCTGGGTTGCGTCGCGGTAAACGTCCTCCACCACGTTCGGCAAGAATCCGATATGACAATGAAGCCCAGACAACCCGTCCCCGCGCTCGAATTCGACACCCTCGGCGGTGGCCATTGGTCGCTGGCCGCCCAGAAGCCGCAGAACTTCACCATGATCGTGTTCTACCGCGGCCTGCACTGCCCGGTGTGCCGCAAGTACACAAGCGAGCTGAACGGCATGATCGGAGAGTTCGACAAGCGCGGCGTGTCGACCGTCATCACCAGCACCGACACGAAAGACCGCGCCGAGCAGGCGAGATCGCAATGGGGTCTGCCGAATCTTACCGTCGGCTACGGTGTTTCCGTCGACAAGGCGCGTGAGTGGGGCCTGTACATTTCGACGAGCCGCGGCGTCACCTCGGCCGGGGTCGAGGAGCCGCCGCTCTTCGCCGAGCCGGGGCTGTTCCTGGTGAAGCCCGACGGCACGCTCTACTGGGCGTCGATCTCGACCATGCCTTTCGCGCGCCCGCATTTCAACGAGATCGCGCAGGCGATCGACTTTGCGCTCTCGAAGAACTATCCTGCGCGCGGAGAAGCCTAACGGTCATCGACTTGAATATGAAAACTCATCTTGAAAAGATCGGCAGCTTCGGCGCTCTCATCGCTGCGGCCGCCTGCCCGGTCTGTTTTCCCAAACTCGCCTTGATCGGCACGCTCTTCGGCCTGGGAGCGCTCGGCGCGTACGAGTCGCAACTTTTCATCGCCGCTCAGATACTGATTGCGGTCGCCGTGCTGGGCCATGTGCTCGCGTACCTGCAACACCGCAAGGGCTGGCTGCTCGGGCTCGCGATCTTAAGCGGCGCAGCCGTATTCGGCGGACTGTACCTCCTGCGCTCCGAGGCGATGATCTACGCGGGGTTCGCCGGTCTGGTCGCGACGAGCGCCACGGACTACTGGGCACGCTTTCGCGGGACGGCGGCGCCTTTCCGGCGGAGCCCGCCCGCGAAAGCCGAATAGAACGGGTGGTATCGGAACCGATAATGGAGTCGGTGATAACCTGCCCGAAGTGCGGCCATCGGAAACGCGAGACAATGCCGACGGACACGTGCCGGGTTTTCTACGAATGCGCGGGCTGCGGTGCGCTCCTGCGCCCGAAGGCGGGCGACTGCTGCGTGTTTTGCTCCTACGGGTCGGCGAAGTGCCCGCCGAAGCAAGCCGCCGGGATCACATAGAGGAGAGAATCATGGATCAGAAAGTAAGGCCGTCGCCGCGATTGGCACCGCTGCCGGTCGGCCACGCGCCCGAGCTCGAGGAGACCTTCGAATTCTCGAAAAAAAGCCTGGGCTTCGTCCCGAACAGCATGCTGATCATGCAGAGGAAGCCCAATCTCGTCAAAGCGTTCTCGCAGCTCTCCCAGGCGATCTGGGATCCGAACGGCGAGGTAGGCCGCGGCTTAAAGCGCCTCGTCGGCCACGTCGCAAGCCGCGCAGCAGGCTGCGTGTACTGCATGGCGCACACCGCGGAAGGCGCAATCCATTACGGCATCGAGGAGCGCAAGCTCGCCGCCGTCTGGGAATACCGCACGAGCCCGCTTTTCACCGGGGCCGAGCGCGTGGCGCTCGATTTCGCGCTCGCCGCGGCCTCCGTCCCGAACGACGTGACGGACGAGATGTTCTCAGAGATGCGCAAGCACTGGTCGGAAAACCAGATCGTAGAGATCGCCGCGGTGGTCGCGTACTTCGGTTTCCTCAACCGCTGGAACGACACCATGGGAACGCCGCTCGAGCCGGAACCCATCGCTACCGGCGAGAAATATCTCGCTTCGCACGGCTGGAAGGTCGGCAAGCACGCGCGAAAGTGAAGAGGAGAACACCCGGTGCACGCAACGCTTCCCCTTCTCGAGGTCTCCGATTTTCCCGCCCTACGCAGGGAGCGCCTGGAAACGCTTCAAGTCAACCTCGGCTACAAGTGCAACCAGACCTGCGTGCACTGCCACGTCAACGCGGGTCCCACGCGCACCGAACAGATGGATCGGGAGACGATGCACACCGTGCTGCGCTACCTAGAGGCCTCGGGCGTCGGCACGCTCGACATAACCGGCGGCGCGCCCGAGCTGAACCCGCATTTTTACGAACTGGTCGAGCGCGCCCGCGCGCTCGGCACTCACGTGATCGACCGCTGCAATCTCACCGTTCTCGAGGAGCCCGGTCGGGAAGATCTCGCGGAGTTTCTCGCGCGCAAGAACGTCGAGGTCACGGCCTCTCTTCCCTGCTACACCGAGGAGTTGGTCGACCGCCAGCGTGGGAAGGGCGTATACCAAACGAGCATACGCGCGATCAAACGCCTGAATGCGCTAGGCTACGGGGCGGAAGGCTCGCGACTTGCGCTCAACCTCGTGTACAACCCTCAAGGGCCGTCGCTTCCGCCGGCGCAGGAGGAGCTCGAGGCGGACTACAAACGCATCCTGGGCGAACGCTTCGGCATCCGCTTCAACCGGCTCTACACGCTCGCCAATATGCCGATCGCCCGCTTCGGCTCGACGCTCGTCTCAAGGGGGCAGTTCAACGCCTACATGAAACTGCTGCAGGAATCCTTCCGCGAGGAGAATCTCGGCGCGGTGATGTGTCGCAGCCTGATTTCGGTGGACTGGCAGGGCAACGTCTACGATTGCGATTTCAACCAGATGCTGGGACTGCCGCTCAGGATCGCGGGCAGGCCCCGGGTCAGGCTCGCCGATCTTATCGGCCGTGACCTCGCGGGGAATCCCATCGTGGTCAAGGACCACTGCTTCGGGTGCACGGCCGGACAGGGGTCGAGCTGCGGCGGCGCCCTCAATGGCTAGAACGCCCGGCCGGT
>Ga0137410_10003097_pt1 | contig 11275 bp, 4 predicted proteins | sample CZODoug1_16funga_FD_108878 | JGI IMG/M metagenome (GOLD analysis project Ga0137410, IMG submission 108878) | Vadose zone soil fungal communities from Angelo Coast Range Reserve, California, USA - CZODoug1_16fungal (Illumina Assembly) | ecosystem: Environmental > Terrestrial > Soil > Vadose zone... | reverse complement strand
TACGAGCTTGAATAATCCTTTGGGAATTGCTTTCGATCGTGCCGGTAATCTATTCATCGCGGATTCATACAACGAGCAAGTCCGCCGCGTCGACGCCGGAACGGGACGGATTAAGGCGGTCGCGGGCACTGGCCGCGACGGCAGCGATGGCGATGGGGGGCTTGCCAGTGAAGCCCAACTGAACCTTCCGACCGGACTCGCGATTGATGCGGCAGGGAATCTTTTCATTGCCGATACGCTGAATAACCGAATCCGCCGAGTCGGCACCAACGGCTACATTACAACCGTGGCCGGTGGTGATGGATCTCTCTACCGGCCCGACGCGCTCTTCTTCGATAGCGCCGGCAATCTCTTTTTCACCGATAGCGGCAATAATCGCATCAAGAAAATCGACACCAACGGAGTCATCATGACGGTTGTGGGCAATGGCGGGAACGGATTTTCCGATGACTTTACGCCCGCCTTGAATGCTCAACTGGCGAACCCGGCCGGTGTGACGGTCGATGTGGATGGTAATCTCTATTTCTCCGATACGTTCAACGGCCTCGTCCGCAAGCTAACCGCCGGAAACTTCCTCACTACCGTCGCCGGCAATCGCGATCGCGACCCAACGCTTTTCGTGGATGGCAGGCCGGCGAAAGAAACAGCCTTGCGCCAGCCGCGTGCCATTGCCATCGATGCCAGAGGAAATCTGTTTATCGCGGACCTGGGCAATCATCGTGTGCGCCGAGTCGATGGGAAGACGGGCTTCATTTCAACCGTAGCCGGCAATGGTGATGAAGTGTTCCTCGGGGACAATGGGCCGGCAACTTCGGCGGTCCTCAATTATCCAAGGGCACTCGCTTTTGATGCTCTTGGAAATCTCTTTGTAGCCGATTCATACAATCGGATCCGAAAAATCGACGCCAGCACAAAACTGATTACCACCGTGATCGCAGGCTTGTCGTTCCCCTCGGGCATCGCGTTCGATCCTGACGGTAACCTTTATGTTGCCGACACGGGAAACCACCTGGTTCGGAAAGTCGATGCACGAACGAACCGCATGACAACGATTGCGGGAACGGGCAAACAGGGTTTTTCCGATGGCGGCTCTGCCACCTCAGCGGCCTTGAACGGGCCGGAGGCATTGGCTGCCGATGATCGTGGGAACCTCTTCATTGCCGATAGCGGAAACGGTCGGATTCGGCAAGTTGATCTGGCAAACCATACAATCTCGACGTTCGCTGCCGTACCCAACATTGCAGACATGATTCTGGACCGAGCCGGCAATCTTTTGATCAGTCACTTTGAAGATTCCGAGAACGGAAGGATTCTTCGGGCCGACACTGTGACGCGATCAATTACCATCGTCGCAGACGGCCGTTCGGTGTCTCCCGTCGATAAGAATGCGAGACTGCTTCCAACCGCGATGGTTTTCGACGGCCGGTTGTTCTTCATGGAGCTCTACCGAGAAGTGATATTGAAAATGGATGCAAGCAATCTATTAACGACAGCCGCCGGCAATGGCAGATCGGCGTTCTCTGGTGACAACGGACCAGCCGTCATGGCCAGCCTGCGCTATCCACGCGCGATGGCGTTCGATCGGTCCCGCAATCTCTTTATCGCTGACTCTGAGAACAATCGGATCCGCGTCATTCGTGGCTCTATCCCCTAGCGACCTTCGGACAGCCGTCAGAAAACCACCTTCATCGAAACGCGGAGGGATCGCTGCGGAAGCTGCACATCGAACGCGCGGCCAAACCCTGGCGATTCCAGGATTCGGATGGGCACGCCGAAATTCGTCCGGTTGAACAGATTGAAGGCTTCGACACGCAATTGCAGAGAAGTTGCTTCTCGAATACTCAGAGTACGCGATACCGCCGCGTCGACGGCCACGATGCGATCGGCGCGAAAGCTGTTTCTGGAAACGCGTCCGTCTGTGCCCACCGGGGCAAGCAGAGTAGATGGATCCACACCCGGATCAATTCGAATCTGTTGGGACGAATGCGGAGAAAGGCTGAGCCCTCGCAGAGAATCCAAACGGTCGGTTAAATTGCCGTCACCATTGCGATCGAGCGCGGTATTCACAGTGAACGGCTGGCCCGTCTGAAATTCGCCGGTCAATGCCAACCGAAAGTCCCTCAACCAGGTAGAACCCGGCAACGGCGGAATATCCCATACCAGAAAACCCGCTACTCGATGACGGACGTCGAAATTGGCAGAACCTTTTTCGAGATCGAGCCTCTGACTGTCCTGGGGCAGCGCAAAGAAGGCGCGCCCGTCGAATTGATCCGACACTTCGTCGATTGCATGGGACCAGGTCCAGGATGAGTGAAAGTGCAAACCTTCCCGGAATCGCCGCTCGATCGAAAGCTGCAGCGAGTGATATGTCGAAGACGCGGAGTTCTCGAGCAGCGTAAATGCTCCCAACCCGGCAACCGGACGGCCATTGCCCGATCCCCGCGGCGAAGGAGGAAGGTCACGGATGCTCAATTGGCCCTGGTCCGTTGCACCAAGAAAAACCGGCGTTGAGATCAGCCCACCATTCGGGGTCGTAAAGCGTGGCAATTTAACGCCGCGCGATGCAACGTAGCTCAGCGAAGTGAGAAAGTCATTGCCGAACTGCCGCTCCAATGCGAGCACGAAGTGCTGTGCATAACCGGTCCGAAGATCCTTTGCAGGAAGCGTGAACGCCAGGCCATTGCCACTCAAACTGCCGTCTGAAGTTGCAAGACCCTGCGTCAACAGGCCTCCCATTGCAGTCGCGAAGATATCGCCAAGGTTAAAAACATTCAGCGTGCCTGGCCGGATCAACGGAGTATTGGTCGGTTCAAACGTAAAGAATGCCGGACTATTGACGTACTGGCCCATCGCCGAAAAGCGATTAAAATTCAGATCCAGGTTGACCGGTACGAACGTGGGGAAAACATTACGCGACTGGCTTGTGAACGCTCCCAGGTTGGCGTCAAACGCCAGATCATAGCCACCCCGGATGACACTCGTTCCATCCCCGGAAGGATCCCAGGCGAAACCGAACCGCGGCGCAATGTTGTTTCGATCGGCGTCATAAATTTGCTTTCGCTCACCCCAATATCGCCGAAGCGCATCGACGGCGCGATCGAAGGCATCATTGTTTCTCGCAATGAGCTGTTGATTGGCAAGACTACCCGTTGGAGAAAGACGGGGGAATGCGCTTGCCGTGGCGCCGAACGTTTGTTCGATCCTGCCGTTTACTTCGGATGGAGCCTTTGGCAGTTCATACCGTACGCCGAAATTGAGCGTGAGGTTCTGCCGTACTTTCCAATCGTCCTGCAGGAAAAAGTCGAACTGAGAAAGCCGCAGTCCGATTGTGGTGTCGGCGGACGGATCCGTACTGATCGCTTGCAGAAATCCAGCATGCGCACCGAGCGATGCGAGGTCGGTACCACGCAGCAGACCATCGGGAGTGCCGAACACACAGGATGGATCGAGGGCACAGTCCGAATAAACACGTCCGTAACCGAATAACAGCAGAGGCCGGCTATTACGATCGGCGAAGCTGTTGAGCTGAGAATGGCGGAAGTCGAAGCCGAATTTCGTCGTGTGAGCCGGCCGGGTGAGAGTCACAAAATCGCTCACTTGAAATGTATTGTCGACGCGCCCCTGCGGAAAATTGAAGACATCAACACCAATGGTGCTGTATGGAGCGATGGCCAATTGACCGATTGGCCCTGTTACGCCGAATGGACCGAATCGTCCGTAACGTGTCTGGACAACTTGAGTGGCGGCGCCAGGCAAAGGAGACGATCCGAAGATCAACGGAGCGCCCTTATCCGGAGGAAATGCCAGACGCGTCCGGCCGTATGAAACACGCAGCGCGTTGCCGTAATCGGGAACCGTTGTGTTCAGGAATAAAGAGAGGTTCTGAGTGCGAGTGCGTGTCGAAAGCGACGAATTGATCGCGTCGCTGGTGAAAGGAATCAAGGACCGATCTTCAGTGAAGTTGTACCGCCCGGCCAGGCTGTGCGATTGCGATAGATACCAATCTACCTTTCCTGAAGAGATGACTCCGTCGGCCCTTTGCCCTATTACCTGTGAATAATTGTTCGCGCCAAAAGGCCCTGCGGAATTGTTGGGAAGCGGGTAGAGCGAAAACACTCCTTTGCCGACGAGGTCCGAATGAGCAAACCGATCAGCAAAAAATCCACCCAGTTCGCCGATCGGAACGAAGCCATCCCGGGTTCGCAGGCCTCGCTCGCCCGCCGCAGGAACTACGAAATGTTTCAGGGCCGCACTCCGGCTCTGTTGCCCTTCGCCCGAAAAAAAGTAGAAGAGCTTGTCTGCACGCAGTGGGCCGCCGATCACACCGCCGTACTGCCGTTCGTTGAGATGATGGCCGGAGAAACTTCCGCCATTCAGATTGCCGCGATTGATCATATCTACAAACGGCGTATCAAAAACATTCCGCGCGTTGAGCCCGCCGCCGTTAAAAACACCATAGACTGAGCCGTGCGTAGAATTTTGGCCGGAGCGGGAAACCACATTGACCATGGATGCCGAGTTGCGGCCGAACTCTGCAGGGAACCCGGCTGTGACAACCTGAAGATCTTGAACGCTCTCGATGCTCTGAGGGACCAGCGACACGAAACCCTGCCGCCGTACGCCGATGTCTTCATCGTTGTTGTCGGACCCGTCCACCGTGAAGTTGTTGCTCCGGCCTCGAAGCCCGTTTGCAGAGAACTGCCCGGCGGTTCCCACACCAATCCCGACTGCAGGTCCTTCACCGGCCGATAACGGAACTCTGAAAACGCCGGGGGAAAGCAAGGCAAGCTGATCGAACGTTCGTGTGCCTCGAAGCGGCAGACTCTGAACCAGCAACGTCCCAAAATTCGAACGGAGCGCGCCATCCTTTAGTGAAACCAGGGTGGTGCGGTCCGATTCGACTAGAGAGGCAAGCTCAGATAACGCCGGGACCGGAGCGGCCAGATCAACGGCAATAGTTTTCGGCCTTTCGCCAAAAACTGTAATTACGCGCACGATTGAAGGCACGAGCGGCCGCAATCGAAATGGCGGGACCATCACTTTGGTGTCGTTAAGGCGAACCAGAATATCGATAGCGCTCCGGCTGAGGTAACCATTCTTTGAAGCAGTCACCTTGTAACTTCCGGGTTCAAGTTGAATGAAGATGAAGCTGCCATTGGTATCCGTCGAGGTCTCCTTGCTCCACCCTCGATCCGAATTTACTAACGCGATATTTGCTCCCTCAATCGGGAGGTCTCCTGTCAGGTCCAGAACTCGACCCGATACCTCCCCCGTGACAGTGTCCGCATGGCTGCGATTTACAACAACCGCGACCAGGACAATTGGCACAACGACGTAAAGGTATCTACGAATACGACTTGACACGCTTCAGCACCTCACGAATCGGTTTGTTTTTCGGGAAAAGCCGCAAGCCCATATTCAGTGTGGCTCGTCCAGTGCCGCAATCTCCCGTCCGGCATTGAGCCTCACCCAATAATTCGTATAACTCAGAACTGAGATTTTTTTGTTCGACCGGCTGAGTGACGCCACTCAAGATTGAAATCACTTCCTTCCACTGTCCTCTCCGCTTCAAGGTTTGCGCGATCAGAACGCGACTGCCGACATCGGGTGTTGTCGATTCCAGCGCGCGAAGATAAGTCATTGCCTTGTCCAGGTCGCCGAGGCCGGCATGAGCGGCCGCATAAATCTCATGTGCCCGCCGATCTGCGTGAAAAGCCGTCTGAAAATCCGGACAGCTTTCTGTGCTGACTGCATTTGGCGGAATCATCAGACTGTCGATGATGATTGGGAACTCTGAGACGACACAAAAGAATCTGTTTCGAATTGACAACTCCATCAATTGAATAGCGTCGGTATAGTCGCCTCGATCGATGAAGCGCCGCCCCCAGCCATAAAGAACCTGATGGATACTTTGATTCGGATTTCGCAGGTTAAACGATAGGGCCCCCAGATTTTGTCTTTCTCTGCCGTCCACATCCTGGAGCGCTTTCAAGAAAATCGTGGTCGCTTGACCGGCGTCATGCAGCCATACATCTTCCGCGCGCCGAGTATCTTTCCAGAACGCGCTGTCCAGCACTTCTTTCAACACACCATCTGGAATATCCGACGGGCTGGCTTTCCCCGGGTATCGACCGTCGAATTCGAGGACCGCGTTCCGAATTTCCGCCAGGATCGCATTTCGCAAATCGTCGGGATTCAAGTACTGGCTACACAGATTGGCTAGCGTGCCTGCATCATCCGCCGCCTCACGGAATGCTCGCGGATATATGGACCAGGCTTCAGAGTAGTCGGAATGTGTTGCGCGCCTTCGAGCATCGTCGATTCGAGCTTGTAGAATCTCTCGACGTGTTTGGACCATCGAATCGCACAGCTCCTGCCGCTGGCTGGGCTCGATTGAAAGGTCGAACGCTCTTCGATATTCCTGCTGGGCTTCCTCATAATTCCGCTCGGCATAACGAATCTGCCCTCTGAGCTGATATGAGTTCGCAAAACGAGGATCAGCGCGGATTGCCTGCGCTACGGCCCTGTCTGCATCTCGGAACTTCTTTTGCGAAAGATAAGAGATCGCCAGATTGTAAAAGGCAAATGCATTATCGGGATTGCGCTGGACCACCGCTCTGAACTGCCGTTCCGCGTTCTCGAACAATGAGCGCTTCAGCAGGATTCCTCCGTACAAAACGCGGAGGTTGCTGTCGCCCGGCCATTTGTTAATGGCTCGCTTGAGGAATGTAGCGGCTTCTCGATAACGCTTTTGCCCGGTATAGAAACGTCCCAGCGCGCTGGCCACCGCGAGGTTGTCCGAAGACTGAGCGGCGAGTTCGGCGAAGATCGTGCCGGCGTCTGCCGTGCGCCCAACGTCCGGCCGAAGCAGAAGTTCACCCAGGCTGGCTTTGAACGACGGTTCGTCGGGCTCGAGCTTCATAGCGAGCCGAAAATCGTCTTCTGCCTCCTGGAGACGCCCCTGGATCTGCCGCAACTTGCCGTAGGTTTCATAGGCGTAGGCATTGCCGGGATTGAACTCGATCGCACGTTGCAATTCTGCTTCCGCCTGGTCCTGCCGGCCGAGCAGCATGTAAAGTTGCGCCAGGCCATGGTATGCACTGCTGTCTTCGGGATCGTTGCGGATGGAAGAAAGAAAAGTTGCCTCCGCCTCGGGATACCGGCGCTGCTCGACGTAAATCAGAGCCAGCGTATTTCGCGGATAGTTCCACTGCGGCGTGAGCGTCGTCGCTCGCTCTAACGGCGGGATCGCGCGGTTCAGAAAGTTCTGCTTCCAGAGGCTGAGTCCGATCGCGTTGAAAGCGTGGCTTGCCTGAGGGTCGGCGCGCGTCACGCGTTCGAGCAGGTTGATCGCGTCGTCGTATCGGCCGCTCTCGCTCAGCGCGCGCCCATCGAAGAAGAGCTTCCGGGATTCGATTGCGGGCAGACGTGTGAACAGCTGCTGTGCCCTCTCGAGCAGAGCAGAGCTCTCCTCAAAGATTCCGGCGTTCCATTTAATGTCTCCACCACGTATGTATCTCAGAAGCGTGCGCTGTGCCTGGCTTCCCATCGCCGCGATCAACCTGTCCTCCAATGTCTCGCGAAGATCCGGAAGAATGATGGGGCGCATGGCCATGTAGTAATCCCAGGCGGAATCGCCACGAGGCTGAATGAGACGGTCCTCCCAAAATGACCTTTCAAAATTACGATAGATTTCCTGCGCCATGGCCGGTACCCCTGGAGGAATGGAAATCTGGGATGGCGCAAGCGGCGCATTGAGGATGAATCGGAGCTCCCCGGTAGATATATCCAACACGTGTAGTCCGGGGAATAATGTCACTCGAAATCGATATTCCCGTTGGGCGGAAGGCACGAGCCGGAGCCGATGGACTCCGGGCGTCAAACCCGCCAGTTGAAATTTGGCGTTTCCCTCGCTGCTCCCGAAGTAGGCTTCGTCGAGGAATACGTTGGTGCCCTGGCTCAACCGGACTATCAGAGAAGAATCCTCTTCGGTCAGACCCGCTGCGGCTTGCGGGGCCGGCGCCGGAACGAACGGGAACAACGAAACGATCGGAATCCCATCTGTGGTTTTTAACTTCCAATCCGAAGCCGGACTGACGTCGAGAGCATTGCGTCCCGGCTGGAGCGTGTCCGTAACTGCTCGACTGCCGTTTTCATCATCGAAGAACCGAAGCTCGAAACGCCCGCCGGAAAGAAAACCAATTTGTGTGGAGTCTCTGTCCCGAGGCAATTGCCGGACAACTTTGGTCTGCGTTCTGGGATCAAACCACTCGACCCGAGAATAAGAACTGCGGTTCGTCTTCTCGAGAACAAGGACAGTTGCGCTGGTATCGGCCTTTGCGATCGGTCCCGGCAAGTCCGGGAAGGAAAGCAGCAGGCCGGGGTCAAAATCGTTGTTTGCCACCGGATGCTGTGCGGATCCCGTCAAGCGCGCAACGTTAGCCTTTACGTAGTCGACCACGCTACCTGCTGTCAGCATACGAAGACCTGGATTGGCTTTTCCATTGAGAGCTTCGAGCAGACTGTAGGTAAACACTCCATGTCGCAGGGACGGCTGTTCCCAGGATGCTTCGGTTGGGCCGCTGGCCATGAAGTTCAAAAACGTGCCGGTACGGGGATTGAGTTTCAGTACTTCATCATTCAGCGCGTTGGCAAGATCCTCGACCGAGAGTGCTGGATCGATACCAATTCGGCCGGCGTTGCACAAATCTGTGATGAGAACTCGAACGTTCGCATGGGCGAGACCAGCCTCGATCAGTTCCTTGATCTCTCCGAAATAAACTCCGCCTCCGTCAGGGTCGCTCAGTGATACGTCGCTGGTAATGAAGTAGCCGAGACGGTCTACAAGAGTCCCATGACCGGCGATGTAGACGTATACGCTATCGCCGGGCTGGACTCGTTTCGCCATCTTGTGCAATTCCCTCCGCACGGCCAGCTCGGTTACCTGGTCCTCGAGCAACACGAAGACGTGATTCTCGGGAATGCCTCCTCCCCGCGGGCTTTTCAGGAATTCACTAAACTCCTGCGCGTCCCGAGCGGCAAATTTGAGTGGTCTGGCGTGGACATAGTTTGAAACACCGATGACCAGGGCCCACATTCGCTCCGGAGACTGCGGAATCCCAGCCTGAGCCGGTGAGGGGCGTGAAAAGGACAAGACACGTGAGGAAGTGAAAATCACGATTGTGATCGCGAGGACAAGCCGGATGCGGCATTTCAAATGATCGTTCCTCACTCACATGACAGCAAAAGTCGGTCTCGCAAACACTGGCGGCTTTTAGTTGCCTCGGGATGCAAAGAAAACGCCAACTACAATTCCGACGAGGCCCTGAACGGGCCCAAGCCAGAGGTTCGAGACGGACATAAGTTCGAGCGGTGTCATCCTGGACAACGGCTGGAAAAGCACAGTTGCAATCACAAGCAACAGATAGAAGAGAGACAACCCGACGCTGAGGTGAAACGCGAGTCGATCGGCGGTCACGGATTGCGGTTCACGTCGCGCCTCATACGCAACCGCGCCGACGATGATCGACAATATGGGTAAAACTGTGGGGATGAACCACGACCAGGCCTTATCGACCTGGCCCCCATACTTACCTCCAAGCGTTTGGCCAAGCATTAACAGAAAAATCAGACCACAGCCAATGAGCCACACACCGGCTAATTGCCGCTGGCAGGCCGATATCAACACACGCCCATTCATCGTCTCAAATCCTCCTCCTTCCAGAGACCGGCGCCGGAGAGGTGTTGTGTCGGTCTCAAGCGGCTGGATTCAACGAGGCGAATCTGGTCATCTTCGCTCGCCTGAAAGAATTCGTAAATCAACGCTTCGCATCGGACAGAAGTGACTGTCCGGCTTCGGAGGATGTCAGGTAGCGCCGTCGAGCCTTCGCGAAGCAAACGATTCATGCGGGCAGGATCCGGCTCTTCCGAGCCCGATCCAACTGCCCGGGCCGTGACGACAAACGCGATGACGCGGTATCGGCCGGGTCTCGCCTTGAAAAGGGCGCTGAGATATTTCCTCAACGTGTCGATGCCGTCCCAGGCGCCGGTGGCCCAGCGCTGCGCACCCGGCCGAGGCTTGCCCTCGTCATCGATGCTCTCCAGCCGGCTGACGACTGCGAAACCGTCATCTCCGATGGCGTAGCTTGACCATTCTTCGACGACCGCTCTGCGCAGCGCTGAAACAACACGGTCGAAAAGAGCACCCAAAGGCTCCGGCCGCCCTGACGTGACAAGGCCATCGGCCAGCATGTACCGCGAGGTCCATTTCGGAGGTGGCCAAGGGAACTGTGGAATCGCCTGAAGGTCGCTTCCCCGGTCTTCGAGCCGGGTGAACGTCTGAGAGTCCGCCGAATCTTTTCGACCACTTCCATCTGTGAATCGCGTATACGTCTCGACCTGCAGCTCGTCGGTGCCTGTCTTGCGCACAAAGACCACGATCTCGCCAAAGCTCGCATTAAATCTCGTTATCCAGACGCCAGCCCCAGAAAGCGGTGGAGTGGAGACCGAGGCATAGAAATTGCCAGGAGCAAAGCCAAGATCGCATGGGTTCGGTACACACGTCCAGAATCCATGCACTTCAGAACCCCGAATAACAAGTCTGAGCATGCCTTGAGTGCTTGAATCCTTCGCTACCCATGTACCGTCAACAACGTTCGTCTGCGCAAATGCAGCGTTGCCAAATGCTGCAACGAAAAGCGACAGCGTGATCAACCGAAGAATGAGTCTCATAGCCGATTGGGAAAGTACTGCTTGGTCCCTTCGCGTGTCAAATTGTCGCGCGTATCGTGGTGCGGCACCGACAGCGCGATCCAATGTGAACGCGGACTTGGTGGAAATAGCCCCGGAGGGAATCGAACCCCCGACCAACGGTTTAGGAATCGGGATTTCCTCTGGGGCCCCTCGACTGGATTCAACGACTTCGATTGTACTCAGAGGGTCTGAATCGGGGAAATGTGTTCTCATTCGGCAATTATTGGACAGTGAATTGGACAGTAAAGTCAGCTGACAATAAAACCCTTCACGGTCACTTATACGAACAGGGGGTTACCAACCAGGGGGCTCAGCAGCGACTCAAACGAGCGTTCCTAACCCTGGGCGACTTTTCGCGGGTAATCCGCCACGGGCCGTTTCCCCGAGGGAACTTTTGCGCGACCATTCGTCCGATTTGAAGGGACCGCCATTCTACGATTGAAGCCTTTCCGGATGGTTCATTGCCCGTTCCAAGACTCGGGTTGGATATAAGTACATCCGCGACTCTCCTCTCCAGACTCTT
>Ga0137410_10003096_pt1 | contig 11277 bp, 22 predicted proteins | sample CZODoug1_16funga_FD_108878 | JGI IMG/M metagenome (GOLD analysis project Ga0137410, IMG submission 108878) | Vadose zone soil fungal communities from Angelo Coast Range Reserve, California, USA - CZODoug1_16fungal (Illumina Assembly) | ecosystem: Environmental > Terrestrial > Soil > Vadose zone... | reverse complement strand
GGCCCATACTGCGCGCTCCTCGGCCTCGCAGTCGCCGCACCGGCTGCGACCGTGCCAGGGAGCCACTGCGGCCTTCTGGTGGGCACAGCGCGGGTCCGGCTCCGGCTCGGACGGGCGGCGGAACGTCGGGGCCGAGGAGCCGTGCGCCCAGAACGGGGCCGCGCGGTCGGCGTAGGCGGCGTCGAGCGCGTCGTGCATGGCGTCGGGGTAGGCGTTGAGCGGCATGGGGCAATGATCCCACCGGCGCGCGGCAGGCGTCAGGAATCTGCGTCCCCGGCCGGCTGCCAGTCGTCATCGCCGGGGCGCGGCGTGGCCATGGTCGCGAGACACTGCGCGACCACGTCCAGTTGCTCCTTGGCGTAGGCCAGGGTCCCGGGCTGAATATCCGTCCCCGCCATCAGGTTCCTCCGGATCGTGTATACCGGCCTGTCCGCGTTGATCAGGTACCCGGCGGCCAGATAGGCGTACATCAGGCGTCGCGGCACGCGCGCTTCGCCCTCGTCCAGGACGGCGCCGACGTACCGGCCGCCCTTCGCGAACGCGACCCCGCCTTCCAGGGCGCGCTCCAGTGCCGCGATGTCGTCGCCCGGCGGCGCTTCGAGGTCGAACTCGGCGAACACCTGGTGCGCTGCGGCAACGAGGTTCTCCGTCAGGACGGTGAACTGCTTGGAGAGCGCTTCGGCCTGGGTCTGCCCGGTCGGTTCCATGCTGGTCTCCTGGGTGCTGTCGGTCAGGCGAATGAGAGCTGTTCATCGGCAAGGCTGTCGCAGTCGTCGCAGACGGTGCCGCCGATGCCGGAGGAGTCGCCGCGCATGTGTCGCCCTTCGGCCTGGTGGCACTGATAGCAGGGGTTGATCAGCGGTTCGAGGGGCTCGTAGTCGTAGCCGTCATTGAAGTACGGGTCGTCTTGAAACCACGAGTCGTCAGTCATCGCTGCCGGCCGCGTTGCTCGGATCGGCTGGCACCTTTGCCTTGCGGGCCCTTCCCGGGACGCCAACCCCAGTCCGCCATCAGGCGCCGTCCGTCTTTGTCGCGACCGGTGGCCGGAGGTGCGCGTAGCGCGGGTCGGGCGGAATGTCGTTCTTTGCGCGGATGGCCCGGATCTTGCTCTCGGAGATGCCGGATTCGGAGGCGATGCGGGTGATGCCGAGTCCGGATTCGAATGCTGCGACGACGGCTTCGGTGGTGGCCTCGTCGGCGCGGGTCTTGGCTTCCTTGGCGGATCGGTTGAGGTTCCGCGCATGGCGGAGTCCGCGGAGAGCTTCGTCTTGGTCCATAGGTGCAGCGTACCTGCGGATGTTCCCACGCGCCATCCGGAAATGTTTCCCGTAAGTCTTGTGGGAATCGGTTCCCGCGAGTAGTGTGGGAATCGAAGGAACCGCAGGACCCACCAAGGAGCCGGACATGACCACCACCGCCCGCCAGGCCACCGCCCAGATCGCCACCGACAGCGCGGACCTGCTGGACCTGGTCATCCTCGGCATCACCTTCGAGGTCTGCGAGCTGTGCGGACTGGACGCCGCCGAGCTGTTCAACCGCATCGACAACCGCGACGGCGCGGACGTCCTCGTCTGCGAGCACTGCGCCGACACCGCCGACGTCAGCTCCAGCGACCACCTCGACGCCTGATCCCGCCACGACCCGCGACCACCAGACAGCCAGGGAGCCTGAGATGACCGCCACCGCCCCGCAGCTCGGCAACACCGGCTGGTACCTCGTCGGCAAGCACACCGCCGGCGGCGGCTGCGACCACTGCGGCCGTCCCCTCGCGAACTGCTACGTCGTCGCCGACTCCGACGCGAAGGAGATGACCCTCGGGCGGGGCTGCGTCAAGAAGGTCACCGGCTGGACCCTCACCGCCGCGAAGGCCGAGCAGATGCTCCAGATGATCGAGGACGACGAGCGGCGCGCCGCGAACTGGGGCGCCTTCACCGCCCGGCACCCCGACCTCGCCGCCCGCCTCGACGCGGACTGCGACGCCATGATCCCCGCCGCGCACTACGCCCGCCACGACATCCGGGAGGGCGACACGTCCGGCGAGTGGAACCGGGCGCGCGCCGAGAGCTACCTCCGCGACGCCGACGCCCGCTAGCCGCCACGCCCGCCCGCACCGCCTTCTCCGCCTCGACCCAAGGGACACGCGATGAGCCACTTCCGGAAGAACGAGAACCGCCCGGTCCTCACCGGCCGCGCCGCCCGCCGCCAGGACTCCCGTGTCGATGCCCGCGCGTTCGCCACCACCCACCGCATGCCCGTCATCGGCCACGTCCAGCGCGCCACCGTCGCCGCCTCCCGCGCCGGGCACCTGTTCGCCGGCGACTACCTGGCCGCCCTCGGCGTGGACTCCCGGTTCGCCGCGGCGTTCGGCGCCGCCACGGCGAAGGCGTACAGGGCCAATCACGGCACCGCCCCGGACCGCGGCGGCAAGTCCATCGTGAACGGCCGGATCCGCGCCACGTACCAGTACTCCAACCCGCTGGACCTGATCGCCGGGGCGCTCCGCTACGACCGCACCCGCGACATCGTCCTCGCCTCTGTCACCGGCCACCCCGTCGCCCGCCAGTTCGCCGGCGTCTGACCCGATACGACCACCCGAGGAGACCGCCATGTCCGCCACCGTTCCCACCGGCTACCCGGTCGCCACGACCATCATCGGCAGCAAGGCCCACCACGTCGTCGAGCTGCCCGGCGGGCGGAAGGCCCACCTCACCGTCGAGACCGTTCCGGACGACGAGCCGTACCCGTACCGCGGCTACCGGAACACCGGCGGGTACGTCGGCGACCTGCTCGCCCGCATGGAGGAGTCGGACCGGGAGCGGTACGACCAGTCCTGCCGGGATGAGGCCGACCGGCTGGCCGGGCTGCGCCGGGCGCAGGCCGAACTCGTCGCGAAGTTCGCCAGCGGCGACGTCAAGCCCCGCCGCGGCACGATGACCCCGAAGCTCGACACGACGCCGTTCAAAGTGGCCTACACCCGCACCCCGTGGGAGCCGAAGCCGTTCGGGATGGGCGACTGGGTCGTCATCGACGCGGACGGCCGCACGGGACAGGTCTCCGGCGAGATCCTCGGGCAGCTGTGGGCCACCGCGACCGGGCCTGACGGGCGCACCCGCGACTACTGCGCGAACCGCGAACCGAAGACCGGGGCGTGGGAGCGTGACGGGTTCCGCTGGACCCGCTCGACCGACGTCCGCGCCGCCGAACACGACATCGCCGTGGGCGACCAGCCCGCCAGCGCCTGACCGACCCAAGGAGAATCCGATGGACGCCAAGATCGCCGCGCTGCCGCCCGAGTTGCTTCCCCGCTGCGGCACCCATGGCCCCATGGCCTTAGTGCCCGAGGGTGGCCGGTCCGACCTCGCCCGCTGGTGCGGCGTCTGGTACGAGTGCACGCACGCGCAGCCTCGTTGCCGGACTGCCGCCCTGATCCCGTCCAAGGCGTTGCTGGCGCAGCTCCACGAGCAGCAAGCGAGGGCCACGGCCTGAACGGACGGCGCACATGGCGAAGGCCCCCGAGTTCTTGATCGGGGGCCTTCGCTCTTCATGTGGGCGGGGCGGCTCGGACCGCGTCTTGAGGCTTCGCGGAGCCCGCCGGAATGCAACCCCTCGGGGTGGTCCGGACATCCCTTTCCGTACTGCTGCCAGCCCCTAAATGGGAGTTCCAGTGAGCCCGCCGTACAGGCTCGGAGACGACGATAGCAGCGGCCCGCGTCAGGCGTCTGCCGCATCGCGGAACGACGTCAGCAGTGCGACGCGACTGTCCGAGGAGGGTGGGTCGGCGCCTTCGGCTTGATCTCGACAGTGAGTTCCGCGTCCAGCGCCGCGGCCACGCGCTCCAGCACGGGCATCGTCGGAACCGTGCCGGCCGCCTCAAGCCGCGCCACCGTGGACTGCGTCATGTCCGCCCGCCGCGCCAACTCCTTCTGCGTCCAGCCGCGATCCTCGCGGAGGGCGCGCACCGCCTCCGCGACATGGAAGGCGATCATGGCCCCGGTGTAGCCGGATTGCGCGGCCGACGACTTCATCCGTTCGGTGCGGAGCTTGTCCCAGCTTCCTCGGGTCCCCATCTCAGTCATCCTCTGTGTCGTGGCGCTCGTCAACGCATCGGTCGTAGGCGTCTAGCGCCCGCCGGATCTGGCGCCGCTCCCGCGTGCGGGTCTTCCGGAAGTGGGTGAGCAGGATGATCCTTCGACCGGAGGCGATCCAGTACGAGATGCGGTGTTGCTCTGTGCCCATGTGGAAGCGGAGTTCGCGGACTTTGCCTTCCAGCTGCCGGGTGTGGGGTTCGTCCAGCTTGGGGCCGTTGTCGGCGAGGAGTTCGATGTAGAACGCCACGTGACCGAAGTCTTGGTCCGACAGCTCCTCCAGCCACTTGTGGACTTCTGGCTCTTCTTCGACCGTACCCCAACTCATAGCAGCGATGCTATGCCGTTCGGGTGGCGATTACCGGCGGAAACGGTGAAGGATCTAGAAACTTCACCTGGTCGGGCACGTCGGACCGGCGCGGCCACCCGCCTGCGGCCACCCTGCCGGTAGCGGTTCGAGGACCAGCACGTCATAGACCGGCGCGCCCTCCCACGGCACGACCGAGGTGACCCGCCGGTACCCCCACGCGGCGTAGGCGGCCTGCGCCCCCAGGGCGTCGGGCCGGCAGTTGAGGATGGCGCGCTCCTCGGCCCGGCCGCGCAGCAGCTCCCGGTGCAGTGCGCCGGCCACGCCCCGGCGCTGCCAGGACGGAACGACGGCGAGCTCGAACACGGCGAACGTGCGCGTGCCGTCCTCCCTGCGCATGTCGTCGTCGACCGGCTCCAAGACGTCGTCCCACCAGCCGGTGGCGGCCGGGAGCGTGTACCCGAACGCCAGGCCCACGGGCTCCTCGTCGGCCTCGGCGGTCACCAGTGCGAAGCCGGTCCGCCGCGTCTGCGCGTCGAAGCGGGAGAGCGCCGGCGACCCGCCGGTCCGGTCCTCGAAGTACGGGGGTCCGGCGAACGCCGCCGCGACGACCTCTTCGAGGCTGGGCCGGAGCGCCCGCGCCGCGTCGCCGTCGTGCCGGGCGATCCGGACGCCGGTCACATCTAACGCCCCCGCAGCGTCAGCGCGCCCTCGACCGCGTCCAGCGCCAGCTCCCACGGGAAGACGCCGATCCGGCCGTCGCCGGTTCCGGCCGGATGCGGCACGAAGCCGCCCTCCCCGAGCAGCACCGTCACCCCGGACTCCCGCAGCTCCGCCACCGACCGGGCGAACACCCGGTTCGCGGCGAGGGAGGCGTTCACGAACGGCAGCACCGCGATCGGGATCCCGGACGGCGTCAGCTCCGCCAGCAGCCCGAGGGCGAACGTGTCGGAGATCCCGGCAGCCCACTTGTTGATCGTGTTGTACGTCGCCGGGGCCACCACCGCGGCGTCGGCGGCCGGGAGCTTCCCGCCCTCCCCCGGCAGCCGGTACCGGGCCCGCACCGGGTGCCCGGTCAGCTCGGGAAGGGAGAGCCCGTCGATGAACGCGACCGCCGACGGCGTCGGCACCACCCACACGTCCCAACCGCGCGCCGTCGCGGGCTTCACCAGGTGCTCCACCTGCGCAGCGGCACCGGCGCCGCAGACGATGACGTACAGGACTCGGCGGTTCGTCAAGACGGCACTCCGGCATGCTGCGCGAGGGCCCGCAGCTCCGGGCTCGGGCTGCGGGTCGGGTCGGCCACCAGGCTGGCGATCAGGGCCTTGCTGCCCGGCCGGCACCTGGCCTCCTCCGGCGCGATCCGGTCCGCGGCCAGCAGCGCCGACAGCGCGCCGTCGTAGTCGCCGAGGCAGTGGTGCGCCGAGGCGACGTCCAGCATGAACGTGGAGCGGCGCTCCCTGGGCAGTGCCCCGAGCCTGGCGGCGTCGACGGCTCGGGCGTGGGCCAGGGCCTCGCCGGGCCGGCCGAGGCGAACCAGCGACGACACCCAGTGCAGGGCGACGTTGACGGTGCCGAACGCGGTCTCCGGGTCGTGCCCCGCCCCTGCGAACCAGGCCGCAGCCACCGCGGACGCCTCGTTGTGCATCGACCTGGCGGTGTGCGCGTCGCCGAACTTGGCGGCGGCGATCTCCGCGGCCAGCAGCACCATTCCGTACAGGGCGGCGATCTCCGGGGCGGACGCGCCGATCTCGGGTTCCATGCGGGCGGCCATCGCCAGCAGCGCGTCGAGCGCCTGGTCGGTGCGGCCCAGGGACGTCATCGCGCGGGCGGCCGACCGGGTGGCGCGGCCGAGGCAGTAGAGGTCCCCGGAGCGCTGTGCGGCCAGCACGGCCCGGTCCGCGGCCATCCACGCGGTCTCGTCGGCGCCGAGCTTCAGCAGGGTGGAGGAGGCGACCCGGTAGGTCTTCACCAGCAGCCGCGCGGACTCCTGGCCCGGGTGCTCCTCGACGGCCCGCTGCGTCTGGATCAGCAGCCTGGGCAGGTCGCGGCCGATGGATGAGAACCGGGAGGCGAGGAACGCCTCGTCGAGGAACCGCACCCGCCGCGCCAGGTCGGCCGGCCGCGGATGCTCCTCGACTTCGACCGGCGCGCCGAGTATCACCTCGTACCGTCCGAGGGCTCCGCGGATCGCGGCCACCTCGGCGGCGTCCGGGGCGCGGGTGGCGCGTTCGGCCTCCACCGGGTCGGTGAGGGCTTGGACGGTGACGCCGAGGGCCGCGGCGACCTTCTCCAGCATCGGCAGCCGGGCCAGGTCCCGGTCTCCGGCCTCGATCTTCTCCAGCCAGGACACGGAGCGTCCGACCCGCCCGGCGAGCGTCTGGCGCGTCAGGCCCCGGCGCAGGCGCCAGTAGCGGACGCGGACGCCTGCGTGGTCGACCATCTGGCCCCCTGATCACTGCCGGTGACGCTGCCTGGACGCTCAGCGTATCAACCCGCACATTTTGTGTGGGTCAGGACGCGGCACCGCCCCTACCGTCAGCGCTGAGCCAGCACGCAGACACCCACGAGGAGCGCCATGCCCGAGCAGCCGGAGCACGCCGAGGAGTCCGCCGACTATCAGCGGGCGTGCATGAGCGCCGGAGGAGACGAGGTCCGGAGGATCAAGGCCTGGTCGGTGCAGCCGGACATGGTGGTCTGGCACAGCGGGCGCTGGCTGCCGGTGATGTACCGGCGCGTCGCCGGAGACGCGGTGATGCTGGACTTCGCCGTCCCCGAACCCGGCGGCACCGCGTACCGGCTGGTCAGGGTCGGGGTGCCGATGTACCGCCGGATCACCGCGCGCGAGGGGCGTCCGGCATCCGCCCCGCAGGTCCTGGAGCTGGCGCCGTGACCGCGGAGGAGCCCCTGACCCTCCGCGGACTCCGGGCGTCGGCGGCCGGCGGCACCCCGAAACGCGGCTACGACTGCGCGAGGTGCCTGGACTGGGGGACCCTCACGAGCGTCGAAGATCTGGGCTGCGGCGCCACGTCGGTAAGATCGCGCCCGTGCCCCGTCTGTCAGCGGCCGGTCGCTCCGGAAGGCGGTGCCCGGTGACGGTCCGCACGCGCGAGTCGAGCCGGATGACCGTCCACGCCGGGTCCGCCGTGGAGCTTGCGGCGCTCGCCCTGGAGTACGCCGCCGGGAAGCGCGGGTCCGTGGCCGGCGCCAAGCCGCACCACTTCGAGGCCGTCGCCGAGCACCTCCTCGGCGGTACCGTCGCGGACAGCGCGGGCACGGTCGAGTTCTGGCGGGACCGGGCGGACGGCACCCCGTTCCAGGGGCCGGAAGGCTACCGGCCAGACCCGGACCCCGTGTGGCTCGCCGAGCGGGCGTCCAAGGCGGGACCGGTACCAGCATCGAAGGGACGACCGTCGTGACGAGGAAGACCGCGCCCATCGCCACGGCGCTCGCGCTCGCCCTCGGCGGATGCCAGAGCACCGCGGGCGGCTCCTCCTCGGGGGCGGACGGCGGCCAGGTCGCGGGACCGTCGACCACCTGCTACGAGGAGGTCCCCGACCCCTCCGGCAACCCCTCGGGCATCACCGTGGACAAGAAGGGCCACCGCATCGTCGGGGAGATCGACCTGACCTGTGTCGGCGGCTCACCGGCGACCTTCTACTTCCAGATGTACTTCGTGCACGACGGCGCCGAGGGCGCGGGCATCGAAACCCGCCGGGTCCCCGGCATCATCCCGATCCCGCTGCGGATCTCCACGGCCCGCACCCCCGGGTCATCCTCGGGGATCTGGCACATCAAGTACCTCGTGAGCGGGCAGTGGCCGGACGGTGAGAAGCTGTTCTCGACCGAGCCCAACAAGCCGGACAAGGCGATCGGCGTCGATGACTGCTAGAAGGTACGCGTACAACCTGGCGGGGCGGCAGATCTGGTCGCCGCGCCGCATCTGGCGGCACGAGCCGCACCGCCTCTGGGCCGCGATCGGCGTCCGCCTGCGCCCCCGGCGGGAGATCAGACGCCTGCAAGCGGTCGCCGACGGGCTGATGTACCGGCTGGAGCACCCGGAGCGGTTCAACCGCGACGAGGACGCCGGGCCCCATGACTTCGACGACCCGCCCCGGCCGTGACCGGGCCGGATGGGCCCGGCGCCTACGTGTGCTTCTTCTCCGTCGGCCAGACCTCGTGCTCCGGGTCCCACCACACCAGGTGGAACACGTTGTCGACCCGGAAACCGTAGAGCCGCCCCTTGCCGCCGATCCGCAGGCACGAGATCTGCGTCATGTCCGACAGCTGTATCTCGTCCAGGCGCGCCAGCGCGTCCTTGTTCGGGATCCGGGCGACCTCGTAGTCCTTGCCCGGGGAGCCCTTGAACAGCTCCGTCACGGTCATGGACTCGAACTTGACCATGGCCTCGCCGAGCGCGTCGACCTCGGCCTTCGTGAGCTTCCCCAGACTCCACGGCCCGTCGGCGTCCGCGTGCCCGAAACGCCAGCACAGCCTGTCCGCGGAGTCACGGTGCCCGGGAAGGAGCGCGCGCAGGTCGCCGACCTGCTTGGCCGCTGCGCGCGGCGCGGCGGCGACGACCTTCTTGGGCCGCTTGGCGGGCATCAGTCGTCGTACCCGCCAGCGGCGGCGGCCATCACCTCGAAGTGCTCGGCGATCTCGTCGACGCGCAGCGGTTCCGTGCTGCGCTCCAGCGCGCCCACGCCGGCCCGGCCGCGAGCAAGTATCCACGGCGGCTCGTTGTGGGTCATCTGCGAGAGGTCGTGGCCGCTGAGGTGCCCGAGCTTGGCCAGGACGACGTCGATCGACTCGCGTTCGCCCTCGTCGAGCGCTGTGGGGTCGCCGGGGATGTCGCCGTCGTTGAGCTGGAACCGGCCGCGGTGATGGCGGTACAGGTCCGGTGCGACCGGCCCGTTGGCCCACGCCTCGAACGGCTCATCGAACAGCAGGCGGCCCTCCCAGGCCATGTGGTAGCCGTTGCTGTAGTAGCAGAGCTTCTGGAGCTTCATGGCCGTCATGGGACCGGCCTGCTTCAGGATGTACGCCGCGACGTCGACCACTCGGGCCATGCTGATCACCTTCCCCCACCCCTTGTTGTCTTCAATGTAAGCGCCATGTCTGACGGTGCCAATAGATAGAAGGTAACGGTCAGGTGGCCGTATTCCTGGAAGATCGCAGCTCAGGGGCGTGGGCGTCGTTCACCCGTCCGTGGCTGGGCGCTGTGGCGGTACTTACATCCGATAGTGATACGGCGGCCGGCGCACAATCGTTCACGAGGACGGGACTCCCGGCGGCCAGCGCAACGCCCGGCGTTTCCCGCCCGTCCGCCGGTCGCCACGGCGTCCTGTAGATCCGCCGGTTCACGATGACGCTCGGCTGGAACCTGGCGGTGAAGCGTGCAGCGGCCTCGTCGGGCAGGGCGTTCGGGTTGCCCCGGAGGGTCCACTCGACCCTCGGCTCGCCGAGTTCCGCCAGCTCCGCGCGCAGGCGCTCGACCTCGTCCACCAATTCGAGCACCGCATCGAACGCTTCGACGGCGTCGTCCTCAAGCCACGGGCGGTCGTCGCCGAACGGGTAGCCGGCGCGGATCTCGGCCAGCCGCTGATCACTGAGCGGCTCGGTCACGCCTTCTCCTGCTTGCGGATCATGACGCAGGCGTGGGCGACAGCCTGATACGGTGCGGCGGTGCGGTACGCGCCGACCATCCAGACGACGCCGGTGACGTCCCACGTCGCACCGTCGCCGATGTTGTAGAAGTTGATCTGTTCGCCGACGCGCGGGATGGTGTCGGAGTCGAGGTCGTCAACGGGCGGATGGAGGCGGATGTCCGTGTCGTCGGTGTCCTCGATCTCGCGGCCGTTCTCGTCGACCGAAACGAATCTGATGTTCACGCCTTCCCCTTCGCGATCCCGGCCAGCACCGACGTGACGATGTCGACGAGCAGCTCGGCCTGTCGCGGTCCCGGCTCGATCCCGGCGGCGGTGATCGCGTCGCGCAGCGCCTGCCGCAGCCGGTCCTCGGTCGCCGCGTCGTACCCCGGGTACGGGCCGTCAGAGCCCTCGTGGCAGCCGCAGGAGCACGGGGCCGGGCAGTACTTGCAGAAGTAGCGGCACGCGTCGTGCAGGGCGTGCTGGCACGCCGTGGACAGGTAGGCGTGGACGACGTCGGGCTCGTCGAGGTCGTCGCCCTCCTGCCGTGCCTCCGCGACGAGTTGAGCAACCTTGCGGCGTCCCTCCTCGGTCAAGAAACGCTCCACCTCTTCGCGGCTCATTGCGTGTCGCCCTTCCTCGCGCCGTCCAGCGCATCCCGCCCGGCGGCGGTGATCTCGTACAGATACGTTCTGCCTTCGGTTCCGCCGACGCGGACCAGACCGCCGTCCCGCAGAAACATCCACGCCCTGAACAGCTCGGCCGACCGCGTGCGCCACCGGCGGCGCTTTCCGTGCGAGGACGATCCCGGGCGCGGCCCCTGCAAGGCGTCCAGCAGGCCCGGCATGCCGCACGGTCCGAGCGACGCCAGCGCGGCGAGCAGCGCGCGCTCGTCGGGCAGCAGCGCGGCCGTGGCCCCGTCGAGCACCCATGTCAGCGCGATCACGGCGGACGGGACGCCGGTACGGCGGACGATCAGGTCCCGGGCCATCTCCCGGAACTCGGCCGGTCTACGGGCCTGCGTGACGCCGACGCCTTCGATGTTCAGCTCCCAGCCCTTGGCCCAGCGTTTCGCGGCGACGCGGTAGGTGGTGCGGACGTCAGTCATCGTCGCCGTCCAGACGCACGGCACGGGCGCGGTCCGGTCGGCGAGGTCGGTGACGCGGTCGGCGATGCGGACGGCCAGGGCCGCCGCGGCGCGTTCCTCGTCGCTGCCGTCGGCGGCGCCCGTCCACCG
>Ga0137410_10003094_pt1 | contig 11282 bp, 7 predicted proteins | sample CZODoug1_16funga_FD_108878 | JGI IMG/M metagenome (GOLD analysis project Ga0137410, IMG submission 108878) | Vadose zone soil fungal communities from Angelo Coast Range Reserve, California, USA - CZODoug1_16fungal (Illumina Assembly) | ecosystem: Environmental > Terrestrial > Soil > Vadose zone... | reverse complement strand
TGGATCGCGGTCGCCGTATCGCCCTTCAAGTACGCGGAGCCCGATTGCGTGTATCAATATCTCAAGCTTAAGAAGAAAATCGCGGCGGGCGCCAACTATGCGATTACCCAGCTTGGGTACGATGCCAAGAAGTTCCGCGAACTCAAGCGTTATTTGGACGACAATATTGGCCCCTTCCCAGTGCTCGGTAATGTGTACGTTCTGAATTGCCGTGCGGCAGAGAAAATGGCGAACGGAGATATACCCGGTTGTTGGGTCTCACCCAAGCTCCAGAGGATCGTGAAGACAGAGTCCCAAGACGCGGACAAAGGGCTGCTGGCTCGGCTCGAACGCGCAGCCCGAATGGTCGCGATTCTCCGAGGACTAGGATACGCGGGCGCATATCTGGGTGGAACCCATGACGCAGGCGATATTCGCTGGATCATTCGGCGTGCGGAACGTCTGCAGCCCAGATGGGAAGAATTGGCCGAGGAATTGAACTTCGCTCCCGAGCGGGCATTTTATCTTTACAAATCCAGCACTCCTGCTTCCGTGAATCGAGGCATCGTGCCCCGATTATTGGACACCATGGTCAACCTGTTCCCCGTTAACAGAGACAGTGGCCTTCGTCGCTTGCTTGCCAAAATCTTTGGCTGGGTTGACCGAAAGCCTGCTCTTGCTCATACGTTGGAGCGCTTTGAGGCTGCGATCAAATCTCCTCTGTTTGGCTGTCAATCGTGTGGCAATTGCGTGTTGGGCTGCATGGAGTACGTCTGTCCTCAAACATGTCCAAAGCAAATGCGAAACGGTCCATGCGGAGGAGCGAATAATCATGGCACCTGCGAGGTTGATGAAAAACCGTGCATATGGGCGTCCGTATATGAGAGGGCGAAGGCTGCAAATGAGGTTGACCGCCTGGGCGCTTATATTCCGCCTCCTGACCGCAGTTTGAAAGGAACCAGCTCATGGATCAATTACTTCCTAAATCGCGACGTCCGCCCCGCCACTTCCCAGTCATTGACGCTGTTGTCTGGGGCCAAGCCCGCGGCCGTGGTCAATTTAAGGCGGCCGGCTCAAACCATTCCGCTTGAGAAATCAGACCTTGTTCCTTTGAAGACCGAAACTGGTCCCAAGCGGGGGTGAGCGTGAATTTGGATTGCCTGGCGCCACGCCGCATTGCGCAGTGCGACGGAAAACGAATCCATCTGAAATTCCACCAGCAGTTTCCGGAGATTCGATGACCCGAAGACCGACTGCAATACTGCTCGTGAGCTGCCCGGACCGGCGAGGATTGGTGTTTCAGATCGCGGAATTTGTCTCTCGGAACAATGGGAATATCGTCCACGCGGATCATCATATCGATTCGCAATCCGGTTTATTTCTTATGCGGGTCGAATGGGAACTGGATGAATTCAGGATTGCGCCAGATGAAATTTCTCTCCAATTCGCTCCAATCGCTGAAGCATTGAATATGCAATGGCAGATCCATTACTCCCAACGACCGCAGCGAATTGCGATTATGGTCTCAAAATACAGCCATTGTTTATACGACTTGCTGTTGCGGAATGCGGCTAGGGAGCTCCCAGGGACAATTGCTTTGGTAAGCAGCAACCACGGTGACCTTGAGGAGCTCGCGCGGCGGTTTGGCATTCCCTTTTATATTTTCGCCATTGGCCCGGAGAACAAGAGAGAGCAAGAGCAAAAACAATTGGAACTGCTGGCGCGTGAGCGGATCGATCTGATCGTGTTAGCCCGGTATATGCAAATTCTGAGTCCTGAGTTTACTTCTAGTTATTCTAACCGTATCATTAATATTCACCATTCCTTTCTTCCTGCGTTTATCGGATCCCAGCCCTATCACCAGGCATATCGGCGAGGCGTCAAACTGATTGGGGCTACCAGCCACTACGTCACGGAACAATTGGATGATGGCCCCATCATCGAACAAGACGTCATCCGTATCAGCCATAGAGATTCCGTCGCGGACCTGATTCGGAAAGGGCGCGATTTGGAGAAGATCGTCCTTGCGCGTGGCGTTCGCCTGCATCTGGAATTTCGAGTCCTCCCGTATGCAGGGAAAACAGCTGTATTTGATTAGAAATGGACGTTAACAGGCGCGGGAAAAAGCCTCCCACGTCCCTGGTTTTTGCCTTTTGGCTGAGTGCGCCAGAGTTTTTCCCCTTGTTTTTTCTCCGCTCGGGAGAGTCGCTGGCCCCCGGTCCACGCCTCCAAGGGAAAGGCTGTTCTGCAAGCTCGGTATTGGCCCCGTAAAGGCTCGTTCGGCGATCCGTGTCGCCCAAACCTCGCTTTTCAAATCGTTCGACGCGAATGAATTCTTTAAAGTAAGCCCATCGGCGTCCTCCAAGAAACGCCGGCATGTATATGAAATTGGTCTAGGTAGCCCACAAATAATGTATTTGACTTCGATTCAAGCATGTACTAAATGTCCCGGCCAATACGCGAGTATCTTGGGCACCTCTGGGTGATGTCAATGGGACAACCGAAAGCGGCATTGGTGTTCGGTCGGCGGCAGCGTGAGCAACTGGAAGGGATGGCCATTTCGGGTTCTCCTTCGGCGGGGCCGGCGGTTCGCGTGCATATTGTTTTCCCGAACGCTTCCGGGAAGCACATCCGGCAGATCGCCCGTCAAATGGGGCTTTTTGAAATCGACGGTGCATCGCCTACAGGCATCTCTGCGCCAGAGATGTCTGTTTTCAGGTCTGTTGCCACTTAGATTTATGGAACGAAACACTTAGGAGCGCTTATGAAAAGCCTCTCAGTTCTGTCCAAAAGATCGGTGGTTATTACTACGCAACGTATCCTGGTGTGGCTGGGTGTAGGTGTATCGGTGTTGCTACTTTGTCTGCCTGCTTCGGCGCAACTCAACCTGGGACGCATTTTAGGAAACATTTCGGACCAAAGCGGCGGAGTGATCGTCGGCGCCACCGTGACAGTGCTGGACGTACCCAGAGGCGTCGCGCGAAACTTGACCACGGACAGCGCCGGAGGATTCTCGGCGTCCAGCCTGGTGCCCAGCACCTATACGGTCAAGGTCGAATTCAAAGGCTTCAAGACCATCGATCGTCAAAACGTTGAGGTGGGCGTGGGCCAGGACGTGCGTCTGGACCTTACGTTACAACCCGGCGATCAAGCACAGACCGTCACGGTGACCGAAGCAATTCCCATCATTGACACCACCAACGCCGTGCTTTCCTCGACGTTGCAGACCGAGGCCCTCTCTGAGTTGCCGATCAACGGCCGGCTGTTTACGAAAGTGCTGGATTTCCAGCCGGGAATCCATGGGAACCCGGGCGGAAATTCGCCGAACTACGAAAGCAATGGCGCCGGTGGCCAGGGCAATTACTTTTTGCTCGACGGCGTCGAGAACAGCAACATATTCGTCAACTCCGGACCTCTCATCGGCGCGGCCACCAGCACCGACGAACTGACGATCCTGCCCCAGGATGCCGTTCAGGAAGTCAACGTAATGGCCAATCCCCCCGCGGAATTTGGGTGGTTTCAGGGCGCCGTGGTCAATGTCGGTCTGAAATCGGGGACGAACAATGTCCATGGCACCGCGTACGGATTCGGCCGCAATAACAGTTTGGATGCGTACAACCCATACTTGGGCGGCGCGCCAACGCCAAAGCAGGACGATAATTTCGAGCAGTTCGGCGGATCCCTGGGCGGGCCGATCAAGAAGGATAAGTTGTTCTACTTCGGCGCCTTCGACGGAATGCGCTACACGGTTGGAACCGCTCAGGTCGCAACCGTGCCGACCGTCAATGGTGGGGCAGTGGATGTTACCACCAACAGCGTACCGCTGCAGATCGAGGACATGATTAACAATCATAGCGTTTCGCCGAGTCCATTGAGTCTCAGCCTGTCGGACTGCACCGTGAGCGGTTCAGCGCCCGCCGCCGTAGCCACCTGCGGGACGAAGGGCGTATTCAGAAACGGCTCACTCCTGACGAATAATATTGGCGTGCTGGGGGATTCCTCCGGCCATTCGAACAACGTGTTCGGAAGAATTGATTATCACCCCAACGACCGGAGCTCAATCAATGGCGAGTATTTCTTTGGCCAGGCAACTACCCGCACGCCAAACGTCGGCGCACCGTCGTTCTGGGACAACTTGAACGTCAGCCGTACGCAAATGATGCGCGCGGTGTGGACCTACGCGCGTAATTCCAACTGGGTGAACGACGTCCGGTTCGGCTACAACCGGTACAACCTGGCGGATGGCAACGCGGAATGCGCCGGGGGGAACTTTTCGACGGGCAACGTCGGCCAGCCGGATTATAAGGCGCTCGGTTTCATTTCCGGGGCGAATCCTCCGTCTCCGTTCTGCGGATTCCCGGCTGTGAATTTTAATAGTTCAGGCAATCCCAGCTGGGGTGCCCTGTCCTTCTTCATCAGCGACCAGGGCGTGTTCCAGGCTACCTACACGGGATACGACAACGTTTCTTATACGCATGGCAGGCACAATTTCAAGTTCGGCTTCGAGTTCCATCACAGCAGGTTCCGGGGGATTGGCGCTCCAGGTTATCTTGACGGCGTTCTCAACTTTGACGGGGGCAACGCGTTTGGGGCATGTGATCCCACTAGTATACCGGCGTGTCCATTTGGCGGGATGTTCCCGGCTTCCACGGATCTGCAGGATTACCTTGGTGGAGCGCTCGGCGCAAACAACCTAATCCTGGTGAACCCCCAGCAAGAACTTACCAGTCTCGGCTTTAACCGGGAAGCCCTCTATTTTTCAGACAATTTCCGGCTGAATTCGAGAGTGACCGTAAACCTGGGGCTGCGCTACGAATTGGAGCCGGCGATTCTGGTGGACAATAACAGCGCGGGTAACTTCGATCCGTTTTCGCCCACGGGCACGGTGCAGCAGAACGGCACCCCGCTTTATAAGGCCGATCACAAGGCTTTTGCCCCCCGGGCGGGTTTCGCCTGGGATATCACGGGCAAGGGAACCACGGTGCTTCGGGCAGGCATGGGCGTCAGTTATGATACGCCCCAGGTGGACGACTTGATCGCGCAGGGTTTCGGCGCGGGCCTCAACTCCATACCCACGGGTTTCAACTTCTATAACGACAATGTCTCGAACAACAATGGCTTGGTGTTTGCGGCCTCCCAAAACCCGCAGGCCGTCCAGACGGCCGTGGTTTCCCTCCCGGGCTCGGCATTGACTTGGGCGTCCAACGTGCCGGTTTTTCCCGCGAATCTGAACGGTGACTTGACATGCGGCACCGGCCACGGGGTCGTTAATCCGGACGGCACCCACAGCGGGGTCGTTCTTCCCGATGGCGTAGTGCCCTCACCGTGTACCCTGAAGGCGAGAGGTACTGTTTACAAGCTTCCAAACGGCCAATTGGCGATGAACACGTCTCAGGTTCGGTCCCCGATGTACACCTGGACGCTGGGCATCCAACACGCCTTTGGGGCTAGCACTTCACTGACTGTGAACTATGTGGGCACCCACACGTCCGATCTGTCAAGCGAGATCAATGTCAATCAGCCGGCGCCGGGGGCCAGGGCTGGCCTTCAGCAGCGGCAGCCGTATTACAGCCAGTTTCCCTGGTTCAACGGTATCTTTGTATATGGTCCGGCGGGGTTTTCCAACTACAACGCCCTGCAAGCGAGCTTCGTTCTGCGGAATTTCCACGGACTGACGCTGAACGCTGGCTATACGTTCTCGAGGGACTTGGCCACTCCAAAGGGCGGCAATAACCCCTACATAACGAACAGCCAGTGCGTAGCCTGCGACTATGGGCTTAGGACGCCCACGCAGGACCTGGGCGTTACGCTGGTTTACACCCTTCCAGGGATTAAGTCACCGGTGCAGTTGCTGCAGGGATGGCAGATCTCCAGCACCATCAACTTGCAAAGCGGGGAGCCCTTTAGCGGCCTTGATGGCAGTGACGACTTCGCTGGTGTCGGTGGCGGGAGAGGGCTTTTCGGCGGCGCTAGCGAACCGTGGACCCTTGTCGGAAAAGGGACCAATTTCAATAACATTGGAAAGCTTGCGCAGACTCCATGCTTTGGCGTCGCAGGAAGCCGCTTCGCTGGTTCCTGCACGGTTGTGCCGATTGGTACAGGGCTAATCGGAACTGCCTCCTACGTCTCAAATCTCCCGGCAGCCTGCGTTAGCGCTGCCGCAAATGAGCCCGTCAACTCTGCAATGAATTCGACGAACGCTGGTTCATCCAACGGGCTGCTTTCGCTTGCCAAATTTGGGTGCTATATGCAAGGCAACTCCGTGATCATTCCGCCGGCTCAGGGAACTTTCGGCAACATGAGGCCGGGCTCGCTTATCGGCGCGCCGTTCCATGAGTGGGATTTGTCGCTCAGTAAGGCGTGGAAGATTCACGAGCGGTTCGGTCTGCAGGCCACCATCTCGGCCTTCAACGTCCTCAACAGCTTTAGCTATGCTGTTGGGAATGGCGGTCCCGTGAACGTCCCGTCCCGGTTCGGCGTCTCTGGCGGGCAGCCGAGTGACGGCAACCCGGTCAACGGGACCGGCGGCGCTCGGGAGGTGCTGTTGGGCTTGAAAGCGAGCTTCTAACAAACAAATAACCGGATTGCGCTCGTCGAGTGGGTCCGGGGCTACATCGCCACGTCTATGTTCTTTTCTACGTGAAGGAGAATCAAAGTAGGCTAATGTTGTCTACGGTATATGGTGTCAGTAGGGGTTTTCCAGTTAATTTGGTCATCGGACGTATAATCCCGCGCGACGTAAAATTGGGTGTAAACGGCCGTACGAGAGTGAAACCAAATGAAAGCTAGATTATTTGCTCGTTTGTTTGCCTTCGTGGTCCTGATCGCGCTCATCTGGATGTTGCCGATAGTGACGGTATCGACGACCGTTTTCGCGCAACAGCAGGGGACGCAGCCCGCAGCGCAGGGACAGCTAGGCGCGCAGCAGGGGCAGGTCCTGCAGGGGCAAGGCCAGCAGGTGGGACTCGCTGGCGCCTTCGGAGCGAAGACGCCGACGTTCGCGGGGCCGCCGGCAGGAATGGAGGCGTTGCCAGGCGATTTGTTTTCGTCGAAAAACTTCTATCAGGATCGGAAGCTTTGGTCGGACCAGCGCTATTTCCGGTGCAATACGCCGCGCCAGCTAACGGATATCTGGACCTCAGGCCGTATTCATTTTGGTGAGGGAAAACCGCCAACATCGGCTGCGTGGGGCGACTGCAGTTGGGATTATCCGCGAGAAAAGATAGTGAGCCCTTACCCCTATAAGACAGCCAAGGAACATTACCAGGCCTTGTTGGAGGCAGCGAAGGCCAAGGGCGGTCCCACCGTCTATACGAGGGCAACGACACCGGACTGGGATGGATACTATGCGAGGGACCAACGAGCGGATCATGGCGCAGAATGGATTTGGGGGACCGTCAACCAAGTCTCCACAATACTATCTTTACTCACCCCGGAATATCAAAAGCGCATGGTTCAGATGAACTATCACGAGGCCGTGGACAATGCGCCGCAATGGGAAGCTTCCTTCTGTTATCCGGAAGGATTCATGCGCTGGTGGGCTCAGGCCTCGCAAGGCGGAAATTTCCAACTCACGATGACACCGTGGAATGTCCAATTCCTCTCCGGCATCGCGGCCAACTTCTTGCGCCAGGTCTTGATCGGAAAGGATCATGTGCAAAAGGTTCCGCAGTGGTACGGGGAGACGGTGGGATTCTGGGATGGGACCACCCTGGTTACCTGGACCGCGAATGTTCAAGCCTGGACCTTGTCGCACTCAATGTTCGAATTTAGCGACAAGATCGAGACGGTCGAAACCTACAAGCCCGCATACGACGCGAGCGGCAAGTTCATGGGACTCGATCACGAAGCAGTGTTTTATGATCCCGAAGCGTTCGTCCAACCGCTGCATGCCACCTATCGTTTTGTCCGGCAAGCCGCCTCGGACGATCCGAACCGGCGATTCACTTACATCGAGTGTTTGAGCAATCTCCGGAATACAAATGGCAGGCCCACTCAACTTACAGGCGCCGACCCTCGATATATCGACTACTACGGCAGGCCGTGGGCTCAAAACTGGGAAAAGTATTTCGAAGTCGGCTGGGATAAGCCGCAGGATTCTCTGCCCCAAGACATACTCGATATTTTCAAGTAAAATATGTTAGCAGTCGCCAATCGAAGGGAGAACACAATAATGAAAAAACCTCCAACCAGAAGCTGGATGATCGCCGGACTCCTCGCATTTATGTCCTTGAGTCTCTACGTTATACCGGCCTCATCACACCATTCGTTCGCTATGTACGATCAGACCCAGGTCCTGGTCTTAACCGGCGTGGCCCACCAGTTTGTCGCTCAGGCCAACCACGCCGAACTGCACTTCTATTTGATTGCACCCGACGGCAAACTTACCAAGGACAAAGACGGGAAATTGGTCGATTGGGGCGTCGAGATGGCGGGCGCTGCGGCTATGGCGCAACAAGGGATTACGGCCGCCACGTTCCCCGCTGGTACGATATTCAGCGTCAAGATGAATCCTCTCCGGGAAGGCAATAATTTTGGATCCCGGGTTGGCGGCAGCGCCATTGCCAAGTGCCCCTGGAAAACACCGCCCGATCCCGGCAAGACCTGCGACACTGTGAAGGGCAGCGAGATTCTCGGTGGAGCCACGTTCTAAACCCTGTTGGTCCATGAACGGCGGCGCGGCGGCTGCCGCCTCGCCGAAGCATCTGAAGCTGGAAACATAATGCTGGAAAGACAAATCAAGGAAGTTTGACTTGAAGCAATTTGCCGAGTGGCTGTCCACGACATTTTTGAGCGTCTTCATACAAAAGCATAACAGTTGGGTTATCCCCGCCATTCAATCCATTCACATCGTTGGCATCGGAGTGGTACTGGGGTCCGTATTCATGATCGATCTGCGCGTCCTGGGATTGGCGGGGATGGATCAAACACTACGGCAAATCACAACGCGGTTCGGTCCCTGGTTGACAGCCGCGTTGTGCGTGCTACTGGCGACGGGCGCCTTGATGGTAATCGGGGAGCCCGTGCGTGAACTGGTGACCCTTTCGTTTTGGTTGAAAATGTTCTTCGTGGCCGTCGGCACGCTGATCGCCGCCATTTTCCAAATCACACTCAGGAAACACGAACAACAGTGGGAAGAAACACTTGTCAACCGCAGATCCATTAAGTGCCTGGCGGTACTTACGTTCCTGATTTGGGTGTGCATTATCATCCTGGGACGTCTGATCGCCTATGACCATGTCTGGGGTTCTTGGTCGCCGGCAACGAAAGCGTAATGCAATGGCAAAGCGTTTAGCGATTTTAGATTAGAAACGTCCCAATGGATATTGTCGCCTTTCTCAAATCACTCGAAGCTTCCGGGCTTGCCACTAGAATTCGTGATTCGCTCTGGCTGTTTCCTCTTATCGAATCGACTCACGTCATTGGTCTGGCCCTGGTTTTCGGGACGATTGTGATCATCGACCTCCGGTTGTTGGGAATTGCTTCGACCCAGCGGTCGTTCAAGCGGATGGCGTCGGACATCCTGAAGTGGACGTGGGCCGCTTTTGCCTTGACGGCGATGACCGGGACGCTGATGTTCAGTACAAATGCCGTCGTGTACTATCACAATTTCTTTTTCCGGACGAAGATGCTGCTGCTTGTGCTCTCCGGCATCAACATGCTCATCTTCGAGCTGACCGCAGGCCGGACGATTCATAGCTGGGATAAGGCTCCGTCAGCGCCACCTGCGGGCAAAACTGTAGCAGCCGCGTCACTCGTGATGTGGATCAGCATCATTGTTATGGGTCGTTTAATCGGCTTCACAACCACCCGGGCCGCTGTGCTGGCGCCGCCACCTACCGGCGTCAATTTCGACGACTTTCTCCAAGGGACGCCGGATAAAAGAGGCGGAACCCCGGCCGTGCACCCGGATAAAAAGTGAACCGACGCAGCGCCGCGTGGGCGGGCCCGCGCCATTTTGCAAAATGCCGTCACTCGCAATCATCGTGAGCGATGACTGTAGGCACAGTATCCTCGGAAATAGCATGCATTCCTGACGCCCGATTGTGGCGCGGCATGGGTTTGCCACTTAACCGGCAAAAGGACAACCGATTGGGCGACACCGTGCTGGATGTTCCGTTCGTTGACTGCTTCGGTCGCAGCGTGTCGTTCTTCGATTAGGTTAGGCAGCGATGCTATCAGAACACGGTACGTTTCTGATTTGAATTTCGGAATTCAGGCTTACTCGCGTGCTACGCTTCTTCCGCCTTCGACACAACGGTTTCATGAGCCTGAGCTCCGGCGGCACTCATGGAAACTAGCAGAAGCGGTAGGGTTTCAAGGCAATGCTCGTCATTGGTCAAATTTTGACGGGATCATCGGAGTCTTGCGGTCGTCTAAAACAATTCAGGGAAGTGAAAGGTAAGGACAGCGTTCAATCGTTTATCCGAGACGAGCATGTTTTTATTTTTCACATCTAGTGCGATACCGCGCGGCATTCGCAGTACGCCTTTGGGTCCGCCTATGGTCCATTTAGGTGGAACATCGCCAGTGTCGTTGATGCTCCAGACCCCCACGTAGGCTTCATCAGAAGAAAGTTCGGCGTAGGGGCCCGTGCCCCGGACACTGACAATGATTTCACCCTTCGGCGGATAGACCGCAATAGGCCCCCCAAAGTCGTTCAGATGACTGGCGGGTCCGCCGATGACGGCCTTTGGCTTCACGTTACCCGAATCGGTGCGATTGAAAATGAGTAACCGGGCTTGTCCCTTCCCCACAGATGTGCCGACCAATAGAAGGTTGCGAACCGAATCTACCGCGATGACATTGTCGCCCGTCAGCATCGTGTCGGGCCCCTGGAGCACGCGGATCGGAGCGACATCGCCCGCACCGTCCCGGGGGTATACCAGTATGCTCGCGTGGCGAGTGGGAACGAAGATCTCGTTGTGGACAGGGTCGACTTCCAAGTGCTCGGGCGCATCGAGTTGGCTGTGCGGTCCCTGAATAATTCGAACCGGCGGTTCCTCTCCGTTGGCCGACCCTCGATAGGTCAGGATTGCTTGTGCAAACTGCTGGGGTACGGTGAATTCGTCGTGAATGGCGTCATAAACAATCCCGTGCATGGTCCTGCCCAGCAGGCTACCCTGACCTTCAACCCTCCGGACCGGCTTCGCTCCTCCTTCTGCCAATCGAGCGAAAACCGCAATTTGCGGATGGGCCACGCAATTCGGGACCAGGATCTGTTCCCGTTTCGTGTCGTAGGCGATGGGATGCGGATTACCCATGCCCGGCACGCTGTCGGATGCTTTCGCGCTGCGAATCAC
>Ga0137410_10003093_pt1 | contig 11283 bp, 12 predicted proteins | sample CZODoug1_16funga_FD_108878 | JGI IMG/M metagenome (GOLD analysis project Ga0137410, IMG submission 108878) | Vadose zone soil fungal communities from Angelo Coast Range Reserve, California, USA - CZODoug1_16fungal (Illumina Assembly) | ecosystem: Environmental > Terrestrial > Soil > Vadose zone... | reverse complement strand
TACGCGGCCGAGTTCTATACGACGGTGAAGACCGCTTACACGGCTGCCTGATTCGAGTTCGACCACGGGGAAGGACGATGAAACCACGCGTGATCCAGATCGGACGCCTGCAGGCATCGACCGAACAGGCGCTCGCCGAAGAATTCGATACCCATCCACTTTGGCGCGAGCCGGACCCGAGGGCGTTTCTCGCCAAGGAGGGGCCGACGTTCGTCGGCATGGCGACCTCGGCGCGATTTGGCGCCGACGCGACGCTGATGGATGCGCTGCCCGCCCTGCGCGTGATCTCCAACTTCGGTGTCGGGTACGAGACGATCGATGTCGCGGCGGCAAGAAAACGCGGCATCGCGGTTGCCAACACGCCGGACGTGCTCACCGATTGTGTGGCCGACCTTGCGATCGGCCTGATGATCGACGTCGCGCGCGGCCTGTCCGCCGCCGAACGTTTTGTCCGTCGTGGTGATTGGCTCAAGGCGCAGTTCCCGCTCGCCACGCGGGTGAGCGGGAAAAAACTCGGCATTCTCGGCCTCGGCCGCATCGGCGGCGCGATTGCCAGACGCGCTGGCGGCTTCGAGATGCAGATCCGTTATCACAACCGCCGTCCGGTGCAAGGCGCGGCATACGAGTACATGCCATCGCTGGTCGACCTTGCGCATTGGGCGGATTTTCTGATCATCGCAGCAGCGGGCGGCCCGTCCACCCGGCACCTGGTTTCCAGCGATGTGATAACCGCGCTTGGCGCCAAGGGCTTTCTCATCAACATCGCGCGCGGGTCGGTGGTCGATGAGCCCGCGCTGGTGCGTGCGCTCGGCGAAAAACGCATCGGCGGCGCGGCGCTCGATGTGTTCGCGGACGAACCCAACGTGCCGCTTGCGCTGATGGAACTCGACAACGTGGTGCTGTTGCCGCACATCGCCAGTGCAACCCACGACACACGCACCGCCATGGGCAACCTGGTGCTGGAAAACCTGCGCGCCTTTTTTTCCACCGGCAAGGTAGTGACGCCGGTCGCCTGAGAGTCATGCGCAAGAACCGCGCCGCAAACGAGCGCGAACCGAAGGCCGCTGGCAACGGCGGCACGCTGGTGCTGGCGCGCGGCGAGCGGGTGCGCCTGAGCGACCAGTTGTACGGCCAGATCTTCGAGCAGATCGTATCGGGCAGGCTTGCGGTCGGTGCGCAATTGCCTTCGGAAAACGAGATCTGCGAGCAATTTGGCGTGTCGCGTCCGGTCGTGCGCGAGGCGCTGTTGCGGCTGAAGGCCGACGGATTGGTGGCCACCCAGCACGGGCGCGGCAGCTTTGTCATCCATCAACCGGTCGATCGGGTGCGCTCCTTTGCGCAGGCGCAGGACGTTGCGGGTTACCTGCGGTGCCTCGAGGTGCGCATCGCGCTCGAAGGCGATGCTGCCCGGCTGGCGGCGCAGCGGCGCACCGACGAGCAGATGGAAGCGATCGCGAGCGCGCACAAGCGTTTTGCCCGCGGTGCCGACGATGGCCACCTCGATCCGGACATCGATCTCGCGTTTCACGCGCGCATCGCCGAGGCTAGCGGCAACGGCTTCTATCTCGACGTGCTCGATGCGATCCACGAATCGATCATCGGTTTCATGCGCCTGACGCTGAACCTCACGCGCACCGGTTCCAGGCAACGCGCGCAGCGTGTGGTCGATGAGCACGCGGCAATCGTTTCCGCGGTGCGCGAGCAGGATCCGGAGCGCGCGCGGATTGCGATGCAGTTCCATCTTGCACAGGCCCGGCAGCGCCTCATCGACCGCACGCGCGATCGTTAACCCGGTAACCGAAGCGCTTGCTGCGCCTGGCCGGCGGACGCTACAGTCCGTTGATGCTGTCTCTGCGCAACCGCCGCCGCACGGCCTGGGTCGCCATCCTTGCGATCCTGCTGAACGCGTTCGCGCCCGCGCTCGCGCATGCTGCCGCCGCGCGGCTCGGTGTCAAGTGGCTCGAAATCTGCACGCAGGACGGCCTGAAACGGGTTGCCATCGAGCACCGGGGCGCGCGGCCGGACATCCCACCAGGCGCGCACGTTGTCGCCGACGATCATTGCCCGTATTGCGCACCGCACGGCGCGTCGTTTGCACATTCCCCCCCTGCGGTCGCCGCCGCGGCAGTCATTGCCGGACCGGCCGCTCTGGTCGTCGATTCACTCGCCGTCGCAACGCAGCTCGCCACCTGGACGAGCGGGCACGCACGCGCTCCTCCTTTCATTTCCTGATCGCGTAGTCGCAACGCGCGGAGGCGACGCCGCGCCAGCTCGGCAACACGCGGCTGACCTGGCGCCCGCGCGAGAGCGTGATGGCGCAGGCCGAATGGATCCGCATCGGCTCGTACTGGCTGGAAGCATCCAACTCGACCGCTTTTCCGCGTTATCCGGGCCACGACCTGGTCAACCTGCGCACCAGCTGGCAGGTTGATGCGGTCTGGTCGGTGTTCGCGCGCCTCTCCAACGTCGCCGACAAACGTTATGCGGACTCGGCGCAGATTTCGTCCAACACGCCCGTCTATTCGCCGGGGCTGTCGCGCACCTACTATATCGGCGCCGAAGTAAGGTGGTAAACATGCCTGATCGTTCTTCCCGGATGCGAGTCCGCAGGCGCCGCGTGATCGGTGCCGTGCTCGCCGCGCCGGTTGTTGCTCACGTCGGTCGGTCGCTTGCCGAGCACACAAGCCACAAGCCGGATCCCAAAGCCCGGCCGCAACTGGCGATCAGCGCAGCGTTCGCACCCAACGGCGATCTCTGGATAGTTGCGCTGGACCCGCAACGACGGCTTTCGTTGCGCGTGAGCCGCGACGACGGGCGCACGTGGAGCGCACCGCGGGTGATCGAAACCGGTCACGACACGATCGCCGCCGACGGTGAAAATCGCCCGAAAATCGCGTTCGGCCCAAACCACTGGGTCGTGCTCGCCTACACGCAGCCGCTGGCGAAACCGTACACCGGCGAGATCCGCATGCTGCGTTCGTCCAACAGCGGGCGCACATTCAGCGCACCGTTCACGGTGCATCACGACCGGCAGATGATCACGCACCGGTTCGAGTCGATCACGTTCGACTCGACTGGCGCGTTGCACACGTTGTGGATCGACAAGCGCGACGCCGAGGCGGCACGGCGCGCCGAGGGAGCCGGGGCTTCCGCAAAATCCGCATACGCCGGCGCGGCGGTGTATCGCAACGTGTCGACCGACGGCGGCGCTACCTTCGGACCGGACCTGAAACTGGCGGAACACAGCTGCGAGTGCTGCCGCATCGCGCTCGCCCCCGACGCCACTGGCGGCATCGTCGCGCTGTGGCGTCATGTGTTCGACGTCAACGTGCGTGACCACGCGTTTGCGCGCATCGCACCGCGCGGCGTGAAGTCGGCGACTCCCGTGCGCGCGAGTTTTGATGACTGGACCATCGACGCTTGTCCGCACCACGGCCCGGGCCTGGCCGAAGCGAGCGACGGCGGATTTCACGCGGTGTGGTTCGGCGAGCGCAACGGCGAAACAGCGGTGCGTTACGCGCGCTTGAGTGCGGAAGGGCAGCCGGTTGGTGAAACACGGGCGCTGCCGGACCCGCTGGCAGAGCATGCGACCGTGGCAAGCACCGGGCAGAACCTGGCCATCTTGTGGCGCAGCTTCGACGGCACGGTGACGCGCCTGGGCGCGCTGGTTTCCACCGACGGCGGCAAAACGTTCGACATGCGCGAAGTGGCAGCCAGCGCGGAGGACAACGATCATCCGCTGCTCGTGCGCAAGGGCCGCAACCTGTATGCAGTCTGGCGAACCATGAAGGAGATTCGCGTTGAACGCCTTGTCCCTTGACCTGCATGGTCGCGTCCGCCGTGCAACGCTGGGTCTGATCACTGGCGCGCTGCTTGGCGCGCGCGCCAAAGCCCATGCGGCGCCACGCCTCGAGGATTTCACCGCGTCGACGTGGGAGCAGTGGCAGAGGGAACTGCCGCGACCCGCCGTGGTGGTCTTTTCGACAACCTATTGCCCAACGTGCCCGGAAGTCTTCACCGACCTGGCGCAGTCAGTCAGGAAGGCAGGCGCCGGCACGCCGATGATCGCCGTGGTGATGAACGCCGATGGATTGCGCGAACTGTCGCATCTGACTCACTATCGGCACGCCGACCGGATCTTCGTATTCCGCGGGCAGGAAGCGGCGCTGCGCTTCAGCGTCAATCCGCAATGGCGCGGCGTTACGCCGTATGTCGCGCTGTTCGGGCGCGACGGTCCGCCGCGTTTGGTAGCGGGCCTGCCGACCGCCGAGCAACTGGGCGCGGTGTTCGTTCCGCGCTAGCGTTTCTGCAGGCGCCGTTCGAACCACAGGAACTGGGTACTGCCGAACGCAAAACTGTCGGTGCGATCGAAACGCTTGTAATCGCGGATGCTCCACGTCGAGGCGCCGCGCAGCCCGGCGTCGCGCGCGTGGCGCACCAGTTCGCCGTTGATTTCCTCGCAGAGGAAAGTGAATCCATGCCGGTCCAGCATTGCGATCCACGTCGAGGTCCCGACCGCGACTTCGGGTTCGCCGAACAGCAGGTCGCTCAGTCCGCTCGCCGTGTAGAACGTGGGCGATCGAAGCAGCGCCGGTGGCAGGGCTCCGTGGCGGCCTTCGAGCAGTTCGGCGCGGAAGCCCCGCAGATCGGCAAGTCGGCTTGAAATGCCGCCCAGCTCGCGCGCACTCCGCAGCGCGCTGACGAGCCTGTGCGTTGCGTCGCTATGCACTGCGACTCGCAGCAACGCGCCAGCTCTGGTGCATCGTGCGAACGCCTCGCATCCGAAGTCCGGATCGGGCGAGAGAGCCGGAATGCCGAAACACTCGATCACGTCGAAGGTCCAGCCCAATGCCGGGACATCGAGCAAAGTGCCGGGCAGAAAATCCATCTTCTGCAACCCTGCCTGTGCGCACTTGTGGGCGGCATAGGCCAGTTTTTCCACGCTTGGATCCATCGCGGTTATGTGGGCACGCGGATGGGTCGCGCTGACGGCCAGCAGGTCCTGTCCGGTCCCGCACCCCAAGACCAGGATTTCGCCGCTGCCAGTCCGCCGCGAGCGCAGTCGGCGCTGCACCGCGAGCGGCAACGCGCGCGCACTGCCCGGGTCCTTGACCCAGCGTGGACAAGCGCGCGGCCCGTCACGGCGGTCGAGCGCCGACGTGCCGAGGCTGACCGCGGCCCGCTCGACTTCGTCGCGCTGGCGGGTGTGCGCCAACGGCTCATCGCGCACGCGTTCGAGCAGGCACGAGATCGACGGATCGGCCGCGATCGACTCGATTGCGGCGATTTCGGCTGCGCCGGGGGAACGGAACATACTGTTCAGGAGGGCGCGCGCGCTCGTGATGGGAGGGTGTGTGCCGCCGGACCCCGGCGCATCGACCGGACCGACCCTGTATGGCCAGAGATATTCGACAAGATTCGCCTGGGTCGCGATCAACGCCGCGAGGCGCATTGCGCCCGGCGTCGCTGGTGCAACCGCAAGCAGGTGGTCGCGCAGGAATATCAGAAGCCGCTCGAGGCGCAGGTCGCTCGCGACCGATGTCTGCAGCAGCGCGCCGAAGAGCTGGTTCTGCGAAAGGTGTTCGACCGCCGCATCCAGGTCGTCGGTCGAAGGGTTGATCGCCTCAGCGACCTGCTCGACACACGGCTCGAGCATCAGGTAGTCGACGATCGAGCGGGTAAGCGCGGCGGGGCGAACCCAGGGCGTGCATAGTGCGCGAGTGAATGCTTCAGCGACCTCGGCCATCGGCTGCGCGGCGTGCAGCGACATCAGCACCTCCGCAAGCTGGCGTCCCGCCTCAGCGTCGCTTTCGACGACCGCGGCGGCGTAGAGGTTGTAGAACGCGGTCCATAGATGACCGCGCGCGCGTGCGAGGCGCGCGAGTTGCACCATCCGCGTCACCGGCGTGACTTTCTTCGGCGCACGCTCGGGCGCGCGCCCGGTGACTGCGGCGTCCATATCACTGCGGGCGCTGCCCGTCGAGCCCGGAATCTTCATTCGAAATCCGCCAGCAGCACCAGTGCGCCAAACGCCGCTGGCGGAACATGGCCCCCCGGTTGCGTCGGCCAGCTGCGCTCCCATCCGTGGAGTTCGGTGAGCGTGCTTGCGATCAGCGCACCCGCGTGAGGCTGCTGCGCGCCCCACGCCCCGACGTCGATGGCGCCAAGTGCGGCGCGCACACCGGAAAAGGTCGCTGACGGCAGCGGCGTGGCGCACGTGTAGGCGGCGCGCAGGCCTTCCAGCGCTCGCCAGACCTCGGCCGCGATCTCGGCTTGAGCGCCATCTGGCGGCTGCGGTGCGGCGCCATTGCGTGTGGGCGCGCCTTGAGCCCGGTTTTTTTCGAGTGATCGTGGTCTTGTCATCGCATTCATACCTGTGTCGCGTCAGTTCTCGATTTCCGCTTCTTCGACCGTCAACGTGCCGGCAGCGAACGCTCCGCGCAGTTTTACGAGCGTTCCCTGGCGCGTCGCGCCGGCCGGACTGACCAGGCCAAAGAACACCGCGCGCGTAACCGCGGCTGAGCTGGCATCGCTGTATTGCGCCGTGACGGGTAGCGATGCGACCAGTCCGCCATTGAAGAAAGAGAGCAGGCCGAGAGCCTCGTCCTTTCCGGTGACATTGGCCTGGACCACGTCTGCGTTGCATTGGTTGAGTTCGCGAATCCGTTCCGCGACAAAGATGGTCCCTTCCATATGGCCGCGCGCGTCGACACAGTCGACCCCTGCGGTCACGTCGGCGAGAGACTCGGAGTGACCGCCACCACTTGCTGGACGTGCATCGATGCGCGTCAGGTCGTTGGCTTGCACCGGTCGACCCATCAGCACGAGCACCCTGGTGGGCAGGTCGACGCTTGTGACAAGTCCTTGCAGGATGACGCGGGTGCGTTCGAACTTGACCTTGGTCGCGACGAGGACCATCTGTGCGTCCAGCACGCCATCGACCTCGACCTTGACATCGTTTGCCAGGTCGGCTGCGGCACCTCCATCGAAAAGCGTCGCAGCGGTCGTTCGCACCGTCTGGCCGTTCACCTGGAACTCACCCGGATGCACGGTGAAGCCGCTGATGAATCCCTCGACGTCGTGTTGCTCGTTCGGGTTGCCATCGAATGGTCCGTCTTCCATGTCCTCGATGTCGACCTGGGTGGCCGCAAACAAGCTGCCACTGAGCGTGCCGCGCACCTCGACCACCCTTCCCGCGGTGAGCATGGCTTCGCTTGCGCCCGCCGGAGCGAAGGTCGCACCGGCGTAGCTGACCGTGATCGTTCCGTTGAGCGTGAATTGGTCCATTGCGGCGAGAACGTTGCTCACTGCACCGCGCACTTCGTCCGGGCCATCCTGTGCGCCGACGGTTTCCACACGCGTTGCGTGCAGCAGGCCCAGTGAGTCGCGCAGCCCATGCACCTCGACTCGCTGCGCAACGGCGAGCGCACCGAAGCCGGACAGGTTGGCGTAAACAGTCTGGTCGTCGACCAGCACGACCAGGCCCGCGATCGTGAAACGCTGCGGAGTCGCGGTTGCGTCGATCGACTGGATCGTGCCGCGTACTTCGTTGCCAATGTCGATCCGGTCTGCAACGCCGGAAATGCCGTCGTCGGAGCGTCCGCGCAACTTGATGACCATGCCATTGTCGAGTTGCGCAGCGGTGCGGCCGCGATCGTCGGTGACACTCGCAGCGGCCGACTCGAAGTGTGTGCCGTTGAGGATCACGCTGCCCTTGGTCATGACGCCGGTCGAGGTGACCGCCGTCGTCGGTGGCGGGACGGCGCCGGTGCCGTCGGTGCCGCCACCGCACGCGCCCATGACCAGCGCAAGCGCACCTGCGCCGAGGAGCGTCGTGAAACCGTGCTTCATCGTTGTGCCTGCGGTGGTTCGTCCAGAATTTCTTCAAAGGCGAAGATGCCAACCCCGGCGCGCACGCGTCCCGCGCCGCGCACTGCCGGATTCGCGTCGCGGTCATGGCGCGCCAGCCACGCATCGAGCGACTCGATGAGTTCCTGCGAGTGCCGTTCCGCGAGCTGGCGGAACTCCTGCATTGCTTCTAACGGCAGGTTGTCGTACATGACCTTGCGCTGGAAGCGAGGCGTGTGGCTTTCCTGCAGGTTGTGATCGATCGTGTTGATCAGGTACGAAACGTCTGCGCCGAGGATCATCAGCTTGCCGGCTTCACTCGCGCGCGGGATGTAGACGCGGGCGTTCAGGCGCACCCGATCGACCGGGATACGCGCTACCGCACCGACGCGCATCAATTCATCCAGCACCGCGCGCGGCGGCACGTCACCGCCGTAGCGGCGTACCAGATCCGCGAAGCTGCCCGTGCCGGTGTCGACCGCGAGGTCGCGCGGCTCGCCCTGTGTGTCCTGGAACACCTTGTCGCGCACCCAGCCCGCGACCACGCGTGCGGCACGGCTGTGCGCAGAGTAAGTCTCGCCGCCAAGTTCCTCCGGCGCATCGGCGAGGCGCTGGACTTCTTTGCGCGTGAGACCAGTCAGTAGCGCGGCGCGCGACATGGACGGCCGCCGCCCCGGAATGCCGAACTCGCGCAGCGCGATGTTCACGTAGGCGCGTTTGGCCAGCGCTACGAACGAACGCAGCGGCATCCCATGGCGCAACAACAGCCGCGCGAGCGCATGCAGGATGCGCAGGACCGCCTGCGACAGCGCCTCGTTGAGCCGGTCCGCCGTTTGATTCATTTGTGGGTAAGTTATCCCAAAAATCCGATTGAGGCTAGAATTTGGGTCAAATAACCCAAGAAAATTCTTGTCAAAGGTCGGACGAGACAAGTGCTCGTTTCGCCACCGAGTCGAGGTCAGTGCAACCAGGCAGGAGGTCGAAGATGAACATCGGCAGAAAAATCAGAGGTTTGGGTTGGGTTGTGATGGCCCTCGCCGCGACGCTGGGGTTGGTCGGGTGCGGCGGTGGCGGCAGCAGCAACGACCAGCCGGCGGCGATGATGGGTGCGGTTCGCTTTGCGCTCACTGATGCGCCCTCGTGCGGCTTCGACCAGATCAACATCACCATTACCCGCGTGCGCGTACACACGAGCCAAAACGCGGATGACAACTCGAGCGGCTGGCGTGATCTTCCAATAACACCTGCGCGTCGCATCAACCTGCTCGACCTGACGAACGGTGTTCTCGAGGAGCTGGGCCAGATGCCGCTACCCGCGGGTCAATACACGCAGGTGCGCCTTGTGCTGCAGGCGAACACCGGGGGTTCGCCGGCGAACTCGGTCGTACCCACCGGCGGCACGGAAGTGCCCCTCGATACGCCCAGCGCCGCGCAAAGTGGACTCAAGTTGATCCATGCGTTCAACGTTCCGGCAGGCGGGCTGGCCGATCTCGTGCTCGACTTCGACGCGTGCAAGTCGATCGTCCGGCGCGGCAACGGCACTTTCGGACTCAAGCCCGTCATTTCGGTCTCAACCCGCGCCGTCGCCGAGATCGTCGGCAATGTCGATCCGACTCTGACCGGCGTCGCGGTTTCAGCGCAGGTCGGCGGCGCAGTGATGCGCGCCACCGTGCCTGATGCAACCGGCGCCTTCAGGCTTGCGTTCCTGGATCCTGCGGCTGCGGCAAACGTCGACGTCGTCCTGGTTGCGCCTGACCGGACGACAGCCGTGGTCGCGGGCGTGCCGATCGCGCTGCAAGGGACAACGCGCATCAGCACGTCCGCTGCGCCGATCCAATTGCCCACATCGACAACCGGCATGGTGAGTGGCACGGCAATGCCGGTGGTCGCGGCCGCCAGCCTGCGTGCGGTGCAGACCGTCGGCGTGGTGCCCATGATCGAAGTTGCGAGCACGAATGCGGACGCGGTCGCGGCGTATTCGATGACACTGCCGACGGCGGCGCCGCTGCTGGCGCCCTACTCGACCACCTTGCCCTTGGTGTTTGCGGCCCAGCCTGCGAACGCGGCCAAGTACTCGGTCGAGGCAGCGGCAGACGGTTACGCGACGCAGTCGAGCGCGATCGATCTCAGCGCGGCCAACGCAACGGTCAACTTCACGTTGGTGCCGACGCCGTAGCAGTACCGCGGGACCTGCGCACTGGTTACGTGCGATTCAAGCGGCGGTTTGCTCCGCTTCGATCGCCTGCGTGACCAGGCGCCGGAACTGCGTCAGCGCCGAATCGATCGCCAGCGGAACCATCGCGGCGTGCGGGTTCAATTCGATGTTGTGTGCCTGCGCGGTGATCATGTAGCGGTCCTCGTTGAATGCGACCACCAGCGCGTCGAAAATCGTCTTCGACATCGCGTCGTCGCCCTGGTTTGCGACATGCGATTGCTGGAAAAAGTAGTGGGTGGTGGTATCCGTCTCGGGCGTCAGCGTCTGGCAGCTGTGCAGGCGCACCGCGCGGCTCATGTCATCCGATCTGTCACCGGTCGGGCGTCCGCCCGAGTGCATCAGCAATGTGCTGGGCAAGACGAAGTCGTAGATGAACCAGCGATCCAGGTTGCCGTCGAATTTGCGCATGCGCTGGTAGTAGCCCGGAGGCGGCACATTCGATACACGACGCGTAACGCGGATCCCGTAAGGTACCTTCTCGATCGTTGGCCTTGCCTGCGCAATGGCAGTCGATCCGCCCAGCGTTTTCTCGTGCACGTAGCTCAGGTGCGAGAAGTCCAGCAGATTGTCGGCAATCAGCAGGTAGTTGGTGTCGTAGTGCAGATAACCGGGCAGGTATTTCCAGTCCGGGTGATCGTTGGAGAAGTTGTCCGGCAGCGAGTCGTTGCTGGCTAACGCGGGGTCGCCCATCCACACGAACACCCACTTGTTCCTGACGACGACCGGGTAGCTGCGCACCTTCGCTTTGGGTGGCACCGATTCCAGGCCCGGCGCTTCGACGCAAATGCCGTTCGCGTCGAACTTCAGGCCGTGATACCCGCACCGCACGCATTCGCCTTCCTTGCGTCCCTTCGACAACGGAGCGTGGCGATGACAGCAACGGTCTTCCATTGCCACGATGGTGCCGTCTGCCTTGCGAAACAGCAGTACCGGTTCGCCGATCACGATGCGCGAGAACAGGCCGTCGGCCGGCACCTCGTGGTTCCACGCGATGACGTACCAGCAGTTGCGGATGAACATCGTGAACTCCGTTCAGAGATGGGTCTTCAAGGCAACCGTCGGGTCGCACGCCGCGTCCGGAGCCGGAGTCTTGCCGGTCTCCAGCAGCTTGCGTGCGGCCATGTGATCGAGCGGCGCGTTGACACTTTCGGCGCAGACCAGGCGCGAATCGACGTAGTGCAGGATCGAGAAACTGTTCGGGCTGGAGCCGTTGCGGCGAT
>Ga0137410_10003092_pt1 | contig 11285 bp, 11 predicted proteins | sample CZODoug1_16funga_FD_108878 | JGI IMG/M metagenome (GOLD analysis project Ga0137410, IMG submission 108878) | Vadose zone soil fungal communities from Angelo Coast Range Reserve, California, USA - CZODoug1_16fungal (Illumina Assembly) | ecosystem: Environmental > Terrestrial > Soil > Vadose zone... | reverse complement strand
GGCGCCCAGTGCGGCGCCACCCACACGTAGCCCGGCTGCGCCGGGACCACGTAATGGCCGGGGACCCACACGTAGCCACGGCCGCGCCACGTCCAGTGGCCGGGGACCCAGACGTACGCGGGACCGGGCGGCGGCGGAGCGACCTCGATCTGTGGCGGCGGCGCCGCGGGCGGCGGCGTCGCGACGACCGGGGCGGGCGGCTCGGCGACGATGCAGCCGGACATCAGCACGCCAACGAACAGGGCAATCGCGCTCGAGCGCAGGGCACGTCCACTCACGACGAGAACCTCCCCGATCGACGCGTTGTCGGTACGACGCGGCAGGCGCGCCACGTATTTACACTTGCCCGTCCCACGAGGGTGTCGCGACCTCACGCCACCGCGCGCGGATGCGCTCGAACGCCCCGGCGTCCAGCCGGCCGGCCTCGAGCGTCGCGGCGTTCTCCTTCCACCGCTCGGGCTTGGTGGTGCCGACGATCGCCGTGTGCACGCCCGGCACGCCGAGCGTGAAGCGCAGCGCGGTGGCGGCGGCGTCCCCGGCGCGCAGGAAGTCGTAGTCGAGCGCGCGCAGCCGCATCCAGTACGGCTGGTGGTACGACTCGGCCGGCTTGCGCGCGTGGCGCCAGGCGGCGTTGGCGATCGGGCGCTTGGCGATGACGCCGACGTTGCGCGCGCGGGCCAGCGGCAGCGTGAGGTCGATCGCCTCCTGATCGGCGATGCTGACGGACGTCTGCAGCGTGTCGAAGCGCCCGCACTCGACGGCGTAGCGCGCGGCCTCGCCGTCGCCGCTGTAGCCGACGTAGCGTGTCAGGCCGCGCTCGCGCGCGCGCTCGAGCGCGGCGATCACGTCGCCCTTGCGCAGCACGTCGAGCGAGCAGCTGTGGAGCTGGACCAGGTCCACGTGATCGGTGGCCAGGCGCTGCACGCTGCGCTCGAGGCTCTTGAGCAGCGCGGCTGGGCGCCAGTCGGCCCGGCCCCAGCCGCCGCTGTGCCCGCACTTGGTGAACAGGTGATAGTCGCGGCGGCGCGCGCCGATCGCCTTGCCGATGAGGACCTCGCTGTCGTCGTAGCACTCCGCGGTGTCCACGACATTGAGGCCGGCGTCGAGCGCGCCCTCCAGCAGGCGCGCCACCGTCCGCCCGCTCACCCGCTGATACCCGATCTCCGAACCGCCGAAGCCGAGCACGCTGGCCACCATGTCGGTGGCGCCGAGCCGTCGCCGTTCCATGCCCCGAGCATACCCCGTTGAATAAACGCCACCCACCCGCCGTCAGAGCCGGCAAGTAGCACACAGGAACAGGGGGACATAACCATGAAGCGCTTGGCTCTCGCAGCGACGGTCGCGGGTCTCCTGCTGCTCCCGGGCGTGGCGCGGGCCGGCGCCGCCACCGACGCCGCGCTCGGCCTCGGCGCCTTCGCGGTGTTCAACCAGATCCTCTCCGGCACCGGCGTCTTCGGGGGCGTGCCCGCGGTGGCCGCGTCGGCGCCGGTGTATGCCGCACCGCCGCCCCCGCCCGTGTACGCGGCCCCGGCGCCCGTGTACGTCGCGCGGCCCGCGCCGGTCTACTACGTGGTGCCTCCGCCGCCGCCTGTCGCGTACGTGCCGGCGCCGCCGGTCTACTACGGTCACCGCGTGTACTACGCGCCCCGTCATCACTGGACGCCGCCCGGTCATCGCTGGGATCGCCGCCACTAGAACTTCCTCGGCCGCGGCCGAATCAAATAAGCCCGCCCCGGGAGCACCGGGGCGGGTTTTCCGTTTTAGATGGGGGCCTCGATATGGCCCCCAAGCCCCCAACGTTCGAAGCGCCCCGGCGGAGCCGTGGCGCTTCTCTGGATCGATTATTCCCAACGATCTCGCATGCTATGGTCGGCCGTGTGACTTTTGCGGCGAAGTGGCTTGGGTCCTGGTGGCGTCGTCCGCACGCGGCGCGCGTGCCGCTCGCGCCTCCGGTGTCGCTCGGGGGCGATCGGCCGCTGCGCATCCTCTACTACGGGACCACCGTGGACTATGCGGGCACCTGGCGCGGTCACGAGCGCATCATCGAGGCGCTCGATCGACAGCGGTTCGAGCCCTTCGTGTTCTACTGGCCTGGCGATCGCAACACCCGCCTCGACCGCGTCGCTGCCCTCGTCGGCGCCGACCATCTCGTCCCCTTCCGGCGGTCGGTCAAGCGTGGCAGCCGGCGGCGCGGCTTCCGGCCGCGCTTCAGTGACTTCGCCGGGCGCGCCAGGGCGCTCGCCTTCGACATCGTGCACGTGGCGCGCTCGGGGTACTACGAGTGGCCGCTGCTCGAGCGGCTGGCGCCGCTGCACGTGGAGACCAGCGTCTTCGGTGGGCGCGACGAGCGCGGCGTGCTCGACCGCTGCATCGCGCCCTGCGAGTACCTGGCCGGCGTTCGCGGGGGCGCCGATGCGGTCGTGTACACACCGATCCCGACGCCCGCGCTCCAGGGCGACGATCTTCGCGAGCGCCTCGGCATCCGGAGCGACGCGATCGTGTGCGGGCGCATCGGGCGGCCGGCCAACTTCCATCCGATCGGGCTGGCGACCTTCGCGCGGCTCGTCGAGGAGTTCCCGCGGCTGCACTACCTGATCGTGGCTCCGTGCGACGAGACGCGCGCCTGGGTGACGAGGCATCGCACGCCCAACGTCGTGTTCCTGCCGCCGACCGACGACGATGCGCTGATTGCCGCCTTCCACCGGACGCTCCACGTCTTCCTGCACTACCGCGCCGATGGCGAGACGTACGGGACCGCGCTGCAGCAGGCGCTGGCCTACGGGATCCCCGCGGTCTCGCACTACACGGACATCTGGGACGGCCAGGTGGAAACCATCGGCGACGGCGGCGTGGTGGCACGGGACGCGGAGGCGTACTACGCGGCCGCGCGACAGCTCGTCGCCGACCCGGCGCATCGCAGCCGGGTGGCGGCCCGCGCGCGGGAGCGTGCGCGCGCCTTCGAGCAGGCGCCCATCGTGCGGCGCGTCGAGCAGCTCTACCTGACCTGGCACGCCGAGGCGGTGCGCGTGCGGTAGACTCTCGGGCCATGAAGATCACCCACGTCACCACCCACGTCCTGCGCACGCCGGCCGACAACCCGCTGGTCGTCGGCCTCCCCGCTCCCACCGACACACGCGAGTTCGTCACGCTCGAGCTCGGCACCGACCAGGGGCTCGTCGGCGTCGGCCTCACCTTCTTCGGCGGCTCGCTGACGCCGGCGCTGCGCGCGGCCGTCGACGGCCTGGCCCGGCTCGTGATCGGCGACGATCCCGCCCAGACGGAAGCCATCGCCGCCAAGTGCAAGCGCGCGGCGGGCAGCTCCGGCCCCCCCGGCATCTACACGCTGGCGCTCTCCGCGCTCGACATGGCGTGCTGGGATCTCAAGGGCAAGGCGGCCGGCCAGTCCGTGTGCGCGCTGCTCGGCGGCCTGCGCGAGCGCGTGCCCACGTACGCCAGCGGCGCGCTGATGCGCCCGCACCCGACCGACTATCTCGCCAAGGCGGGCCCGCGCCTCGCCGGCATGGGTTTCCGGCAGATGAAGATGCAGTGCGGGAGCGAGCCGACCGTCGCGGCCTCGGTCGAGCGCGTGCGCGTGATGCGCGAGTCGATCGGGCCCGACGTCGATCTCATGTGCGACATCAACCAGCTGTGGAGCGTGCACCACGCGATCGAGGTCGGCCGCCGCATCGAGCCCTATCACCTCTACTGGCTCGAGGACCCGACCACGCACGACGACTATCCCGGCCTGGCGCGCATCACCGACGCGCTGACCACGCCGATCGCGGCCGGCGAGTACCACTACGGCATCGCGCCCTTCCGCCACCTGCTGGAGGCGCGCTCGATCGACATCCCGATGATCGACCTGCTGCGCGTGGGCGGCATCACCCAGTGGATGAAGGTGGCCGGCATGGCCGAGGCGTTCAACCTGCCGGTGGTGAGCCACCTGATTCCCGAGGTCCACGTGCATCTCGTGGCGGCGGCGCCCAACGGGCTCACCGTCGAGTACATGCCGTGGACGCTGCGGCTGTGGCAGGAGACGCCGAAGCTCGAGAACGGCCAGCTGGTGGTGCCGGCCAAGCCCGGTCTCGGCCTCGCCTTCGACCCGGCGGCCGTCAAGCAGTTCCGCGTGGACTGAGGCTTCTGGGCGCGCGCCTCGTCCTGATCCAGGAGCGCGGCCACCACGAGGCCAACCGGGAGTTCCGCGAGGCTCTCTGCCTGCACCGCGCGCTCGACCGCCTCGGTGTGGAGAGTGTCGTCTGGGGCCGAGGCTACGAGACCTTCGCGCGGCCCCTCGCGGAGGTCGCGCGTGATGCCGACGCCGTCCTGCTGCTCGAGAACTACGACAGCGGCTGGGTGCCCGATCTGAGCCGGCTGCGCGCGCTGCGCATCTTCTGGTCCATCGACTCGCACGTGAGCCTCGCCGCGCACGTGAAGACGTGCCGGCGCCAGAAGATCCACCTGCTCCTCAACGCGACGGAAGGATACCTGCCGCGCTTCCGCGCCGCCGGCCGGACGTGCGCGTGGTTCCCCAACGCGTACCCGGCCGACCTCGTGCGGCCGCTGCCGGACGTGGCCAAGGCGCACGACGTCGGCTTCTGCGGCAACGTGCTGAACCGCGGCCCGTGGCTGGACGCCCTGCGGGCGGAGTTCGGCGCGCACGTGCTCAGCTTCGATGGTCCGCACGGCCGGAACCACGACGCGATCGGTCCCGGCATGGTGCGCGCGGTGAACTCGTTCCGCATCCACTGGAACCGCAACCTGGCCGACGACATCAACTTCCGCACCTTCGAGACGCTCGGCTGCCGCACGCTGCTGCTCACCAACCCCACGCCCGGCCTCGAGCGCCTGTTCGACTGCACGCGCCATCTCGCCGTCTATCGAGACCTCGAGGACTGCAAAGCGCAAATCCGCGCGCTCCTCGCCGACCCCGCCCGCATCGACCACACCGCCGCCGCCGGCCACACCCACGCCCTCACCCACCACACCTACGACGTCCGCGCCCGACAACTTCTCGAGTTGATGAGCGGGTTCTGAGCGCCGCGCTCCGAATCACGCCGGTGATAACCCGGGAGTGGATAGGCGATAGCTGGGGGAGTGGATAGAGGAGCGCCCCGGCTCCGCCGGGGCGCTCCGAACAGCCGGGGGGCTTGGGGGGCCCTTCGAGGCCCCCCATTCCATTGGACGGCCCTTCGAGGCCCCCCATCTTCACGGAGTCTGAGTGGAGCCCCGACGCACGAGGATCACGGCCGTGCGGTTCGTGGACCAGCACGGCTCGTTCGCCGCGCGGCACGACGGCATGCCCTCGCCGTACGTCACCACGCTGATGCGATCGTCACGCACGCCGCGCGCCACGAGGGCATCGCGCAGCGTCAGCGCCCGCCGCTCGGCGAGCGCGAGGTTGTAGGTGCTGGTGCCGCGCGCGTCGGCGTGGCCGGCGACGAGGATCGCGTAGTCGGGATTCGCGCGCAGCCACGCCGCGTTCGCGTCGAGCGTGCGGGCCTCCGCCCGCTGCACCGCCGCGCGGTCGAACGCGAAGTGGATCGGCTTCAGCTCGGGAGTCGCGGCGAACTCGCCCACGGCGTCGGGCGCCTTGGGCACGTAGCGCGGCTGCGTGGCGGCCGCGCGCTCGAGCGCCACCTGCACGCGGGACGCCGCGAAGGCGTGCACGGGCGGCAGGGCCAGCATCGTGATGACGAGCAGGACGCGAATGGACGGTCGTTTCATGACCGCACCTCCTGTGTCGAACGTTCACTCGCCATCCTTCAACCGCAAGGCGCGTGCCCGGAGGCAGCGCCGCCCAAGTCGCGAGAAACACACGGCGTGTAAGAGTTCCATCGGCGCACGCGTGGTACGATCCGGCCAGTGAGCTCGCCGTCCGGACCCGCCGCCGTGCCACCGACCGCCGTTCGCTTCGCCGCGCTGCACGCCCGCGACTACCGGCGCTACTTCGCGTTCAGCCTGCTGGCGATGACGGCCGACAACGTCGAGCACGTCATCAGCTACTGGGTGATCTTCCACACGTTCCACTCGCCGACACTCGGCGGCTTCGCGGTGATCAGCCACTGGGTGCCGTTCCTGCTGTTCTCCGTTTACTCCGGCGCGCTGGCCGATCGCTACGACTGCCGCAAGCTGATCCAGATCGGCCAGGCGCTGTTCATGCTCGCCTCGCTCACGTGGGGCATCCTCTTCATCACCGACTCGCTGCGCGTCTGGCACGCGGCGGCGATTCTCTTGATCCACGGCGCCGCCGGCGTCGTGCTCGGCCCGGCCGCGCAGCTCATCATCCACGACATGGTCGGCCCGGCCAGCCTGCCGAGCGCGATCCGGCTCAACGCGAGTGCGCGCTACCTGGCCATCCTGCTCGGCCCGGCGCTCGGGGGCGGGCTCATGCTGGCGCTGGGACCGGCGTGGGGGATTCTCTTCAACGTGCTCCTCTACCTGCCCTTCACGATCTTCCTGCTGCTCGTCCCCTACACCGGCCACAGCCGGCGCGTGGGCGAGCCCGCGCGCGTGCGCTTCGGGCTCGGCGAGACGTGGGAGCTCTTCCGCGGGCTCAACGATCGGCGGCTGGTGACGATGATCGTGCTCGGCGGCGCCACGTCGTTCTTCGTCGGCAACGCCTTCCAGGCGCAGATGCCGGAATACGCGCACGACCTCGGCGCCGACGAGACCGGCGCGTGGTACAGTCTGCTGCTCGCTGGCAACGCGGCCGGCGCCATCATCGCGACGATTCTGCTGGAGACCCTCGGCGTCCTGCGCCCCACCGCGCGGGCGGCCATCCTGTGCGCGATGGCGTGGGCGATCACCATCGGCCTCTTTCCCGCCGCCACCAGCTATCCGGTGGCGGTGACGCTGCTCGTGCTGGCCGGCGTGTTCAACCTCGCCTTCACCTCGATGGCGCAGACGCTCGTGCAGGTCCTGGCGCCGCCGCCGATCCGCGGCCGCGTCATCGGGCTCTTCAACACGTCGATTCTCGGGCTGCGGGCGGGCAGCGGCGTGACGGTGGGCGTGCTCGGCGCGCTGATCAACGTGCACGCCTCGCTCGAGCTGAGCGCGGCGGCCGTGCTGGCGGTGACGCTGGCGCTGCTGGTGCGCGAGTCGCGCGCTCAGCCGCTGCGGTAGCGGCGCACCAGCGCCTCGTCGAGCATCAGGCCGAAGCCCGGCCCCGTCGCCACGTCCATCACGCCGTTCTTGATCGGCGGGCGGTTCACCCACAGCGCCTGCCAGACCGGGTCGCGCTCGGGATCGGCGAAGCACTCGACGTAGGTGCCGTGCGGCACGCCGGCCAGCAGGTGCTGGGCGATCTGCGGCTCCTCGTGATGGGCCATGCGCACGCCGGCCGCCGCGCACAGCGCCGCCGCGCGCCGCCACTCGGTGACGCCGCCGCCTTCAGAGGCGTCGAAGTTCACGAAGTCCACCGCGCCGGCGTCGAGCAGCCGCCGCACGCCCTGGCTGGTGATCTCGCTCTGGCCGGCGGTGACGGGGATGCGCGTGGCCCGGCGCACCTCGGCCATCATGGCGGCGTCGTCGTGCCAGTGGCACGGCTCCTCGAACCAGTGGACGTCGAGCGGCTCGACGAGCCGCGCGAAGCGGATCGCGTCCTCCACGGGCCAGCCGCGATTGGCGTCCACGGCCAGGATGAAGTCGTCGCCGGCCGCGCGGCGCGCGACGGCCACGCGCCCGGCGTCGTCCTCGGGCGCGAGGCCGCCCACCTTGAACTTGCAGCCGGCCATCCCCGCCGCGCGGTAGGCCTCCATCTCGCGGCCGATGTCGGCCAGCGTCTTGCCCTCGCGGTAGTAGCCGCCGATCGTGATGATCGGCAGCGCGCGGCGGACGCCGCCCAGCAGCTCGCAGACGCTGCGCCGCTCGGCCTTGCCGACGACGTCCCACAGGGCGCAGTCCACGCAGGCGATGGCCTCCAGCAGCGTCTTGCGATCGCGGCTCGCGTGGCTGAGCGCGAACAGCGTGGTCCAGATGCGCTCGCGCTCGAACACGTCAAAGCCGCGCACGCGCGGTGCCAGCTCCTCGCGGATGAGGCGCGCGATCTCCACACCGTGCTCGCGGTTGTCACCGTTGTAGACTTCGCTGACGAGGCCGTCGTCGGTCGCCAGCCGCGTGATGACCGTGGAGCGCTTGAGCACGGCGTAGGTGCTGCCGCCGAAGTTCCGGCTCAGCGGGATGTCGATCGGGATGGCGTCGATGGAGTGCACGCGCATACGGCGCATGATACCCGCGGAGGCAAACGAGAATGGACGCCATCGCCGCGCTGGACCGGGTCGCCCAGGAAACGTTCGCGTACTTCGCCGGGCCCGGCCGGGGCACGGACGCGCGTGTCGATCGCTGGCAGGCGCGCGACGTGCTGATGCATTTCATCTACTTCCACGACGCCTCCGCCTGGGGCATCCAGTCGGTCGCGCAGGGCGGCCCGCCCTGGGTGCTGCCGGCCGACGCCGACACGATCAACGAGGTCTGCCGCCGCCTGCGCGAGCACGAGAGTCTGGACGAGCTGCTGACGCAGCTCCGTCAGGCGCACGCCCGGTTGATGCAGGCCGCTCGCCGGTCGCCGGATCTCGGCGTGGTCTGCTTCAGGCGCGCGAGCGGCGAGACGGCGACCGGCCGCCAGCGGCTGGAGCTCCTCGCCCGCCACTGGACGGAGCACGTGAACGAGCTGAAGCAGGCCGCGACCGCCGCGCGCTGACCGCCCTCCAGTCGCTCAGCGCCGCCGCCAGCGCGCGGGCGGCGCCGCTGAGATAGCCGCGCCGGCGGTGGATGAGCACGATCGGGATCGTCGCGCGCAGAGCCGGCGCGTGCAGCGCCCGCAGGCTGCCGCTGCGCAGCTCCTCGTCCACGCTGCTCGTCGCGAGCAGCGCCAGCCCGAAGCCGGCCTCGACCATCCGCTTCTGCGCGGTCAGGCTGTCGATGTGGATCACCGGCGCGCCGGCCAGCCCGCAGGCGGCCAGGCGATGCTCGAGCAGCGTGGCGTACGGCTCGGGGCCGGGGCCCGGACGCGGGGGAAACGTGATCCACCGCTCGCCGGCGAGCGCGCCGGGCCGGACGGCGCGCGCCCGCGCGAGCGGATGGCGCGGGGCGCAGACCGCCACCATGGGCTCGTCGTGGATCACGGTGGACGTGAGCTCGGGGTGCGGATCGCGCTCGTAGCGCAGGCCGAGCGTGGCGTCGCCACGCCGCACGAGGTCGCTCACCTCCCGGCTCAGCGCCGTCCGCAGGCGGAGCTCGATCGCGGGGAAGATCTCGCGGAATCGCCGCAGCCGCTCGGTCAGTCGCGTGCTGGCCAGGGTGCCGACGAGGGCCAGGGTCACCGTGCCGCGGTCACCGCCCTTGAGCGCGCCGACCGCCTCGACGCCGTCGCGCATCGAGGCCAGCAGCGCCTCGGCGTGCGGCAGGAACGCGCGGCCGGCGTCGGTCAGCGTGGCGCCGCTGCGCACGCGGTCGAAGAGCGGCGCGCCCAGCTCGTCCTCCAGCAGGTGGACGCGGCGGCTGATGGCCGGCTGCGAGAGGTGCAGCGCGGCGGCGGCGCGGCTGAAGCCGCCGCGGCGGACGATGGCGACGAAGGCCTCGACGTGATCGAGCTCCACGAGGCCATCAGCATAACGAATGGCCGAGGCCAGAGCTATGCATTGGACGCCTGGACCGCCCGGGCCTACCGTCGTCACCAAGGAGGCGCCCATGGCCATCGCGAACGACGTGCTCTCGACCGAGGTGCTGCGCCACGGAGCCTATCTCTGCCTGAGCGTGCCCGCGGAGGCGCGCCGGCCGCTCGCCGGCGTCGCCCTGCCCGCCCTGGCCGAGCGGCTGGGACTGCGCAACGAGTTCGAGCCCGGCGCGGGTCATCCCACCCACGCCGTCGCGTTCATCCGCCGGGTGGGCGCCACGGCCGGCGCCATCGGGGACACGGAGCTGGAGCGCGCCGACGCGATCGTGCACGTGGCCTCCAGCGCGGCGGCCACGGTCGCCGAGTTCTGCGCGGAGGCGACGCGGCTGCTGGCGCCGGTGGTGAAGCCGCGCGTGCTGCAGGGGGTCGTCCGCCCGAAGGACTACACCAGCGCGGCCATGAACCAGTTCGCCTACGCGCACGCCGTCCCGCAGCAGCCGGGTGCCGTGGCGCCGAACGCGTTCCTGATCCCGTTGAGCAAGACACAGGCGTGGTGGGCGAAGGACTGGATGGAGCGCCACACCTACTTCCTGCCGCGCTACGAGCACGGCCGGATGGTCAGCCAGGGCCACGCGCTCGCCTCCGCCGCCGGCGTGCCGTGCCTCATGCGGCGCACGTACAAGGCGGAGACCTCGCCGGCGCCGGCCGGCGCCTACGACTTCGTCACGTACTTCGAGTGCGCGGACGCCGACGTGCCGACCTTCCACGCGGTGTGCGCGGCGCTGCGCGACGTGGCCCGCAACCCGGAGTGGGAGTTCGTGCGCGAGGGGCCGTCCTGGCAGGGCCGGCGCGTGGCAACGTGGAGCGAGATGCTCGCCTGAGCGGCGTGCGCGCGACGGCACGGAAGATGAACCGTGCTGCAGCGTGCCTGCCGAGACCGTCGCCGCGACATCGGCCTGGCGGCCGTCCGCGAGCCCCTGGCTGATCGCGGCCTCGGTCATGCTGGCCACGTTCATGGAGGTGCTCGACACCTCGGTGGCCAACGTCTCGCTGCCCCACATCGCCGGCAGCCTCGCCGCCAGCAACGAAGAGGCGCTGTGGGTGCTGACGAGCTACCTGGTCTCGAACGCGATCGTGCTGCCCGCCACCGGCTGGTTCGCGAGCGTGTTCGGCCGCAAGCGCTTCCTGATGACGTGCATCGTCATCTTTACGCTCGCCTCGGTGCTGGCCGGCGCCGCCGCCAGTCTCGGCATGATCATCGTGGCGCGCGTGATCCAGGGCGCGGGCGGCGGCGCCCTGCAGCCGCTTGCACAGGCCACGCTGCTGGAGAGCTTTCCGCCCGAGCGCCGCGGCGTCGCGATGGCGGTGTATGGGATGGGCGTGGTCGTGGCCCCGATCGTCGGCCCGACGCTCGGCGGCTGGATCACCGACAACTACTCCTGGCGCTGGATCTTCTATATCAACCTGCCGGTCGGGCTGCTGGCTCTCGCGATGACGCACACGTTCGTGGAAGATCCGCCGTACCTGCGCGCCGGCCGCGCGCGGCGCATCGACCTCCTGGGCTTCGGCCTCATGGCGGTCGGCCTCGCCGCGCTGCAGATCCTGCTCGACAAGGGCCAGGAAGCCGACTGGTTCGCCAGCGGCGCGATGCGTGCGCTGGCCGCGGCGGCCG
>Ga0137410_10003091_pt1 | contig 11289 bp, 24 predicted proteins | sample CZODoug1_16funga_FD_108878 | JGI IMG/M metagenome (GOLD analysis project Ga0137410, IMG submission 108878) | Vadose zone soil fungal communities from Angelo Coast Range Reserve, California, USA - CZODoug1_16fungal (Illumina Assembly) | ecosystem: Environmental > Terrestrial > Soil > Vadose zone... | reverse complement strand
GAATGGGGAGTCGGAGAAGGCTTGACGGGGATGTGTTATGCCTTCCCTACTCTCAACGAAAATATGGAACAGTACAGCCACGTGGAAATGCTGGCGATTGTACAAACGTTCTACCGTTGCGTTCGAGCACACCCGGAACTGACATTCCTATTAACACCGGTCGGTACAGGCATTGCGGGCTACACCAAAGAGTACATCCAGACCCTGTTCGCTGATTTACCGAGCAACGTAAAAAAGGTCGGCTGGTAAGACCGTAAGGAGGAAAAGATGAAAGTCATCACAAAAGTTTTAGTCGGTTCACGGCTGCATGGCCTGCACAACGAACGGTCGGATTACGATTATCGCGGCATCCACATGTACGACCTTAAAGAAGTACTGAGCCCTTTTAAGACGCTCAAAAATACCTCATGGATCGAAGCCGACATAGATGACACTAGCTACGAGCTGGCTGACTTTTGCAAGCAGGCTACGCACGGCAACGCGACCATACTGGAGGTTTTCTTTAGTAACGAGGTCGTGGAAACGAGCCCCGTCGCTGAGGAAATGCGTCAGAACTGGCAAAAGTTCATCGACACCGATAGGTTTGTAATGGCGAGCCGGGGTTATGCCTCCAATCAACTGAACAAGATGCAGCTCTTTGACGATATTGGTGTAAAAGACCAAAAGCGTACTAGCAAATTTGCTATAGCCTATTGCCGGGTGCTATGGCAATGCGACGAGTTTTTGCGTACTGGTGTATTCCCCTGTCAGGTAACGGACAGCAACTTACGTGAGTTCCTATTGAAGCTTAAGGCGGGATGGGACGATAATTATTTACCAGAGGCTACGGAATGGTTTCAAATACTCCAGGCAAATGTCACGGCGGCCTGGAGAAATGCGCCTAAGTTAAAGCCTGATATTAAATGGATAGAGGAGTTCGTATATGATGCCTACCGCAATCATAGTTGACGTTGATGGGACTTTGGCACACATGAATAGCCGCAGCCCCTACGACCCGACTAAGTACCACGAAGATACCATAGACGAAGTAGTGCGAGACATCCTTAATCGTTACCGGTCAGACCACGCGATAGTAGTTTGCTCAGGTCGAGACGATACTTACAGTCAAGTCACGCACAAATGGCTCCACGACAACGATGTACTTTTTGACTTTTTGTTCATGCGCCCTGCCGGTGACAAACGTGAGGACTCCATAGTTAAGCAAGAAATCTACGACACCCACATTAAAGACAAGTATAAAGTGCACTTCGTACTCGATGATCGCAACCGCGTCGTCAGTATGTGGCGCTCAAACGGTCTTAAAGTACTGCAAGTAGCAGACGGCGACTTTTAAACCGAGGACTCCCCCATGGATGTAGACAAACCAGAAGAGTCCTCTTAACCCCCTAACCCACAGAAGGAGAGAAGCGAGATGAGCAAACTAGACTTTCAGATCGGAGACAGTTATCAATACCGGTTCGCGTTCGGCGATACAGTAACGGGTACCTTAATTAAAACGAAGTTCTTTGGCACATTGCATCTTATTGAGTATAGGTCGCGGTGGGACTACAACGACCCAATTGTCACAAACACGCGCTGGATAGGCAGATGGCGCGCATACAAAGAGTTTAGCCGCCCCTAGGGGCAAAGGAGGATATATGAGCAAACTAACCTGCGGCGAATGCCATAAACAATTTGACGGTGACAAGAACACCGAAGGTGACTACTGGATTTGTCCGCATTGTCACGCGGTTCTAGAGGAGGGCGAGTGATGGTCCAAGAAACACCTGACGAAGAGCTGAAAGAGGCTATAGCAAAACTTATTGATCGAGCAAAGGGTTACGGCTATCCAATCACAACCATAGAGGCCACAAAGGAAGTTATGCGACTCTTCACCTCCTACCACCTATCCCATGAAGCTGAAGTACAAGAAGCCCGCCTGCAAATACGCCTACATGTTCTGTCTATCCTAAAGGCGGAGGCCGATAATACTTTCGGCAATGTAAAACAGCTAATCTACACGGAACACGATAAGGCCTGGCAGGAACTCAAAGCCCACCAACTCACCCCTAACACAGAAAAGGATAAAACATGACAATTCGAGAAACATGCAAATGTGGAGCTGTGCTTGAGTATACATGCCTCAACGAAACTCATATGAGTAGTGTATTAATGAGGTTTCATTTTCAACATAAAGACTGTTACAAGAATGGTTTGGAGGCCCTCGGCCTAAATAAGAAGAAAGGATAATCATGAGCAAAACAGCAAAAGATATACTCTATGACCTCGGGTTGAGTGCTACCGCATTACCGCCATACCCCGCAGGACCAACGTGGTCGATAAGCGTCGCGGCGGACGACGTCAACAATGCTCTAGCCGCGATTGAGGCCCTTCTGCTAGGTGAAGCCGCACCACAGGACGTAGCTTTGCCACTTCCTAAAGATGGAAAGATGACCCGATCTGTTGCTGATGCGAGGGTTGAGGCCGCCCTAAAGAACAAATTGAACCACGACTGGCGCCAGCATATACAGAATAAACTGAAAGGCAAGTAATGCTACCGATTGGAGATCCCCCAGAGCCTATACGGTTGTTGCCCGGTCAGGTAGTGACTAGCGATCCTGGTGGTCTACTGACCACCAAACTATGCAAACTCTGTAAACACTATCACTTGAAGGGAGAAAACTGTAAATGACGCGTAAAGAAAAGATGGCGCTTAAACGAAAAGTACATCAACACATTCAAGGCGCCGTGCAAGACGTATCCAATGAGCAACGCACCATTGAGGACTTTGTCGAGTTCCACCAGCGCAAAGATCGGATCATTAACAAAGTAGCCACGGCTATTGTCATTGAGCTAGTAAAGGCGATCCCTACCAGTAAGGTATAATAGGAGGTAATATGGCATCACAAGCACAAGTTCAGCAGGAAAAGATCGACAAGTACGCGAATAATCCGTTTCACAATCCGGCGGTTTTAGCCGAAATGAAACGACTCAATCAATACGCTAATACCATTGATCTAGATTTAGCGAAGAAGGCGCATAAATTTTTACAATCACCGACCAATAGCTTAGAAAATACGTTTCGGGCTATAACGAAAGGAATAGTATGAGCAAACAACTAGTGATCAGCGATAGAAGCCAGCCCATACAAGACGCCGCGATGCAGCTGATGAAAGACGACAGTCTTGAGAAATATGTCAATGACGATGGCCTAGTCGAGATTAAGAGAAGGCCCCCTAAGTATATAGAGGTAATCTTTAGGGCTGTTGACAGAAAAACTGATAAAGTTTTAGTAGAAAGAAAGTATGTAATTCCGGAAGAACTTGGGAATGCTGCCGCACAAGACATTCTAAATACGATGTATAGTATCGTAAAGGATTCTTCTGAACCTGCGGATATAAAGGCGTGGAATAGTCTAGAAGTCGCCGCGCTATATCCGCCCTTGGAAGTCCCGAAGGTTTCCGATGAGCGAATCATAGAAGTATGGCAACGTACAAGAAGTTACGCAAAATCGTCTAGAGAACTTGGTTTAGCTCGTCAATCAGTATATGGCCGGGTGGAAAGTCTGAGGCAAAGAGGAGTCGAACTAGATCCTCCACTAGCCCAGAAGCCCAAAAAGCCTTAGCCAAAGTTTAAATACTGAGGCTCTTTTGGTATACTTAGCCCAGCATGGCAGTAAGGAAAGACAGCGAGACCGAAGAAGAAGCTCAGTTTACCGTGCTCAACGGTGATCTAAAAGCACTCAACAGGATCAAAGAACAGTACGGGCTTAAAGACGGAGATGATGTGATTGTATTCGCGCTTGGTCTTCTAAGCCAGGGGGGCGGTCGCCCAGTCACTATTACGAAAGATGACGGCACCACCACCTCACTGCTCCCTTCTGACGACCTCAAGAAGTAGTCTATGACAGAGGATGACGAACAATACCAAAAGGCGACTAAAGCCGTCGATGATGCAATGCGTACAGACATCCTTGGTCCCAAAGTATGTCAGGTATTGAATGAGCATCTTCCCACCAACGAATTGTTGGAACAAAAGTTTGTCAAGCTTATTAAAGACAGTTCTAAAGTCAAAGAGGCTCTAGGGACGGAGATAAGCAATAGCCAGAGTGTACGCCTAAGCCGTTGGTTAGAACGCGGAGCGATAGCTATTGGAGCGGCCGGTCTTTACTGGCTAGGACAATTGATTCTTAGCAAACTTAGCTAGATTGAGGTATAATATAGTACGTACGGTTCTAGTTGCAGCAAAAAAGACCTCACAACTTAGTGGGTCTTTTTTGTTTTCCCCGTATGAGTTTATAGCTCTAATGGGGTTTATCTGTTGAGATTTAGAAAGGTCAATCCTATGAGGATAAGCCCGATTCCGATTACCTTAGCCAGCGTAAACGTTTCCTTAAACACGAAGAACGATGCTATAAAGACAAGCGTGTATACAAATGCCGCGGTCACTGGAATGATGTAGCCTAGGTCGTTAGTTGAGATCAGGTAAACATAAAGCCCGAAGCTGGCGATATATAGAATCAGTCCAGCTAGGGCGTAGGGATTAAGGTTGAACTGCACCGTGCCACCAGAGAAGCTAACGGGCATGCCATTGGACGTGCCTAACTTAAGAAAGATTAAACCTAACGTGGTTGTCAGAACGTAAAGTGGTAAAACGATTGGCATTCACTCTATTGTACACGGTCCGTGATATCATAGGATCATCTTAACCTAAAGGAAAATAATGGCGATCAAGTCTATTGCTCCTCTCAGACAAAAGTCCAAGCAAAAACATGAAATCATAATCGAACTTATTGAGGGCAAGAAAGTCGTTCACTATGGCTGTGTCGATGACGATGAAGAGCTTATTGAACACAAAGCGCAAAAGGGTTACTATCTCCACCAAGCTGTTACCGAGCATTCTAAGAGCACTATCGGCATCGATCTAAATAAAGATGCTTTCAACTTCTTAGAGGAAGAGATGGGCATAATAAATGTGGTCTATGGCAATGTAGAAGATCCAGGCACCTTTAATCTAGACAAGAAACGACTCAAAAAGGCCGAAGTGGTTCTGATCCCAGACTTAATTGAACACCTCAATAATCCCGGCAATATGTTACAAGGAATCAAAGATCACTTCCGCGAAGATGTTAAGGTTATTATTCTGACGCCCAACCCGTTTGCCTGGTATAACTTCGCAGCCACGCTTTTAAACAAAGAGATCTATACGCCTTACCACACATGCTATTTTACGACTGAGAGCATGATTGTTCTCTTAAAACGCTACGGCTTTAAAGTAGACAAGATTCACCCAGTGATTGCGCCTAAGCGTCGTGGAGGGATCGTAAGGGCATTTGATGCGTCTGTTGGCAAGCTAGCCACCTTTATATCGCCCGGTTTCGCTGATTTATACCTTTACGAGTGCTCGCTGGAGTAGTTATCTCAAGAGATGCCAGAAATGCTCTGAAGGCTCAACCTTGCGCGCTACTGCGATACAATAGGCTATACCCATAATCACATAAAGCGGCAGCTTCACGATTGTAAGTGGAAGCTTAAGTAAAACCGACCACCTCGCCTCAATCTTAGCCACCTCAAGCTCCATAGACTTGACTATCTTGGTATGCTCAGCCTGAAGCCCAAACATTTCCCTCTCATGATCCATTTGCTCACGCTCTCGTGGCGTTAATTCCTCGCGGGATGCTATCATTACTACATAATACCACGAACGGAAGCCAAACAATGGACGAACACATAGCGAGCGCACAAGAGTTCCTGAGCACAGATATACCAGAGAACCCTCCAGACCAAAAAGACGATCTGAGAGCATCCCACGCATGCTACAATGCGATATTCCAACATCGGGCAGAAGCACAGAGGGTTCTCTTAACTAAACGCTTGCAATACCTCCACCCTAAAGACCCGCAATACACCGATATGGATCGTAAGATAATGCTTGAAGGCAACACCAATGAAGAACAGGCTAAGTACGATTTATTGGTTGGACTGGAAAAAGCGCTAGAGCAACGTATTGAGATTATAGGCCTGCTGCTTTCTTAGCGGCACTTAGTACTGAATCTATAGAGTGATACTCCCTATCTTCAACCTCTAGCCCTTTGCCAAACATACCCAGAAGTTCTTCGTGAAAACGATCATACCAGCGTTCGCCATTAATCGTACCGGATGATCTCCAATCCTTTTGCGTGTATCCAGCGTCTATAAAGGCTTGTTTGATCTCGGCGATAACATTAGTATTCGATGACACCCCATCCGAATACCTACCCACCGCAGTTAAGATTTCGTCATCCAGATCACTCATTTCTTTGCCTCCATTCTTTTAGCTAAATCGTCCATATGCTCCCTGAATTTGGTCGCGTATTCTAGCTCGTCCTCAGTGAACGGTCGTGCTTCATCCATCACTATACCAATGGTGCCGTCAGGTAGACGACCCTGTATGCCCACCACGGCCCCATCACCATTCCTAATCAATACTCTGCTCATGGCAACACTACGACTCACAATCTCTTTTAAAGCCTCTGCCGTAGATAACCCATGCTCCACTGCATATAAACGCACTTTCTTGCGTACCTCAAGGGGCACATTACGGACGTGCCATACATTATCTGCCATTTTAACTCCTTATCTTTAACACAATTCTCAGATAGCTAGCTGTCTTGTTTCACGCCATCCAAGAACTTAGCGCCACACTCTAAGCAAGTGCCAACTCCGTTGATTGTTGCGATTCTGTGTGGCGCGGCGATTGTGCCACATTTGGCTATGCTAGTCATCAAATACCACCCCGTACATGTAATCAATCGGGTTATCAGACACTACGGCCTGCTGGAGGTGGTATTTAAACCCTTCATTAGTAGTCTCTATCCATTTTTCAATGATCCCAGCACAAGCTTCAATACCTTTTGCCGGAAGGCTCTCTAGCTCAGTGATAGTTGGTTTTTGCCCCCCGCCACTGTAGACCCAACTATTCAGTAGATCATTGGCGTCCTTAAAGGTATAGCTGTCTTGTTCGTATTTTGAATACCACACAAACCTACCCAGCCACTCTTTTTTCTTCTCCCCAAATAAAGCACGGGCAAGATCGTGGTCAAATAGCAATATATTCCACCCCTCTGTGGCCCGTCTTGGCAAGTAATGGATAACCGCATGAGAATTGTCTGTATAAACAATACCGCCCAAGTCAAGGCTATAGCCATTCTCAATAGACTTCTGCACCAATGCTTCTATTTTCTTGCTGGTAGTCAATACGTTCTCCTTATTGCCACATCTTAGTTAGTTTTGCTAGTAACTCGTGAACTTCCTTATCGCTGAGTGCCGCAACTAGCTCGTCAGTGGTGGAATATAACCCTTCGTCTGTCTTGCCTAGCACGCGGTAGACCTCTCTCAAGGTAAAACTCACCGCCAACACAAGGCGTTCATCTTCATGGCTCATAGCTATTTGCCCTTTCGCTACGACTAAATTGTTAATACTCTCACTGTACCTACGTGTATATACAATGTCAATAGTTATATCAGTAAAATACGAACAAAGCTTGGGGATAACTCATCCTGTATAATAGAAAAGCCCCCGGTTCCGCTTCTGGCGGTTTGCCTCCGGGGGCATCCAACTTAGAACAATATTCGCGGCACTTCGATAGAGCGTAGACCAGCGTGTAAGCAGTGGCTGAGCTTGTGCGTGGTGCAAGTCAAGGTTAGATGAGATTGCCCAGCAAGGACTAATAAAATAGTAGGAAGGAATACATTAGTAAGCTTCGGTTACTTGTTACTTGTTATTGTTAATCATTTACTAAGCCAATGAGTTACTAGTTGTCCGGTACAGTATCAGACATCGTCAGTCAATCATTACACATCCCAAAGTCTTACAAGGAGGGGTACTAGGGTGCTTTAAAAGAGGGCCTACTTCTTGGGGTACAGCTCTGCTGTCACTAAGCCTAGAGCAAATAACGGGGATACATTAATGTAAACTGTTTGCAATCTGTTCGTCTTTTGATCTATAATACTAGGGACACTTTTGTTACTTCTGTTTTAAGAACAAAGGTTGTCTGGCAAGAGAAAACCGCCCGTAAAGAGCGGCTGTTACTTCTGTTATGCCTTAAATATATCGCATTGGTAGAGTACTTGTCAACATATATTTACAGCCTAGGGTTCGGAGAACCGAATAAAACTCCAAGGATGTTTGCAAGTAGCGCTAAAGACCAGGCTCTGATTAACCGCCGTCTAAACGTCAACCTGGCCCTATGCGGTGCTTACAAGCGAACACGATGTCTAGGGATAGCAGGGTAGCGAGTCCGTTACTAGATCGGCTGTAAACCACAACGAGGAGGCACCGCAGCTATAGCAGGGGTAAGGCGGCTCTATGTGTTCGCTCTTTGTTCTGGTATAGTTCGTTACAATGATTAAAACCAAATCTAACTGCTCAGTATGCAACACTATTAAAGACCAGCCTAAGAGCACCGGAGGACGGCTAGCACAGCGCATTTACAACACAAGGTACTACAAAGCCTCCTCAAACGAGAGTCTACACCAGCTCTATGAGGACTACAAAGACAAGTTTTCCTACCAATCCCTGGTGAATCATTGCAAACGTCACCAATTTCTATCTGAAGATGATTTTAATGAACGACACCTCAGGGAACTATCTAAAAAGGCTGAGAAATCCCTGGTAAAACAAGCCATCACCGCGGGTGAGGTGTGGAGCGAAGTGATCGAGCGGGGCATGGAAGACCTCAAAGAAGGCAAAATGACGCTTGGCCCCACCCATTTATTAGCTGCGGCAAGAGATAAGTCCAACTTTGAGATCAAGTATGCGGGCCAACAACTAGCCTTAATGGACATGGTGTTTGGGTTTGCGAGCGGGGAAAGACTGCCGGAAGGAGTGAGGAATGATGCAATCGAAGGTACAATCGTTGCCGACGGAACTAGCACAGTTGTTGAAAGCGGGGAGAACCGATCCCGTGCTTTTTATCAATCGCTTGCTGGGGATGCCTCTACACCCGGGGCAGATTAAATACATAGAAGACACTTTTAGGAAAAAGACGAAGGTCAACACCCTGGTGCCTGCTAACCGCTGGGCCAAAACTACCACCCTCGCCCTTATTCAAATCCATACCAATTTCTATAAGTTCGGTGTACCAGAAGGAAATCGCCAAGCGTGGCTACGCACTTTGTATCGCACAGCGAATGTAGCTCCGGCCAGCGCCTTGCTAGAGCCTGTCTTCCACTACATAGACCAAATACTGACTTCTGCTTTCCCGATTAGGCTTCCAGACGGGAGAATAATCACCAATAAATGCTTAATTGAATGGTTTTACCTAGCGGAAAAGACAGTTAAATCTCCTCCGATGAGACAATACTTCGCCAATAACTCATATGTAGAGCATCGAACCCTGGGTCTCACCGGATCAGACTCACTCGAAGGAAAACCCTACGGCCTTATCACCTACGACGAAGGAGGACGCTCTGATCACCTTGAACGTGAGGTAAACGGCACGCTTCTCGCTCGTTTATTCGACTGGAACGGTCAGCTGCACATCGCGAGTACCCCTGACCAGAACAGTCCATCAATTCTCTACCACTTCGAGCTATACCAAAAAGGTCTCGCGGAACTTCCTGGTTACTACACTATGGAGGGCCAGCTAAAAGACAACATCTTCTTCCCGCCCGAGCAGATTGAAGACCAGTACAAACTGTACGAAGGAAACCCCCTAAAAGACCAAGTGTTATACGGAAAATTTGTATTTGGAGGGGACAATCTTCTTAATGCGGAAGACATTCTTGCGGCTAAAGACAGCTCCCTGAACGACGGAGAGCGTTTTAAAGAAGGGCACAGGTACGTTATCTCCACCGACACTGCCATTGGAGCGGATGAAATGGTCCACAGTGTGATAGATGTAACCGACAAGCCTCACCGCTTAGTTCGTCAAATAGCTGCTAAGGGTAACTCTAAAAGTCCTCAGCGTCACCTGAATGACTTCATCGACCTCTACGACTCCTACCGCACCGAAGAATACAGCCCGCCTTACATTCTAGAGACGTGGAACGGAGAGAGTGTCCGTTTTTATCACGATCTTCCTGACTACATAAAAGCCAATACGAAATGTTATGGGACCTGGCAACCCATGAAGCCTCCGACCGATAACGCTAATAAAGAACGCCCTAGAAACCACTCGGTTAAGAAAGCTGACGTCCTATTAGCACTGTCCAAAGCACTATCAGCCCAGGAGTTAAAGATACCGAGTATTGACCCCAACCCTGTTATGCCAGTGTCTGGCGAACGGTCCGGGGCTGACTTAGTCCAACAACTTACCATTTACAAAGAAGACGACGGCAACTTACCTACCGACAGGCTTATGTCCCTAGCTTTAGCTTGCTGGATGGCTGCGCAGGGCATAGTAGTTCAAAAAGAGGTTGTCTTTGTTGATTGGTAGAACAAAATACGAACAAATGTAGTACTATTGTGTTAGGTATGATCGGTGGAAATATGCAGTCAGACGATAAAGCTCCAGACAAGCAAAACCTGGTCGCTTCTTTTGTTGCGGACGTGCGTGAGAAGTTCGGCCAATCCATCGGCGAAATAACTGAGCGAAACGTTGCTATTCAGAACCGGGACCAGTACGTATACGGTGACAAACTAACCAATGCTCTTGATATTCCTATCGGTCACGACTTTACCTCTGTTAACTGGCTCCGTCGTACTGTAGAAATTCATAAAAACATGTTTATGTCCCGAGGCTTTCAGGTTATTTCTACTTACGATAGCCAAAACGAACAAGATGCTGCCGATGATGAAGAGAGAGGACGCTTAAGGCTCCAGAACGCCAAGGCTAAAACGTACGCTGAGGTCAGAAAGAACACCATTGACTTAATCGTACGCGATAATGGCGGGGATACCTTCTGGTCAGTCTTAGCCGAAAATGCTTCTGCTGTCGGCTCGGCCGCTATTAAAGCTTTTTATGATGAGGACGAGAAAAAATATGTCCTGTCCGAGATTGAAGCAATAGAGAATCTTTATGTTCTGTGGAGCAGGGATGATTTTCGTAAGGCAGATGCCTACCTTTTCGCTTACCAGGTATCCAAGCAAGATGCAATCCGCGACTACGGGGCCCCTGAGGACGTTGTTACAAGCCCTATGGGCTGCCCCCTAGAAGTTATCGGGGACACCACTGTTACAGGGACACAGAATTATACCCAACCAATGGTCACTATTCTAGAGGTGACAGGGAAAATAGAAGGTTGGGCCAGTGAAAAGGGTACATTAAAGCAGGTGAATCCAGGCAAAGAGACCGCCCTAAATGCAAAGATGATCGGTAGAGACGTGACT
>Ga0137410_10003089_pt1 | contig 11296 bp, 3 predicted proteins | sample CZODoug1_16funga_FD_108878 | JGI IMG/M metagenome (GOLD analysis project Ga0137410, IMG submission 108878) | Vadose zone soil fungal communities from Angelo Coast Range Reserve, California, USA - CZODoug1_16fungal (Illumina Assembly) | ecosystem: Environmental > Terrestrial > Soil > Vadose zone... | reverse complement strand
GTCGCGCGGCTGCTGCGGGGCCCCGAAGAACGGGAACAAGTCGCGGGGCGGCACGTCGCTCGCGTTGACGTTGTCGCCCAGCGGGTTTTGATTGGCCACGAAGAAGAGGATCGTGTCAATCGTATCGTCTGTCAGGCGGCGTCCGTTCGGGAAACCGGCGCCCGTATTGTTACCGCCGCTGGGTCCGCTGTTGGGTTGGTTCAGATTAAGTCGCAGGAAATCGCCGCGCGTTACGGCCACTTGCGCGAGGATGCCAATGTTGGTCGCGTTCGTGCCGAGCGACATCAGCGTGGCGACGATGTCTCCGGCGAAAAGCCCGGCGGCGTCGTCCTTCGTGCTCGCCTGGTTGAACTCGTTCTTGCGGGGGAAAGGTATCAGCGCGACATTGACCGCCGGTGTCGCTACGCGATCAACATCGATAAAGTTGTTCGCGAACGGCGGCGGCGCGCCTTTGCCCTTCCAGCCATCATCGCAGTCATCATCATCATCGAAAAAGCCCTTAAATTTGTGGTGGCCTTTCAATACTGAGTTGACGCGGCGCGACGTGCGAACGTTCAAACCGATCGTGTTGTTCTTTATGTGCAAACGCGACCGCAACAACGAAATCGGAACGCTCAGCGCGATTGAAAGCGTGTTGTAGCCGGCGAAGGTGTCGCGCGCGCGGTTGAAGAAGCCCGGATTCGGCGTACCAGCCTGAACCGAAGCGACAAAACGCGAGAAGGCCGGGATGTCGAAGAAGAACGGATCGTCAACCAATCCCGCGAAGAATTGGATGCCTGTGTTTTGATCGGTCGTGATCACAGGCGTCGGCGGGGTCGGGTTCAGGGTGGGATTGGTGGTCTGGCCGGTGAAGATCGGGAATAAGGTCGATTTGATAGTCGCGGTCTGCGGGTTCGAGCCCGAAGTGACCTTCTCCGAGAAAAACACGTCAATGAAGCCATCCGGGATCGGATCACCGTTAGCTTCGAGTTCAAACCGGTAACGCAGGTTGTGATCGAAGACGCCGAAGTTGACGGCTTCACCAGGCACAATGAATCCGTTGACGGTTACCGCCAGAATCACTCTCGAGTTGTCGTTGGGATCGAGGAACAGAAAGGCGTCGTTGAGATCGGCTGAACGATCAACCGCGACGCCGGGACCGTCGCCGTGATCGGCCGCTCCGATCTCCGGCGCCGGCGTCAGCGCCAGAATCAGGCTGAAGGCCATTGTCAGAACCGCTGTTTTTTTGCTTTTACCGCTTGAAAACATTGAGGTCATCTCCATTTCGTTAGGACCGGCTCCTACGGGAGTCAGTAATAGGGGTTAGCGCCGAGGCTTAAGCGCTGCATGAAGGATCATCGTGGGTATGACCCTTGAAGTCACATCAAAACCGCTGAAGCTTTTTGATGTGAGAATGCCGCTGAGAAAAGTTGACTCGTCATAAGCGCGAGCGCCTTACGCCGCGCGGGTTGTCGTTCAGGGAGCGAGGCTGCGCTAAATTAAGTCTTTGAGGCGGGCGGCATAGTATACCGGTTTTCGCGGATTGAAAAGCCATGACTGGATTTTTCTGTTTGGCGGGATCGCCGGGACCTTCAGTTTTGATCACGGCTTCAGGCGCCAAACAGACAAATAAGAGCCGCCATCATCGTTTCGCCAGATTCTTCTACTTTATATTTTAGCAACAACGGCGCCAGCGCTGCTGACAACTAGGATCTATTTGCAGTAATATCGGGCCAGGCATTTTCTGATACCTGGTCGAACAGGCTCCAACTTCACTTGAAGTTCGACTTTGGTCGCATAAACCATAATTCAGCGCCACATTACCACGGAGGGGCAAGAATGAACCCCCGAAGAGATAGAGCTAAGCGCTTCAAACTAATACTAGCCATAGTAGCGGCGTCGCTCGCCTGGCCGGTGTCGTCCCTGGCGCCTTACGGCGCGGGAGCCGCTCAGGAACCCGCAAGACCCAAAGGTGTGCTGGCCCTTTACTGGAACGGGAAAGACGATCCGGCCAATGTCACTTTCGATAAGAGCATCCAAGCGGCTCTCGGATCGGCGCCGACCGGCTCCTTCGAATATTATCCCGAATACCTGGAGGACAAACGCTTCCCCGAAGAAAGCCAATATCTGGCGATGCGCGATTACCTGCGCCAGAAATATGGTAACGACCGGATTGGCGTGATCATCGCCCCATCGAGGCAGGCGCTCAATTTCCTGCTCAAGTACCGCGGCGATCTCTTCCCGACAACCCCGATCGTTTTCCACGCGGTCAGCAGCGCGGATGTGGACAAAAGGACCGAAGCGAACGGTGTCCCGGTCATGGTCGATAGACCGAATAGAAACACAATCGATCTGGCGCTCAAGCTACAACCGGACACGAAGGAAGTGTTGATAATTGCCGGGACGCCGGAGCATGACAATAAACTCGAAGCGAAGATCCGGGAGGAGCTTAAGGAATTTGAGGACAGGGGGGTGAAGCTCAGCTCCCTGAGCGGCCTTTCACTCGATCCATTGATAGCTAAAGTGAAGAGCGCGCCGGAGCATTCCATCATCCTCTATGTGCGGTATTCTCAGGAGGAACTCGGCAGGACCTTGAACGCGCTCAACTCCCTCACCCTGATCACCGGGGCGGCCAGGGTTCCGGTCTATACCGCCTACGAGTCTATACTGGGTCGCGGGAGCATCGGCGGTCAAACAGCCCCCCTCGTGGACTGTGGAAGGGTCATGGGGGAGACCGCGATGCGGATCGTCAACGGCGCCAGGCCGCAAGACATCCCGACGGTTATGGTCCCGACCATTCCAATTATCGACTGGCGCCAATTCCGGCGCTGGGGGATCAGCGAAGACCGATTGCCGAAGGAGAGCGTGTTCCGCTTCAAGGAGCCGACCTTCTGGGAGCAGTACCAGTGGTGGATCATCAGCTCCATCTCATTATGCGCGATCGAGGCGCTCCTGATCGTGGCGCTGTCGCTGCAACGGGCCAGGCGCAAACGAATCGAAGTGGCGCTGGCCGAGAAGGAGCTGCGCCTCCGTGAGGCCCAGGCCATCGCCCGTGTGGGCAGCTTCCACTGGGACGTGAGCGCCGATGCAGTCGCCTGGTCGGACGAACTTTATCGCATCTATGGCCTTGAACCTGGCGAGTCTGGCATCACATATAAAACATACATCGAGCATGTTCATCCGGATCACCGGGAGCAGGTCGGCAGGGCCGTGGAACACTCCCTTACAACACGAGAGCCGTTCGAGCACGAGTACCGCATCGTCCGGCCGACCGGCGAGGCGCGCTGGATTTTCACGCACAGCCGGCCCATCTTCGACGCGGACGGGGCCCTGATCGCCATGCAAGGCGTCTGTCAGGACATCACCGACCGCAAGCTGTCCGAAGAGGCCCTGCGCGAAAGCGAGGAGCGAGCGCGGCGAACCCTGGTGGAACAGATGTTGGCGGGCGTCATCGAAGGCGACGCGGCCGGGAAGTTCGACATGGTCAACCAACGCTTTTGCGACATCACCGGCTTTACCGAGGCCGAGTTGCGGGGAATGCCAATATATGACATCACGCACCCTGACGACTCTCCACGCTGCGTCGAACTTTACCAGCGCCTTTTGGAGACCGGCGAGAGTTTCGTCTTGGAGAAGCGTTACCGGCGCAAGGACGGCTCGTATGTCTGGGTCAACACCAATGTCTCGCCCATCTATAACGCGGAGGGTAAAATCGAAAAAGCGGTGGCCGTCGTGATCGACATCACTGACCGCAAGCGCGCGGAGCGCGAACGCGAACAGCTCCTCAAACAGGAGAAGGCGGCGCGCGCCGAGGCGCAGGCGGCCAACCAGTCAAAAGACGAATTCCTGACGGTCGTCTCGCACGAGTTGCGCAGCCCGCTCAATTCGATCCTGGGTTACGCGCGATTGCTGCGGACGCGCCCGTCGGACGTGTCGCAGATCAAACAGACGGTGGAGATCATCGAGCGCAACGGGCGGATGCAACTGCAACTGATCGAAGACCTGCTCGACACCGCGCGCATCATCAGCGGCAAACTCAAACTCGAAGTGCATCCGGTGGCGCTCGTCGGCGTGGTCACAGCCGCGCTCGACGCGGTGCGCCCGGCGGCGCAGGCCAAAAGCATCGATATGGTCTCCGACATCGACCCGCGCGCGGGCCAGATCACCGGCGACCCCGGCCGCCTGCAGCAAGTCGTCTGGAACCTGCTCTCGAACGCGATCAAGTTCACGCCCCAGTCAGGGCGCGTCGAATTGCGGATGGAGAGCGTGGATCATCACGTCCGCATCACGATCAGCGACACCGGCAAGGGCATCGAGCCTGAGTTCCTGCCTTTCGTCTTTGACCGCTTCCGCCAATCGGATTCATCGTCCGCGCGGCGCTTCGGGGGTCTCGGTCTAGGGCTGTCACTGGTCAAACAACTGGTGGAGTTGCACGGCGGGACGGTAGATGCGGCGAGCGACGGTCCGGGCTGCGGCGCGATCTTCACGGTGATACTGCCGCAATCCCTCAAGCAGGCCGGCGCATACGTCCCACAGCAACCCCGGGCGGTGGCCCAGCGTGAGGTGAGAATGGAAGGCGCGATCCCGCTCGACGAAGTCCCGTCGCTAGCGGGAGTGCGCGTGCTGGTCGTAGACGACCAGGAGGAGGCTCGCCAGTTGCTGACGGAAACTCTCAGCGAATGCGGGGCGCAAGTGACGGCCGTGTCATCCAGCATCGAGGCGCTGGCGATCCTCGCCGACCCGCCGGAGGGAGAGCGCCCCTCCGTCCTGATCCTCGACATCAACATGCCCGGCGAAGACGGTTACAAGGCGCTCGAAAAGGTGCGCGCGCTCGAAGCCGAACGAGGCGTCGCGCAATCAGACCAGATTCCCGCCATTGCCCTGACCGCGCTCGGGCGCTCCGAAGACCGATTGAAGGCGCTGGCCGCGGGTTTTCGAATGCATGTCGCCAAACCGGTCGAGCCCGCCGAATTGGCCATGGTCATCGCCAGCCTCGCCGACCGGCTGGCCGTCGGCAGTGGTTTGTAAATCCATTTGCGGAGCGCGTTGAGCTTTCCGTTCAACCGCGCATATCAGCTACTGATCCGCATCCCAGTTCCGCTTGTTGAAAAGCTATTCTCCAAAGAAATGAGCCCGGCTATCCTGGTGAAGCATTGCATTGCCATGGAGGCTGTTCGGGAAATTCTGAGATCAAATTGATCGTCTGACTTCTCGAACAGTTTCTCATATCAACGGCGAATCAGAACTTATTGCTCTTCGCGGCTATGCCGCTTGATGTGCGGAAGCGGCTATGCCCTTCCGCAAAGGCGCCCTTTTATTTTTTGGGCTACGCCCCTGCGCTTCGGGATTGAGCGCTAACTTCGATAATTTTCCGCAGCGCCAAACCGGAGGGGCGTAGCCCAATAAAAAATCCCATAGCTCCTGAAAGGGCATAGCCACTTCCACACATCAGGCGGCGTAGCCGCGGGAAAAACACAGTTCCGTTCCGCGCTCCGATCACTCGCTCCGTATCGCGACCACCGGATCAACCTTTGTCGCCTTGCGCGCGGGAATGTAGCAGGCCAACAGCGCCGTACACACAAGCAAGAGCGCAATCACGACAAAGGTCGTTGGATCGCCGGCGCCGACGCCGAAAAGCAAGCTCTTCATCGCTCTGGATACCGGCAGCGAAGCCGCCAATCCAGCGGCCAGGCCGAGCAAAGTCAGTTTCATTCCCTGACCGATGACCAGATTGAGCACGTCGCCGGTTTGCGCTCCCAAAGCCAGGCGAATGCCAATCTCGCGCGTGCGCTCGCTGACGGTCCAGGCCAGCACGCCGTAAATACCGATGGCCGCCAGCAGGAGCGCCAGCGCGGCAAAGAATCCCGTCAAAAGCGCGGACAAGCGCCGCTGGGTGAGCGAAGCCGAAAGCGCTTCTTCCATCGTCCGGATTCGATGAACTGGCTGCTCGCTGTCCGTCGCCGACACCGCTTGCCGCACCGCCGCGGCAAGGCCGGCAGGCTCGCCAGCCGTGCGAATCATCAACAATGGCCGGTTGCTGAACCCCGGGCCGTAAATTGCTGGCTCGACCGGCGCCGCCAGACCGAGATCCTTGACATCGGCTACCACGCCGATGATCGGAACCTCGACCGGGTTCGGGAACATCACTCCCATCACGAGCTTTTTGCCGACCGCGTCTTCGTTCGGGAAATAGCGCCGCGCCAGAGTCTCGTTGATGATGAGGACGTTGCGGTTGTTTGTCAGATCATCCTCTGTGAAAACACGCCCGCTTTTGAGCGCAATGCCCATCACTCGGAAATAGTCCGAGCTGACGGCGCGTTCCTGTGCGACGGGAAATTGTCCGGGCGCAGGGCGTGGCGCGCCTTCAACCGCGAAGCGCGTTTTGTCGTTCGAGGCAGTCAACGGAAAATTGTTGATCGTGGCCACGCCCTCGACGCCGGGCAATGCGGCGATGCGCGATAGCAGTCGCTGATGAAAACTTTTCACCTGTTCGTAATTTTGATATTTCGCGCTTGCCAGCGTGAGTTGCGCGCTCAGCAAATGATCGGCGCGGAAGCCGGGATCGACCTGCGTCAGTCGTTGAAAGCTTCTGAGCAGGAGACCGGCGCCAACCAACGCCACCACGGTCAGCGCGACTTCCGCAACCACCAGCCCGCGGCTGGCGCGGCGTCGCGCGACTCCGGCTGAAGCCTTGCCACCTTCCTTGAGCGTCTGATTGAGGTTGAGCTGTGAGAGCTGAAGCGCCGGGATCAGGCCGAACAGCGCGCCGGTCAGCGTGGTTACGAGCAGCGTGAAACCGAGTATACGCAGGTCCAGGCTGACGGCATTCAACGCCGGAAGCTGATCGGTCGTGGCGCTGGGCAGCGCGGCGCGCAGCAACGGCAGGCTACAAATTGCCAGTAGCAGCCCGCCTGCGCCGCCGAGCCAGGCCAGCAACAAGCTTTCAGTCAGAAATTGCCTGAATAAGCGCCCGCGGCCGGCGCCCAAAGCCGCGCGGACAGCGACTTCACGCTGTCGCTCGGTCGCGCGTCCGAGCAGCAGGTTCGCGACATTGGCGCAAGTGATCAACAGCACCAGGCCGACCGTTCCGAACAGCGCCAGCAGCGCGGGTTTCAGGTCGCCGGTCAATTGTTCGCGCAACGGATCGAGCGTGACTCCGAAGGTTTTGTTGGTCGCCGGATAAGCCTGCTTGAGCCGCCCGGCGACGGCTTCCATTTCGGCGCGCGCCTGCTCCACCGTCACGCCGGCTTTGAGCCGCGCCACGACTTCCAGCGGATGGCGCACGCGGTTGGTGAGTAAATCCGTTCCGAGTTGCGAGAGCGGCAGCCAGACATCGGTGTCGAACGGCAATTGCGCGTCCTGCGGCATGACGCCGACAACGACGTGATTTTCGCCGTTCAGCCGGATCGCGCGGCCCACCAGGTTCGGATCGGCGGCGAACCGGCGGCGCCACAGCCCGTAACTCACAATCGCCACACGGTCATGCCCCGCCTGGTTTTCCTCCGGCAGGAAATTACGGCCAAGCGCCGGGCTGACGCCGAGCAGCGGAAAGAGATTCGGCGTGACGCATGTGCTCTGCAATTGCTCTGGCTCGCCTGCCTCGGTGAGCGCCAGTTTGCCCAAGTCTTTGAGCGACCAGGCCGCCATATCGGCGAAGACTCGGGCCTGTTCCCGCCAATCATTGAAATCCGGCGTCGCCACCTCGACCCTGGGAATTTCAGGATGCGTCTCCGCAATCGACACCAACCGATCAGGCTCAGCGAACGGCAGCGGTCGTAACAAGACGGCGTTGACGACGCTGAAGATCGCCGTGTTCGCGCCGATGCCTAGCGCCAGCGTCAATACAGCGACCGCCGTGAAGCCGGGATGTGTTCGCAACATCCGTACGCCAAATCTCAAGTCTTGAAACATCTCGTCCTCCAATCTTTGTGGCTGCAACACCAGCGCGTCCCAGAACGCGCTCGCGCTGCGCCGCAGCAATTCAAGTTTGTTGCGCCAATCGAGCCTGTCCCATTCGGCCAGCATCCGTTCGCGGTAACGCAACTCCGCTTCCCACTCCTGTCGCCAATCGGCGCGCAAGCGGCGTGGCACGATTACACCGATCACCGCGATCAGCCAGAGATGTGGTCTTGACTTAACTTTGTCCATCTTGGCGTTATTACAACAAACTCAACCGTCGCTCCGCGACTGGATAGCCATTCGCCAACTCAACCGGCGTTAAAACGTCGGCCTAAGTTCAAACCGTCGCTCCGCGACGAAGAACAATCTCTCACATCCCACATATTTCCTGAGCGCCAAATTACTCGCAGCGCAAAGCGACCAGGGGATCGACTCGCGCCGCCTTTCGCGCCGGCAGATAACCCGCCAGCGCCAGAATCGCCGTCAGCAGCAACGTAACCAGCGTAATGGTCAGCGGATCGTGCGGCTTCAGTCCGAATAGTTGGCTCTCGATCCAGCGCGTCGCCACAAGCGCCGCCGGTACGCCTAGCGCCACGCCGGCCAGCGCCAGCCATAAGGTCTCGTGTATCACCAACCGCAGCACATCAGCGGCTTGCGCTCCCAAAGCCATTCGCACGCCGATTTCATGCGTGCGCCGCGCGACGGTGTAAGACATCACGCCGTACAACCCGATCGCGACCAGGACGAGCGCTAGCAGCCCGAAGAAACTCGATAGGCTGGCAAAAAGGCGTTCCTGTGAGACCAATTTAGCGATCTGCGCCTCCTGCGTTTCAATGTCGTTGAGCGGCAGCCTCGGTTCGACCTCCTGCGCCGCTTTTCGAATCGCAGTCGTCATCGCCGCTGGGTCGCCGGCGGTGCGCACGGCGAAGCTCGTACTTGGAGGCGCTCCGGAGGAAAGGCTAACGTAAGGTACATAAGCCATAGGGTGAATTTCCCGCTTCAGGCCGCCGTACTTGGCGTCGCGCACGACACCAACGATTTCAATTCCGTCGCCGTCTTTACAAGGCAGGGAGAAGCTGAAGCGGCGACCTATCGGATCAACGTTAGGGAAGTATTGGCGCGCCATCGCCTGATTGATCACCGCTACCTGACGTGGCGCTACAAAATCCTTCGGCGGCTTCCCTCCTGCACTTTGGATGGTCCCAATTGCGCGGACCAATGGTTCGATGTCATGCCTATTCACCCCTCGCCCTCGCAGAATGGGCATCTCCATCGTCTCGAAGAAATTCGCCCCGACGGAAAGATTAGCGAGGCCCATGTTTTCGCCAGGCTGCGGCGTGTAACCGGGCACGCAAAGGGAGTACTGGCTGTGGCCGGTGAGCATTGAACCTCCCACCGTAGCCGAACGCACACCGGGCGTGGCCTCGATGCGTTCGAGCAATTGTTGATAGAGGTTTGCCAGTCGCTCGCCTTTGTAGCCGATCTCGCCGGGGCTTACGCTGAAGAGCAGCAGGTTTTCACGATTAAAGCCGAGATCGATCCGCATCAGGTTGTGCAGTGTTCGAACGAACAATCCGGCGCCGATCAACAACACGAGCGACATCGCCACCTGTGCGACGACCACTCCTTTGCTCAGGCGCGAACGCGAATAACCTGTCTGGCCCGCGCCATCTTTGAGAGCGGAAGTCAAATCCACTTTGGTGGCCCGCAGCGCCGGAGCTAGGCCAAAGAGAATACCCGTCAATATTGTGACCGCCGTAGTGAAGCCGAGTACGCGTAGATCGATTTTGAGATCGGGTAGCGTCGCCGCCAGCGGGCGCAAAGCTACCAACACATCTCTGCCCCAATATGCGAACATTAGCCCCAGCGCGCCGCCCAAGGCCGCGAGCAACAGGCTTTCGGTCATCAATTGCCGAACGAGACGCAACCGGCTTGCGCCTGCGGCCAGCCGCACGGCGATCTCTTTCCGTCGCGCCGCAGCGCGCGCCAGCAACAGGTTGGCGGCGTTTAGACATGCTACAGCCAGGACAAGCCCGACGATGATCATCAACACTCGCAGCGGCTCCGAGAATCTTCGGCGCGCCTGCATCAAACCTTGACTGCCCGAACCGAGTTCGAGTTGCGGAACGTCACGCTGATCTCTGAAAGATTTCTGCAATTCAGCCGCCTGCTGTCGCAAAGCCAGATCGAGTTCGGACTGCGCCTGTCTCGCGCTCACGCCGGGTTTCAAACGGCCCATGATGTTCAACCACCAGTTCGTCGGGTCGTTCAGCGGATAAAAGCCCTGCGGCAGGATTTTCGGCGTCAACGCCAGTGAGGACCAGATGTCAGCGGCGCTCCCGACGTTCGACGTCCCGTAAAATTCCGGCGGCGTGACGCCCGCGATGGTGAATGCCGTATCGCCGGCATAACCGGCATAAATGGTTTTGCCCACCACCGCCGGATCGCCGCCGAACCGCCGCTGCCAATATTTGTAACTGATGACCACGGCCGGATCGGCATTCGCCCTGTCGTCATCGCTGGTGAGTGTTCGCCCCAACAAAGCAGGCAATCCGAGTCCGGCAAAATAATTCCCAGAAACGAGTTGCCCTCTGACGGTCTCCGCCTGCCCGTCTATGTTCACACTCACTCCAACGGACCTGAAAGCGAAGGTCTCCGAAAGCGATTGATTGTTCGCGCGGAAGTGTTCAAACGCGGGGTACGAAAACGATGTGCCGGCCTGCAATCCCGTGGCCTGATCGCGTGCATTGCCCCCTTCCCAATGCATCGAGCGCCAGATCTGCTTCTCCCCCGAAAGCCAGCGGAAAAGCACGAGCCGCTCCGGTTCTTTGACGGGCAACGTCTTTAACAACACCGCATCGAGCAGGCTGAAGACTACAGTGTTGGCGCCGATGCCCAACGCCAGTGAGAGCGCGACTACCAGGGTGAAACCCGGACTCTTCAACAGCATCCTCGCGCCGTAACGCAGGTCTTGAATCATCTCGTCCTCCCATCGTTGTGGTTGTAATACCAACGCATCCCAGAAGGCGCTTGCGCTGCGCCGCAGCAATTCGAGTTTGTTCCGCCAATCCAGACGGTCCCATTCCGCCAATAGCCGTTCGCGATGACGCAACTCCGCTTCCCACTCCAGTCGCCAGTTGGCGCGCAAACGACGTGGCACGATCACGCCGATCAATGCGATCAGCCAGAGATGGGGCCTGGTGAAGAATTGTTTGCGAAAAGAATTGAACGGCACGGATTCAACCTCACGCCCGCGAAGGTTTCTGGTCGCGCTTCTTGTCGAGTTGGGCCTGCTCCAACAACCGGTAGCGCTTGACCGCTTCCGCCAGAGCTTCACGCCCCGCGCGCGTCATCTCGTAATATTTGCGCGGCGGGCGCTGCTCGGCTTGCGCGATGCTGTCCTTCTCCCACTTCGATG
>Ga0137410_10003088_pt1 | contig 11297 bp, 13 predicted proteins | sample CZODoug1_16funga_FD_108878 | JGI IMG/M metagenome (GOLD analysis project Ga0137410, IMG submission 108878) | Vadose zone soil fungal communities from Angelo Coast Range Reserve, California, USA - CZODoug1_16fungal (Illumina Assembly) | ecosystem: Environmental > Terrestrial > Soil > Vadose zone... | reverse complement strand
GAACCTCAAGCGAAGGAGCAGGCGAGGAACGTCAGGTCGTCGTGTTCCCCTCCGACAAGTAGATTGCTATTGAATTTTCGCTGATTATCACTCGGGCCGTTTGAATCCATGGGAAATCACGTGTCCCAGGGAATCGAACACGATTTCAAACGTGAAACCCGCGCCGTTGTTGCGCATTCCCAAGCCGCGCTGCAGCTGTTTCGGATCGTCGCTTCTATTGCTTGCCTCTCCCCGGAAGAACCGCACGTCCGTGACGTCCGCCACAGTTCGTCCGCCGCCTTGCGTTACTTGCCAGATCGGAAACCGCGCAAACCACAAATAGATTTGGACATCTCGCAGTTGTTCCGCCGCTGCCACGTAACGATCGGATCCAGCGTCTGCATAAAGCTGCGTCCGCTCGAGAGTGCCGCCCGGGACGTGAAATGTAGTCCGCCACACGCCTTCGGGCGTTGTAATCACGCCAGTCCAATGCGTCAACGTCGGCGGCAGCGGGAGCGCCGCGAGAGATTCCACGCGCAAATGGCGCGCAGCCGCGAAATTTTCTGTGTATGCGATCGCCTTTCGGTGCGCAGCTGCGGCAAATGCCATATAGACGCATAGCATAACCATCCCCGCGCGGCACCATCTCGCCCTTTTCCAGCGGAATCCCATGCCTCCCAACGCCGGCAAAAAAAGCGCCGCGCCCATCAATGCGCTTGCTGCACCCACGACCCAGGCCGGGAATCCAAACCCCGCCGCGTTCGCCGCCTCGTACGCCGCGAAGCCGCCGCCGGTGAGCGCAAACCAAACGATGCCGGCACGCCATGTGAACTTCGACGGCTCCCGGTAGCACCATGCCGCAAATTGCGGTAGGAGCGCCATCCCGGAAAAGCCCAAATCGAGAATGAACAGCCAATCCCACGCCACACGCGAATAGTTCAATGGGCTCCACACCATCGTCCCAAAGTTGGTTACGACATCTAGGAATACATGACTGCCGAGCCCAAACGCATAGATACCTGCGAGCATCGCGAACGATGGCGGCTTCCATCCGACCCACCGCGCAAGCGGCAACGACACGGCCGCCAACAGCAACGCCCACACCGGGAGCATTACCAGCGAATGGGTAATGTTGCGGTGCCACTCCATGATGGCAAGTGGATTCCGGGCGATCGGCCCGGCGAATATATCGATGTCGGGAAACATTGCGCCCAGCGTGCAGGCCGTAATGGCCGCGCGTGCCGTCGAAGCGCTCTCGGAACGAAGCCGGGCGTACTTCGCGGAAACTGCCGGAATATCTTGGCCCGCAAAGAAAGCTTTTCCCGCCAGCGCACCCACAATTCCGTGCGTGATCGTGTCCATAGAGTTGCGATGCGTTCTACCAGCAATGAATCATAATCGAGAATAGCGTAAATTGTCTTACGGCGGGATCCTGAGTGGCCTTTGCGATTCCAAGAAAATTACATTGTGTCTGCTGGGCCTCGAACGCCGACGATTTTTAAAAAATACTTAATTCCTAATTCGGTCAATCCTTCGTCATTCGTGCGCCGCACGAATCGGGATGGTCAGCGGCTTGGTGGATTCCGACGCCGCCAGCATATGGCAGCGTCCATCGAATATCCCTCCTGGCTCGATCACCAGACACGGCGTGTGGATCTCCCCGGTGACGACTCCCTTGGCCTGAATCTCCACTCTGCCCTTCGCAAATATCACGCCGTCAAATTTGCCCGCGATCACCACGTGGTTCCCTTCGATCTGGCCTTCTACCCGTGCGCCTTCCCCAAGCGTCAAGCTGTGGGTCGATAGCAGATTTCCCTTCATTTGAGCGTCAATGCGAAATACCCCGGACGCTTCGAGCATGCCTTCAAAGCGGACCCCCTTATCGAGGAACCCGGTAAACTCACCGCCCTCTGCGTTCTTGTCGCGACCCTTAGATCGCCAGGCCATGAGAAATCCTCCCAAGATACGATTCTCTATCGCTGAATGCACAATCGTATCGCTAGGCAGCTTACTCTGTATCCCCCAAATTCAGGCCTAGTAATCAGGAAGCCACTAGACGGATCTTGCGGCCATTCGCACCATGGAATTTAAAAATCTGAGCTAAGGAGGAATTTGATATACTACACTTATAGTATTAGCGCATCAGTCGTTCGTAGAGCCCATTCAATTGTTCCTCGTCGTAAAACTCCAAAATCAACTGCCCTGCGCGCCCCTTCGCCGGCATCAGCAGGGAGACGCGCGTTCCAATGTGCTTCTGTAGTTCATCGATCGCAACCTGGCAATTTGGGTCATGAGCCTCGTTCGGTGCGCCTTGCACCCTCCCACGCGCTCGGCGTGTCGCCATCCTTTCGACCTGCCGGACTGTCAGTTTCCCGCGTGACGCTTTTTTTGCAAGATCGAGCCTTAATTTAGGATCCTCGATCGCGAGCAGTGCGCGGCCGTGGCCGGCAGTGATCTTTCCCTCTTCAATCCATTCCAGGAAAGTTTCATTCAGAGTCAGGAGCCGTACGGAGTTAGCCACGGTCGCCCGGTCTTTCCCGGTGCGCGTGGCAACTTCGTCCTGCGTCAAATGAAATTGATCCATCAAGCGGTGGAAAGCGCGGGCCTGCTCAATCGGATTCAAATCCTCGCGCTGAATATTCTCGACAAGAGTGAGTTCGAGGGCTTGCTCGTCGCCCACCTCGCGGAGAACGACGGGCACCCGCAGTAGTTGCGCGCGCAGCGCCGCGCGCCAACGCCGCTCACCAGCAATCAACTGGTAGCGCGATCCGATCTTCCGGACAAGGAGCGGCTGGATGATTCCGCTGCCGCGGATCGACTGCGCCAATTCCTCGAGTGCTGCCTCCGGAAACCTCGTTCGAGGCTGGTAAGGGCTTGGATCGAGTAGATCAATGTCGAGCAGCAAGGGCCCGCCCGCAGCTGCCAGTGCCGGCGCTACTGCTGCGGCAGATGCCGTTGTCGCTACGGGTGCTGTAACCTGTGGTTCCACCTCGACATCACGAATCAGTGCCCCCAGCCCCCTTCCCAATGCGTTTCTCGCCACCGGTGATTACCTCCTTAGCCAAATTGATATAAGCTTCCGCCCCTTTACTATGAATGTCGTAGAAATGAATTGGTTTCCCATGGCTTGGCGCTTCCGCCAGGCGCACGTTCCGCGGGATCACGGTCTGAAATACCTGGGCCCCAAAAAAGCTGCGCAGGTCCGAAGCGACCTGCCTGGAGAGAGTGGTTCGTTCGTCATACATCGTCAGAACGATCCCTTCGATCGCGAGGTCGGGATTCAGCGTCCTCCGAATTCGCATCAATGTGTCAAGCAGCTCGGAGACTCCTTCGAGAGCTAAATACTCGCATTGAATCGGAACGAGCACTGAATCCGCCGCAGTCAGCGCATTCAGAGTGAGCAAGTCCAACGCAGGGGGGCAGTCCATAACTATGTACGAGTAACTATTCCTGACTTGCTCAAGTAAACCTTTCAGTTGATATTCCCGCCTTTCCGCCGACACTAGTTCTACGGCGGCACCGACAAGATTCTTGTCCGCAGGCAAAAGGTCGAGACCATCCACTTGAGTCTTTATTATGATTCTGTCGAGTGGTTCACCGAGGATTAATGCTTGATAGAGAGTTCTCCTACCAGGGTCCTTTGGGAAGCCCATAGCTGAGGTGGTATTTCCCTGGGGATCACAATCGATCAGAAGAGTGGGCCGCTCCGAGATTGCAAAGGATGCTGCGAGACTGACAGCTGTCGTTGTCTTTCCGACGCCGCCTTTCTGATTGGCAACAGCTATGACTCGTCCCAACTCAGATTCCCCCTATGGTGGCGAAATCTAACACATGTTCTCAGCTTGATGCAAACTGTTTCACGTGGAACGAAGTGATCATTTTTTATTGTAGCGGGAAATCGAGATTCAATCCGGGGCTTTTCAGTCGGACCCTTTATTAGGCTTGATCTTGAAGAAAATTATCGGTCGGCAGGTTGAAGCAGTTGCGCAGCAGAGATGTTCCACGTGGAACAATGGAACTGTACGATCCACGAAATTCTAACATATTCTAAAATCACGACCCAATCATGAGCTCGTTGCGCGGGCCGGGATCTGCGCGCCACGTGGGAGAATTTTGTTTCACGTGGAACAAAATGGCCGCGATCATCATGTGCTATAGACTTTCCTCCGGCGTGGGACGTCCGATAAGGACAAATCGGCGTTGGGACTCTGGAATCTTAACTGTAGGCTTCCAGATCCAGCCCGGCGTGGAAGAAACCTTCGTTGAGTCCTCTCCACCAAGCCACAATATTACGTGCCCGCGCCGCGCGAGAGCGGATTTAGCCCAACGAAGGATGTCTGGGAATCCGCCGAGAGCGCGAGCCGTAACCATATCAGCAAAGCCAGGGGAAACCCGAATTTCCTCGAACCGTATCGGCATCACTTCCACATTTTCCAATTCGAGCAATCTTACGACCTCCGATAGAAATGCGCATTTTTTCTTATTGGACTCAATCAATACGAGGTGTAGTTCAGGGCACGCAATTTTCAGTCCGAGACCTGGAAATCCCGCCCCTGAACCTAAGTCGGCGAGCCGACAGTTTCCCACAGGTATTGAACAGCAAATAAACATGGATTCACCGAAATGGCGGGACAAAATCTCCATCGGGTCCACCACGGAAGTCAAGCTAACCGATTGATTCCACTTTAGTAAGAGGCGAATATACTCCTGTATCTTCGCGATCTGGCCAGCCGTGAGCTGAACCCGAAAAGGCGCCAGTGTAGATACAATCCGGTCTTCCGTAAGTGAATACGTTTCATTTGTGCGCATTTTTATATGTCTAGTAATACTAACTTTATATACTCAATGCCTCTCATGCGTAGGGGCAGTTGGTGTGACCGGATCAGGTCTGGTCCGAAGCACTCGCGGCGCGTACAGCCCCGCGACCAAATCCACACTGATATGGCCAACGATTGCGGGCACAATGTTCCCGCTCCAAATGCGGACGGTAGAAAACAGAATTCCAACTACAAATGTAGTTATAATACCGCGACGTCCCTGATACAAATGTGCCATCGCAAACCAAGCCGATGAGCCCACCAGCGCGATGAAGGCAGCGAATGCAGAGTCCGCAAGGGCGCGTGAGAATACTGCGAATACGAACCCACGATACACAAACTCTTCCGACAACCCAGCTGTGCATGCCAGTGCAACAAAGGCGAAGGCTTCAGTCGGAGTTTGCGGCATGATTTTTTGCGTGAACTGAAACAGAAACCCTCTTTGGTCGGGAGGAAGCCGGGCAATTTTTCGGACTCCAGCCCATTGGTTCACACACAAAAGTGTCGTGACGACCATTGCCACTGACCATGTCTGCCAAACGCCAGAAACTACCAGACCGAGTTCATTCGGACTCAAGTGTCGCGAAAAGGACCGCCAAAAGATGACCGCCACCAGGAGCCACTGAAATGTGATCGTTGAGGCGTAAAGAGAGAGCCGCTGTGAAGTGGTTAGCGCGTCTTGGGCGAGAAGACGTTTTACGCGAACGGCGCCGCGCCAGGGAACGAGCACGCCGAGAACTATAAGGATCAGAATGAAATCCCAAGGCAACGTGGAAAGGCTCACAGCAGGGAATGGAAACACGGTTTGAAGGCGCCACGCAAGTGGCGATATGCGGGAGTGATTTTCCGCGACCTGTTGGTGCGGAAAAAACCAGCGGCGAATAGGGAAGGGCGGGTGAAGGACAATACCGGGGATGACAGCTCACGCGGCATTGTGAGAAGCACGGCGCGTTCCTAGATTCTGGTTAAGAGCGTGCCGCAGGATGCGCTCGGTTTCAATAGGCTCCGGTGGGCATGCGATATAGTCGAACGCGCCGGCGCTGAGCGCCTTCATATAGGCATCCCAGTCAGCCAGATGTGAAAGAACAATTACCGGAACACCGCCCGTCGCAGAGGACAAGACCTTCAATGCAGTTCGCAGATTGCAATCGGGCAATTCGTCATCGCAAAGGACAAGTTGAAACGCCTGCTGCTCGATTAGGGATCGGGCATCGGTAAGTGAATCGCAAAGGACGGAAGGCAAACTCATGTCGCGCACAATCTCAGCTGCTTTATTGCCATGCGCCGAATCCGAACAGATAATTAAGACCGGGAGTGCACTGAGCATTTCTCGCCCCCAGAGGCCGAAATCGGCCGAGTCCCGTGAGAGAAACCGTAATCTGGCTGGGATTATACTCGTACAAGTTCAAGCGAAAATCAATTCGTAGCGCCAAAATGCCAGAACAGAAAATCCCGGAGGTATGTTCTGTGTATTGCTAGGATAGGGAAATGGAGCGAGGCAGAGATGCAAAAAGAGCAGGGCTAGCGCGGGCGCTATCGAAACTAGGTTATTGCTCGCGCTCACGGGCGACCGAACTTATTTGCGCAGGGCGCGTCAGGCTGAACGGCGCGACACGGCGCGATCCTGAAACTCCCGTATATTTGGATCGCGATCGTATTGAAGTGGACCGCCGCATCGTCGGAGCGGAGGCGAAAGTATACCTGATGCTGAATAAGCCCCGCGGCATAGTTACAACTGCTTCGGATGAGAAAGGCCGGAACACAGTCTATTCGTGCTTGAGTGAAGGGCTACCTTGGGTCGCTCCCGTAGGACGCCTGGATAAAGCGAGTGAAGGACTCCTGCTGCTGACGAACGATTCCGAGTGGGCAGCGCGAATTTCTGATCCCGAAACACATTTGGACAAGACCTACCATGTCCACGTGGGCGCGATAGTTCATGAAACACTGCTAACCGCGATGACCAACGGCGTGCGGGCAGGAAATGGCGAAGTCCTGCGCGTCAAGCAGGCGCGCATCCTGCGGTCGGGCCAGAAGAACACGTGGCTCGAAATCGTGCTCGACGAAGGAAAAAATCGCCAAATCCGGCGGCTGCTGGAGGCGTCGGATATCGAAGTGCTGCGGCTGGTGCGCGTGGCCGCTGGTCCGCTCGTTTTAGGTGAACTGGCCAAGGGTAACTGGCGCCCGCTAAGTTCCGAAGAAAAGCGCGCGCTGGACAGGGCGATGAACTGACAGGGAGCGCGGACGGTCATGGACGTGCTACGTTGAGCGTCCAAATGTTCTTCGGGAGCTTCCTGAGGAAGAATGCGTTGACGAAATTCTGGATGGATTTAGTCTTCACGCAATGGCTTGAAAAAAATCAACCTGGAAATACGACATTACCCACGAACATGCAATTCGGCGAGATCAAGCGTTTGACGCACCTTGCGAATCAACACATCCCTTGGGAACGGTTTTTGCAAAAATTCACTGTCCGAGGGGACGTTCTCATGCAGCGTCTCAGCAGGCTCCGAGTGGCCAGTCATGAAAAGGACTCGGATCCCGGGATGAAGTTCGACCACGTGCGTTGCCAGAGCGGGCCCATTGAGTTTCGGCATCATGATGTCGGTCAGAAGAAGGTGAATCGGTCCATCGAAAGATCGGGCAATCTCGATCGCCTCGATTCCGTCGCTGGCGGATAAAACCTTGTACCCGCTTCTGGCCAGGAGATCGGAGATCAACTCCAGAAGGGCAGCTTCATTTTCCGCGACCAGAACAGTTTCAGTCCCCGCGGAACTTCCGGTCGCGGAGGAATCCTTCTTGGGTGCCGTGAGCTGGTCTGCAACTTGTGGCAAGTAAATTTTGAATGTTGAGCCTTGTCCCGGTTCGGAGTGTACACCGACGACGCCTCCACTTTGCTTTACGACTCCATACACGGTCGCGAGTCCCAGTCCCGTCCCCTTGCCGCACTCTTTGGTGGTGAAAAACGGCTCAAAAATGTGCTTTTGCGTCTCCACATCCATGCCGGCGCCCGTGTCGGTGACAGTCAAAAGAGCGTGACGGCCAGGGTGGAGAAAAGGTAAGCCGCGCGCCTGAGCATCATCCAGGTATACGCTCGAGGTTTCGATCAGCAGTTCTCCTCCGTCTGGCATCGCATCGCGTGCGTTGACGACGAGATTCACAATGACTTGTTCAATCTGGCTTTGATCCGCTTTTATGCTGCCCAATTCCGGATCGAGATTCGTACTCAACTCGATGTGCGCGCCAATCAGTCTCTGCAGCATTTTCCCCATGTCGGACACCAGATGATTTAGGGTCAGGATGTTCGTCTGGAGAACTTGTTGGCGGCTGAAGGCAAGCAATTGTTGGGTCAACGCCGCGGCACGCTCCCCGGCCTTCCGGATTTCCTCCGCGTTTTTTCGGAGGGGATCGCCCTGCGAGACGCGCATCTCGATGTCCTCGCTGTACCCGATGATGACTCCCAAGAGATTGTTGAAATCATGCGCGATCCCACCGGACAGACGGCCCACCGCTTCCATTTTTTGGGCATGGCGGAGCTGTTCTTCGCGCTGCCGCAATATTTCTTCGGCGTGCTTGCGCTCGGTAATGTCCCGGCTGACGGCGACTAACTTTTCTGCTATTCCTTGTACGTTTAGCACAGCCCCGCCCGTCGATTCCAGGATTCGCCACTCCCCGTCCTTGCGCCGGAAGCGGAATTCTAGTCGGAAACGCCCGCCCGTCTGAAAGGCTTCTTTCCTGGCCCGGAGGACTCGCTCGCGGTCTTCGGGATGGACCTGATCCGCGATAGGAAGTCCCTGTAGCTCTTCGTGCGTATACCCAAAGAGCCTCTCGTATCCGGGGCTGGTGTAAATCCGACGTCCGTCCGCGTCTATAACAGCAATCAATTCTTCCGCATTTTCGCTGATCAGCCGGTACAACTCTTCGCGCTCGTTCAATTGACGGCGCATCCGCTGAATTTCGAGCTGCTGGTAGATTATGTAGAGATCGAACAGGATCACCAGGGCCACCAAGCCACGCACGGTTTGGTGGAGGTAGAAGGAAAAATGCGGGTCAGACTGCTCGAAAAGATAGGAGAAAGAAGCCAACCCCGCAGTCAAAAGCAAGGTTACGACAATTGCGGTTGCCCAAAGCCATAATTCACGCCTTTCTACTTGGCCGCTACGTGGCCAACTGGACTGTTCCAGGGATGCGGATGGTAAAGGCGCCTTGCCGAAAAACATGATAACACTATGAAAACAATAGGCGCTTGAAAGGGCAATAGTACTGCTTCGCTTTGTGCTCAACAGCAAAAGCCACCCGATTCCGTCACCCATTCCTCCCGCGCTCTGCGAAGACAACTCCATTTCAACAAAGGCTTGTGCAGGCTCTCAACGAGTGCGGTACCATACCTGCTTTGCAAAGCAAGTGAGGCGCGAGACGGAGCGCCAACATGGAGTGCCACTATGAAACACAAATCCACAGATCGAACGAAAGACGACGCTTCCCATGCGGATTCGCGTGGTCGGCGCAGGTTTCTCGCGACCACAACTGCACTGGCTGCAACCCTTGCGGGAGGTCTGACCGATCTATGGGGTGACGAAGGACGTGAACCCGGCGCGCCGATGCGTCCCTACGGCGAACGCTCACCCTTTGAAAAAGTGGCGCGCAAGAGTTCCCGGCCCGGCCCGCTATCGGGCACAGGTTCCACGCTCACACCGCTGGAGAGTCTCTACGGCATCATTACACCTTCCGCTTTGCACTTTGAACGGCACCATTCAGGTGTTCCGACGATCGATCCGGACAAGCACGAGCTTCTGATTCACGGGCTGGTGGAAAAGCCTCTTGTTTTCAAGATGGACGAAATAAAACGGTTTCCATCGGTTTCGCGCATCCACTTCCTGGAATGCTCCGGCGGCAGCGCCGGCGAATACCAAGGAGATCCGGCCCCGACCCCGCAACAAACGGCGGGGCTTTTCAGTTGCAGTGAGTGGACAGGCGTCCCGCTTTCCATGCTCATGAGAGAAGCAGGCGTGAAGCCGAGCGCCAAGTGGGTGCTTGCGGAAGGTGGCGATGCCAGCCGGAACGCCCGCAGCATCCCGATGGAGAAGGTCATGGACGATGTGCTCGTCGCCTACGGACAAAACGGTGAAGCGGTGCGGCCCGAGCAGGGTTACCCGATCCGGCTAATCGTGCCGGGATGGGAAGGAAACATCAACGTCAAATGGCTGCAACGCTTGCACGTTCTCGATCAGCCGGCCATGACTCGCGATGAGTCAGCCGACTATGATGATCTTTTGGCAAACGGAAAATCGTATCGCTTCAGCTTTGTAATGGAGGCGAAGTCGATTGTGACGCGTCCGGCAGGGGGGCAGCATCTCGCCGGGCCGGGAGCATATGAGATCACCGGTCTGGCGTGGTCGGGCAGGGCGCGCGTTGCCGGCGTGGAAGTCTCAACCGATGGCGGAAAAAATTGGCTAAAAACGGAATTGCAGCAGCCGGTTTTGAAAAATGCTGCGGTCCGTTTCCGTTTGCCGTGGAATTGGGACGGCAATGAAGCGGTCATAGGCTCCCGATGCACCGACGAATCAGGCTACGTGCAGCCGACGCATGAGCAGATCATTGCGGCACGAGGCACTCACGCGCGTTTCCACTATAACGGCATCAAGTGGTGGCGGTTACAGAAAAGCGGCGAGCTAACCTATGCCTAGAAGATTATTTTTTTGGACGCTCTGTTTTGTGGCTTGGGCCAGCCTTCACGCGCAGACAAATTCTGGCGGGTTCCCTTTCTGGATTCAGCGTAAACGAGTAGACCCCGCGCCCAAGCCAGCTGGATTTGGCCGGCCCGCGAGCGCGGAAGAACTGAAGCAGCGCGATATTACTGTACTTTCGGACGGCGCGGGGTTGCCGGATGGCAAAGGGACCGCCGCACAAGGAGAAGCGGTGTATCGCGACAAATGCGCTTCCTGCCACGGTACGAACGGTGAGGGAAACCTGCCGCAAGGCCCGCAACTCGTCGGCGGCATCGGCACGCTTGCAACGGACAATCCGATCAGGACCGTCGGCAGCTTTTGGCCGTACGCCACAAGCGTGTGGGACTACATCCATCGGGCGATGCCTCAAAACCAGCCCGGCAGCCTGTCGACGGACGATACCTACGCAGTCACTGCATTTTTGCTGAATCGGAACAAGATTGTCGAAACTAGTGAAGTTATGAATAAGGAATCATTGCCCAAGGTACGCATGCCGAACCGGGACGGATTCGTTCCCGATGCGCGGCCAGACGTTGGAAAGAACACGCGTACTTTCGGCGAAAACAGAAATCAGAAATCTCAAGCGCGCTGAATCTTACCTTGCTTAGAAGAATTGTCCCACTAGCTGAAACACTCACTTCACGTTCTTACGAAGCCAGTCATCGATGAACTTGATGACCATGTCGCTGTTCCTGTCGAGGAACATTTCATGCATATTGCCGTGTATCCCAACGTCTTCCAGGCGAACAAATTCGTCTTTCACGCCCGCCTGATT
>Ga0137410_10003085_pt1 | contig 11304 bp, 10 predicted proteins | sample CZODoug1_16funga_FD_108878 | JGI IMG/M metagenome (GOLD analysis project Ga0137410, IMG submission 108878) | Vadose zone soil fungal communities from Angelo Coast Range Reserve, California, USA - CZODoug1_16fungal (Illumina Assembly) | ecosystem: Environmental > Terrestrial > Soil > Vadose zone... | reverse complement strand
GCCGGGACGCTTCGGCAAGGCGAATCGATTGTAACGAATGGCGGCCGGGTCCTTGGTGTGACCGCAGCAGCCGATTCTCTTGAACGAGCGTTGGCGAAAGTGTACGAAGCCGCAGCAACGATCAGTTTTGAAGGCATGCACTACCGTAAGGACATCGGAGCTGAAACTGATCGCGTGGGCGCGGCCGGAGACTGAATCATGGCAAATGTGCTGCACCTATTCCGTGCCTTGCAGCGGCGACTGCCGATGGAGGAGGTCGCGGAAGTTCGTGCGCTGCAGGATTCTGGACTCGAGGGCTGCACACATGCGAGGACGGGGAGTCCACGCCAAGTCTTACTGATGGACAGTGAAACGCTGGAGCTGATGGAACTGTCGCCCGGAATCATTCGGGAGAACATCACCACTCGTGGAATCAATGTGAATGGACTGGACGCAGGTCAGCGACTTCAGGTGGGAGCTGCGCAACTGGAAGTTAGAATGGTGTGCACTCCGTGCGACATGCTCGAAAAAATCAGGCCCGGCTTGCGGCGGGAACTCCGCGGGAGGCGAGGGATGCTGTGTCGCGTAATCGCGGGCGGAGTGATCCGGCAGGGCGATCGCATCGAGCGACTTTCTTAGCGGTTCGGAGGAGTGGGTTTCTTGCGCAGGGACGGCGCGTCGGGCGGGCGATTCTTATCTTCCTCTCCCTTCTTGGCGCGCTCGACAGGCTCATCGGGCGGAACAATCCAATCGAATCCGTGCTGTTCTTCCATTTTGGCTAGAATGAATGTCTGTTTGTCGGCTATCAGCGGCAGGAGGGCGCGCAGGAAATCGGCCGCATCGCCCGGAACGGCTTTCTGGGCCTGCCCCTTGTCTACCGCTTCAATCACTTTGGCGAACCGCGCGTCGGAGCTACGCAGTTGCGCGATCGCCGGGTCATTGCCCTGGATGAGCGCCATGAGCGTGGGCGCTTTTAGATTGTCCGGATAACGCGCCTCCACGATCATGCGCGGCGCGTGCTTCTCCGGTGGATACAGTTGTGTAAAGCGAGGGCGCAAGATGCGCGTTTGCCAATACTCGCCCCGCGTGGATACTTGCTCCTGCTGCACCCGGTATTCGATCGTCCAAACCTCGGGACCATAATTGTTGGGTGCATACCCGATGAGCACCATTTCGAGAAGAGGATCGTCAGGAGGTAGATCGATCTTGTGATGGAGCTGCGATGTTAGGGGACGCAATTTCTCCAGCACCGCCACGCCAATGGTTTCCAGGTCTGGCTCTGCTTCGCCGACGTTGTATTGGTACTTGGGGTCGCGAGCATGGAGGCGCTCGAAGTTGCGATCCAGCCGCACGGGATTCGGATCAGCAGGGAGGCGCCACTCCGAAGCACCAAGCAGCACCGCAACGTGGGTCGAATCGGTTTCTACTACGCGCGGCGGAACTCCTCCGGCCTCAACAGGTTGATTTATCGCCGCGAAAACAATGTTGCCGTCGCGCGCGACATGGACAATGACCCGGCCTCCGGCAAGATTGGCCACGATTTCATCCTCGGGCGGCTGATTTTGCGCGGCAACAGACGGATGCCAGCACCACCACACGAACCCGAAAATTATGCCGCCTAGTATCGCAAACAGTGGCGCTTTGAGGCATGAGGCCATTTCAACTCTATGTTACGTCCAGTTGATATCCAGGGAAACGCGAATTATTAGCGACTACACAGCTGGCGCCCAAAGCGACGCGACTGCCTTACCTTCTCCAGCTTTCAGCTTGTGGGGGCCTTGAGTAGAATAGACGTTCGAAAACAGGAGATGGTAGGACGATTATGGGATTGAGAAAACCGAAGAGGATTCATCACAATGGGAAGACGGTTGCCGCGATACTTGAGGCCCACGGGCTTTTTTTTCAAGGTAAGGATGGCGGCGCGAGGGCGGACCTCACCGGTGCTGACATTTCCGGAGCGGATTTGAGCGGTGTGAACCTCAGCGGCGCCATTCTGCGCAACGCGAATCTCGAGGGAACGGATTTGCGTCGCTCGAAACTGCCCGGCGCCGACCTCTCAGCCGCAAACCTACGCAAAGCCGACCTGCGCAACGCCGATTTGACCGAAGCAATTCTGCCGGGTGCGGACCTGAGCGAGGCGCAAGCGAGCGGCATCGAGTTTTTCCGCTGCGACTTGTCAAATGCAAACTTTCAGGGAGCGCAACTGCGCAACGTGAACCTGCGCGGCGCCAATGTGAACGGAGCGAAATTCACGGGCGCCGATTTGGGCGTGGCCATCCTTCGCGAAACGGACTTAAGTGGCGCCGATCTCACTGGTGTCGATCTTTCCACCACGCTCATGCCCAAGGGCTGGGCGCAGGCAGCCAAGCAAAAGAACGCCTGACGGCCAAATCCACTGCTGGCTTTTGCGCAGCTTTAGCCAGTTGTTAATAGCAATCGACGCCACTGCGTGGTAGCCTGCGCGAGAAGTGGCAAATCCAGGCGAATTGTGGCCACTACTACTACACAACTCGATGGTTCGGCGACGCGAGAACGCGTTCTAGAAATCGTGCGCGAATTGCTGCAGGAACTGGGCAGTTTCGGCGCGTTGCCAATGTTGCAGCCCAGTTCGCATCTCGATCGCGAGCTGGGACTCGGGAGCCTGGAACGCGTCGAGCTGCTCGCGCGTCTAGAAAGCGAATTCGGCGTGGTTCTTCCGGACCGCACGGCCGCCGAAGCGAACACACCTGACGACTTGGCGCGCGCGATCTTGGAAGCGCCGCAGGAGAACTCCGGCGACGAGAATACATTTTCGGCCCTTCGCGCGTCGGTCACAACGCAAAGAGTACATAGCGAAGCGTCGCAAGCCGGGCCTTTTGCCACGCAAACGCTAATCGACGTGTTGCGCTTCCGCGCAACGCATGATGCGGAGCGCGCACATCTGCTCATTACCGAAGACAACGAAGGCGCTACGCGCGACTTAACCTTGACGTTTGGGGAGCTCTACGCCGCAGGGCAGCGCGTGGCTGCAGAATTGGCCCGCCGCGGCGTGCCAGCAGGCGGACGCGTGGCAATGATGTTGCCCACGTCGCGCGCTTTTTTCGTTTCCTACGCCGGCATTCTCCTGGCGGGGGCGATCCCGGTTCCGATCTATCCTCCTTTCCGCGCGGACCGCATCGAAGAATATGCGGCGCGCCAAGCGGCCATTCTCAACAACGCGGAAGTGTGCCTGCTCTTGACGTTTCGCCGCGCGGAGGCCGTAGCGCGCCTGCTAAAGCCGCGGGTGCGTTCGCTTGCCGCGGTAGTCGATGCGGAGAAGTTAATGGACGCGGCCGACAAAGCGCCACCCCCTGCGCCCGGCGCTTTGCCAGCGCACTTGAGCGGCAACCGTACCCGTAAGTCAACCGACATCGCGCTGCTCCAATACACATCTGGATCGACCGGCGATCCCAAAGGCGTGATTCTCACCCATGCGAATTTGCTCGCCAACATGCGAGCGATCGGCGAAGCGGTGCAGCTCGGTCCGGGTGATGTCGGCGTGAGCTGGCTGCCTCTTTACCACGATATGGGACTGATTGGCGCGTGGCTCACACTGCTGCATTACGGTGTGCCGGTGGCGGTGATGTCGCCTTTGGCGTTTCTTACGCGGCCCGAAAAATGGCTGTGGGCGTTTCACAAACATCGCGGGACGATCGCGGCGGCGCCCAACTTCGCATACGAATTGTGCGTGCGAAAAATTGCTGACAAGGATATTGGGGGGCTGGATCTCAGCTCTTGGCGCGCGGCGCTCAACGGCGCTGAGCCAGTCAATCCGGAAACTCTGGAGCGGTTTGCGGCACGTTTTGCGCGCTACGGATTCCGGCGCGAAGCCCAGCTTCCCGTTTACGGCTTGGCGGAAGCGGCGCTGGCCGTGACGGTGCCGCCGCTAAATCGCGGCCCGCTAGTGGATCGTGTCGAACGCGAAGCGCTGACGACTCACGGTAGCGCTGTGCCGGCGGCAAATTCCACATCTGCATCCGTTATTTCTTTCGTTTCTTCCGGTCGCGCACTTCCCGACCACGAAGTACGCATCGTCGACGCAAAAGGAAACGAAGCCCCTGATCGCACGGAGGGATTTCTGTGGTTTCGCGGACCATCGGCGACCTCCGGCTACTACAAAAATCCGGCCGCAACGGATAAGCTTTTTCCAGTAGGTGGAGCGACCGGGGAAGACAAATTTGCGTGGGTGAACTCCGGCGATCGCGCCTATCGCGCGGACGGCGAAATTTACGTCACCGGCCGCGTGAAAGATATCATCATCAAGGGCGGTAGAAATTTGTATCCGCACGAGGTGGAGGAATTGGCCGCGCGGGTCGACGGCCTTCGCAAGGGCTGCATTGTTGCATTTGGGCTTGCGGACCAAGGTTCCGGAACCGAAAAACTGGTCATAGTCGCAGAAGTGCGCGAACGTGATTCGCGCCGTCACCCCGCAATCGCGGCAGCGGTCACGGAACAAGTTTCGCAGGGATTGGGCCTTCCGCCAGATCGCGTCGAGTTACTTCCGCTGGGCAGCATCCCCAAAACCTCCAGCGGAAAATTGCGCCGCGAAGAAACCAAGCAGCTATTTGTGAAGGGCGAGCTTTGCGCCGCGAAGGCGCCTGCATGGATGCAGATCGCGCGTCTCAGCGCGGGTAGCGTGATGCGAAGCTTCGGCGGCATCATGGCTGGCGGCTTTGGCCGAACCCTGGAAATTCTCTACGGCGTTTACTTCGGAATTGTATTTTCGTTGTGGATCGTTCCGACATTCACGATCATAAGTCTGATAAGAAATCAGCGCGCGGCGGGACAGTTTACATTGGCTGCGCTAAAAGTTTTGTTTGCTCTGATCAATTGCCCTGTGCGCGTGATAGGCAAGGAGCACATGGACACGCCAGGCGCGAAGATCTTCGCCGCAAATCACGCCAGTTACTTCGACGTTCTTCCACTGATAGTGGGTCTAGGGGTTTCGTATCGCTTCGTTGCCAAGATGGAAGTCCGCAGCATGCCGTTCATCGGAACGTTTCTCCGGCGCATGGGTCATCTCACTTTCAATCGTACCGACGCGAATTCGCGTTTGAGACAAGCGGAGGAGATGGAAGAAATTCTGCGTCGCGGCGAATCGGTCTTCGTATTTCCGGAAGGCACCTTTACGTCGGAGGAGGGCATTCGTCCTTTTCAACTGGGCGCATTCAAGGCAGCTGTTTCGGCGGGCGTGCCGGTGATTCCGGTGTCGCTGGCCGGCACCCGCAAGTTCCTGCGCGATGGCACATTCCTTCCGCGCCCGACCAGCATAACGATCACGTTGTCTTCGCCGATCCATCCACACCAGGCGCGCGCAGCGGCGCAACAAGGTGAAGCGTCGGATTGGCACGAACTCATCCACCTCCGAGATGCGACGCGAAACGCGCTCGCCCGCCACATTCCAGAACCGTTGCTGTAGGTTGCCAGTTTGTTTCCGGCAAGCTTCCTCATGTATTTCTTAGGTAACTTCTCGGGCTTTCCCCGCATCTGTGTGTAGTAGAAAAAACATAAGCAATGCGGATAGCTGCCTTACTGCCTAAGGCTCACCGCGAAGCGCGCGGCCGCGCGGCATTCTGCCGGCCTGCGCCGAACTACAAATCTAATGGAGGCATTATGAAACTCAGGGTCGTGGTGTGTTTACTCGGTTTTGCGTCGCTCGTAGGGGTGACTGCCCAAGCACAGGAGCGCAAGACCATCGATGTTTTCGCGGGATACTCGTACGTTCGCGCCAATCCAGCCACTTCCAATACTGACGGCATCAGCTTGAATGGCGGCAGCGCTTCGATCGCCTACAACGTCAATAATTGGCTGAGCGGAGTCGCAGATCTTGGCGGCTATCACAGCACCAACATTCTCGGCAGCCGCGTGGACGGAACTCTCTCTACATACCTTTTTGGTCCGCGCGTTTCCTATCATCACTTTGGGCGCGTCACGCCATTTGGTGAAGTGCTCTTCGGCGTCGCGCACACCAGCGCGAGTTTGCTGAACACCACCGACACCCAGAATGCTTTCGCCATGACCGTGGGCGGCGGAATCGACTATCGCTTGAGCTCCCGCTTCTCTATACGCCCAGCGAAGCTGGATTACCTGCTGACCCGTTTCAATGAACTGAACAACAACAACAGACAGAGCCAAAACAATTTGCGAGTGTCGACCGGAATCGTGTTCCGCTTCTAACCAGTCGCTGAAGCGTCACCGAATGTCGGTTGCACGGTGCAGGCAGCAGGGCCGCGTGGAAACATGGGCAGAGCGCGGCCCTGTGCACCGCTTTTGCCAGGTCTTCGATCGCCCCCTCCCTAGAGTCATCGCCCCCGATCCATGTTGTAAATTACGCTGATAAAAGTGTCGATCTCCACGGGCTCTCCGTTGAGCACCGTCGGCTTGTAGCGCCACTGCCGCACCGCATCCAGCGCGGATTGATAGAAGAACGGATCTCCGCTGATGACTTGCAGTGATTGAATTGTTCCGTCCGTCGCAATTACCGCGCGAAGTTCGACTCTTCCGGCCCGACCAACTTGAATTGCCAACCTTGGATAGACCGGCTCCACGCGATGAATCAGCATGGCGGGATCGATGTGTGTGATGTGCATTCGCTTTTCGTGGGGAGTCTCGATTGCCGGGGCCGTCGGACCGGCTGTCGGGATATTTATGCAACTCGGGCATGGAACCGACGGAATGTCGCCCGGGCCTGGCTCCTGAATGGGTTGCTCCAGATTGCTGGGCTCCAGTCTATTGTCTGCAGCAAGATTGGCCGGATGCGAATTGAAGCACCTCACGCAAATATGTCTTACGTTGCCGCGTGGTGGCTGCGTGGCATGAGTCCGACCGCTAACTGCCCGATATGGCGGAATCGGCGTTGTAAATCCGGTGATCAAACGCGGAGGTTTGGCGAACAACGGCACAAGTATCACCACAGCGAGAATACCCGCTTGCATAAATACCGACGTAACCAGTGCTTTACGGCGTACTCGCCTCTCGCGAAGACGCCACTCAGGATCACCGTCCACCAAACAGCTTTGCAATGAAGCGAAACTTTGTTGCGGGACAGATTCAGGATCGAGCGCCATCACACACCTCCACAGGAAAATGTTGCGAGCGGGTGCCTGGAACTTGCGACGCCGGATCCTGCAAACTTCTGCAGGAGACCGGCGCCGCGCTCGCAGGGATGTGAGGTTGCGCGCGTCCTCACAGGCTTGGACACCGCCACTAAAAACAAGTTCCCAGTCGCGGATGGGAGATAAACGTCGATTCAACTAGTCAGGAAGCGTTGGACTCTATTAGGGGAAGAAAGCCCAGTCAATTACGCGCGAGTGCCGGTAAAGAAACAAGACTCGAAGACGAATAATTCTGCGTTGTATCGGGTTAACACAATAGTGATACAGGCGAACCATTCGTGTGCTACGGGACCTCATCTTGGGAACAGTATTTCACCCAGCGCCCAGAATGATGTAAAGTCTACTGCCAACGGGCAGCGTGCTGGTGGGCCGCTGCATCTTAAGGACTTACTAGCCGTGCCGATGTCCCGCGGAGTTGTGCGTCGATGACGCAGGAGAAAATTTGAGTACTCAACAGGCGGTTATGAACCCGCCGCCGCAACAGGCCAGTTCGACACATTGCTCTATCGCGGCTACCGCTACGGCCCTTCCTCCCCACACGATCACCCGCGACGATGTGAAATATTACATGGGGCGCGTCTTCGATATTCCGGAGCGCCGACTCGAAGCCATGATGAGCATCGTCGACCATGCTCAGGTACACAAACGACACTCCATTTTCCCAATCGAATACACCGTTGAACCGCGCGCCCTGTACCAGACCAATCAGGAATACATTGAACACGCCGTCAAGCTAGGACAAGAAGCCGCGGAAAAATGTTTGCAGCGCGCCGGTCTGCGTCCCGACGAAGTCGACCTGATCATCACCGTTTCCTGCACCGGCTTCATGATTCCCTCCCTCGATGCCCACCTTATTAATTTGATGGGTTTCCGCTCCAACGTCCGGCGTATGCCGTTCACCGAGCTGGGCTGCGCTGCGGGTGCGATGGCTCTGGGCCGCGCCGCGGACTTTCTGAAGGCGCATCCCGGCGGCAACGTTTTGATCATTGCCGTCGAACTTCCATCGCTTACCTTTCAACGCAAAGACATTTCGCAGGCAAATCTGATTTCGTCCATCCTGTTCGGCGATGGCGCTGCCGCGGTGCTGGTAACTGGCCGGCAAGTACCCGGTCCCAAGATCATGGTGTCCGAGACCTACACGTTTCCCGATTCGCTGGGAGCGATGGGTTTCGATCTTCGCGATTCCGGCTTTCACATCCTGCTCGCCAAAGATGTTCCCGAAATGATCGGTGAGAAGATTCGCGAATTGGTTGACGGATTTCTCGAACGTCACGGCAAGAAATTCCAAGATATTAAAGGTTGGATTCTCCACCCCGGCGGAGCGCGTCTGCTCGGAAATGTGGAGATCGCGTTGGGCCTGACCAAATGCCAGACGCAGCCATCCTGGGATATCCTCAGCAATGTAGGAAACTTGTCGAGCGCAACCATCCTCTTCATCCTCCAGGAATGGCTGGAGAAGCGGCCCCTGAAGCCTGGTGATTATGCGCTCGCCGCCGCTTTCGGCCCCGGCTTCAGCGCAGAGTTTTTGCTGCTGCAATGGACATAACCGTCATCGCTTTTCTCGCCCTTCTGCTCGCCGTTGGGATATTGCGCATTTTCGAGCTGGGCGTTTCCCGGCGCCATCAGCAGCAAATGGCCGCGGATGGCGCCACTAAAGTCAACGAGCCACAGTTCCGCTGGATGGTGTTTGTTCACACCGCAGTCCTCATCGGAGCCGCCCTGGAAGTTGTTCTTCTCCGCCGACCGTTCATTTCCGTTCTTGCGATCGTGATGTTGTTGCTGTTCCTTACGGCAAATGCGGTCCGTCTGTGGGTGGTGCGAACGATGGGCAAGCATTGGAACGTGCAGATAATGAATTCGATGAGTCTGGGGGTGGTCACGGACGGACCATTTCGCTTTGTCCGGCATCCGAACTACGCCGCGGTTTTTGTGGAGATGGTTTCCCTGCCGCTGATTCACACCGCATGGATCACGGCGGTGCTAGGCTGTGCCGGCTGCCTTGCCACTATCTGGCAGCGAATTGCCTTGGAAGAGCGCGTGCTCTTCGCCAATCCCGCGTATCGAACGGCGATGGCCGGCAAACCCAGGTTTTTACCCGGCCTCTTCTAATTGGAATTGAGGAATGCACCACAGCGCCCGCGCAATGGCTTTCATTCTGTTCCTCGCACCAGCTATAAGCCTGGCGCAAGAGCCCGTTGCTATCACCCCTGCAGCTCCCGTACCCTCTGCAACGCCCGCGTTCTATCCGGTGCCCGCACTCATGGCCGGGTTCCACCAGCTCTACGAACAGAAATTCCAGCCAGCCCGCGAAACATTCAACGATTGGCATTCGAATCATCCAGAAGAACCGTTAGGTGAAGTCGCCCTCGGCGCCTCGTTTCTTTTTGAAGAAATGTATCGCCAGGGCGTGCTGACCAGTGATTTTTTCCTGAACGAAAAGAAGTTTCTGCACGGCATCGACGGCAAACCAGATTCCGTTCGCATGAACAACTTCCGCGACGCACTCTCTCGCGCTCGCATTTTGGCAAGGCAACGTCTCAAAACAAATCCCAAGGATCCCGAAGCTTTGTTCGCGCTAACCCTGGCCGCTGGAATGGAATCGGATGCCGACGCAATCCTGGAGAAGAAACAGCTCGATGGTCTGAAGCGCATGAAGGAGGCCAACGAGTACGCGAAACAGTTGCTCGCGGTGCATCCCGATGCTGCAGACGCCTACGTGGCTCCGGGAATCGCTAACTACATCATTGGCTCGCTCAACCCAGGTTACCGTTTCGCGCTGTGGTTTGGCGGCATTCATGGCGATAAGAAACTCGGCATGGAGCAAATTGCCAAAACGGTCGCAAACGGCCGCTACCTTCGCCCATTTGCGAAAATCATGCTGGCTCTGGCGGCTCGCCGCGAAAAACAGAACACCCTGGCTCAAAAGTTATTGCATGAGCTAACCGAAGAATTTCCTTCGAATGATACCTATGCGGCCGAGTACGCCAAGGCCATGGGGCTCCCGGTTCCCGCAGTCATTACTCGCTGACAAACCGCCCGTACGTAACTTCCCTGGCGGAAATCTTCTGCCTCTGATGCTCGAATGCACTAGAATTCCTCTGCCGCGAAACACAGAACCGCGGCCATCTCAATCCTCGGGCGGTGACCGTGTTTCAGCACGACATGTTGAAGGACCGCGCTATTTTTCTAACCGGCGGCGGCACCGGCCTCGGTCGTTCCATGGCCCTGCATTTCGCCATGCTCGGCGCGCGCATGTTCCTGGTGGGTCGCCGCGAACAACCGCTCAAGGACGTCTGCAACGAAATTCATCGCGGCGGAGGCTCCGCGGCCTTTGCCACTTGCGATGTGCGCGACTACGGCGCGGTGGAGACCGCTGCGAATCTCGCCTACGAGCAATTCGGTCGCATCGACACGCTCATCAATAATGCGGCCGGGAATTTCATGGCCCGCACGGAGAAGCTCACGCCCAACGCCTTCAACGCGGTAGTCGGCATCGTGCTCAACGGCACGTTCAACTGCACTCAAATCTTCGGCAAAAGATGGATCGACGAGAATCTCGGCGGCAACGTATTAAATATCGTCACCAGCTATGCCGCGGCGAATTGCGGCTCCGCTTTCGTCGTGCCGTCCGCGTGCGCCAAAGCCGGAGTCCTGGCCATGACCACGTCGCTAGCCGTCGAATGGGCCAAGCATCACATCCGGCTCAATGCCATAGCCCCCGGCCCATTTCCCACCGAAGGTGCTTGGTCGCGGCTCATGCCTTCAAAACAATTCGAAGAGCACTCCAAGGAATCTCATCCTATGAAAAGATTCGGCCGCCACGAGGAACTCACTAGCCTAGCGGCGTTTTTGTTGAGCGACATGGCCGAATATATCAACGGCGAATGCGTGGTGATCGACGGCGGCGACTGGCTGCGCGGCGCGGGTGAATTCAACGATCTGCTGCTTCTACCTGACTCCGCGTGGGAAAGCATGGAGGCCGCGCGCGGCAAGAAGTAGGATGCGGCCCGTAAGGTATTCGTAAGTCATCTGGAGCGTGGCCCTATTGCGGCAACGCACTAGAGCGCAGCAGGACACGCAGCGTGCATTCTCCGATGGTCTTGTCGCCAGCCAGTCCGCTCACGACGATAGAATCTGCCTTCCTGTCCTTTAATTCGTTGGCAGGAATTTCTGGCGCCAGCACATCCAGTCG
>Ga0137410_10003081_pt1 | contig 11309 bp, 11 predicted proteins | sample CZODoug1_16funga_FD_108878 | JGI IMG/M metagenome (GOLD analysis project Ga0137410, IMG submission 108878) | Vadose zone soil fungal communities from Angelo Coast Range Reserve, California, USA - CZODoug1_16fungal (Illumina Assembly) | ecosystem: Environmental > Terrestrial > Soil > Vadose zone... | reverse complement strand
TGGTGCAATACAAATCGCAGTGAAGTTCGTTGCGGCAGACCACGCCTGAACGATGCCGTTCGCCGCCTTGATGCTCTCTGGGACAGCTAGCGGGGAAAAGTCGGCTACAAGAAAAAACGGCAGTGCAGGAAGGTCATCGACATAGCGACCGCACTCTACAACTTCTTAGAGAGCTGCGGCGGACCATCCCATTGACTGGACCGCTGCCCACTGTGCGGAAACATGGTGCGGAACACGGCCGCGAAAACAGAAATATTGACCTGAAATCAAGGGCTTCTGAAAATTTGAATCTCCTGAAACTCCTGAAAAGGGCGGCGGATTCAAATTTGAAATTACATTGATTTCAGTAGAGCGCAGCCGTAGCTTGGAATCAGGGCACGGAGGTTCCGCTAATGCGCATCCTGGTTTCGGGCTCGACGGGATTTCTAGGAACGGCACTGATTCATGTGCTGGAACGCGAGGGACATACGATTGTTCGGATCGTGCGGCCAGTTACCGGGCAACGCGAGACAAATGGCACCCCGGCGAAAACTGTCCGATGGGATCCTATTGGCGGCCAGTTCGACGCAGTTGCGGCCGAGGGCGCGGACGCCCTGGTTCATTTGGCTGGCGCTTCCATTGCGGATGGGCGGTGGAATGCCGCGCGGAAGAACCTGTTGCGCACAAGCCGCATCGAAGCCACGCGGCATTTGATCGGAGCGCTTTCCAAGTTGAAGCAACCGCCGCGCGTGATCGTGGCGTCGTCAGCAATCGGCTATTACGGTGATCGTGGGGATGAAACGCTCACGGAGTCGAGCGCCCCAGGCAACGATTTTCTAGCCGGGCTTTGCCGAGATTGGGAAGCGGAGAGCGCGCGCGGATCTGAATTCGGCGCGCGCGTGGTGATGCTGCGGTTCGGAATCATCCTGGCGGCGCATGGAGGCGCGCTGCCGCGGATGGCTTTACCATTCAAGATGGGCGCGGGAGGGCGGCTCGGGCACGGGCGGCAGTGGATGTCTTGGCTGACGCTGGCAGAGGCTGTCGGCATGATCCGCTTCGCGCTCACAAATTCGGGAGTTTCCGGCCCAACGAATGCCGTGGCACCAAATCCGGTTCAGAACGCCGAATTCACGGGAATCCTGGCGAAAACATTGCACAGGCCCGTCCTCTTTCCCGCGCCGGCGTTTGCGCTGCGTTTGGGATTGGGGGAAATGGCTGACGCGCTGTTGCTGGTCAGCCAGAGGGTGAAGCCTTCGAAGCTTGAGCAGACTGGATACCGGTTTGCACAACCAGACCTGGCAGTGGCTCTCGCCGGAGTCTTTCATAAATAAAATGGCGCTGATCGATCCGATTGATGGATCGCGGGTTTTAGTGGCACGGACTTCAGTCTGTGCGGTTTGATTTGGGTTTTGATTTAGGTCTCGCGCAAGACCCAAACCAAAAGCGCACAGACTGAAGTCTGTGCTACTCGTCAAACCCTTTTCAGATATCCAATTGTGAGAGCAACGTTTCGAGATTCGAGCTGTCGACGGTTAGATCGGGCGGCTTATCGGAAAACCCTTCAATTTCATCGAACGCTTGAAACAGGCGCATCTTGGCGACGGCGTATTCTTCCGTGCCGGTGAGCTGCTGGCCGGATTGGGCGGACCATTTCTCGAGCGCGTCCCGGCGAACGAAAATGCGCACTGGAAATACTTTCCGGCGATCCACTGAAACCATGTAAACGTATTCCGTCCCCGGGGATGAACCGCGGCGGCTTTTTTCCACTTCGTAAAAATAATATTGATAGACGTAGCCGGTCGCTGCGGAGTAGCTCTTTACACGGCGGACCGCCTCGGGACGGGGCATGGATGAATTATTCAAACCATTTGAGGGTGTGTCAACTGTTGATCTCGCGCGACCGATCTCCTAGAAGTGAGCCCAGCCTCGAACCGCGCGCTGCACCGATATGAAACTGCTCGATCGCCTACTCTTCCTGATTTGAAACCGAAATTGACGCTGCGCGTTCTTTCATGCGGTACGCCTCTGTTCGCGTTCCAACTCCCACAGCGATACCATGTTCCGAGCAAACTGCGGAGAGTTCAGGACTTACTGGCCAATTTCTCCTCGTCAAATACGGATCGTGTCATCCACGCCATAAGCGTTGCCGCGAATGCTCCGATCTGGCAGAGCGCGTGCAATCCGTTGGCGCATGGAATGGGTCACGGCATTCGGCGGGCGCAGCAGTTTGACGAGCGTTCCAATTCGTTGGCGCCCGGCGATTTTTTTTCGCCGTGGCTGTCCTGGGCTGTAGCGGAGCCGCTGGCCCGGCTTCGCTACAGCCCCCTCCTCCAGAAGTAATCGTCAGCCTCACACCACGCTCGGCTTCATTGTTGCTCGGCACACCACAACCTTTGCAGTGGTGGTCAGGTGCTGTCTCAAAATATGTGTTTGCTGCGAACCAATCCGTCCCTTCTACAAAAAAGAACCCGGCCCTCGTCGGGCCGGGTTCAAGATACGTCACAGCGGAAGGAATTACTTACATAGCTGTCTTATCGGTCCAAGAAACCCTATTTGGCGGGCTCACGGAGATTACGTCGTTGACGACGCCATTCGAAACGATCGTGGTTGACGGAAACCATGGCGGAGCAAACCCGCCTTGTGCGAAGCGGCGGTCGAAATAGACGTTTCGACTGCTTGCACCGATGTTCTTTATTTGGTTCTGAATACGGCCGCCAACGATATTCAGCGTACCGATCCCGCTCCCCGTGTTCACGATCCCGCCGGTGCCACCAGCCGAGAGCGTGGCAACAGAGGCGTCGATTTCAAGGTTAGTGCTCGATTGTGAATTGTTGAGCTGAATATCTCCAGTTGCGGTGAAAATTCCGAGCACCTGGCCGTGGTCGTTTCCGGCAATCAATGAGTCGGCTGTGGTCTTCGTGACCGGCTCGGTCTTGTAAAGGATGTCGCCGGTCACGGTCACGTTGCCATTCGCCACGACATCAAGCGCAGTAGAATCCTGGATAGCTCCAACCCCTTCTCCGCCGCCTTTCAGGGCTGTGATGTTGCCGTTGACATATAAAAGGGTAGCGTTACGTTGGACGTTCCCAAGTGCATCCTTCTGCGTGGGGACACCCGTCATTGTTGTTGTCGTGGCTCCGGTTTGAATTGTGGTCGTGTTTGCCGCAGTGTCGATGGTGACCGTCGTCGTGGCGGAGTTATTCACAATCGTATAGACCTGGGCAGTTGATCCACTTGCTGTGACTGTTACCGTCGCGTTCCCTTCGACGTAGATTCCACCGCCGTTCATAGTACATGGACAAGTACCGCCGGCTCCTGTCGCGGTATATGGCAAGTAAACCCCGCTGGATGCCCCCGCCGCTGGGTAGGAGGTGCGGTTGATATTCTTGAGCGAAGTATTCATTTCCGCATAGGTTGGATCGGTATCGTTCAAACCCTGACTGTCCAGCACCGCACGCTTCTGGTTGAAGGAGTCCGCCGGCAGAGGAACCGTGGGCGCTCCCAGAGTCACGCTGCCCTGAAACGTCGGATTAAAGTTAGTGCCATCGGAAGCGGTATAAGCGTGGGTGGTAGTCGAGCCGGGAGCCGGAGTGCAGCCATTCCCGTCAGTAAAGCCGAAATTAGCGCCATGACTGCCGACGGCATCCGTAAAGATATAACTGCCGCTGTTGAGGTTCCAAGAGCCGTTGGTGAAGACCGGGCCGCTGATGGTGCCGTTCACCAGGGTGCCGCCGCCGCTGGGGCAGATGCCCCATTGATCAATGAACATGCCGTACGCGGCGAAGTTGGTGTTTGTGCCGGCGGGTGTCCCCTTATCGGTTTTGATAATAAAACTTCCGTCTTCTTCAATGGTATGGGTTTCGTTGGCGCGCGATTGTCCAACCGTTGTAATTTTATATGAATACGTATGCGTATAACCAGTAATATTATAGGCGGCGGCCGGCGTCCCGAGGGTCGTGCAGGTCGGCTTCACGGGCGGGGTGGCTTCGGGGGTGGCGGTTGGCGAGGATTGTACCGTGCAAGCGTCAGAATAGGGCGGCACCGCCGCGGATGTCCCCGCCAACAGCGATGTATTGTTGATGCCAAACGTTGCCGTCGTATCGATCTGAAAGGATCCCGGCCACGAGGCTGCCTGCGTTCCGGTGACCGACTGGTAGGTGCCGAAATTTGCGATGACGTTCGTCATGACTGTGCCGCGTGTGGTCCCCACATCGGGAACGTTGGCGGGAATGGGCGGCGCTCCGTTCGCAACAGTGTAAGTCGGCGGGATATTACTCATGATCTGTTGCAGCATGTATTCCCGCGTGGTGGTGATGCCGGAGTCGGCCGCGTAGAACGATCCGCGAAAGTTCCGGTAGTAGCCGTCGATGAGCGTGTCCGAGGTCGTCGCAATGACCATCGAAAGTGTCATTACCGTGAAGAGAGAGAGCAACAACAGAGCGGTAACGAGTGCGACGCCGCGCGAGTGCTGCCCAGGTTTCTTACCTTTTTGTGTGTGTGTCATATGGTTCCTCAATTGTCTCCCATGCTCATGTTTCGTGGATTAATCACCAAGGAAATCCCTTGAACCTGATAGGGGCCTGTATCAAAGGTATTCCGGAAAACGTACGTGGGATCGGTGGTCGGCACCGTCCTTCCGATCAGTGAAATTCGGATGGACCGGACAAACGTGTAGTTGTTCAGATAGTCGGAATTCTTCCAGTGATAGACGTTGCCGGCAGGATCGTTAATCAGAGTAACCATCACCTTGAATCCGATGATCTGCTCGGCCAGTTTCTGAACCGTCGCCGTCGCGCTCCCAGGCTCCTGCCGGACCAGTGTCGGATTGATTGGATTTGTGGTGTCCACGGAATACATGACAGGCGTGAGGCGCAGGACGTAGTCCGTGGCGCAGTACGAGTCGCTCAGCATCGTGTTCTGATACGTGCCCGCAGCCGTATCCTGATTGACGGTGATTTGCAAAGGGTCGTTGGTTAGCGCAGCGTTAGTGCCATCGGCGTTTGTCGCGCCGTGCGTCAGTTGCACATAGAAACGGCCGCCGACAGTAGCCGCCGCCGGAGTAGCCGTGAGCACTGCCGTCGTATACGCCGACCCGTTGCCCTTCACGAGCAGGATCTGGTCCGGATTGACGCCTGCATTGTACTTGAAGTTCCCGGCCGCCGTTGTCGCCGCAGCGAGCGTGGGATAGCCGCTGCCGGCGGGATTTGCGTTCGTCGGCGACAAGTACATAGTTGTGCCGTTTGTAAGATGACAGCCGGCTATGGTTCCATCGGTGACGTTGCTTGGAAGCGTACCGGGGTCGGAAGCAATGATATTCATCGAGTCGAAGCACGAAGCGCCATATACATACGTTGTGGTTGAGGTTTCGCAGTCGACGGCGGGAGTGTTGTTGGCCACCACGACGCCGACCGGCCAGTTGGGGATGTTGATGCCGTTGTAATAATTGGACCCGCCATTGGCGACATCCAGTTGCAGTTGCGCGGCGGAATTTCGGATGGCGATATTCAACGCCGCCAGACCTTGCTGCTGCTTGAATAGCGGCTGACTCTGCATCAACAATCCAAAAGACGCCGCGGAAATGACTCCGAATATAAACATGGCCACCAAAAGTTCGACGAGCGTGAACCCCGCCATTTTGTTCTGGCGCCTTGAAAATGATTGCGTACTCCGCATGGGATTCCTCATGGCCGCACCGTAGTCATTTGAAAGGTAACTGCTGGATGTATCGCGGTGTTCAGCAGTGTCACTACAACCGTCACGCGGCGTGGGCCGACCAGGGGCGCCGGCGCTGTTAGCGTGACTCCGTTTACGACAGGGTTCGTTTCGATCAGCCACCTGCGATGGAAAGCGGTCTGGCCAGCGGCGGCGGGGGCCGTGGTGCTGGACGTTTGAGTTACTATCCCGTTGGGGCTATGGGACGTGGAGACATACGTGACGACTCCGGCCGTTGTCGTACTGATTGTCTCGCTCTGTAGGCCGCTCGCAGTCGAATAATCGACGTCGTCGAAATAGTCGATTGTCCCGACCGTCGTGTCAGCACCAAGACTTCCTCCGCCTGCGACGTTGGCGTTAGTCGTCGGCCAACGGTTCAGGTCTTCGAGCTTCTCTGACGCCAGCGTAGCCGCCAATCCGAGGTCGCGAGCCCTCTCGGTGCCGCCGAGGGACTGAGCGACCAGAGCCGCCATTGCCGTCAACCCTACGGTGAGGACGAACATCGCGATCAATACTTCCATCAGCGTAAATCCCGCTGCCCGGCCCCGGTTAGGGGCAAGTTGGCTGGGGGTTTGTAGGTGAAATCGATACGTTTCCATAGTTGGTCACCGATAGTTTTTGACAAACTCCTTGATAGGTTATGGTGAAAGTCAGCCCGCCGACTGCCGGTGTTACGTATCCATTGGGCCTGAAATTCAGCGTTGTATCCGCGCTCAAAACCACTGGATAGGAGGAAAACGGCACGGCACTTCCCAAGTTTCCGTACGGTCCGGCGAAACCAGTTGGCGAACTCTGAATCTGATAGTTGTTAGCGGCACTGCTAAACACCACTTGGAACGGATAGCCTTCCATCAATGCCTGGTACCGAGTGGAGTGAATGGCCCAGGTTACGCTCGAGATAGCGCCGCTAATGCGATAGTTCCGCACGCCAGACGTGACCGAAGGAATGGCCATGACCGTCAAGATGGTGCCAATCGCTAACATGACAAGCAGCTCGACCAAAGAGAAACCCCTGGAGCTGCCCGGGTGTCTCCCGCTTGCACTGTTGGCCGAATTGTTACCAAGCGTTCGCATCATTTCAGACATCCTGACCTGCCTTTATTCGGACTGGTTCCAAGCCGAGCCCGCACCCTCTCTTAGGCTTCTTCGAGAGGTTCCACCCTGGATAGAGCAACTGCTAGGCCAGGCTCTCAGCGATATCTAAGTGTCATTAAATGAGTATGTTAGAGAAGGTTTCCGGGATTAGAAAAATCTCCCCCCAAACAGTGCATGGGTAGAAATTGTACAAATCAAGTCTGGTCATATCCGGCTGAATTTGGAGAGATTCCAAGCCATCCGATTTTGTAGCTTGCGCGTCCCGGGCCATTACTGCAGCGTGTCTATGTTCAAAAGGATTCGTCTGTTCGAGGAGATTACCCGCAGGCGGTAACCTGAATGACGACTGTCGATAACAGGCCCCAAATCGGGTTTATGGCCAACATTGCCGTTGCCGCAAAAACCCAGATGGAGAAAAAGGGTAGATTAGGGACCGCACGCCATCGAAAACTCGCCGGCGTTTCGCCCACGTACCATGGAGGTGTCCCGAGCGCTCTCCCGACGGCTCTCGGGCTTTCCGCTTGACTTCAATGAGCGATATGAACAGACTCCCGGCAATGGCGCGGCATACTCAACGTCCGCCGGGGCCAGAACCTCTTTGGGGGGTCGTATGCGCGGGCAAGACAATCCCGAAAGGATGAGGAGCCTGTGATGAAGACAAATTACGTCGCAGTCGTGGTCTGTGCCGTGGTGTACTGGCTGCTCGGAGGGCTCTGGTATGGCTTGCTGTTCGGCGCGCGTTGGATGGCGCTCGAAAACATGACGCTCGAGCAAGGCCGGAGCATGAGTTCCGCGCTGCCTTACATCATCACGTTCCTTCTTAATTTACTAATCGCATATATACTCTCTCAGTTATGTTCCTGGCGCAACGCCAACACCGTTGGACGCGGCGCCGCCATCGGCGTATTGCTCTGGGTGGGCATCGTTGCGCCCATTACGTACACCACCTACATGTACGAGATGCGGCCGAAGGAACTTTTCGCGATTAACGAGTTCTTTCCCCTGGTAGGACTGTGCTTGATGGGCGCCATTCTGGGCGCGTGGACGAAAAAATCAGCCTGAGGGTCAATTTTCAGGCGGGCTCCCCTTCGGAACTCAGGGTAAACAAGTCGCCGCCGCGCCACTCGCCCGCCGAAGCAGCGCGACGAGGGGGAAGCTAGCGCTATGGCGACGGAGCGTAGAGCCCACACCCGACTTTGGTAGCGCTAGCGGGAATCGAACCCGCATTTTGGCCTTGAAAGGGCCACGTGCTAACCGTTGCACCATAGCGCCACGGAGGTGAAAAATGTGGTGAAGCTAGAGTAGAGGAAACGTAGAGAATTGACAAGACGCTGAAAAACAGTTGAGAGTCAACAGTTGAGAGTTTAGCGTTAACCGTTGGCGACCGAGGAATGGTTTTTCACGGGTCACCAGTCACCGGTCATTAGTCACCAGTCACGCCTTTCTGTCATTCCGCTCCTCGAGCCAGGCCATCTGAATCGCTTCGAGTTTGCCCTCGTTCGATAACTTTGGATCGCCCGAAAACCCGGCAAGTTCCGTAACCCATTTGTGCAGGTCGGTGAAACGCACCGACAAGGGATCTGTATCGGGGAACTTATCAGCGAGCTGGATGCCGATTTCTTCCGCTTCGTCCCAATCAAATGTGGACGGCATTCGTCTCTCCTCGGTCCAGAGGGCGCGATCTAGTGCTCCGCTTCCTTGGCGAAGTTCTTATTCCATTCGGGAATCTCGACAACAAGGTCGCGCGTTCCGTCGGGCACGCACTGGCACCCGAGGCGCGACTTCGCCGTCAGTCCCGGCGCTTCGTCAAGTTGATCGAGTTCGGCGTCGGTCGCTTCGCTGCAGGACTCCAGGCCCTCGTGCACGATGACGTGGCATGTGGAGCACGCGCAGACCCCGCCGCACGCGTGGTCGAGTCCCATGTGAAATCCGGTGGCGATATCCAGGATGCTTCCTGGTAGGCCCTCTCGTGCGTAGGGAACTCTCTCGGGGTCCACCTCGACCGTCTCGCCCTCTCGGACAAACTTAACCTTGAATTTCTTTGTCGCGGGCGTGTATTTGACCTGTTCAATGTAAGGATTGCTGCCGCCCATCGTCGTCTCCTTCTCAACTCCTCGATCCTGCGTGGCACAGGCTTCAGGCTGTGCGGTTTTCCGCTCGCGCAAAACCCAAATCTAAACCGCACAGACTGAAGTCTGTGCTACTAAACTTTGTCCAGCTGTTTGCCCTCGAATGCCGTCGCCAGCGCGCGGTTCATCATGCGTTCGGCCAGCGGTGTCGTCGCCTGATTCAACACATCGACGAAGGCGCGGACTTGCTTGTAGTCGCTGCCCGCAAGGGCTTCGCGCAGCGCCGCGATTGCGCCTTCTATCGCGCGGCGCTCGTCGGCTGGAAGTTCGCCGGGCGCTTCGGTTTGTTCGCGCAAGAGCGCCTTCTCTGTCGCGTTGAGAACAGTTTCCGCTTCGTTGCGCGCCTCGATCAACTGCCGCTCCGAAAAATCCTGCTCGGCGTATTCGATCGACTCCTCGAGAATCCGCTCGACTTCGGCATCGTCAAGGCCGTAGCTTGGCTGGACCTCTATCGAATGCTGCTCTCCGGTGCGCAGGTCGCGCGCGGAAACTTGCAGGATTCCGCTGGCGTCAATCAAATATTTCACTTCGATACGCGCGAGGCCCGCGGGGCCGGGCGGCACTTTCAATTGAAACCGCGCGAGCGACCGGCAATCCTTCGCCAATTCTCGTTCGCCCTGGAGCACGTGAATATCGATTCCCGTCTGGTTCTCGACGCCGGTCGTGAACATCTCTTGCGCGCTCGCAGGGATCGTCGAATTCCGCGGGATGATTTTTGCTACCACGCCGCCCATCGTCTCGATGCCGAGCGACAGCGGCGTGACGTCGAGCAGCAGCATGTCTTTCACGCCGCCTTCGAGGATGTCGGCCTGCACGGCCGCACCCAGGGCCACGACTTCGTCGGGGTTGAGCTCCGCATGCGGAGCGCGCCCAAAAAATTCTTCGACCGTGCGCCGCACGAGAGGAACGCGCGTCGAGCCGCCAACCAGCACGACTTCCTCGATTTCAGCGGGTGTGAGCTTCGCGTCCGCCAGCGCTTGCAGCACCGGAGCCATCGTGCGGTCCACGATGGGGCGAATCCACCGTTCGTATTCGGCGCGCGTGATTTCACGGAAATATACGCCGCCATTGGGTAGCGGCAATTTCACTGTCGTTTTGCCGGCCTCGGAAAGCTCATGCTTGGCGGCGATCAACGCCTTGCGCACCTCCTGCACGGTTTCAGGGTGCGCGGCAAGGTCCACTCCCTGCGCGCGAATTTCCTGGCGCGCGACGGACTGCAACACGTTGTCGATGTCATCGCCGCCCAAATGCGTGTCTCCGTTGATGGAAAGCACCTGGTAGATGTCGCCATCCGTGGTAGAAATCAGCTTGAGAATCGAGATGTCGAACGTGCCGCCGCCAAAATCGTACACGGCGACGCGGCCGCGCTTTTTCTCGTGCAGGCCGTAGGCCAGCGCCGCGGCGGTCGGCTCATTCACGAGGCGCAGGACTTCGAGTCCCGCGAGGCGGCCGGCGTCGCGCGTGGCTTGGCGCTGCGCGTCGTTGAAATAGGCCGGCACGGTGATTACGGCGCGGTTCACCACATCCTGAAAATATTCATCAGCCCAGCTCTTTAACTCGCGCAGAATGAACGCGGAAATCTCTGGCGGCGTGAAAACGCGATCGCCCAGACGCACGCGGATCACGTTCGCGCTCGCCGGATCGATGCGGAAGGGAAAAATCTTCAGCTCGTCCTGCACATCGGCTGGGCCGCGCCCCATGAGACGCTTCACCGAATAGATCGTGCGCTCCGGCTGCGTCAGCAAACGGCGCCGCGCGGGTTCGCCTACGATGATCGAGCCGTCCGCGTCCACGCTGACGACCGAAGGACACAGCGGCGTGCCGTACGGGCCCGGGATACACTTCGGCCGGCCCTCGCGCTTGTCCTGGTAAGCGATCAGGCTGTAGGTGGTGCCGAGATCAATGCCGACGGTGCGCGCCACTGTGTGTGTCGTCTCCTTGTGTTAGTGCCGAGTGACTCGTGATTCGTGAATCGTGATTCGTGGAAGACAAAACCCGAATACCACGTCACGAATCACGAGGCACGAATTACGAATCACGCTCTTTGTAGCTCCTGCCGCACGCCGTTCACCAGATTCCTGATATACGAGCGCCGGTTCAGAATTTCGTTCATGCGTTCCATGATTTTTCTCTTCGCCGCGTCGTCCGCTCCGGAATCGAGCGCGCGGTCCCATTCGGACGAGACGCGCGAGAGTTCCTTGTCCACGTCTACGAGCAATGATTCAAATTTATGCTGCGCCGCTTCCAGTTTCGCGCGCAGCCCGGACATCGCTGCCACGCTTCCGCCGGATTCCCGCGCGTCGCGCATCTCATCGAGCGATTCGTTCAACTCGAAAACTTCCTCGAGCAATTCAGGCGGCGCTTGCTGTTTCTTCTGGCCTTCCTTGCGCATAC
>Ga0137410_10003080_pt1 | contig 11310 bp, 9 predicted proteins | sample CZODoug1_16funga_FD_108878 | JGI IMG/M metagenome (GOLD analysis project Ga0137410, IMG submission 108878) | Vadose zone soil fungal communities from Angelo Coast Range Reserve, California, USA - CZODoug1_16fungal (Illumina Assembly) | ecosystem: Environmental > Terrestrial > Soil > Vadose zone... | reverse complement strand
GCCAAGGCGTCGGCCGCGGCGTTCGGCGCCGCCAGAGGTTTCCACCGCTTCAGCGATATGGTGGCGCATCCCGAGGTCGACCTCATCGTCGTCTGCGTGCGGGTCCCCGGTCACCGGGAGCTGGTCATGGCCGGCCTGCAGGCAGGCAAGGCCGTGTTCTGCGAGTGGCCGCTAGGTGCGACGCTGGCCGAGGCGCAAGAGATGGCCGGACTCGCCCGTCAGCGCTCGCTGAAGACGATCGTCGGTCTGCAGGCCCGCAGCGACCCGGCGATTCTCTATGCGCGCGACCTCGTGCAGGGTGGCTACATCGGCGAGGTGCTCACGGCTCACTTGAACGCGGCCGTCCCGGCCGTGCTGCAGCGCGGGCCCGGCCGCATCTGGCAAGGGGTGCGGGCCAACGGCGCCAACACGCTGACCATCGCCGGCGGCCACGCCATCGACGCGATGTGCGCCATCCTCGGCGAGTTCGCGGAGGTCTCGGCCCGGGTGTCAACCCGGATCCCGGAGTGGCGAACGCTCGAAGGCAAGCCGGTCCCGGTCGATGCGCCGGACAGCATCAACGTGATCGGCCGCATGGTGAGCGGCGCCGAGGTCTCGGTCAACGTGGCGGCCGTTCCCTCGAATCCGAGCGGCAATCGGATGGAGATCTACGGGCGCGAGGGCGCGCTGGTGGTGCGGGCGGATGGCTCGTTCAACATCGGCCCGAGCCACGTGCACGCAGGCAAGGGGAAGGAGGCGATGGTCGCGATGCCTGTCCCGTCCAAGTACAAAGTCGTGCCGGACGGCACGCCGACCGGGCAGGCGTACAACGTCGCCCAGGTCTACGCGCGCGCGGCCAATGCCCTGCGCGACGCTGGGTCCTTCGACGTCGACTTCACTCTGGCCGTGCAGCGGCACAAGATGATCGACGCCCTCGAGCGGTCCTCCGCCACGGGCCGGTCGGTGAGGATCGATCAGCGCTAGCCAGGAGGCGCGGAGCGCATGCGCGAGACCGGCCTGGGGCCAGGGCGTCCGGACGCCGACGAGTGCCTGCCCTACTACTTCACGTACATCGATCTCGTCCCCGACGGCCACCTCATGAAGCTCCTCGATCGCCAGATATCCGAGAGCGCGTCGTTCCTCACCGTCTTCACGCCAGAACAAGCACTCTGGCGGGAAGCGCCGGGGGAGTGGAACGTCATCGAGATCGTCGGGCGCTCGCCGATGCCGAGCGCGTCTCCGCGCGCTCCGCATCGTGCGCGCCGACCCCGTCATGTGGACCGAGGTCGAGTTCCCCGGCTACGCGCCGGCCGCCAACTTCCAGGCTCGCATGCTGGGCGATGTCGTCGCCGAATACGCCGGTAACGCCCGTTCCTAATACCGATAGGTGTCCGGCTTGTAAGGGCCGGTCTTCTCCACCCCGATGTAGCGGGCCTGGGCGTCGGTCAGCTCGGTGAGATTCGCGTTCAGCTTCTTGAGCTGCAGGCGCGCGACCTTCTCGTCGAGGTGCTTCGGCAGCACGTAGACCCCGATCGGGTACTTCTCCGGGTTGGTGAAGAGCTCGATCTGGGCGATGACCTGGTTGGCGAACGACGAGCTCATCACGTAGCTCGGGTGGCCGGTGCCGCAGCCCAGGTTCACCAGCCGCCCCTCGGCGAGGAGGATGATCCGCGTCCCGTCGGGGAAGATGACGTGGTCCACCTGCGGCTTGATGTTCTCCCACTTGTACTGCTTGAGCGACGCGATGTCGATCTCGCTGTCGAAGTGGCCGATGTTGCACACGATCGCGTTGTTCTTCATCCGCTTCATGTGCTCGTGGGTGATGACGTGGTAGTTGCCGGTGGCGGTCACGAAGATGTCGGCCTGGGAGGCGGCCTCCTCCATCGTCACCACGCGGTAGCCCTCCATCGCGGCCTGCAGGGCGCAGATCGGGTCCACCTCGGTGACCCACACCTGGGCCGATAGCGCGCGGAGCGCCTGGGCCGAGCCCTTGCCCACGTCGCCGTAGCCGCACACCACCGCGACCTTGCCCGCCACCATGACGTCGGTGGCCCGCTTGATGCCGTCCACCAGCGACTCCCGGCAGCCGTAGAGATTGTCGAACTTGCTCTTGGTCACCGAGTCGTTGACGTTGATGGCGGGGAACTTGAGCCGGCCTTCCTTGGCCATCTGGTAGAGCCGCTTCACCCCGGTGGTGGTCTCCTCGCTGACGCCGCGGATCTTGGCGAGCCGCGTGGAGTACCAGGTCGGATCCTTGGCGAGCTTCGCCTTGATCGACGCGAAGAGGGCGGTCTCTTCCTCGTTGGCCGGGTGGGAGATGACGGATGCGTCCTTCTCGGCCACCGCCCCCAGGTGGAGCAGCAGGGTGGCGTCGCCGCCGTCGTCCAGGATCATGTTGGAGTGGGCGTTCTCGGGCCACTCGAAGATGCGGTGGGAGTAGTCCCAGTACTCCTCGATCGACTCGCCCTTCCGCGCGAACACCGCGGTGCCCGAAGCCGCGATCGCGGCGGCGGCGTGGTCCTGGGTCGAGAAGATATTGCAGGAGGCCCAGCGCACGTCCGCGCCGAGGGCCTGCAGGGTCTCGATCAGGACCGCGGTCTGGATCGTCATGTGGAGCGAGCCGGTGATACGGGCGCCCCGCAGGGGCTGCAGGCTCGCGTACTCCTCGCGGATGGCCATGAGACCGGGCATCTCGGTCTCCGCGATCTGGATCTCCTTGCGGCCCCAATCGGCGAGGCTCAGATCGGTGACGACGTGGTCCTGGGGTCGGGTCGACGACTTGCTCGTGGCGCTCATCTCGCGCCCTCCTTATGGTATGGGAGTTTGCGAGCGCCGTTGCCACAGCCGACCGGGGGTCGGCCGCTCCGAGCCTGGCGGGAAGGGCTCCCGTCGCAACGCTCCTCGGAGCTGAGGAACAGCTATGATTATGACCCAGGGTCGCATATCCGGCAAGCCGGAGAATGGCCTTCCCGGTTGCGCTATGATGAGCGGCCGATACGGCTCGTCGACCGGGAACCTCGAAGACAGGGAGACCGACATGCTCACCGCGCCCGAGTTCATCCAGACCCACCTCAAGAGGCTTCACCGGGGGCTCGACAAGGCGCTCGCCGATCTCACCCCCGAGCAGCTGCACGCGGTGCCGGCCGGGCATCCGAAGGCGAATACCATCGCGTGGGGCCTCTGGCACTACGCGCGGACGGAGGACAATATCGTGCGCTGGGTGATTCAGGACCGCCGGCCGCCCATCTGGGCCGAGGCCGGCTACGCCCAGCGGCTGGGACTGCCGCCGGTGGCCCAGGGCACGGGCATGTCGGCCGAAGAGGCTCACGCCCTCCGCATCACGGACCTCCCGCTCTTCCAGGAGTACATGCGCCAGGTCTGGGCCGGCACCGAGCAGCTCTTCGCCGACGCCCCGCCCGCCCTCTTCGACAAGACGGTCACGGTGAAGCCGCTCGGGGACATGTCGGTCATCGAGTGTCTCGGGCAAGTGGGGCTCACCCACGGCATGACCCATCTGGGCGAGATCGAGCTGGCCCGGACGCTGGTCGGCGTCTGATCCGTACGCCGCCGCGTGTTCAGCCTCCTGCCGCTCGCCACGCTGGGCTTCTTCCTCGGGATCCGCCACGCCACCGATCCGGATCACGTGGTCGCGGTCGCGACGATCGTCAGCCGCGAGCGGACGATCGGCGGGGCGGCGCGGATCGGGGTCCTGTGGGGCCTCGGGCACACCTTCACGATCCTGCTGGCCGGCGGTGTCATCGCCTTCTTCGGTCTGGTCGTTCCGCCGCAAGTGGGGCTCACCATGGAGCTCTCGGTGGCCCTCGTGCCCTTCGTGCTAAGCGCCCTCGGCGTTGCCGGAGTCCGGCGACAGCAGTCCGGCCCGCACGCCCACGGTGACTACGTCCATGCTCATCCCGGCGGCCGCGACGCCGATCACCACGGGCACGGGGAGCACGAGACACCGCTCGGCCGTCTCGACCGACGCTTCGGCGGGCTCGGCTTCTACCAGGCCGCGCGACCCTTCGTGGTCGGCGTGGTCCACGGCCTCGCGGGATCGGCGGCGGTGGCCCTGCTCCTGGTCGCGACCATCCACGAGCCGCTCCTGTACCTGGCCTATCTCCTCGTCTTCGGTCTCGGGACGATCGCGGGCATGATGCTGATCACCGCGGCGATCGCGCTGCCGTTCGTATACTCAGCGCGGAGGCTCCTCGGCGTGAACCGTGTCCTGACCCTGACCGCCGGACTGCTCAGCGTGGGCTTCGGGCTGTTCCTCGTCTACCAGATCGGCTTCGTGGGGGGATGATCCGATGCGCTTCGGCTGGCTGACCCTCTCGCACTCCCCGTCGGCGGCCGACGACTACACCGCCATCGACGAGCAGCTCACCCAGGCGTGCCTGGCCGAGGAAGTTGGCTTCGACTCGGTCTGGCTCACCGAGCACAACTTCACCGGCGAGGCGGTCTACTGCGATCCGATCCCGTTCGCGAGCGCGCTGGCCGCCCGGACCACGCGCGTGCGCATCGGCTTCGCGGTGATCCAGCTCGCGCTCCGGCATCCGGTGCGCCTGGCGGTGCAGCTCGCGCTGCTCGACAACCTGAGCCGCGGGCGCCTCGACGTGGGGGTGGGCCGCGGCACGCTCTACAACGAGTACGAGTACGTGGGCTATGGGCTGCGCAGCGACGACAGCCGCGAGCGCAGCGCGGAGGCCCTCGAGATCCTGACCCGCGCGTGGACCGAGGAGCCCTTCAGCTACCAGGGCAAGTTCTTCCAGGTGAGCCTGCCCGCGCTGCGCCCGCGGGTGTACCAGCGCCCACACCCGCCGATCTGGCGCAGCGTGGTGACGCCGGGCTCGTTCGCCGAGTGCGGCCGGCAGGGGGTGCCCATCCTGACCTCGCGGCTGGCGCTGGGCGTGCTGGGCGCGCGGCTCAAGCTCTACGAGGACGGGCTCCTCGCGGGGGGCCACCCCGCGCCGGTCCGCGAACGGCTCCGCCGCGACGTCGCGGTGTGGCGCCACGTCTACGTGGGCGAGAGCCACGCCGAGGCCGAGGACCGGCTGGCCGACACCCTGGCGCACACCCGGCGACACATGCTCGGTGCCCGCGCCGCGCACAATCCCGAGGACTACCGCGTGGATCCCGCGGTGGTGAACGCGTTCAACGATCCGAGCGTGTCGGAAGACGAGGCGGTGCGCCAGTCGCTCGCCACCGGCGCGCTCTACGGTACCGCCCGCCAGGTCGCGGAGCGGCTGGCCGAGCTGCGGGAGGCCGGGGTGCGCCACGTGCTGTGCCAGATGAGCTTCGGCTACCTCGGGCACGAGCGCATCGTGGACTCGATGAAGCGCTTCGGCGAGCAGGTGATGCCCGCCTTCCGCGCGGACTAGACATCCAGTATCAAGAGAAGATATCCAGTATTTCAGTAACTTGTGGTAAGTTCTTGACAATCCCGACTGGTAAATGTAGTTTCTCCTCCATGATGACCGGCCAGGACCGCTGTTGCCGATAGCAATGAGGGCCACCTAGCCGAAGGTACAGCCAGCTGTTCGACACAACGAGCCGAGTACCGGGGCCGGGACCCTGGGACTCGGCTCGTTTTTTTTGGTTCAACCAGCACAAGGGAGGGATGGGGATGAAGGTGGCAGTCGCAGCGAGCGAACTGGCAGCGATCGAAGGGCTGAGCGCCCCCGAAGTACTCGAGTGGGCCCTGACCGCCTTCTCGCCCCGCATCGCGCTCGCGTCGAGCTTTGGGGCCGAGGACGTGGTGCTGATCGACATGCTCACGCGCATCGACCGCAACGCGCGCATCTTCGCGCTGGATACGGGCCGGCTCCCTGCGGAGACCTATGCGGCCATCGAGGCGATCCGTGACCGCTATGGCGTGCCGGTGGAGGTGCTCGTCCCCCGCCACGACGCGGTCGAGGTCCTGGTGCGCGAGCGCGGCGTCAATCTCTTCTATCGGAGCGTGGACGATCGGAAAGCCTGCTGTGGGGTCCGCAAGGTCGAGCCGCTCGGCCGGGCGCTCGCCGGCCTCGACGCGTGGATCACCGGGCTGCGCCGCGAGCAGGCGGTGACACGCGCGGACGTCCACAAGGCCGAGATCGATGCCGAGCACGGGGGCCTCGTGAAGGTGAGTCCGCTGGCCGACTGGAGCTGGGAGCAGATCTGGGCGTACATCCACGCGCACGACGTGCCCTACAACGCGCTCCACGATCGGGGCTACCCGAGCATCGGCTGCGCCCCGTGCACGCGGCCGGTTGCGCCCGGCGAGGATCTGCGCGCGGGGCGCTGGTGGTGGGAGCAGGATCCGGCCGCGAAGGAATGCGGGCTGCACCCGCGGGGTGTCAAGTCATGAGTGGGCTGGCCGGCTTCTTCGCCGTCTGGCGCGGCGCGGTCCCCAGGCGTCTCGCCCGCGCGGCCCGCCACGCCATGGTGCGGCCGCTTCTCTCGCCGGCGCGCCCGCCGGAAACGGCGGTCGAGCGCGCCATCCTGGACACCCTGGCCACCCAGGGGCCTCTGTCGCCGCGCGCCCTCGTATCTCACGTGGCGTGTGCTCTCTATCGTCTCGAAGTCGCCCACGGGGGCGCGCTCGCCGACATCGGCCTGTTCGGCGAAAACCTCTTCGCCCCCGAGGTTGCCCGAGCGCTCGAGAGCGGCCGCGGCACGCTCTGGGACATCGAATCCGGATCCTGAATACGGAGGAAAGAGAATGCGACGCCGGCTGCGCATTCGAGAGGTGCAGACTCGCGTGTTCGTGAGCTCCGACCTCCTGAGACCGACGGTCGAGTACTACAAGGCGCTGACCGGTGGCCGATGTTCGCTTCACTTCCCGTTTCCAGAGCGCGAGCTGGAGCGGGCGTCGGTGTCGTCCCGGCTGGCGTCCTTCCTGGTCATCGCGGGAACCGACGAGGCGCTCGCGCCCTTCCGCTCCACTGCGCTGACCGTGCTGGTCGACGAGATCAATGCCGTCTCAAGGCTGCTCGCCCCGCTCGGGGCGGTGGTGCTCCAGCCGATCACCCCGGTGCCGACCGGGTACCAGACCAGGCTTCGCCACCCGGACGGGCTCATCGCGGAATACGTTCAGCCCACCGATGCGGCCGCGCGCTTCCTCGCCCCCGATCTGTGATGCCGATCACGCACCTCGAAGAGCTCGAGGCGGAGAGCATCCACATCATCCGCGAGGTGGCGGCGGAGTTCGAGCAGCCGGTCATGCTGTACTCGATCGGCAAGGACTCCTCGGTGATGGTGCGGCTGGCCCAGAAGGCCTTCCATCCCGGGCCGCTGCCCTTTCCGCTGATGCACGTCAACACCACGTGGAAGTTCCGGGACATGATCACCTTCCGCGATCGGTTCTGTCGCGAGAACCGGCTGCGGCTCATCGAGCACGTCAACCAGGACGGGCTGCGGGACGGGATCAACCCGTTCGACCACGGCTCGAACAAGTACACCGCGATCATGAAGACGCAGGCCCTGAAGGACGCGCTCGATCTCCACGGCTTCGACGCCGCGTTCGGCGGCGCCCGCCGTGACGAGGAGAAGAGCCGCGCCAAGGAGCGGGTCTACTCCTTCCGCGACCGGCTCCACCAGTGGGACCCGAAGAACCAGCGCCCGGAGCTGTGGAACCTCTACAACGGCAAGGTCGAGAAGGGCGAGTCGATCCGGGTGTTCCCGCTCTCCAGCTGGACGGAGCTGGACGTCTGGCAGTACATCCACCACGAGCGGATCCCGATCGTACCCCTCTACTTTGCGGCCCCGCGGCCGGTGGTGAGGCGCGACGGCAACCTGATCATGGTGGACGACGCGCGGATGCGTCTCGAGCCGGGCGAGCGGCCCGAGATCCGGCTGGTGCGCTTCAGGACCCTCGGCTGCTATCCGCTCACCGGGGCGATCGAGAGCCGGGCCACCACCCTGCCCGAGATCATCGAGGAGATGCGGGTGGCCCGGCACAGCGAGCGCCAGGGCCGGGTGATCGACCACGACGAGGCCGCGTCCATGGAGCAGAAGAAGCGCGAGGGGTACTTTTGAGCCAGGACCTGCTCCGATTCCTCACCTGCGGCAGCGTGGACGACGGCAAGAGCACCCTCATCGGCCGTCTCCTCCACGACAGCCAGGCGATCTACGAGGACCAGCTCGCGTCGGTGACGCGTGACTCCGCGCGGTTCGGGACCACCGGGGAGGGGACGGTCGATCTGGCCCTGCTCACCGACGGCCTCAAGGCGGAGCGCGAGCAGGGGATCACCATCGACGTGGCCTACCGGTACTTCTCGACCGACCGGCGCAAGTTCATCATCGCCGACACCCCCGGCCACGAGCAGTACACCCGCAACATGGCCACCGGGGCGAGCAGCTGTCAGTGCGCGATCATCCTGGTGGACGCCCGCCGCGGCGTGCTGACCCAGACCCGCCGCCATTCCTTCATCGCTCGGCTGCTCGGCATCGACCACTTCGTGGTCGCGATCAACAAGATGGATCTGGTGAACTACGCGCCGGAGGTCTTCGAGCGCATCCGGACCGAATACGCCGCGTTCGCGGCCGGGCTCGACATTCCCGACGTGCGGTTCATTCCGATCTCGGCCCTCCAGGGGGACAACGTGGTGATCAAGAGCGACCACATGTCGTGGTATCTCGGGCCGCCGCTGCTCACCTGCCTGGAGACGATCCCGATCGCCGGTCCCGACGCGGCCGCCGGCCTCCGGCTCCCGATCCAGTACGTGATCCGACCCAACCTGGACTTCCGCGGCCTGGCCGGGACGATCGCCTCCGGCCGACTCCAGACCGGCGAGGAGATCGTCGCGCTGCCGTCGGGGCGCCGCAGCCGGGTGAAGGCCATCGTCACCTACGAGGGTGAGCGCGAGAGCGCGGTCGCGCCGATGGCGGTCACGGTCACTCTCGAGGACGAGATCGACGTCTCGCGCGGTGACATGCTCGTCCAGGCCTCCGATCTGCCGTCCGTCTCGAACCGGGTGGAGGCGATGGTGGTGTGGATGGGGGAGCAGCCGCTCACCCCGGGTCGGAGTTACTGGGTCAAGCACACCACGCGGACCGTGCCCGGCCGGATCTCCGAGCTGCGCTACCGGGTGGACGTCAACACGCTCGAGAAGGCGCCGGCCTCGCAGCTCATGATGAACGAGGTGGGGCACGTGACGCTCACCCTGGACCGGCCGATCGCCCACGACGGCTACGCCTCACACCGGGCGACCGGCGCCTTCATCGTGATCGACCGATTGACCAACGGCACCGTGGGGGCCGGGATGATCCGCTCATCCGCCGAGCGCTGGGGTGGCGGCGACCTGTGGAGTGACGAGCCGCGGGCCGCACGGCCGGAGCCGCGGCCGGGGCTGGTCTCGGTGGCGGAGCGCGAGGCGCGCCTCGGGCAGCGGGGATCGACCGTGTTGCTCTTCGGGCCCGACAGCCCGGGCCGGACCGCGCTGGCCCAGGCCCTGGAGCGCCGCCTCTTCGACTCCGGGCTGGCGGTGACCCGGCTCGATGGACCCGAGCTGCGGCGGAGCCTCTCCCGGGACCTCGACTACACCGGCGACGACCACACCGAGAGCCTTCGGCGCGCAGCCGAGGTCGCCCGCATCATGAACGACGCGGGCCTGCTCTGCCTGTGCGTCTTCGTGGCACCGTGGAAGGCGGTGCGAGCGGCGGCCCGGCGCATCGTGGGATCCAACCGGTTCCTCTCGGTGTCCCTCGCGGGCGAGGCGGAGAGCGACCTCGCCGTCACGCTCGATTCGGGGCCGCTCTCCCAGCACGTCGAGCAGATCGTGGATCTGCTCCGCGCGCACCGGTTCATCGACTGACCGGGGGCAGGTACTTCGCGAACCAGTCGAGGATGATCCGGAAGCGCTCGAGGCGGTGGCGGGGTTTGCCCGAGCGCGAGAGCTCGTGGTTCTCGTCCGGGAAGCGCACGAATACCACCTGACGCCGCAGCATCTTCAACGCCATGAAGAGCTGCTCGCCCTCCCCGATCGGACAGCGCAGGTCGTCCTCGGAGTGGATGATCAGGAGCGGGGTGGTGATGTCCCTGGCGTGGGTCAGCGGCGAGCGCTCGAGGTACTTCGCCATGTTCTCCCACGGCAGGATGCCGCCCAGCTCCCCCACGTTGAAGAGGTGCCCGATGTCGCTCGACCCGAACATGGTGACGTGGCTGTTCACCGCGCGCTCCGAGCAGGCGGCCCGGAAGCGGGTGGAGTGCCCCACGATCCAGCTCGTCATGAATCCGCCGTAGCTGCCGCCGAGCAGGCCCAGCCGCTCGGGATCGATCCACTCGTAGCGTCTGAGCGCCTCGTCGAGGCCGGCCTGCACGTCCGCCGCGTCGCCGCCGCCCCAGTCGCCCACCACCGCGCGGGTGAACGCTTCGCCGTAGCCCTGGCTGCCGCGTGGATTGGTGTAGAGCACCGCGTAGCCCGCGCCCGCCTGGACCTGAAACTCGTCGAGGAACGGGTAGCCGTACTGGGCGTGCGGGCCGCCGTGCACGTTGAGGAGCAGGGGATAGCGCTTCCCGGCCTCGAACCCGAACGGCTTCATGATCCAGGCGTCCACCGTCATGCCGGCCCGCTCGAAGCAAAAGCGCTCCGGGCGGCTCAGCGCGACCTCCCGCTTCCAGTCACGGTTCCAGTCGGTGAGCTGCCGCTCGCCGCCGCCGTCGGCGCCGCAGAGGAAGACCTCGGCGGGAGAGTCGGGCCCGCTCGCCACGAAGACGACGGTGTTGCCGTCGCGGGACACGGAGAAGCCGCCGACCACCCGCTCACCCGCGACGATCCGCGTGACCGGGCCGCCTCCGGCCGGGACCCGGTAGACGCCGAGGCTGCCCTGGTCCTCCGCGGCTATCGTGATGGCGCTGCGGTCGGGACTCCAGACCGGTTGCACCCCGAGGGGCGAGCACGAGCGATCGAACGCGGCGGTGAGACACCGGGGCGCGCCGCCCGCGGCCGGGATCGTGAAGAGCCGGATATTGCTCCCGAACGCATTGATCTCCGATCGCCCCAGGTAGGCGATCGTGTCCCCGGCGGGCGAGAAGGCGGCGTGGCCGGCGGGTCCGGTGGTGGCGGTCAGGCGGCGCGGCGTGCCGCCGGCGGCCGCCACGAGCCAGATGTCGGCGGCATCATCGTGGTCGCGGTCGTCGTGGCGGACCGACGTGAAGACGATCGAGCGCCCGTCCGGCGACCACGCGGGATCGACGTGGTCGTAGTCGCCCTCCGTGAGCTGGCGCGGCTCGCCGCCGTCCGCGGCCACCACGAAGATCTGCGGGCGCCGGTCGTAGGTGAAGCCTTCACCGTTGAACCGGTACTTCATGGTGGTGATGACCCGCGGCGGCTTCGACTTGCGCTTGTCGTC
>Ga0137410_10003079_pt1 | contig 11311 bp, 9 predicted proteins | sample CZODoug1_16funga_FD_108878 | JGI IMG/M metagenome (GOLD analysis project Ga0137410, IMG submission 108878) | Vadose zone soil fungal communities from Angelo Coast Range Reserve, California, USA - CZODoug1_16fungal (Illumina Assembly) | ecosystem: Environmental > Terrestrial > Soil > Vadose zone... | reverse complement strand
TGTTCTTCTTCAGCACGTTGACGGGCGTGCTGCACGCCTCGCCCGGCGCCGAGCGCGGGAAGTATTTCGCCTGGAAACGGGAGCTGGCGGCCCCGGGGGAGCTGGCGGCACGCGTGGTCGCGCCGCCGGAATGGCAGGCGTCGAGGAATACCACCATCTTGTTCGCCCTGCGCGAGAGTGTCTTCAGCTTCGCCTCGATGTCGGTGTCCATGAAGCCCCGGCCCTCGACCGTGATCAGGGCCTCGCCGCAGCGCTCGTCGGGATCGCGCACCAGCGCGCGCCCGCCGTGGCCGGAGTAGTAGATGAAGACGTTGTCGTTCGGCGCGATGCGCTCGTGCAGCCGGTCGAAGGCGGCGTTCATTCCCGCGTGCGTCAGCTGGCCATCGCTGAGGAAGATCATGTTCGCTTCCCTGACGCCGAGGCGGCGTGCGATTTCCTTCGCGCTGCTCGCGTCCTCGACGACGCCCTTCAGCGGCGCGACGCCGGGAACGGCATAGTTAGAAATCGTCATGATCAGCGCGTGCGTTTCCGCGAGCGCGGAAGTGGTCATCAGCGCGCAGGCGATCGCGATGAGACGGATCGGCATGGTGTTCCCCCTGCGGCGACTATAGCGCAAAGATGGTGCGCTTCATGAGAAGCGCTTAACCCCGCGCTTGTAACTTTTTTACAGTGCCTCGCGCGCAAGCGACTCCCTATAATCCGCTCGAAGGGAGGCAGCAGAATGGCGGTCGGAGTGCGAGGCAGCCGCACGGTAATGACGGTTGCATACTTCGTGGTGCTGGCGCTCGCGGCGGCGGCCGCGTATTGGCGCCTGCCCGCCGCGCTCGACCTGAAGCTGATGGACGCGCAGATGCGCTTCCTGCGCGAGAATTTTCCGCGCCCCGCGGGCAACGACGTGGTCATCGTCGGCCTCGACGAGCCGTTCCTCAAGTCGATGCGCGAGCCGCTCGCGCTGCTGCATCCGCATCTCGCGCGCTTTCTCGCCGCGATGACGCTCGCCAAGCCGGCGGTGGTCGGCCTCGACGTGGTGCTGCCCTCGCGCAGCTACCGCTTTCTCGCGCCGATCGACCGCCCGGAGACGAACTACGACGCGCTCCTGCTGCGCGCGCTGCTGCAGGCCAAGCGCGAGGTGCCGGTGCTGTTCGCCAAGACCTGGGATTTCGAGGCGCGCAGATTCCGGCCGATCCTCGTCGACTACGTGGTCGCCGCGCGGCCTGGCAGCTCGCCGATTCCGGGCGAAGCCGACGCGCGCGCCTCGGTGCTCGTCTGTCCCGACGAAGACGGCACGGTGCGCCGCTTTCCCGACGCGAGTTGCAACCAGGAAGCGAGCGGCTACGGCATGGCGGCCAAGCTCGCCGCCTACGCCGGCAACGCGCAGGCGGGGTCGGGCTACATCGACTACACCATCGGCGCGCCGCTGCGCTACATCCCGCTCGCCGAGGTGCTCGGCTGGCTGGAAGGCGGCGACCAGGCGAAGCTCGCGTCGACCTTCGGCGGCCGCGTGGTGCTGCTCGGGCCGATCCTGCCTTTCGACGATCGCCATACGGTCCCGGTCGCGCTTGCCGCCTGGGAGCCGGGCGTGCGCCAGGTTCCCGGCGTGCTGATCCACGCGCAGTCGGTGCGCTCGATCATGGGGACCGGCCTGCTGCAGGCGGTGCCGCCGATCCTCGAGGTACTGCTCGCGGGCCTGTTCACTCTGGTGTGGTGGGTCCGCAGGCCCTGGCTGGGCGGCACGCTCTACGTGATCGCCGCCGCGGCGCTGCTCTTCGCCAGCACGCGGCTGATGCTGCACGGTTACGTCCTCGCGATCGTCGCCGCGCTGGTCGCCGGCATCGCCGCCGCGGCGCTGCGCTTCGGCGTCGAGGCGGTGCGCGACGCGAAAGAGAAGAGATTCCTCAAGGGCTCGTTCGCCGGCACGGTTAGCCCGCAGGTGCTGCGCGAGATCCTCGCCGGGCGCATCGTGCCGGGCCAGGCCGACCGCAAGCGCGCCTGCGTGCTGTTCTCCGACATCCGCGGCTTCACCAGGCGCGGCGAGGCGATGCAGCCCGAGCGGCTGGTCGCCATGCTGAACCGCTACTTCGCGGTGATGAGCGAGGTGGTGCACAAGCACCACGGCACGGTCGACAAGTTCATCGGCGACGGCCTGATGGCGATCTTCGGCGCGCCGCAGGAGCTCGAGCGCCCCGAGCGCAACGCGTTCGACGCGGCGCAGGAGATGATCGAGCGCCTCGCCGAGGTGAACGCCGAGCTCGCGCGGCGGGGCGAAGAGCCGCTCAAGATCGGCATCGGCCTGCATTCGGGCGAGATCGTCGTCGGTCATATCGGCTCGCGGGAGCGGCACAACTACACCGCGATCGGCGACGTGGTGAACGTCGCCGCGCGCCTGGAAGGCCTGTCGAAAACGGCGGGCCACCTCATCATCTGCTCGCGCACGGTCGCCGAAGCGCTCGGCTGCCCGCCGACGCTCGTCAGCCTTGGCGAGAAGCCCGTTGCAGGACATTCGCCTCAGGAAATCTACGGATGGAAAGGAAATTGACCATGAAGAACCTTCTGCTTGCACTCGCCCTGACGGCATCGACCCTGGCGCTCGCCGCCGAGCCGCTGGGAATGGTGATCGACGTACAGGGGAACGCCACCCTCACGGACGGCGGCAAGACGGCGCGGCTCGACATGCTGTCCTATCTGAACGCCCAGGCCGAGATCCAGCTCGCGGCGGGCGCCTCGATGACCGCGACCTGGTACGCCGGCTCCAAGGAGCTGAAGTTCGCCGGCCCGGCGCGCCTGAAGGTGGAGTCCGGCGGCATCAAGGTGGTGCAGGGACGCGCGGCGCAGGAGCGCGCCGTCACCGACGAGAAGCTCGCGGCGACCAGGAAGCTGCCGCCGCGCCTCGGCCAGGCGGCAATCGGCATGCGCGGCATGAAGCCGATGACGCCGGACCAGGAAGCGCAGCGCGAGAAGCTGCGCCCGGCGGAAAACGCGCCCTTCGGCGACTGGGTGATCTACGCCATGGGCCTGGAGCAGCTCGGCCTGACGAGCGAAGCGAAGGGCGTCTGGAAGAAGCTCTCGGCGCAGCGGCCGAGCGACGCGAAACTGCGCCAGCTCGCCGAGTAGGGCGGTCTAGAGAATCTTCAGCAGCTCGGCGGGCTCGCCGATCACCGCATCGGCGTCCCATTCGCGCGGCGGGGGATTTTCCGGGCTGTGGTAGCCCCATTCGACCGCGACCGGGCGCATGCCGGCGGCGCGCGCGGCCTGGACATCGCGCAGGTCGTCGCCGACATAGAAGCACTTTGGCGGCGCCAGCTTGAGCTGCTCGGCAGCGAGAAACAGCGGGTCGGGGTGCGGCTTGAGGTGCGGCGTCGAGTCGCCGCACACCACGCACGCGGGCGCGAGCTTCAGGCCCGCGACGATGCGCGGCGTGAAGCGCGAAGACTTGTTGGTGACGATTCCCCAGGCGATGCGCCGACCGACCAGCTCCTGCAGCAGCTCGGCCATGCCGGGGAAGAGCCGCGTCTCGACGCAGACGCGCTCGTCGTAGCGGTCGAGAAACGCATTGCGCAGCGGCAGGTAGCCCGGGTCCTCGGGGCTCAGGCCAAAGCCGACCCGCAGCAGGCCGCGCGCGCCCATCGAGGCGTAGGGACGGACCTCGCCGACCCCGAGCTCGTTCAGGCCTCTTTGCCGCCGCAGATGGTTGAGCGCCGCGCCGAGGTCGGCGGCAGTGTCGGCGAGCGTGCCGTCCAGGTCGAAGAGGACGGCCCGGCTAGGCGCCACGCACGCAGCAGAGCAGGTAGTTCACGTCGCAGTCGCGGCCGAGGCGGTAGACGCGCGAGAGCGGGTTGTAGGTCATGCCGATCAGCTCCTCGCTGCTCAGTCCGCTTGCGCGGCACCAGCCGGCGAGCTCCGAGGGCTTCACGAAGCGCTGGTAGTCGTGCGTGCCCTTCGGCAGCAGGTTGAGGACGTACTCGGCGCCGATCACGGCGAAAAGGTAGGACTTGGGGTTGCGATTGATGGTCGAGAAGAAGACGTGGCCCCCGGGACGAGCGAGGCGGGCGCACGCCGCCACCATCGACGCCGGATCCGGCACGTGCTCGAGCAGCTCCATGCAGGTGACGACGTCGAAGGCGCCCTCGTAGTCTTCCACAGAGGATTTCTTGTAACGAACATCGAGTTTGCTCTCGAGCAGGTGAAGTTCGGCGACCTGCAGCGCCTTGTCCGACAGGTCGATGCCGGTGACGCGCGCGCCGCGCTGCGCCATGGCCTCGGTCAGGATGCCGCCGCCGCAGCCGACGTCGAGCACGTCCTTGCCCGCGAGCGGCGCGTGGCCCTCGATCCATTCCAGGCGCAGCGGATTGATCTCGTGCAGCGGCCGGAATTCGCCCGCCGGATCCCACCAGCGGGCGGCGAGGCGGCTGAATTTCTCGAGCTCGGCGGGGTCGGCGTTCACCATGGCGGCATTGTCCCAAAACAAAAAACCCCGCACGAGCGGGGTTTCTTGTCGGATCCTGCGGCGCCTACCGCGCGCGCGTGCCGATCACTTCGATCTCGACACGGCGGTCGGGCTGCAGGCACTCGATCAGCTTCGGGCTGCGGGTGCTGCCCATGGCCTTGCATTTGTCGCCGCTCACCGGCTGCTTCTTGCCCTTGCCTTCGGTGTAGACGCGGTTCTGCTCGGTGCCTTTCGACGCCAGGTACGCCTTGACGGCGTCGGCGCGGCGCACGGAAAGGCTCTGGTTGTAGGGATCGGTGCCAAGGCGGTCTGCATGGCCGATCGCGATCACGACTTCGACGCTCACGCCCCTCATCTGGCCCTGCAGCTCGTCGAGCTTCTTCTGCCCGTCGGGCTTGATCTCGGCGCGGTTGAAGTCGAACAGCACGTCGGTGGAGAAGGTGACTTTCTCGGCGACCGGCTTCGGCGGCGGCTTGGGCGCCTCGGCTCTCGGCGTCACGACCGGCGCGGGAGCGGGGGCAGGCGCGGGCGCGGGAGCGGGCGCAGCGGGCTTGGGCGTATCGCTCGCGCATCCGGCAGCGAGGGCAAGCGCGGCGAGCAGGAGCCAGGTCTTGTGCTTCATTTTTTCACCTCCCGTACGGAAAAAGTATTCGGATCAAGAGTCTGCGCGTTTCCTGACGGCATTTTGCCATAACTGCGAACGGCTCTCCAAGCGCTCGAGGGCGGGATTTTCGATCTCGCGCTCGCGCATCAGCTGCCTGCCGCCGACCCAGACGTGGCTGACGTTCTCGCGCCCTGCGGCATAGACGAGATGCGAGATCACGTCATAGCAGGGCGCGAGCTCGGGCGCGGCGAAGTCGACCGCGATCAGGTCGGCGGCCTTGCCGGGCTCGATCGAGCCGGTGATTTTTTCCAGGCCGAGCGCTTTCGCGCCGCAGAGCGTCGCCGCGCGCAGGGCCGCGTGCGCGGGCATCGCCTGCGCATCGTCGCCGACCGCCTTCGCGAGCAGGGCCGCAGTGCGCATCTCCTGGAACATGTCGAGGCGGTTGTTGCTCGCCGCGCCGTCGGTCCCGAGCGCGACGTTGACGCCCTTCTTCAACAAGGAATGAACGGGTGCAAAGCCGCTGGCGAGCTTCAGATTCGACGAGGGGCAGTGCACGACCGACGCCCCTTGCTTCGCCAGCAGATCCATTTCCGCGTCGTCGAGGTGCACCGCGTGCACCGCGACCAGGCTCGGCCCGACCAGGCCGAGGCGCGCCAGGCGCTCGAGCGGGCGCACGCCGTGCTCTGCCATCGAGCGCTCGATTTCGCCGCGCGTCTCGTGCAGGTGGATATGGACCGGCACGTCGAGCTCGGCGGAAAGGGTCGCGATCTTCTTCAGGGACTCGTTGGAGACCGTGTACGGCGCGTGCGGCGCGAGGCAGAAGGAGGCGAGCGGCTCGTCGCGGCTCCGGTCGCGCACCTCGAGGCCGCGGCGCAGATAGTCGGCGGCGTCGGCGGCGTACGCCGACGGAAACTCGATCACGATCATCCCCTGCGCCGAGCGCAGGCCGGCGGCGAGCGCCGCCTCGAGCGAGGCGTCGGGGAAGAAATACATGTCGTTGAAGCAGGTGATGCCGCCGCGGATCATCTCGGCGCACGCGACCAGGGTTCCGTCGCGAACGAAATCGCGCGAGACGTGCTTCATCTCCGCCGGCCAGATGTGCTCCTCGAGCCAGCGCATCAGCGGCAGGTCGTCGGCCAGGCCCCGCAGCAGCGACATCGCCGCGTGGGTATGCGCGTTCACCAGCCCCGGCATCAGGACGTGGCTTCCGAGGGAGACTTCTTCGTAGCCGGCAAAGCGCGCGCGCGCCTGCGCCGCGGGAAGGATTGCCTCGATCTTGCCGTCGCGCACCGCGACGGCGTGCTGGTCCAGCACCGCGCCCGCCGGCTCGACCGGCACGACCCAGCGGGCGGTAAGGAGGGAGCCGGGTTTCGCTATCTTGGCGTGCCCTGCACCTCGACCACCACCCTGCGGTTCGGGCCGAGGCACTCGATCAGCGCGGCGCGCTTGTTCTCGTCGGGGCAGGACTTGACCGGCAGCGTCTTGCCGAAGCCGAACACCTCGACCTTGGCGCTGTCCGCGCCTTTCGACACCAGATAGGCGCGGACCGCCTCGGCGCGCTTCTCCGAGAGGCGCTGGTTGTATCCCGGCGAGCCCAGGCGATCGGCATGGCCGTTCACATTCACGTAACGGATGTCGCCCAGGTCCTTCAGCTTGGAAATCACCTCGGCGTCGAGCTTGGCCCGCGCGTCAGCAGTGAGCGTCGCCTTGTTGAATTCGAACAGCTCGGTGGAGGCGAGATTGATGATCGCGGGCTTCTTGGGCGCGGCGACCGGCGCCGGCGTGACAGGCTCCGCGGCTCTCGGCTGCACCACCGGCGCGGGCGCCGGGGCGGGCGCCGGTGCAGGTTTCTGAGCGGCCTGTTCCGTCGCGCAAGCCGCGAGCAGCGCGGCGCTGAAAAGTGCGCTGAAAACTGCCGTTTTTGTGCTCATTTCGTCCCCCTCGTTTTGGTCTTGGCGACGGGCCGATTTGTAGCACAGCCGCGCGCGGCCCGACAAGCGTTTTTTAGAGGGAAAACCGAGGCTTGCATGATAAAATTTAAGCCTCTCCCGTATGGAATCCATCGCCAAAGAAACCCTCTCGATTTCACTCGAGGAGGAGATGCGGCGTTCCTACCTCGATTACGCCATGAGCGTGATCGTTGGCAGGGCGCTGCCGGACGTCCGCGACGGTCTGAAACCGGTCCATCGCCGCGTCCTGTTCGCCATGCACGAGGCGAACAACATCTGGAATCGCCCCTACGTGAAGTGCGCCCGCATCGTCGGCGACGTGCTGGGCAAGTACCACCCGCACGGCGACTCCGCGACCTACGAGGCGCTGGTGCGCATGGCGCAGGACTTCTCGATGCGCTATCCGCTGATCGACGGCCAGGGCAATTTCGGCTCGGTCGACGGCGATGCGGCAGCCGCCTACCGGTACACGGAATGCCGGCTGGAAAAGATCGCCTCGGAGCTGCTGGCCGACATCGAGTCCGAGACGGTCGACTTCGCGCCGAACTATGACGGCAAGGAGCTCGAGCCGAAAGTGCTGCCGGCGCGCGTGCCCAATCTGCTGGTCAACGGCTCTTCGGGCATCGCGGTGGGCATGGCGACCAATATCCCGCCGCACAACCTCTCCGAGGTGATCGATGCCTGCCTGCATCTGCTCGCCACGCCGCACTGCGCGGTCGAGGACCTGATGAAGCTGGTGCCGGCGCCCGACTTCCCGACCGCCGGCATCATCTACGGCATCGCCGGCGTGCACGAGGGCTACCGCAGCGGACGCGGCAGAGTCGTGATGCGCGCGCGCACGCACTTCGAGGAGTTCGGCAAGGGCGACCGCACCGCGATCATCGTCGACGAGCTGCCCTATCAGGTGAACAAGAAGACGCTGCTCGAGAAGATCGCCGAGCTGGTGACCGACAAGCGGCTCGAAGGCATCTCCGACCTGCGCGACGAGTCCGACAAGTCCGGCATGCGCATGGTGATCGAGCTGAAGCGCGGCGAGCTGCCGGAGGTCGTGCTGAACAACCTCTACAAGCAGACGCAGCTGCAGGACACCTTCCACATGAACATGGTCGCGCTGGTCGATGGCCAGCCGCGCGTGCTCAATCTGAAGGACCTGATCGAGGCGTTCATCTCGCACCGTCGCGAAGTGGTCACGCGGCGCACGGTGTTCGAGCTGCGCAAGGCGCGCGAGCGCGGCCATGTCCTCGAAGGCCTCGCCGTGGCGTTGTCCAACGTCGACGAGGTGATCGCGCTGATCAAGAAGGCTCCCTCTCCGGCGGAGGCCAAGCGGGGTTTGATGTCAAAGGCTTGGGGTTCTCACCTTGTTACTGAGCTGATTGGAAAAGGGACCGCAGGGCAATACCGGCCCGAAGGGCTCGCGGATGCCTTTGGCCTGAGGGACGACGGCTACTACCTGTCCGACGAGCAGGCGCAGGCGATCCTCGAGCTGCGCCTGCAGCGCCTGACCGGTCTCGAGCAGGACAAGATCCGCGACGAATACAGGCAAGTGATGGCGCAGATCGCCGACCTGCTCGATATCCTGGCCAAGCCGACGCGCATCATGGCGATCATCGGCGACGAGCTGCGGGCGATGAAGACTGCCTACGGCGACGGGCGCAAGAGCGAGATCGTCACGGTCGCCGAAGACATCTCGACCGAGGACCTGATCGCGCCGCAGGACATGGTGGTCACGTTCTCCCACGGCGGCTACGTCAAGTCGCAGCCGCTCACCGAGTACAAGGCGCAGCGCCGCGGCGGCCGCGGCAAGACCGCGACGACGATGAAAGAGGACGACTTCATCGAGCGCCTGTTCGTCGCCCACTCGCACGACTACCTGCTGTGCTTCTCCGATCGCGGCCAGCTCTACTGGCTGAAGGTCTACGAGGTGCCCGCCGGCAGCCGCACCAGCCGCGGCAGGCCGATCGTCAACATGTTCCCGCTCGCCGAGGGCGAGAAGATCACCGCGGTCGTGCCGGTGAAGGAGTTCGACGAGAACCACTACGTATTCATGGCTACCGCGCAGGGCACGGTGAAGAAGACCTCGCTCGCCGAGTTCTCCCGCCCGCGGCCGAGCGGCATCATCGCCGTCGGCCTGGACGAGGGCGACTACCTGGTCGGCGCTGCGCTCACCGACGGCAAATACGACGTGATGCTGTTCTCCTCCGAGGGCAAAGCAGTGCGCTTCGAGGAGCACGACGTGCGGCCGATGGGCCGCCAGGCCACCGGCGTGCGCGGCATGAAGCTCGGCGAAGGGCAGCGCGTCGTCTGCATGCTGGCCGCGAACGATGAGTCGAGGTCGGTGCTCACCGCGACCGCGAACGGCTTCGGCAAGCGCACCGCCATCGGCGAGTACCCGCGCCACGGGCGCGGCGGGCAGGGCGTGATCGCCATCCAGACCTCCGAGCGCAACGGCTCGCTGGTCGGCGCCGTGCTGGTGGTCGACCATGACGAGGTGATGCTGATTTCCACTGGCGGTGTGCTGATCCGCACCGCCGTGGCGCAGATTCGCGAGATGGGCCGCTCTACGCAGGGCGTGACCCTGATCTCGCTCGACGCGGGCGAGAAGCTTGCTGGCATGGAGCGCATCGAGGAACGCGATCTCGGAGGCAACGGTAACGGCGGGAGCGGCAACGGTGGCAATGGCGACGGCCACGAGGACCTTCCCCCGCCGGCGGACCCGCAGCCCACAGTCCACTGATGTCCCGTATTTTCAATTTCAGCGCGGGGCCGGCCATGCTCCCGGCCGAGGTATTGGCGCGCGCCGGCGACGAGATGCTCGACTGGCGCGGCAGCGGCATGGGCGTGATGGAGATGAGCCACCGCGGCAAGGAGTTCATCGGCATCCACGCCGAAGCCGAGAAGGACCTGCGCGAGCTGCTCGCCATTCCGCAGAACTACAAGGTGCTGTTCCTGCAGGGCGGCGCGACGCTGCAGTTCGCCCAGGTGCCGATGAACCTGCTGCGCGGCAAGGGCAAAGCCGACTACGTCAATACCGGCGAGTGGTCCAAGAAGGCGATCAAGGAGGCGAAGCAGTACTGCGATGTCCACGTCGCCGCATCGTCCGAGGACAAGAACTTCACTTACGCACCGAAAAACTTTTCAGTCAGAAAAGATGCGGCGTATGTCCACTACTGCTCCAACGAGACCATCGGTGGCGTGGAGTATTTCGAGATCCCCAAAGCCGAGATTCCGCTGGTCGCGGATGCCTCGTCGCACTTCCTTTCCCGTCCGCTGGACGTGTCGAGGTTCGGCCTGATCTACGCCGGTGCGCAGAAGAACGCCGGTCCGGCCGGCCTGACCTTCGTCATCGTGCGCGACGACCTGATCGGGCAGGCGGCCAAAGGCACGCCGTCGGTCATGGACTACAGGGCGCAGGCCGACGCGGACTCGATGCTGAACACCTGCGCCACCTATTCGATCTACGTCGCCGGCCTGGTGTTCAAGTGGCTGAAGCAGCAGGGCGGTCTTGCCGCGATGGAAAAGACGAACGTGGAGAAAGCGAAGCTGCTCTACGACTACCTCGATGCGAGCAAGTTCTTCCACAACCCGGTGGCGAAGGAAGATCGCTCGCGCATGAACGTGCCTTTCACGCTCAAGGATTCGAAGCTCGACGAGGAATTCCTGAAGGGCGCGGTGAAGGAGGGCATGGTGCAGCTCAAAGGCCATCGCTCGGTGGGCGGCATGCGCGCCTCGATCTACAACGCCATGCCGCTCGAGGGCGTGCAGCACCTCGTTTCCTATATGAGGGACTTCGAGGCGAAGCATGGTTAAGGGCGGGAAGTGCGAAGTCCTGGTGATCAACAACATCGCCCAGGTCGGCCTGAAGCGCTTTCCGACGGAGCGCTACGCCGTGGTCAAGGAGTCGAAAGACCCTTGGGCGATCCTGGTGCGTTCGCAGGACCTGCACAAGTTCGAGTTCGGCCCGTCGTTGCGCGCGGTCGGACGCGCCGGCGCGGGCGTCAACAACATCCCGGTGGCGGCCCTTTCCAAGCGCGGCATCCCGGTGTTCAACGCGCCGGGCGCAAATGCGAACGCAGTGAAAGAGCTGGTGCTTGCCGGCATGCTCATCGCCGCGCGGAACCTGGGGCCCGCTCTCGAATTCACGAGAAAACTCAAGGACGAGAACCTGGAGAAGACGGTCGAGGACGGCAAGAAGCAGTTCGCCGGCTTCGAGCTTCCCGGGCACACGCTCGGCGTCATCGGCCTGGGCAAGATCGGCAGCCTGGTCGCCGATGCGGCGATCCGCCTCGGCATGAACGTGCTGGGCTTCGACCCGCA
>Ga0137410_10003075_pt1 | contig 11316 bp, 10 predicted proteins | sample CZODoug1_16funga_FD_108878 | JGI IMG/M metagenome (GOLD analysis project Ga0137410, IMG submission 108878) | Vadose zone soil fungal communities from Angelo Coast Range Reserve, California, USA - CZODoug1_16fungal (Illumina Assembly) | ecosystem: Environmental > Terrestrial > Soil > Vadose zone... | reverse complement strand
CGCGACCGCGCTGCCCGCCGCTGACATGGGTGCGATCGAGATCGCGCGACAATAGCCGCCCTGCGGCGCCTGACGCCCGGCTGACCAGTTCGAGGTAGCCTTTGGTCACCCGTGCGAAGTGATTGTAGATGATGACGGCGGGGATCGCCGCAACCAGGCCGATGGCGGTGGCGAGCAGGAAGCCCGCCGCAACGCGTCCCAGGGTGATCGCGAGGTTGTGCCACAGGTCGCCGCTGGCCGAGAGCGCGGCGAGCGCTTGCATGACCCGCGGCGGACCCGGCATGATGAAGTGCGGCAGCGGCAGCGACACCAGCCACCAGATCGCGACGATGACCACGACCAGCAGGAAGCGTTGGACCACGAGATCCACGCGCCACTTGCGCGGCGGGGTTACGGCGTGGATGCCTTCTTCGAGAACTTTCGGCATATGCCTATAAGGCGTGGATTGTGGATGGTGGATCGTGGATCGTATTCGTCCAGCCAGTCCTGTTTCCGCACCCGGAGACAGGACTGGAAAAGCACCATCCACCATCCACCATCCACGAGTCACGCTTCATCTATTTGGGTGGAGCCGTAAAGTAAGTGCCGCGACCGCTCGCGACGAGCGCGCCGTCCTTGTCATAGGCGTACGCTTCCGCGGTCGTGAACTGGCTGCCCATGCGCACGACCCGGCCGGTGGCGGTGATGTCGCCCGGCAGCGCCGCCTTGTGATAGTCCACCCGCAGGTCCACGGTCGGCACCGGCCGGCCCAGCCTGGCGGCGATTGCGTAATCGGCGGCAACGTCGACGATGGCGGCGAGGATGCCGCCGTGGGTGTAGCGGCGCTCGGGGTTGACCACCCATTCCTCACGCCATGCCGCGCGGATCTCGATGCCGTCCTCGCCGCTCTTGAGGGCGGTGAAGGCGAGCCACCGGTTGAACGGCCCGCGGTTGAGAATCTCCTGCAGCTTATCCTTGGTGGCAGCTTCTTCGCTCATGGTTGTCCTTTGGGTTCGTCACTTCGTCATCGCGCTGGCGGCGTTCCCCGCAGCCAGTTTTATCAGGCGCGGACGGTCGATCTTGTTGGTGCCGGCGAGCGGCAGCTGTTCGAGAAAGAAAACGCGCCGCGGGTGCTGGTAGGCCGGGCCGTTGGCCAGCGCGAATTGCTTGATCTCGTCCTCGGTCACGGCGGTGCCGGCCCGGGGCACGACGAAGGCGTAGGGCACCTGCCCCTTCAACTCATGGTCGAACGGCAACACCACTGCCTGGTGCACGGCGGGATGGCGCATGAGCAGCGCCTCGACTTCGCCGGGAAAGATGTTTTCGCCGCCCGAGACGAACATGTCGTCGGTGCGCCCGACGAAGTAGTAGAACCCGTCCGGGTCCCGGCGGCAGATGTCGCCGGAATAGTACCAGCCGTCGCGCAGGCGTTTTGCCGTTTCGTCCGGCAGGTTGTGATAGCCGAGGAGAATGCCGGGATTCTTCAGCGCGAGCTCGCCTTCATCTGAATTGGGACCGCCGACCAGCTTCGCCTGTGTGCCGGGGTACGGCACGCCGAGCGAAGCCGGTGGGCGCGGCTTGCCATCCGGGTGTGGACCGAGCGGCACCGGCCCGCCTTCGGTCACGCCATAGACGACCAGCGGCTCGGCGTTCGGGAAGTACTGGCGCAGTTCCTTGAGCAGCTGCGGCGAGGAGGGCGCAGAGCCCATCATGATGGTGCGCACCGATTTCGTATCGATGCTTGCCAGCTGGTCCTTGCGCGTCAGCATCATCGCCATCATCGTCGGCACGCCGGAGATGACGGTGCAGCGATAACGCCCGATCGCTTCGATGTAACGTCCGATGTCGAACTGCGGCAGCAAGGGCAGCGTCGCGCCGCCGGTCAGTCCCTGCTTGATCGCGTTCAGCGCGTTCTTGTGGTACAGCGGCGCGGCCACCAGGATCACGTCCTTTTCGGTGGTGCCGCGAGTATGGGCGAGGATGCGACGGCTCCAGTTCTGACCGTAATGCGAAAGCAGCACCCCTTTCGGCCGGCCGGTCGACCCCGACGTGTACGGTTGTATCGCCACCGAATCCGGCGCCGGCTCGAACGCCTCGAACGGCCCCGGGTCGAGAAACGACTCGAACTCGCTGTCGTAATCCACGACGCGCAGGCCGGGTGGAATCAGGCGTTTAACGGCGTGCTCGGCGAACACCACACGGGCGCCCGCATCGTGGAGGATGGTGGCGACTGTACTTTTTGGGAGCTTCACGTTGATTGGCACTGGTACGACGCCCGCGCGCATCGCTCCCAGGAGCGTCATGACGAATTCGGCGCGGTTGAGCGAGAGGATGCCGATGCGATCGCCCGCCTTGAGCCCGGCGCGCGCCAATCCCTTCGCGACAGCGTTGCAGCCGGCGTCGAGCTCACGGAAGCCGACCGGCCGGGCCTGCCCGGGATCACGCAGATCGACGATCGCCGGGCGCCCGGATTGCGCGTGCTCGGCGAACAGCAGCCCTAAATTGCCTGGATAGCCGCGCGCCTCTGGTATAGGAACAGTCATTTTAAAGATTGGTGAATCGAGGCATCGGGTTGTTAGTAGTCTAACGAATCGAGCACTATTCCGAATCGTAACCTGTCACCGATTTTCTTTGGTGATTTCCTTGGCTGTCGCCTTCAATATCTCGACGAACCGCCGGGCGGCGGGGGAGAGGTAGGCGTCCTTTCGGTAGATCACGCCGCCGCGGCGCGTGGCGACGAAATCTTTTACACGCAGTTCGATGATTGGAAGGCGCGTAGCGACGTGCCGCCGAACACCAAGCGCGAGCAGGTCGGTTGAGGCAACCAGTTGATGCCTGGCCGGCAGGTTCGTCGACTCGACGGCAATATTGGGCGCAGGCAGGCCCTTGTTGCCAAATTCTTCGCTTAACATTCGCACGGCAAGACTGCTCGCAGATGGCGCCACCCACCGTTCCCCGCTGAGGTCGGTTAGCGTCAACTGTTTGCGTTTTGCAAGGCGGTGATTCGGCGAGGCATATATCACCCATGTTTCATCGTGCGTGACTTCCTCAACCATGTCCTCGTGACGTGGCCCATGGAGCAGCGCGACGGCCACATCCAGTTCCCCACTACGCAGTCCTGCCAGCATGCCAGTCGTCTCGGTGACGTTGATTCTCACGGTGACTTGAGGTGCTTCCTTGAGCAGCCTGGCGCAGGCAGCGGGCACCAGCTCAAGAGCTTGACCCGCCGCCGACCCGATGCGCAGATGGCCTGCTCGGCCCTCGCTCAAATCGGCGATTTCGCGCGTCACATCGTCCATCGACAGGCGTAGCTTGCTGACTCGCGCCAGCAGGGCCGAGCCGACGCTGGTCAATTCGACTCCCTTTGGCGTGCGCTTGAGCAGCCTGGCGTTCATGGCCAGCTCCAGCCGGCGCAGGCTCTTGCTGAGGGCGGCTTGACTCAGGCCGAGCGCCGCCGCGGCGAGTTGCAACTGCCCGTGCTCGGCGATTACGGCGAAATATTCCACGTCGCGCATCTGTGAATGCATAACTCGAATTCAAGCAATATGTAATATCGGATATTTGCGGAAATATACCAAGGGTGTCAAGCTGGCCGCGAAATCGGAAATCGACACTGGGGGGATATGAAATCGATACTCAAGACTGCATTTGTGCTTGTTGTGGCGACGAGCTTCGTAACGGCACCGCGGCCGGGATTCGCGCAGGCAAATCAGAACTACCCGAGCAAGCCGATCCGATTGGTAACCACGTCTGCCGGCAGCCAGAGTGACATGCTGACGCGAATGATAGGGGCCAAGATGAGTGAGAGTTGGGGCCAGCCGGTTATCGTGGAGAATCGAACGGGAGCTGGCGGCGCAATCGCCGCTTCCGTTGTCGCCAAGGCCGCGCCGGACGGTTACACCCTATTGAATCAATCGGCCCAATTTGCAATTGGCGCGGCGTTACACGCGAGCCTGCCCTACGACCCGATCAGGGACTTCGCCGGCATCACCCGGATCGGGTTTTCCACCACTGCGCTGGTGGTGGCACCGTCGCTAGGCGTCAAGTCAGTCAAGGACTTCATCGCGCTCGCCATGGGAAAGCCCGGCCAGATATTCTTTAGTTCCGCCGGCGCCGGCAGCGGGATGCATATGAACGGCGAGAGATTCCGGTTATTCGCCGGCATCAAGGGCATGCACGTGGGGTTCAAGGGCGCGTCGGAAGCGTTGGTAGAGGTCATGGCCGGACGGATCCACTATTCCGTTCCCGGGCTGGGCCCCGCGCTTCCATTGATCAAGGATGGGAAGCTAGTTGCGTTGGCGGTGATCGCGCCGGAACGGTCACCGCTATTGCCGGATGTGCCGGCTATGGTGGAGGCGCTGCCCGGCTATGAGACGGACGGGTCGTTCGGGTTGCTGGCGCCGGCCAGGACGCCGAGTCCGGTCCTGAACCAGATCAGTAAGGAGGTCAGGCGCATCCTGGATCTGCCCGACGTCAAGGCACGGCTGGGGGCGACGGGCTTTACTGTTGCGCCGACTACGCCGGAAGAACACGGCAGGATACTGCATGCCGACATCGAGACCTTTGCCAAGGTAGTCAAGAGCGCCGGCCTGCGCGTTCAGTGATTGGTTTCGGCATCGATAGAAGCCGTTCGTTTCCGTCACTACGTCACTTCATCGCCGCTAGTTGTTACGGTGTGACGACGACCTTGCCGAAAACTTCGCGGCTCTCGATCATGCGCAGGCCTTCGGCCGCGCGCTCGAGCGGCAACACTTCGTCGATCACCGGTTTCATCGTGCCCTGCTGGATCATGTCCATCAGTGCCTTCAGGTTCTCGTCGTAGAAACTGTTGGAGCCGATCACTTTCAGCTCGAAGCTCCAGATGTAGCGCAGGTCTTCCTTGGGGTCGTAGCCGGCAGTGGCCCCGCACACCAGGATCTTGCCGCCGCGCTTCACGCAGCGCAGCGTCGGTGCCCAGGTCTCACCGCCGGTGAAGTTGATGACGACGTCCACGCCGCCCTCGTAGTTGCGGCGCTGCGGCTTGCCGAATTTCTCCACTGCCCACTTGGAAAAATCAGTCTCCTTGTAGTTGATGACATGATCCGCGCCAAGATCCCTGAGCCGCTGGATCTTGTCCGCGCTGGACGCGCAAGCGATGACTTCCGCGCCCAGCATCCTGGCGAGCAGGACACAGCCCGTGCCGACGCCGCCGCTCGCACCGAGGACCAGTACTTTTTCGCCCTTCCGGATGGTGTCGTGCGTGACGATCATGCGGTGCGCCGTGCCGTAGGCGACGGGCAGGGAGGCGGCCTCTTCGAACGACACTTTGCCGGGCATGCGGATCAGCTGGTCCGCCGCGACCAGGCATCTCTCGGCAAGCCCGCCCAGCATCATCTCGCCCATCAAGCCTTTTTGCTTGTTGAGCGGGTTGACCAGGACGCGGTCGCCTTTTTTCCACTGCGGGTCGACGCCCGGCCCGACCTCGAGGATTTCGCCGGCCATGTCGAGACCGATGATCATGGGCATCGGCACCTTGATGCCGGGCATGCCGCGCACCGTGAAAACATCGTGGTAATTGAAGGAGGTTGCCCTGACCCGGATCACGACGTGCCCGTCAGTAACCCTGGGGTCGGGAAAGTCCGTCACCAGCTTGAGCTCGTCGAGCCCGCCATGTTGGTTCAGTACGACTGCTTTCATGATTCGTAACCTATGCGATTGATGTCAGGTGATGATGCGATTGACCCCGGTCGAGATGCCATCCCGGGGCACGCCGTAGACGTGCAGCGAGATCGCAAGGTTGCCGCTGTTATTGGCGATGCGGTGGATGCCTGAGCCGGCCGGATCGAAGCTCAGGGTACCCGCGTGCCGCCGCGTCGTTCCGATCAGCGTTGGCGCACCGCCCATCGCGTCCTCGCGATAATACGTCTCGGTGAGCTCGCCCTGGTAGATGCCGACGGCGCACCAGCAGTAATGCCCGTGAACCGGGCTCATCTGGCCGTGGTCCCAGACAATCGCCAGAATGGAGAAGCGGCCCGCCGGATCACTGTGCAGCAGGTGGCGAGCGTAGCGGTCGTGATCGGCGCGGCGGCGTTCGGGCGGTAGCCACGTCGACGTCGCGGTCGCTTCCTGGAGCGCTGCTTGAATTTCCCGCCCCATGGCGGCAGGCGTGAGCGCAACCGTCTTGCTGATGCGATCGGCGAGTAGCTGGAGCTGTGGAATGGCGTTCATCGGTTCATGGCCGTGGACGGAGCGAAGGCTCGAGCGTTGTCAGCACCGCCGTCATTTGTGATACCAGCCGCGGATCGTCGTAGATCGCGTCGACGTTACGCAATATTCGGGATTTGATGTCGTCGCGCAAGGCTTTGTCCGCGGCGATCCGGACTGCCATTTCGACGTACTCCTCGTGCGTACGCGCCACGCAATCCATGACGCCGATCTGCCGGTAACAAGCAAGGGTTGCCCGGCCCCGCACGAATGCCGCCGGCAGCGTGATGATGGGTGTGCCCGTCGCGAGCACGAGGAACGTGGTCGTGGCGGCTCCGAAATGAAAGGTATCGAGCGCGACATCCGCCGCCATGAGCATGCTCATCAGATCATCGGGCGCCAGCCACGGCAGGAATCGCACGTGTCCGAGGACATCCGGTATCGTGACGGAAAAACGGTCCGTCACCATCTTGTGGCGTTGTAGGAAGCGCGAATCCTTGAACAGGATGACTTCTCCCCTCGGGTCGCGCCGCAGGATGCCGGCGATGGCGTCGTCGAAGTCCGGATGCAGCTTGTGCAGCATTGTGGGGCATACATAGAGCCGCCTGTCTTCGGGCAATCCCAGCTGCGCGCGCGTCTTGGGCGCAACCGGCAATGCCGGCCGGGCGATATAGGCGGGCAGCGCGTCGAGGGCCACCAGCTCCTCACTGTAATGGCTTTGGGCGTCTTCCGGTTCGAGCGGGGCGCTGGAGATGAAGTAATCGACGTTCGGTATTCCGCTTGTCACCGGGTGTCCGAGCGTCGTGCACTGGATCGGGGCGAGCCTGGCGAAGGCGAGAAAATAGCTCAAAGGATCCATGCCGATGTCCGCGTAGACCAGAATGTCGAGCTTCAATTCCGCGATTCTGCGGCGCGCCTGTGCCAGGTCGAACGGAATGCTGAGATGCTTGATCACCGAGGGGAACGTACCCCTCAACTTCTGTTCCTCGACCTCGCCGATCGTGATCACAACGACCTCGACTGTGCCGTCCGCGGCGATGCGGTCGATGAGCCGCGAATACCATGCGCCGACGGAATGATTGAAGAAATAACGCGACAGGAAACCGACACGGCGGCGGGACGGCTTCCCGGTACTCGGCGTACAGTGAGGCGCCACGTAGCCCAGCCCCGGGCATGCCCGCTCGTAAAGCTTCGCAATGAGCCGCTGCAGATCCTTGTCATTCAGCCCGTGGTACGGGAGATAGAAGTTGGTCTGTCCCACTTCTGCGAGCGGGTCATCGAGCGAAACACCTTGTTCGATCAAGGCCGTGACGCTTTCGCGCAAGGCATCGCGGATGCGGGGGATATCCTCTTTGGAACGGGGGACCACGGGCACCGCCGTGGCGAGCTTGATCCGTGTGCCGTCATTCGGGGCGAATTTCATCACCCATTCGTCGCACTCGCGGGCCTCGTCGAGTCTTTCCAGATCCTTCAGCAGTAACGCAAGATTATTGTACGCGAGCGCGAAGTCAGGCTTGGCCCGTATCGCTTCGCGATAGCTGGAGATCGCCGCCTCAAATCGCCCCTGATCCTGCAGCACATTGCCAAGGTTGAGATGCGCCTCAGCGAAATCAGGATCACGCGCGAGGGCTGCATGGTAGTGGTCTATCGCTTGCGCGGAGCGTCCCATGGCTTCGAGAACGACGCCCAGATTGTTGTGCGGGTCTGCGTAATCCGGTCGGAGGCGGGCCGCCTCGTTATAGCACTGCATGGCTTCCTCGAGGCGCCAAAGCTGGCGCAGGACATCGCCGCGCCGGTGCTGATATTCCGCGTTGCCGGCGTCGAGGGAAACCGCCCGCTCCAGCAGATCGGCGGCCTCTTCCAGCCGGCCCGCATTCATTGCTTTCATGCCCGTGTCGTACAGGTGGCCGGCGTCCGCGGCGCCAGGTGCATGGCCCGGCCGCGGGTCATCGCGGCGAACCTGGCCCCAAAGGGCCGTGAAGCACTTGAAGATTTTGCTCAGCATGATGACGGGTCAGGGCGCGGTCGTGAATCAAGCGGGCCGTGACGCGGGCGGGCTCATCGTGCCTAACCATACCCACGTCCTGCGTATGCCTTCCTCGAGATCGACCCGTGGCGTCCATTCCAGGCGCCGGCTCACGCGCGTGATGTCGAGCACTATGCGTTGTACGTCCACGGCGCGTCGTGGACGGTAGCGCACCCGCAACGGCTGCCCACACACGCGTTCGACGAGTGCGCGCACCTGATTGATGCTGTAGCCCGCACCCGACCCAACGTTGTAAGTGCCCCGGTCGTCCGGCAACTGGATGAAGCGGTGGCATACCTCGACCATGTCGTCGATATACAGGAAATCCCTCACGGCTTCCCCATCCCCCCAGATCTCGAACTCCGTGCCGTTGCGCGCGTGTTCCAGCATCGTTCGAATGACGCCAAATCCGGCGCGTAGCGGCTGGTACGGGCCGTAAAAGTTGGCAGGGCGTAACACGGTGAGTGCGCTGCCCGACCGGCTGGCCTGGGCGCCGAGGAGCGCCTCGATCGCCGCTTTGCCTGCTCCATGGTAGGAGCGGGGCGCGACCGCGGCGGCTTCGGTTGCGGGCTGTAGCTCCGTGTCCCCGTAGAGCGCTCCGCCTGTCGACAGGTATAGCAGGTGGATGGCAGGGAATTCCTCCAGTACTTTCAGGAAGCGCACCGTGGGAGCGATATTCTCGTCGACTTCCAGCAGTGGATGATCGGCCGATACGGAAGGCGTCGTCGTGGAAGCCAAGTGAATCACTGTGCCGCAGTGAGGGAGGAGCGCACGCAACGCCGCCTCGTTGTCGAGCCCTCCCGTGTGCACTGAAACGCCGGACGGCATGCCGCCGGCGCTGCGCCGGGCCAACAAATACACGGGGCGGCCCGACGCAACGACCCGTGCCGTCAAGGCACGCCCCAGAAAGCCGGCGCCGAGCAGCAGCACTGCATCCAGGCTCATGCTGAAGATCCTTCAGTCATTGGGATTGGAAGGCGTCGCGGCCGACGGTTCCCAGCGAAACGCTCATCACCGTGCTCGAAGTCAGTATCGCGGACATCACCATGCCGCGCGCCGCCTCGATCTGCTCGCGGCAGATGCGCTCTGCAGTGCCACTGTCGCCACGCACCAGCGCCTTGACCAGCGTGCGGTGCTCACGCTGCATTTCATTCGAGCGGTTGCGCGGGCCCAGGCCCAGGTGGAGCAGGCGCGTCATCTCGTCGAGCAGCTGCTCGACGGCGTCGGCGAGGCGCGCGTTGCCCGCCGCCCGCGCGATTTCCACGTGAAAAGCCTTGTTGGCTTCGAGAAAGCGCGACGTACTCTTCGCATCGCCCGGTTGATAGCCCGCGCGGCACACTTCGTCGAGGGCGCGCAGGCGCTGGGCGTCCACCTTGCCCGCCGCCATGCGCGCCACGGCGGGCTCGAGCATCAGCCGCAGCTCGAAAACGTCATGAATGTCCTTGAGTGTTACCGGGGTGACCCTATAGCCGCGGCGCGGGATCGCGCGCACCAGGCCGTCGTGCGAGAGGCGATTCAGCGCCATCCGCACCGGCGCCTTGCCGAGCTTGAAATGCGCGCACAGCTGCGCTTCGGAGATCTCGGTGCCGGGCGCTATGGCGCAGGTGATGATCTCGTGGCGGATGCGTTCGTAGGCGCGGTCCGACAGCAAAGGGATTGCGCGCACATCGGCGGGAGGCCTGCCGGCCGGGGAATGAGCCATGAGCGATTCGGGAGAAAGGGAATTCATTGAAATTCTATGAAGGCCACCGTGACATGTCAAAAGATCCACTTCATGCCCACAGTCTGGACGAAACGCGGACGTGTCGGACGGATTCACTGTTACCATGCGTTCATCCGGGCGCCGCGCGCCGGATCGATTCTGTCCGGAAAACCCGCATCGTATGCCCGCCTTGCAGCCCGTTCCCGCCTGGCTAGTAGTGCTGGTGACCACTGCCGCGCAAATGGTGGTGGCGATGGCGAACGTCGTGCTGCCCACCATCGCGCCCAAGGTGGCGGAGTCGCTCGGCGTCGACCCGGTCATGGTCGGCTATCACGTGGGTTTGACGTTCGGCGCTGCAACGGTGGCGTCCGTCTATGCCGGGGTCATCGTGCCGCGCTGGGGCGCCGGGCTGATGACGCAGATGAGCATGGTGTTCACCACGCTCGGACTGGGTTTCTTTGCCCTGCCGCACGTTTTTTTCACGTTGCTGGGTTCCATTGCAGTGGGCGCCGGTATGGGATTTGCCAGCCCGGCTGCGGCGCTGCTGCTGGTCCGGCACACGCCGCCCGGGCGCCGCAACCTGGTGTTCTCGATCAAGCAAACCGGCGTGCCGCTGGGCGGCGTGATCGTATCGCTCACTGCACCGGTGCTGGCGATCTCGTTCGGGTGGCGCTGGGCGCTCGCGCTGATCGCGCTGATCGCAATCGCCACGCTGCTGGCGGCGGAGCGCGGCCGGCCGTCGTGGGACCGCGACCGGCAGGCCGAAAGCGCGGCGCGCAGCGAGCCCTTCGGCGGCGTGCCGCTGGTCTGGCGGATGCCGGGGCTGCGCTGGATTTCGCTTGCCGCCGTGCTGTTCTCGGCCATTCAACGCGTGCTGCTGACGTTTACCGTCGTCTACCTGGTAGCTGAGGGCGGCTACGGACTGATCGAAGCCGGGATCATGCTGTCGGTCGCTCAGGCTGGCGGTGCGGTATCCCGCGTTCCCTGGGGCTGGCTGGCGGACCGCCTCAGGAGCGGGCTCGCCGTGCTGACGATCATTTGCGTGGTGATGATTGCGTCTTCGATCGGGCTGGCTGCGCTCACCCCGGACTGGCCGACGCCGCTGGTCTACCTGCTCTTCCTGGTCCTGGGCGCGAGCTGCAACGGGTGGAACGGCATCATTCATGCCGAATGCGCGCGCCTGAGTCCGCCGGGCCTGATCAGCCTGGTCGCCGGCGGCACGTCGTTCTTCATCTACGGCGGTGTATTGCTCGGCCCGCCGGTGTTCACGGTCGTCTATGGAGTGACTGGCTCCTACAGCGCGACTTTCGGCCTGATGGTCGGAGCCGGCGTGATTTCGCTGGGCATGCTCCTATTCGCGCGCCGGAACGGATGACGACGCGGTAGCGCCCATGCTGGAAGGCCTCACACCGGTTCAGATCGCCAT
>Ga0137410_10003074_pt1 | contig 11318 bp, 8 predicted proteins | sample CZODoug1_16funga_FD_108878 | JGI IMG/M metagenome (GOLD analysis project Ga0137410, IMG submission 108878) | Vadose zone soil fungal communities from Angelo Coast Range Reserve, California, USA - CZODoug1_16fungal (Illumina Assembly) | ecosystem: Environmental > Terrestrial > Soil > Vadose zone... | reverse complement strand
GGGCGTGGGGAAGGGGACAATTCGCTAGCGGAAAATACGGCAATAGTTTCCGTCGTTACATCCTCACTTCATTACATCCTGCTTCCTCTCCCGAGAGGGAACAGCATCGGCTCCCCGGGCGGACCATCCGCAATGGCCTCGAGTTCCGGGTACTGCCGGCGCAGCGGCTCCGGCACTTTTACCTTCGATCCCTTCAAGATGCTGATGAGCTGCAGGGCATTGACGACGGACTTGCCCTGAAAGTGATTGTTGGTGACCACAAACGTCTCGCGAGCCCGTTCCGCGACTTTGCGGACGCGCGTGACCCAGGGAGCTAGCTCTTCGGCGGTGTAGAGATAGTTGTAACGCTCATGCGCGGGGATCGTTGCATCGTCGCTAAACCACGTGTCGTAGCGCCGGCCGTGAAGCCGCACGTATCCGACGGGCGAAGTAGCCTGAGTTGATGGCGCAAGAGATCGCCCGATGATCGGCTGGTCGATGTTGCAGAAAGCGGCGCCGCTGGTTTGCAGCAATTCGAGCGTTTCCCGAGAATCCCACGAACCGTGGCGAACTTCGACGACCAAAGGATAGTCCGCGAACCGTTTCAATACCGCCGAAAGGTACGCAACGGATTCCGAAGTGCGATGAAACGAAAAAGGGAATTGCAGCAGGACCGCGCCGAGCCTCTTCGCCGCGCGAAGTACATCGAAGCCCTCGCGAACCGCGCGTTCATCTGCTGCAGCGGAGCCAGATGTCGTGGATCGTATGTCGTGAGTGAACCGTTGCCAGAGCTTGGCGGTGAAGACAAAGCGCGGATTCGCAGACACCCGGTTGATCCATTGCGCCGCATGGTCCGGACGCAGTGGCTGGTAAAACGAAGTGTTGATCTCGATGGTGTCAAAGAATTCCGCAAGATAGGTCGCCTCGTGGAATCCTTTGGCACGGCGAGATGGATAGACGTAGCCGGCCCAATCGGGATAAGACCAGCCCGCGGGGCCCACACGCAGGATACTGGCCAGCGCGGGATTGCCCGAAGAATCGGCCTGGTTTGACGGCCATGCAGTTTGTGATTTGCGCTGCGGCATTAACTGGCGCGGGCGATGCGCGCCGGAAGCAGAGTAGAAGGAAGAGAGGAGAAGTGTCAACGCAGCCGAGGGCGAAAAGTCCGGGCGCCGTTGCCCCCGGCGCTGGGGACTGCTATGCTTTTCGGCGATGTACTGCGAGCAGCCGAACCGCGTCCCCCGCCTCTTTCTCAGCTTTTCCTACAGGTGCACACATGAAACTCTCCATCAGTTACAAGCATGTCGAGTCGCACAAACCGGTCGAGATCGAAGTCGAGCGTCACGTCAGTAAGCTGGGAAAACTTCTCCGGAGTTATTCGCCGGATCTCGTGCAATTGCACGGCGCATTTTCAAAGACTCCGCGCACGGACGAGAATTCCTGCTCCCTGAATTTATCGCTGCCCACGGGAACGCTGCACGCCACCGGCACCGCGGCCACCGTCCGTGCCAGCTGCAAGAAAGCCTTCAGCGATCTCGAAGCCCAGGTGAAAAAACACCAGGCCAAGTTGCGCAAAGATTATGAATGGAGACGCAAACGCCCTCTCCCAAGCGCGGAAGCTCTCTCCTGAGTCCGCGCCAGCGCGCCCCCGGTCGCGATCGTCACTTTTCTTGAGCAGCCGCGAGGCGACCTGGGACCATGGTTCGCGAAGGCGGGTGCACAACAAGGGGAAGTAATAATGAGACGGCCATAATACCCGCAATGGTATGGAGCGCCCCGCGGTAGGTGCCGTTGGCTTGTCGCATATAGGCAATCAGGAGCGGTCCGAATACGCTGGCGAAGCCCCATGCCGTCAGCATGAGCCCATAAATTGGACCAACGTTTTTCGAACCGAAGTAGTCTGCGGTGAAGGCCGGCATGGTCCCGAATCCACCGCCGTAGCACATCAAGACGACTAACGAGACGCCCGTCAGCAGCGGGACGCTGTGGCTGCTAGGAAGTATCCAAAAGAGTAACGCTTGCAGAAGAAACATAACCAGAAAGGCTCCTCGCCTCGTGATGAAGTCGGACGCCCAAGCCCAAAAAACGCGGCCAAAGGCGTTTCCAATGCTGACTATGCCGACCATGCCCGCGGCGACCACCGCGCTCACACCCGCCAACTCCTGAAACAACGGTGACTCCTGCGAAATAATCGAAATTCCCGCCGAGGTGTTCAGAAAAAGGAGCAGCCACAGTGCCCACCATTGCCCGGTTCTGAGAGCTTCCCCAAGCGAGTAGTCTTTTGCCGAGCGATGAGAAACCTGGGCCGCCGTGGGCGACCACCCCGAAGGTTTCCAACCATCCGGTGGATTTTGCATAAAAAAGGCGGGGAGTACCGTTAGAATCAGAAACGCGACTCCCAGATAGGCAAATGTTTCCAATACTCCTACTGCTTGAATGAGCCGCGTAGCGACGGGGGCGGTGATAAGCGCTCCCGCGCCAAATCCGCCGACAGCTACGCCAGTGATCATTCCTCTGCGATCCGGAAACCATTTGACAAGCACGGATACTGGAACGATGTAGCTGAGACCTAATCCAATTCCGCCAATGACGCCGTAGCTAAGATACAACCACCAGAGCTTGTGGTCTGAAAATCTCGCGAGAAACACGCCTGCACCATATAGAAATCCGCCCGTTAAGGCGACGATCCTCGGCCCCTTGCGATTGAGCCAAAGGCCGCCGAAAAAAGCCGCAATGCCCAGAACAAATATGCTAATCGTGAAGGTGAGCGTCACTTCCGGAATGCTCCAGCCGAATTGCTTAGCCAGCGGAACGCGGAATACACTCCAGGCGTAAACAGCGCCCAAGGCAACCTGCAAAACAACTCCTGCAATGGCGATTCCCCAACGATTGACGGTCATAGGATCCCTCTAGGTGTCCTCGTCCAGTTGAATTTCGTGCGACCTCGACTCATCGCGGAAGAGAAAAGGGCAATTCGAATGCCACAAAAGATGGAGCGCGGCTGCTGCTGGTAGCGAATAACGCTGCACCTGCGTAGAAGCGATTTAGCGAGAACAACAAAAATGGTGATAACGATTGGGTGTACGCGTGGATGCGCAACGTGGACAAAGCGCGGGCAAGCCAGCCAGATATTGTTTCGCGGAGCCAGACTAGGCTAATAAGCCAGGCACTCTGTCGAGATTCGAACGACAGAGTGTCGAACGTGCTGACAGAAGTGTCCAAGAGATTGAAGCGCTTGGCATTTTGTAGATTCGTGCCGAGCCTTAGCCGCTGAGATTTCCTTGATATTCAATGACTTCCCCTGATCGCGGCCGAGGTAGGCGTGGCATATCAATTGCTCGCTCTGAAAGAGGCGATTGAGGCCTCGTCAAGGTGGCATGCGAGGAGCGACGCCATGGATTGGGAGCGGGCGTTCTTTCGGGCCGCACGCCCCGTAAATGTTACGGTGAAATAGTCCATACCTATGGAGTAGAGCCTGTCCATAGTGTGAGCCTATAGATGCCGCAGCGCTACTCTCTCAAAGAGTGGGGAAGTATCCCGACACGGGTGGGCCATTCACTACCAAGCGGAACTTTCACCGAGGGAGAAAATGAAATTCCTAAATCGCAAGAACTTGTGGGTGCTCCCGGCCATTGCCGGCCTGGGCTTAGCTTGGCATGTTGCTAACGCCCAAGAGCAGGGTCAAGCCGGGAAAACCAGCTACATGAAGGTGGACAGTACCGAATCATTCGCGTCGATCATGGCAAGAATGACAGCGGCAAAGCCAGGGATTGAAAAGGAGCATAGCGCTGTGCTCAATGAGCGCTACGACTTGAGCGACCGTCCGGCCCAGGGTGTCACGATGGACCGCGGGAAACCCCTACAAGAAGGCGTCCGCGTCAAGCTGCCCGCCGGGGTGACCTGGGAGAAGCTTGCGGCGATGAGCGCGGACCAAATTCGCGAGCAGAATCTATATCCGAAGGGGTTCTACCCCTTGCCGCATCCCAACCACACCGACGGCGGCTTTGTCTTTCCGCACTTCCTGATCGATGCGATCAAGCAGCAGGACGGGCGAGACCTGACCCGGTTCGACATAGATTTCGATCTGCCGGATCACTTCCTGGCCGAGTTTCCGCCAGCCATCTACCTGACGCCGCGCCCTGATCTGGGCGATGTCTCGCAGGGTAAGCTGGTCTCGCTCACGAATTACTACGAGATGTTCAACGGAATACTCACTCCCAGGCAGCTGGAAGGGCTGCGGGTGTTGTTGACGCCCTTCCCGCAGCAGCAGTTCAATGCGACCGAGGATCGCCGTTCGGCGATTCCCAGCATCGGCGCAGCTTGCTTTGACTGCCATTCGAACGGCCACCAAAACGGCACGACGCACCTGGCCCCCGATACCCGCCCGCAGCAATTCCGCCACCGCATCAAGACGCTGTCGCTCCGCGGCGTCGACATTCAGCGGCTCTTCGGCTCGCAGCGTGCGCTGAAAACGATCGAGGATTTCACCGAGTTCGAGCAGCGCACCGCCTATTTCGACGGCGATACTGTGATCGCCGCGAAGAAGGGCGTGAACCCCCTCGAGCGCGGAAGCCAGGTCGACTTCATGTCCGATTTTCAGGAGATGCTGGACTTTCCACCGGCGCCCAAGCTCGATGTTTTTGGGAAGCTCATTCCCAGCAAAGCGACAGCCGCCGAGATGCGCGGCCAGGAGATTTTCTTCGGCAAGGGCCAATGCGCCAGCTGCCACCAGCCGCCCTTTTACACCGACAACCTGATGCACAACCTCCAGACGGAGCGCTTCTTCAAGCCGGCGATGATCAACAACATGATGGCCATCGGGGACGGGCCGATCAAAACCTTTGCGCTGCGCGGCGTCAAGGATAACCCGCCCTATATGCACGACGAGCGGCTGCTGACGCTGGAGGACACCGTCGAATTCTTCAACTTGATTGACGGCACAAAGCTAACGCAGCAAGAGAAGAAGGACCTCGTAGAGTTTCTGCGGGCCCTTTAGTCCGAAGCAGCGAGCATCGAGAAATTTGAATCGGCACGGTACACAAAGTACGGAGGGGCAATGCGTCGTCCCGTATATTGTAACATAGTTATAATACTGATAGTGGCATGCCTAGGGGCGGCCGTATCCCACGCTCAAAGCATCATCACGGGCGCTGTTAGCGGTACGATTACGGACCCGTCGGGCGCAATTCTCCCCAACGCGGCGGTGACTCTAACGAATACCGCTACCGGCGACACTCAGAGCGGCAAAACGAACACTTCTGGCGTCTATCTATTTCCGCTTCTGAAGCCGGGCGACTACACCGTCACGGTTGAGCAAAGCGGCTTCCGCGTGGCGGTCGCCAAAGTGACGGTCGCTTTGGGCCAAACGGCTACGGCCGATTTGAAACTCGAACTGGGCGACGCGACCCAAAGAGTCGAAGTCACCGTCGGCAACGTTGAACTGCAAACCGAAGACGGAAACATCAGCTCAAATTTTGATACTCAACAGGTCGAAAACGTCCCCAATCCGGGTGGCGATCTAACCTACATAGCCCAGATTGCCCCGGGCGTGACCATCAATACCAGCAGCGGCGGGGGATTCGGGAACTTCAGCGCGTTCGGCTTGCCGGGAACCGCGAACCTCTTCACGATCAACGGCAACGATTACAACGACCCCTTCCTGAATCTCAACAACTCGGGAGCGAGTAATTTGTTGTTGGGCGCGAATGAGATCGAGGAAGTGACGGTCGTAAGCAACGCCTATACGGGACAGTACGGCCGCCAAGCGGGCGCTCAGATTGACTACATCTCGAAAGCCGGAACAAACAGCTTTCACGGCGACGCGTTCTATTACTGGACTGGGCGCGCGCTGAGCGCCAACGATTTCTTCAACAACGCCAACCTCGCACCACGCCCTTTTGAGAACAACAACCAGTGGGGGGCGGCCTTGGGCGGCCCAATCAAGCGAGACAAGGCTTTTTTCTTTGCGAATACGGAAGGAATTCGTTACACCTTCGGGACCAGCACTCAGGTCTTCGTGCCCAGTCCGGGGCTTCAAAACTTTGTGCTGAATACAAGCCTTCCGGCGTTTAATCCGACGGCGATCCCTTTCTACCAACGGATTTTCGCGCTCTACAATGCCGCGCCGGGAATCAATCGAGCGACGCCTGCACCCGGCAACTCTTGCGGCAGCCTCGGTGTGATTCCTACGACAGGAAGCCCAGTATGCCTGGACACTTTCAGAAGCGATGTCACCAACGGCAACCGCGAATGGTTGCTGACCACACGCGTCGACTACAACTTCAACGACAACAACAAAGTGTTCGCCCGATTCAAAAATGACCGTGGCTTCCAACCTACATTCACGGATCCCATCAATCCTATCTTCAACACGCAGAGTAATCAGCCCGAAGATGAAGGCCAGGTGAACTACACGCACATCTTTAGTCCAAACGTCGTGAACAACTTCATTGGATCCATTCTGTGGTATTCGGCTATCTTTCAAAGCGCCAATCAACAAGCGGCCCTCAACGTTTTTCCGGCCGTCCTATCGGTCGGTGACACCAACATGACCGCACTCGGACCTGGGGGCGACGACGTTGCGGCAGGTTTCTTCTTCCCACAAGGGCGCAATGTTACGCAGTGGCAATTGGTGAATGACCTGTCGATCGCGCGCGGCAACCACACGTTCAAACTAGGAGTGAACTTCCGCCGTGACGACGTTAGCGACTTCACCGCCGGGGAAGAGAATTTCCCCTTTATGACCGCGAACATGGCGAACTTCGTTAACGGCTTCGTTGGCACTGCCGCTAGTCCCGGAGAAGTTCAGCAACAATTTGCCTTGAGGGCAGAACAGCCGCTGGCCCTGTATAGCTTAGGCGCTTATTTCCAGGATGAGTTCCGCGTCAGTCAGAAGCTCAAGCTGACCCTGGCGCTGCGTGCTGACCGCAACTCCGCGGGGATATGCCAGTCGGGCTGCGCTTCACGTGCCGTAAATCCCTTCAATCTTTTGCAGCATTCGGCCACGGTTCCGTACAACCAGATGGTGACGGTAGGATCGCAGATTTTGCCGGACATCGAAAAAGTTGTCTTTCAACCGCGGGTAGGATTCGCTTATAGCCCCTTCGGGAACAAGACCGTGTTCCGCGGAGGAGTGGGACTTTTCTCTGATCTGTATCCAGGCACCCTTCTGAACCTGTTTACGCGAAACTTCCCGGTGGTTACGACGTTTTCACTGACGACGGGGGCCGTTTCACCGGCCAGCCCGAACAGCGCGGCTACTCTGATCGCAGCTTGCAACACCGCGTTCCAGTCCAACTTTAATGCGGGTGGAACAGTCGGCACCTTCTTGGCCCTCGCGCCCGCAGGATGCCAGCCACCGAACCTGAATGACGTGGTGAGCCAACTGCGCAACGCGAAGTATGTGGAATGGAACTTCGAGATCGAACGCCGCCTCAATTCCAAAACCGTAGTTACGGCGAACTATGTGGGCAACAAAGGCTACGACGAAATCTTGCAATTTCCGTACTTGAATGCATTTGGGTTCGACGGGCTTCCCACATTGCCGATCGACACGCGGGTGAAGAGCGTCACGCAACTCACCAACACGGGCGTCTCGAATTACAATGGCATTACGCTCTCGATCCTAGAGCAAGTTGTACGTGGCTTCTCCGGACGCTTTAACTATACGTACGCCCACGCGCTCGATGACGTCTCAAACGGCGGCGTTCTGCGGTACAGCCTCGTCAACAGCATCCTTTTTCAGATCAACCCGTTCAATCTGCGCAGCTTGAACTATTCGAACGCAGACTACGACCTTCGTCACAGCCTAAACGCAAGCTACGTTTGGGATCTACCGTTCAAAGCCACCAACGGCCTTCTGAACAAGGTCATCGGTGGCTGGGAGGTTTCCGGGACATTTTTCTATCACACCGGGTTCCCCTTCAGCATTGTCGACGGAACCTCCAGGCTTAGGTTTCGCGGCAACAACATGCAGAACCTGACCATCCTCGCGACGCCCACGGCGGCGGTCCCGAGACAATGCAGCGCCAGTGCGGTAAACGTGCCGTGCTTTACGGCGGGCCAGTTCGTTCCCGCGGGTGCCGCCACCACCTTCGGAACCGTGCCGCGCAACACCTTCCGCGGGTCGGGCTATTTCAACAGCGACCTAAGCCTCAGGAAGCACTTCCAATTCCACGAGCGCTACGGGTTCATGGTTGGAGCGAACGCGTACAATGTCCTAAACCACGCTAACTTCGCCAATCCGATCGCCAACCTCAACGCTGGCGGCGCGCTAGGCACAATTCAGTCGACGGTGAACCCGCCTACGTCGCCGTACGGCTCGTTTGCGGCAGCTGCGGTGGATGCAAGAATCGTGCAAGTCATCGCAAAGCTTACCTTCTAACAGTGCCTACGGTTTCTAGCAGGTCGACAGAGGCGGCCCCTCCATGGGGCCGCTTTTTCTGTCACGAGCATCTGGCAAGTGGCACATTGCTTGAGTGCTTCTGTTCTCTTAAAGAGGGAAATTCCATGAGCGTGCTGCTATCAGATTTGGTATTGGAGATCGCTGGCCGCCATGTCCCCTCACGGGCACTTTAGCCAAGTAAGAGGAACGGTTTCGGCACAACAGGGACCAAAGCCGTTCTGTTCGGATAGCAGTGCAAAGTCAAGGGCGCAGACTGGCGCCACACCATCGAGAAGATTCTTCGGGATGAACCTGTTCGCCGGAACACGGCCGCAGAACGTGCATGGATTCTGGCGCGTCGTTGCTCAATGTTTGTCCGGCAGCGTTGCTCTCGCATTGCTAACCTTTGTCTGCTTCCGACTACAGCTCAATCTGGCTACGACCGCGTGTCTGTATCTGATTGTCATCGTTCTGCTGTCCCTCCTGGGCAGCTTCCTTTCGGCAGCCGTTGTATCGCTCATCGCAGTTGGGTGTTTGGCGTACTACTTTGCGCCGCCGATTTTCTCTTTCCGGGTAAGCGATCCGGTCAACGTGGCGGCCATCGCGGCTTTTTGGATAGCCTCAGCAGTTATCGGTGGCTTGGTCTATAGAGTGCGCAGGTTGGCGGAGGAAGCCCTCTCCGAAATCGAAGACAGAACGAGAGCGGAAGACGCACTTAAGAAGAGTGAGGCTTATCTCGCTCACGCTCAACAACTAACCAAAGCCGGGAGCTGGGCGTATGAACGCGCTGATAACTACGAATATTGGTCCGCGGAAATGTTTCGCATATTCGGTTTAGATCCCTTAGAAGGATACCCGTCTGGTGACCTGTTTCTCTCTCTTGTACACGCCGAAGACCGCCAGCGCGTAGAGGAAGCCTTCACTCAGCATTCTCTGCAGGGCGGCACATTCGACCTGAAGTATCGAATTGTCCGGTCCGATGGTCAGATTCGAGTAATCCGTGATTTCGGTACTGCTGTCTTCGAAGACGGAGTTGTCACTCGGTCTGTCGGCGCCTGTTTGGACGTAACGGAGCAGGAGAATCTGACTCAGGAGCTCCAGCGCCGGGAGGCGTACTTGGCGGAAGCTCAGAGGCTCAGTGATACGGGGAGCTTCGGCTGGAGGGTTTCCACCGGCGAGAAACACTGGTCAGAGGAAACATTTCGAATCTTCCAATACGACCGAACGACAAAACCGACGATGGAACTTGTTCTCCAACGAATTCATCCGGAAGATGTGGCACACGCGAAACAGACCTTCGAGCGCGCGTCGCAGGATGGGAAGGATTTTGATCTTGAATATCGCTTGGTGATGCCGGATGGTTCCGTCAAACATGTCCACGTAGTGGCTCATGCCGAAAGAGATGAGTCGGGCGAACTCGAGTATGTTGGAGCGGTGATGGACGTGACCGCAGCAAAGCGGGCCGAAGAGGCACTACGACAAAGTGAGGAGCAATGGCGGGATGTCTTTGAAAATAACCCGACCATGTACTTCATGGTGGACGCCGCCGGCAAGGTTATCGCCGTTAACCCCTTTGGGGCTGAGCAGCTTGGCTACAATGTCGATGAGTTAGTCGGTCAGCCGGTGCTCGGCGTTTTTTATGAGGTTGATCGCGAAGCGGCCCAAAGAAATGTTGCCCTCTGCTTGGAACAAATCGGCCGGGCCAAAAGCTGGGAAGCTCGCAAGGTTCGTAAGGACGGCACGGTGCTCTCGGTTCGCGAAACGGCAAAAGCAGTGCCGCGAGCGAACGGCCCGATTGTCTTGATCGCCTGCGAGGATATTACCGACCACAAGCGCGCCGAAGAGGCGCTGCGCCAGGCGCAGGCGGATCTCGAGCAAGTCAACCGGGTGACCACCATGGGAGAGCTGACTGCTTCCCTGGCGCACGAAGTGAATCAACCGATTGCCGCGGCCGTTACCAATGCCAATACCTGCTTGCGCTGGCTCGCTGGGAATACACCGAATCTCAAAGAGGCGCGCGCGGCGGCCATGCGAATCGTGAAAGACGGAACGCGTGCGGGGGAAATCATCAGCCGGATTCGGCTGCTATTCAAGAAGGGTACTCCGGAACGGGAGTTGGTGGATGTAAGCGAAGTCATTCGAGAGATGATCGTCCTCTTGCGCAGCGAGGCAATGCGATACTCCATATCCGTGCGGACGGAGCTGGCCGAAGATCTTCCCCAAGTTCTGGGAGATCGTGTGCAACTGCAGCAGGTGCTGATGAACCTCATCATGAACAGCATCGATGCGATGAAGGATGTGGAAGGGACGCGTGAGTTGGTGATCAAGTCGCAAAATTCCGGAAATGAGCACCTGCTGGTCTCCGTCAGCGATACCGGCGTAGGGCTGCCCCCGCACCAGGCGGACCAGATCTTCAATGCGTTTTTTACCACCAAACCTGACGGCACCGGCATGGGGCTTCGGATCAGCCGCTCCATCGTTGAATCCCATGGTGGCCGCTTGTGGGCTGACGACAACACTCCGCGCGGCGCAAGTTTTTACCTAACGCTACCTGCCAAAATCGAGACACTTGAATGACGCCCGCAGGTGCTCCCATGGCGTTCGTCATTGATGACGATGCCGCCGTGCGCGCGTCTATCCAAGGCCTGCCGAAGGGGAGTCAATGCGCGCTAACTTGGGACGTGGTAGACTAGAAATCTCGGATGGCGTCACGCACATCTGGGGACGAACAAACCGCACGCAGAGGTGTCGCGGCCCGAAGCAAGAGAAACCAGAACTGGCGCTGGCCATTCAAAGGGTCAGACAGCGACCGCGCAAGAGCAAGTACATTAAGAGTTTAGGGGCGTAGCTCAGTGGTAGAGCAGCGGCCTTTTAAGCCGAAGGTCGTGGGTTCGATCCCCACCGCCCCTACCATCTATCTTTCTGATGGATGGACACTTAACAAAAACGCGCAGGG
>Ga0137410_10003073_pt1 | contig 11318 bp, 10 predicted proteins | sample CZODoug1_16funga_FD_108878 | JGI IMG/M metagenome (GOLD analysis project Ga0137410, IMG submission 108878) | Vadose zone soil fungal communities from Angelo Coast Range Reserve, California, USA - CZODoug1_16fungal (Illumina Assembly) | ecosystem: Environmental > Terrestrial > Soil > Vadose zone... | reverse complement strand
CGCTATCCTCCAGCACGGGCACCAGGGACTGCGGGTTCAGCCTGCGGTACGCTGGCGCGAACTGCTCGCCGCCACCGCGCGTGAGGTGCACCGGGACGGTTTCGTAGTCCAGTCCCTTGAGGTTCAGCGCGATACGGACGCGATAGGCGGCGGAGCTGCGAAAGTAGCCGTGCAGTTTCATAAGGCGTGAATGGTGAATGGTAAATGGTAAATGGTAAATGGAAGAACGAGACTCTCTTGCGATTCACTATTTACGATTTACCATTTACGCTGCTCTTTAAGATTTACCATTTACGTCTCTCAACACTAAGGGCAGGGGACCTGCTCGCGCCACAGGCCGAGCGCTTTCTGGGCCGGGCGGTCGGAAAAGCTGAACAGCACGGCGTCGGCATCCGCCTCGTGTTGCACGCGGCTCCAGGATGGCGCGACGAACACATCCTGTTCCTGCCATTCGAGCACCTTGCCGTCGATGCGGGTACGGCCGTGCCCCTCGACCGCGCAATACACCGTGCCGTCGGTCGTGCGGTAGGGTTGGCCGCGGAAACCTTTGCTCAGCAATTGCACGAACGCGCCGATGGTCGGCATCGGGTAGCCGCCGGTTGCGGGATTGGAGTACTGGAGCTTCAGCCCGTGGCAGGGGTGCGCATCTCCGCTGCGGAGTTGCTCGAGTGCCTCGCGCGTGCGCGCGTAGGGATAGCAGAACACCGGCGTCGTCAGCGATTGCGGCGTGTAGTCGGCCGGCAGCATGTTGGCGCCGTAACGCGCGCGCGAATCGCCTTCCGGCCGCGCGACGGGTTGCATCGCTTCCGGGTAACGTTCCATGAAGCCCGCGTCGAAGTACGCCACCATCGGCACGTCGAGTCCGTCCAGCCACACGACGGGATCGGCCCCGGGGTTGCCGTGATCGTGCCAGGTCCAGGACGGCGTGATGATGAAATCGCCGGGATGCATCGTCACGCGCTCGCCGTCGACGGCGGTGTAGGCGCCCTTGCCCTCGACGATGAAGCGCAGGGCGGACTGCGTATGCCGGTGGCTCGGCGCGACCTCGCCGGGCAGGATCAGCTGCAGCCCGGCGTAGAGCGTGTGCGTGATGGACGAGGCGCCGCGCAGGCCGGGGTTTTCGAGGACCAGCACGCGCCGCTCGGCCTCGGCGGCGGAGATCAACTCGCCCGCTTCCATGATGTACGAGCGCACGTCGCGGTATTTCCACAGTGCCGGCACGCACGGCGTGGCGGGGGCCGGCGGCACCAGCGTGCCGAGCACTTCCCACAACGGCGCCAGGTCGTGCCGCGAGATGCGATCGTAAAACTCGCGGCGCTTGGGATTTTGCACGGGGGCGGTGGACATGGCTGTGGCTATTATGCCTTCAGGGATTCCTTGTCGTAGCCCGCGACCCGGGCGTAGCCGTGGGTCAGGGCGGCCAGCTCTTCGCGGCTGATCACGTCGTTGATGTCCTTGAACGGCTTGTCGCCGGTCCTCAGGTAGACCTCGCGCAGGATCGCGTCGGGCGGGTTCTTGCGGTTCATCCTCACGATGCTGGCCGTCGCTTCGAGCCGGCGCGTTTCATATTGCTTCAGCGCCTCGACCGGGTCCGCGTGGCGCTTGAGGCATTCCGCCAGCGCCACCGCGTCGAGGATCGCCTGTCCGGCGCCGTTGGAGCCGCGCGGGACCATGGGGTGAGCGGCGTCGCCCAGCAGCGTGATGCGACCGTGACTCCAGCACGGCAGCGGCTCCTGGTCCACCATCGGGTATTCGAGAATGTTTTCCGCGTTGCGAATCATTCCCGGTACGTCGAGCCAGTCGAATGTCCAGTTCTCGAACACGTGGATGAAATCCTTCAGCTCGCCGGCGCGGTTCCAGTCCCGCCGCTTGTATTTCGGCGTGTAGAACTCGCCTACCCAGCTGATCAGCTGGCGGCCCTGCGCATCGCGCCGGTTGCGGATCGGGTAGATGATCATCTTGCCCGACTCCAGCCAGCCCGCGCGCACGAAGCTCTCACCAGTGAGGAAAGGTTTCCACCAGGTCGCGCCGCGCCACATGTTGACGCCCGAGTAGATCGGGTCGCCTTCGTCCGGATAGAACTGCTTGCGCAGGACCGAATGGATGCCATCGCAGCTGACGACGACGGATCCGGTCTGCGGAGGCAGTGCCTCGCCGGTCGCGGTGTCGGTGAAATGGGTCGTCACGCCGTTGCCGTCCTGCTCGGCCCGCGCGCAGCGCCAGCCGGTATGTATGCGGTCAGCGCCGATGCGGCTCCGGCATGCGTCGAGCAGCGCACCCTGCAGATCACCGCGGTGAATGGAGAACTGCGGGGTGTCGTAGCCGGCGTGGCGGCCGCACGGCTCGCTGTAGATCAGCTGCCCGTAGCGGTTGTGAAACAGCGCTTCGCGGGTCGTGACCGCAACGTCCGCCAGCGCCGGCTCCAGCCCGAGCGCTGCGAGTTCCTTCGTCGCATGCGGCAGCAGATTGATCCCGAGGCCAAGCCCCTTGATCTCTGGCGCGAGCTCGAAGATACGGCACGGTATGCCGGCCCGGTGGAGCGTCAGCGCCAGCGTTAGTCCACCGACGCCGCCGCCGATGATAAGGACGTCCTTCATTGACAATAATTCATCTTAAAGCACATGTTGATCGGCACAGGGTGTCCGTTCGAACGCGCGCGGTTGAACCGGCGCAGCGCGTCCGGTTCAACCTATTTTATACCGGCCCAGATGCTGGACCTCGCCGGATTGGACCGCGAGATTTGTCCTATACTTCGGCTTCCCCAAACCCGGCAGACACCATGAGCCAGTCCACCAACACCCGCCCCGATCCCGACAAAGTACTCGTGCAGCTCACGGACTATGTCGACCGCTATCAGGTCAAGAGCCCGCTCGCGCTTGAGACCGCGAGACTGGCGCTGATCGACACCCTCGGCTGCGGGCTGGAAGCGCTGTCCTATCCCGGCTGCACCAGCCTGCTCGGACCCATCGTGCCGGGCACCGTTGTTCCCAACGGCACCCGCGTGCCGGGCACGGCGCACGTGCTTGACCCCGAGCGTGCCACGTTCAACCTTGGCGCGCTGAACCGCTGGCTCGACTGGAACGACGCGTTCTACGGCGCGACCGTGATTCATCCTTCCGATACGTTCTCCGGCATCCTGGCGGTTTCAGACTGGCTGTCGCGCACGCGCGTGGCGGAAAGAAAAAAACCGCTGCTCGTCCGTGACGTGCTCGAATCGGCGGTCAAAAGCTACGAGATCATGGGCGGGCTCGCGCTGGAGAATGGCTTCACCGCGGCTGGCCTCGACCACACGATGCTGGTGAAAATCGCGACGGCGCCGGTGGTGACCCAGTTGCTGGGCGGCTCGCATGACGAGATCGTCAATGCGCTGTCGCAGGCCTGGGTGGACGGGCACTCGCTTGCGACCTTCCGCAGGAAGCCCAATACCGGCCCGCGCAAATCCTGGGCGGCGGGCGATGCGGCCAGCCGCGGCGTGCGTCTTGCGCTGATGGCGATGAAAGGTGAAATCGGCTGCCCCTCGGCGCTGACGGCCAGGACCTGGGGCTTCTATCACGTCCTGTTCAAGGACAGGCCGTTCAGGTTTCAGAGGCCGCTCGGCTGCTACGTCATGGAGAACACGCTGTTCAAGATCCCTTACCCCACTGCATTCCACGGCCAGACCGGCGTGGAAGCGGCGATCAAGCTGCACCCGCTGGTAAAGGACCGCCTGGACGACATCAAGCGCGTGGAAGCCCGCTGCCACAACTCGACCATGGTGATCCTCGACAAGAAGGGCCCGCTGCACAACTTCGCCGACCGCGACCATTGCATGCAGTACATGATGGCGATCGGCCTGATCTTCGGCACCCTGACGGCAGAGCATTACTATGACGACATCGCCGCCGATCCCCGCATCGACCAGCTGCGCGAGAAGATGCACCTGGCCGAGTCGAAGCAGTACGAGCGGGAGTACCACGACCCCAGGAAACGCACCAATGCCAACTCGATCCAGGTCTGGTTCAAGGACGGCACCAGGACGCCGCTGTCCGAAGTGCTCTATCCGCTCGGCCATCGCAAGCGCCGCGAGGAGGGCGCACCGGTCCTGCTGAAGAAATTCGAGACCGCGGTCGGTCGAGTGTTTGCCTCGAAGCGGCGTGACGCGATCATGGGCGCCTGCCTTGACCAGAAACGGCTGGAAGCGATGCCGGTGAACGAATTCATGGATCTGCTGGCAGTCTGACGACCGAGCGGCCAGCTGTCAGCCGTCAGCGATCGGCTCAAACAGGGCTTTGTTGCAAGCTGACAGCCGATAGCTGAATGCTGAACGCTTATTTTTCATGGAGAACGCATGAGCCATACAGAACAACGCAAGCGGCTGCGCGCGGTATTCGCCGGGACGAAATGCATCTCGCCGGCGAGCGTTTATGACGGCCTGTCGGCGCGGGTCGCGGAATCCGTCGGCTACGAGATCGGCATGCTGGCCGGCTCGGTCGCCTCGAACACGACGCTCGCCGCGCCCGACCTCATCGTCCTGACGCTTACCGAGTTCGCCGACCAGGTCCGGCGCATCATGCGAGCGAGCAAGCTGTCACTGATCGTGGACGCCGACCACGGCTACGGCAATGCGCTCAACGTCATGCGCACGGTCGAGGAGCTCGAGCACGCGGGTGTTTCCGGCATGAGCATCGAGGACACCGCGCTGCCGACCCGCTACGGGCAGCGCGAAGGCGCCGACGAGTTGCTCCCGCTCGAGGAGATGGTCGGCAAGCTGAAGGCGGCCGTTTCTGCGCGCCGCGATCCCGCGACGGTCATACTCGGGCGCACGGCGGCGCTCAAGGTCGAAGGCACCGAGGGCACGGTGAAGCGCGCGAAAGCCTTTGCTGCGTGCGGTGTGGATGCCATCTTCGTCGTCGGCGTGGAATCGATCGACCAGGTGCGAGCCGTGCACGAGGCGGCGAAGCTCCCCGTCATGGTTGGAGGGGCGCCGGCTTCAATCAGGCACGAGGACGTTGCGGCAGCCGGCGGGCGCGTGATGCTGCAGGGGCATCAACCGGTGGCGGCAGCGGTCAAGGCGATCAGGGAGGTCTACGCCCACCTCTACAACGGCGGCGCGCCTGCGGACCTGAAGGACAAAATTGCCTCCGCCGGCGAAATCGACAAGCTCGTCAATGCCGCGGCTTACAAGACCTGGCAGAAAGATTATCTGGGCATAAAGAGCAAGGGATGAGGGCGGAGGGCGTGAGCTGGGGTTTCGAAGAACGTGCCTGCGCACGTTCGAGCCGGCGAACGCCCGATACGATGCAGCGTATCGGGCCGGAATGATGAGGAATAAAGTGAAATCCAGGCGTCCCGCGTTGACGAAGGACCCGCTGTTCAAGAAGGGCCTCAAGATACGCAAGGCGGTCGTCGGCGCCGAGTACGTCGAGCGTCGGCTGGACGCGGCCGACGAATACGCCTGGCCATTGGAAGAGGCCGCCACCAAGTTTGCCTGGGGTGCGGTGTGGAGCCGGCCCGGCCTCTCGCGCAAGACGCGCAGTTTCCTCAATCTCGCTGCGCTGACCGCGATGAACATGCGGCACGAGCTGAAGACCCACATCCGCGCCGCGCTGAGAAACGGGCTGACACGCAAGGAAATATCCGAAACCCTGCTGCACTGCGCCGTTTATTGTGGTTTTCCCAAGGCGCTGGACGGGCTGCGAGTGATGAAAGAGGTGTTCGACGAAGTGGACACTGAAGTCCGCCGCGGCAAGAAGCACCGCTCGGCTAAATGAAACGTGGATCGTGGATTGTGGATCGTGATGTAATGCGCAGGGCGGCAGTACTGGAGGCGACCCACGACCCACGAATCACGAATCACGCCTCATTGCAATGAAGAAGCCGCTCGAGGTTCTCGGGCTCTACCCCCAGCACGACTACACGCTCCACGGCGCATTCGAGTCCCGCGCGCTGCGCAATCCGCAGCGTCCGTTTATGCAATTCGCGGGCAGGACCTGGAGCTGGGCGGAATTCGGTGCGACGGCGGAAAAGACGGCCAGCCTGCTGGTCGGACGCGGCGTGCGCCAGGGCGACCGCGTGGCGGTGCTCGCGCGCAATCACGAAGGGCACGTGCTGTTGCTGTTTGCGCTCGCGCGTATTGGCGCGATCATGGTGCCGGTCAATCCCGAGTACGGCGTGCAGGAAGCACGTTACGTGCTGCACCACGCCGAAGTCTGCGGCGTGGTGGCGAGCAGCGACACGCTCGCGACCGCGCGCGCGGCATACGAAGGTATAGCCTCCGCCCCGTGGTTCATGCAGCTGGATGCGGACGATCGCGATGCGCCACAGCTCGGCAGGGCGGCGGTGGCCGCGCGGGAATGCGAGTTGCCGGCAGGCATGACCGGCGATGCGACCTGCCTCATCATCTATACCTCCGGCACCACGGGGTTCCCGAAGGGGGCGATGCACAGCCAGCGCAGCTTCCTGCTGGGCGGCGAGGCATTCGTGCAGCGCGTCTACCTGCAGGACGACGACAGCGTGATGATCGTGCTGCCGCTGTTTCACGTGAATGCGCTGTTCTACTCGGTGGCGGGGACGCTGGCCGCAGGCTGCTCGATGAGCATCGTGCCGCGGTTTTCGGCGTCCACCTTCTGGGACACGGCGGTCGAAACCGGCGCGACCCAGGTCAACATCATCGAGGCCATCGGCACCATCCTCAAGAACCGCCCGCGCGATGAATTCCGCAGGGAGCACAGGATCCGCAAGCTGTACGGCGCGCGCCAGCCGGTCGTCGACACCTTCCTCAACGAGTTCGGCATTCCCCACCTGATCGGCGGCTTTGGCATGACCGAGATTCCGGGCGTGACCTGCACGCCGTTCGAGGGCCCGCGAAAAGCCGGCAGCATGGGGCCTGTCGGGCGCCATCCCGATCCGGCGCGGCCCTGGGCGGAATGCCGCGTGGTGGATGACGAGGGGCGCGACGTCGGCGTGAACGAGGTCGGCGAATTCATTGTCAGGACGCCGATCATCATGCAGGGATATTTCCGCGATCCCGAGCAGACCCGCGGCGCGTTCCGCGACGACTGGTTCTTGACCGGGGACCTGGTGAGGCGCGACGAGGACGGGTGGTTCTACTTCGTCGCGCGCAAGAAGGACATCATCCGCCGGCGCGGCGAGAACATTTCCGGCGCGGAGCTCGACCGCGTGATCGGCGGCCATCCTGCCGTGCACGAAGCGGCGGCGATCGCGGTGCCGAGCGAGCTGGGCGAGGACGAAATCCTGGTCGCGGTTGCGCTCAAGCCCGGCGAGATGTGCTCGGCACCCGAAATCGCCGATTGGTGCCGCCAGCACCTGGCCCCGCAAAAGGTGCCGCGCTACGTCGTCTTCGTGGACGAACTGCCGCACACGCCCACGCACAAAGTGCAGAAGGCCGCGATGCGCGCCAACCTGACGCTCAAGGCGAGGGCTGTCGATCTCAACGGATCCAAGCCATAGCAACAGGGCGAGCCTGGTCCGCGCCACGGGCGCGGCTTGTGCGCTTGACCGGGGTGGGGGAGTCGAGGATACTTTTCGCCGGACGATCTAACGGCAAAGAACAGCGTTCCAGGTCCAATCCGCGGAGGCATTTCACGCATGGTTGACGCCGTTCTGCCTCACCGCGCTTTCACCATTCGGACGCTCCGCGCATACATTGCCTTGCCATTCCCATGGCCAATAATCCTGGCAATGATCCTGACGTGGATTCTGGGTGCGTGCGCCAGCGTGCCGCGCCCTGATCCGGTTCAAGTTACCGTGGCGGACATCGAATCGCTGCCGGGCGAGGGGCTTGAAATGCGGATGATGGTCAAGCTTCGGGTTCAGAACCCCAATGACGCGCCGGTGGAGTACGACGGCATCTACTTGAGGCTGGACGTGCAGGACAAGACCTTTGCCAGCGGGGTCAGCGACGAGCGCGGCAGCGTCCCGCGCTACGGCGAGTCCGTCATCAGCGTGCCGATGACGGTGTCGACGCTGCGCGTTATGGCCAACGTGCTCGGAATGCTCGGCGGTGCGCCGCCCGATAAACTCAGATATATGCTGTACGGGAAACTCGATGGTCCCGGGTTCGGGTCGACGCGATTTCAGCTGCAAGGTGAGTTTGCGCCGCCGGTCGCGTCCCCTCCACGAGTGGCGCCATAGCGCCTGCTGACCGTCGGGCGCTGTGGCAGCATAATTGTTCGATGTGCTTTAACCAGGAGGAGGCATCATGAACAAGCATTCTTCGCTGCGATCGAGCATCCTGTTTTTCTCGATGTTGCTGATCTCGTTGCCGGTTTCGGCGCAGCAGGCAGGGGATACGCCTGCTACCAAGGTGCTACCGACCCTGCAGCCGGTGCCGACCACCGTGCCGGGCCGTCCCGATGTTCCCAATGCCGAAGTCGCCAAGCAACTGACCAACGTGGCACCGCCGCCGTTCGGACTGCCGGCGGACCAGTTGCCGGTGCCGAAGCTGGTATTGCCGAAGGGCTTCAAGATCGAGATCTATGTCAGCGGGATTCCCAACGCGCGCTCGCTGCGCGTCGGCGACAAGGGGACCGTGTTCGTCAGCAACCGCCTGCTCGACAAGGTCTACGCCGTTGTGGACCGCGGCGGCAAGCGCGAGGCGAAAGTCATCGCCACCGGCCTGGACCGGCCGAATGGCCTCGCATTTCACAAGGGCACGCTGTACATCGCCGAAGCGACGCGGATATCGAAGCTCGAGAACATCGAGGACAACCTCGACAATCCGGGCAAGCCCGTCGTCATCTACAGCGATTTCATGAACACGCAGTCGCACGGCTGGAAGTTCATGGGCCTGGGGCCGGACAACATGCTCTACGTCAACGTCGGCTCCCCGTGCAACATCTGCGAGCCGCCGTCGGGCACCGGCCAGTTGCGCCGCATCAGCCTCGACGGCAGCATCGCGGAGCCGGTCGTGCGCGGCGTGCGCAACTCGGTCGGCTTCGACTGGCACCCGGTGACGAAGGAGCTCTGGTTTACCGACAACGGCCGCGACTGGCTGTCGGAGGACCTGCCCGAGGACGAGCTGAACCGCGTCACCCGCAATGGCCAGCATTTCGGCTTCCCGTACTGCCACCAGGGCAACTTCACCGATCGCGAGATGGGGTGGGGCCGCTCCTGCGACGAATTCGAGAAACCGGCCACCCTGCTCGGGCCGCACTCGGCCGCACTCGGCATGCGTTTCTACACGGGCAAGATGTTTCCTGCCAAGTATCAGAACGCGATCTTTGTCGCGCGGCACGGCTCGTGGAACCGCACCAAGAAGATCGGGGGCGACATCTACGTCGTGTACCTGAACAAGGACGGCAGCGTGAAGGGGCAAGAGTCGTTTCTCACCGGTTTCCTCCAGAACAATTCGTACATCGGCCGCCCGGTGGACGTGCATGTCATGAAGGACGGCTCGCTGCTCGTCTCCGATGATCATGCCGGCGCGGTCTACCGCGTGACCTACGGCAGCGAGAAGGTCGCCAAACGCTGAGCGGCACTCAAGCGGGGGCGGGCGGGCGCCCCCGATCCTTTTTTCCGGGGCGGCACTGCGATATTTCGCGGGTGATCGTGCGCGGCATCGCTGCTGCGCTGATTTTTCTGCCCGCATGGGCGGGTGCCGCCGAGCCGCTCGAGTCGCGGCTGGCGGTCTGCCTGGCTTGTCACGGAGAAAAAGGGCAGTCTCCCGTTGCCGAGACGCCTTCTCTGGGCGGACAACCGTCCTTCTACCTCACTGTGCAGATGCTGATGTTCCGGGACCGGCTGCGCGTCGTCGAGCCGATGAACGCAATGATGAAGGGATTCAGCGATGGCGATTTGCAGTTGATGGGTGAGCTCATCGCGAAACTGCCGCCGCCGCAAGCGACCGGCGCATCAGCCGATCCGGGCCGCATGGAAACAGGGCGCACGCTCGCCGAGCGCAACCGCTGCAATTTCTGCCACCAGGGAAATTATTCCGGCGAGCGCAACGTTCCCCGCCTCGCCGGCCAGCGCGAGGACTACCTCGTGAAAGCCATGCGGGCATTCAAGGACAACTCGCGCCGCGGCTATGATGCCTCGATGGCCGACGTTCTGTACGAAGTCAGCGACGAGCAGATTCTCGACCTCGCTTATTTTCTGTCCCGCCTGCGCTGATAGAATTGCGCAGTTGGTAAAAGGAGGTTGCATGCGGGTTTTCAATGTCGGGCGCTGGTTCACGGCGAGTGCCTTTACGGCGTTTTCCGCATTCGGCACGGCCACGGTGTTAGCGCAGCAGTACCCCGTCAAGCCGATCCGTCTCGTGCTTCCGTACCCGCCGGGCGGGGGGAGCGACACCATCGGCCGGCCGCTCGCCCAGAAAATGTCGGAAGGTCTCGGCCAGCAGGTCGTCGTCGAGAACCGCGGCGGCGCCGGCGGCAACATCGGCATGGAAGCCGTGGCGCGCTCCGCGCCCGATGGCTACACCATCGTGCTGGCGCTGACCGCGCAGCTTGCGGTCAACCCCAGCCTGTTCCAGAAGGTGCCGTACGACCCGCTCAAGGATTACGCGCCGATCACGCTGCTGGGATCGGGGGGATACGTCCTGGTCGTGCATCCTTCCCTGCCGGTGAAATCGGTGAAAGAGCTGGTTGCCCTGGCGAAAACGCGGCCCGGGCAGATTGCCTATTCGTCTTCGGGAAACGGCAGCGGCGGGCATCTCGCGGCCGAGCTGCTGAACAGCATGGCAGGCATCAAGATGCTGCACGTGCCGTACAAGGGGGGTGGCCCCGCGCTGATGGACCTGATCGCGGGGCAGGTGCAGGTCCTGTTCTCGACCCAGCTCGCCTCGTGGCCGCACGTGCAGAGTGGCCGCATCCGCGCGCTGGCCTCCAGCATCGCCAAGCGCCCCGCCTCGCTGCCCGACCTGCCGACGGTCGCCGAAGCCGGCGTGCCGGGTTTTGACGCGGGCGTGTGGTACGGAGTGCTCGCACCCGCCGGAACCCCGCGCGATATCGTCATGCGTCTCAACGGCGAAGTCGTGCGCGTGCTGCATCAGCCGGATTACCGCAACCTGCTGGTGAACAACACGATCGAACCGATCGGCAGCCCGCCCGAGGAACTGTCGCGCTACATCAAGAGCGAGCTCGTGAAGTGGGCGAAGGTGGTGAAGGACGCCCGCGTGCGCGTTGATTGATTGCCTGGATAAGGCGTGACGGGTGATATGGGATAGGGGATAAGGCTCCCGCGGAGCGGTGCAATAATGACGCAACTCGGCTCCGCGCGAACGCGGGAAGTCCTATCCCTCATCCCTTATCCCGCATCACTTTATGAACGCCGATAAATCAGATTCGGTTTCTCCCTCCGGCTGAGTCGCCCGGGGG
>Ga0137410_10003069_pt1 | contig 11328 bp, 10 predicted proteins | sample CZODoug1_16funga_FD_108878 | JGI IMG/M metagenome (GOLD analysis project Ga0137410, IMG submission 108878) | Vadose zone soil fungal communities from Angelo Coast Range Reserve, California, USA - CZODoug1_16fungal (Illumina Assembly) | ecosystem: Environmental > Terrestrial > Soil > Vadose zone... | reverse complement strand
GGTGTACTCGCCCTTCAGCACCGTGGCGCGCTGCGCGCGCAGCATCTTCGCGATCACCGCATGGCTGTGCTGCGTGTCGAGCACCGAGCGCTCCATCGGCACGAACACCACGTCGGCGTCGAAGCGATCGACCATGAAGTCGGCGGCGTTGGCGAGCAGCGCGTGGTAGGAGTTGACGTCGAGGTCGGGCGCGGCGACGCCGGGCTCGCGCACCGACATGCCGATCAGGCGGCGCCGTCCTTCGAGGCCCTCGGTGCGCAGCACGCCGCGCGGCAGCGGCTCGGGCTTGAGCAGCAGCGCCGGATCGGCGGTGACGATGATCTCGCGATGCACGCCGGCGTGCTCGAGCACCTGCTGCGCGGCTCGCTCGCGCACCGTGATCAACTCGACCGCTTCCAGGCTTTCGGCGACTTCCTTTTGCACCACGCTGTCGTCGAGCGGGCCGGCGCCGATCGCGTACACCATCACCGGCACGCGCTTCTCCCTCGCCAGCCCGACCTCGCGCAGGTAGGTGCGCGCGTCCGCGTCGTAGAGGATGCCGCCGCCGCCGAGGATCAGCAGGTCGAGGTGCTCGATCTCGGGCAGCACTTCAGCGCGCGAGAGCTTGCGCACCGGCACGACGCGCTCGACGCCGTGGCGCCGTTTGGTGTCTTCCGCGTCGCGCGAGAAGACGGTGATCTCCACCTGCGGCAGGTCGCGCCGCAGCTGGGCAATGATCGACTGCAGGATCGCCTCGTCGCCGAGGTTCAGCCCGCCATAGGATCCGGTGATCCCGACTTTGAAGGTTTCCGCCATAGCGGCGGAGCACAAGCAAAAAGCAAACCTGTCGCCTGGCGGCGACGCGCGGCTAACGGCCGCAAGCGATCAGGTCTTCCTCGCTCATCACCGGCTTGACGACGCACGGCGTCGCCGCGGGCTTGCGCGCCGGTTCCGCCGTGGGCGCGGCAGTACGGGCGACCGCCGGCGGTCCAGGTTGCACGCGAGCGGCCCCGCCCGGCGCGTTGCGGCAGTTGGCGAGATCTTCCTCGCTCATCACCGGCTTCACTTCGCAGGGCGCGGCGCGTTGCGGCGCCTGCGAGCCCTCAGGTTTCACAACGGCCTGCGGCTTCACCACCACCGGAGGACCCGGCTGAATTCTCGCCGCACCGCCGGGAGCGTTGCGACAATTTGCCAAATCTTCTTCGGTCATTACCGGCTTCACTTCGCAGGGCGCGGCGCGTTGCGGCGCCGAGGCCTCAGGTTTCACAACGGCCTGCGGCTTCACAACGATGGGCGGGCCGGGCTGCACTCTGGCGGATCCGCCGGATGCGGCGCGGCAATTGGCGAGATCCTGCTCCGACATCACCGGCGTGACGATGCACGGCCCGTTCGGCTTCAGTGCTTCCGCGGGCGGCGGAGGTGCCCTCACCGGCGCGGGCTTCGGCGCGACCGTCGCAACCGCGGCCGCAGGCGGCGCAACTCGCGGTGCGGCAACCGGTGGCAGCGGCTGGTAGGCGACGCCGAGTTGGCCGACGAACGGAATGGCGTTGGCCTGCATGTCGTACTCGACCAGCAGCGCGATATCCCCGGCCTGGACGGTGAAGACCGGGTCTTTCAGCTCACGCTTTGCTTGGGGCTTGTACCGGGCGATCTCGTCCGCGGTCGCCTTGCGCACCCTGAGCGGCCTGCTCTCGGTGTAGCTCATCAGCGCCGCATAGACACGCGCGCTGTCGGCGCCCGGGGACAGGCCCAGGCGCTGCTCGAGCTCCGGACCGAGCGCGACGCGCTCGCTCATGATCTCGGGCACCGCGTGCGTGAGGAAAGCGCCGTAGACCCAATAGCGCGCCTGGGACTCGGTGGTCGGCGGCGCGGGCGCTTGCGCATACGAGAGCGACCCGTAGAAAAGCGCTGCGGCCGCTGCGACGAGCAGCACCGGCGCGAGCCCCCCTAGGCTTGTTCGATGCACCACAGGGGAGCGAGTCTAACAGGGACCCTGCAGGTCCGCTGCTACACCTCTGATCCAGCAAGGATTTTTACAGAGAAGAAACTGGCGGAGAGAGAGGGATTCGAACCCTCGATACCGGTTTAAGCCGGTATAACGCCTTAGCAGGGCGCCCCCTTCGGCCACTCGGGCATCTCTCCGGAGGAACGGCGATTCTACGCGGCGCGCTCGGCGTCCACTAGGCGGCACGCAGACTATCGACGATTTCGAGGCGCGCCGCGCGCAGTGCCGGGAGGAATCCGCCGAGCAATCCCATGGCGAGCGAGAAGACCAGCGTCTGGCTGACGATCGCGGGGGTCAGGATGAATTTGAACGAGAGGTCGGCGAAGGTCTGGAAATTGATGGTCGAGAAGCTGGCGAACTGCATCAGCGAGGCGACGCCCAGGCCGCAGATCCCGCCTGCCAGGCCGAGCAGCAGCGCCTCCACCATGAACGCGCCGAGCACCGCGCTGCGACGAAAGCCGAGCGCGCGCAGCGTGCCGATTTCGCCGACCCGGTTCGACACCGAGGCGTACATGGTGATCATCGCGCCGAGCATGGCGCCGATCGAGAACACCGCGGTCAGGGTCAGGCCGAGGACGGTGATGAAGGTCGAGAGCGCGCGCGACTGGTCGCTGTAGAAGATCCGCTCGCGCTTCACTTCGTTGGTGAGGCGCGGGTCGGCATCGACGTCCGTCCTCATCTGCTCGAAATCCTCGACCCGGGCGAGCTTGACGATCACCGACGAGTAGGCGATGCGCCGGAACGCCTGCAGCAGCTGCTCGGCGTCGCCCCAGATCTCGGAGTCGAAGCCGCTCGCGCCGGCGTCGAACGTACCGACCACGGTCCAGTCGCGTTGCGCGAAGTGCAGCCGCTCGCCGACGCGCGTGCCTTCGAAGCGGCGGGCGATCGCGCCGCCGACGACGATCTCGGTCGAACCGGGCGTGAACAGGCGGCCTCCGACCACGCGCACCTGCGGGCGGAGCGTGAAGCCGGCCGCCGAGACGCCGCGGATGATGACGTTGGAGGGCTTCTCCTCCCCGGCCTTCTTCAGCGCGATCAGCACCACCGTTTCCTTGGACACGAGCGGCCGGCCGTCGGCGCCCCGCGCCACTGCCGGATGCATCTCGATCACCGCCGCTTGCGGCCGGGTGATGCCGCTCTGGATCTCGGTGCCTGCGCCCCTGCGGATCGCCACCACGTTGTCGTACTCGCCGGTGGCGACCAGCGTCTGGCGCAGGCCGGCGTCGAGCATCAGCACGGTGGCGAAGACAAATACCACCAGCGCCAGGCCGCCCGCGGTCAGCAGCGTCGTGACTCGCCGCGTCCAGAGGTTGCGCGCGATGTAGGAGAGAGGGATCGCCATGCGCTAGGCGATGGAACGCAGGCCTTCGACGATCCGCACGCGTGCCGCTTGCACGGCCGGCACGACCGCCGCGGCGACGGCAACGACCGCAGCGCAGGCAACCTGCAGGGCGATCGTATCGGGCGAGATCTCGAAGATCGGGAAAATGCCGGCGGCCTGCTTGAAGAACGCCGCAACCGGCGCGCCCGCGGCGATGCCGATCGCGGCGCCGACCGCGGCGATCGCCGCCGACTCGCCGAAGATCAGCGCCGCGAGGAAGCCGGGGCCGAAGCCGAGCGCCTTCAGCGTCGCATGCTCGCCGGTGCGCTCGCGCGCGCTCATCGCCATGGTGTTCGCCATCACCGCGAGAATGATGACGATCACCACGTAGGAGACGACGCGGATCGCGGCGATGATCTGGTCGGACATGGCGACGAAGCCGAGCTGGAAAGCCTGCTCGGTCTCGGTGAGCGTCTCGGCGAGCGAGTTGCGGAACACCTCGTCGACGCGGGTCGAGACCGCCGCGGCGTTGTCCGGCTGGTCGACGCCGACCACGAACACGCCGACAAAATCGGCGCGCCGCGGCGTCTTCTTGCGCAGCGTCTCGTTGAGGTAGTCCCAGTGGAACAGCATGTGGCGCGTAAGCGTGCCGCTGTCGGCGCCGTCGAAGATGCCGCGCACCACGAATTCCCAGGTGCCGGGATAGATCGAGCCCTTGATCGGCAGCGCGTCGCCGACCTTGAAGCCGAACTGATCGGCGAGCTGGCGGCCGACCAGCGCGCCCTTGCGGTCCCTCGTCCAGGCGGCGCGCTGCTCGGCCGGGATGACGAACTCGGGATAGAGATCGAGGTACGCAGGCGATACGGCAAACTGCGGAAAGAAGTTCTTCGGCTCCTGGTAGATGCCGCCGAACCAGGTCGAGCGGGCGACGCGCGTAACGCCCTCGACCGCGCGGATGCGGCTCTCGTACGAAACCGGCAGGAAGAAGGCGAGCGAGATCGCGTTGCGCGTCACCAGCCGCGCGCTGGAGGCGGCGGCCGCGCCGGCGTACCAGGCATCGACCACCGTGCGCAGCAGGCCGAAGGCGAGCACGGCGATCGCGAGCCCGGTGATCGTCAGCAGCGTGCGCAGCCGGTGGCGGAAGGCGTTGCGGAAGACGAGCTTAAGAAGAAACAATCAGCTCGCCTTTCTCGAGATGCACCAGCGACCGCGCCGCCTTCGCCGCGTTCGCGTCGTGCGTCACCATGATGATGGTCTTGCCGAGCTCGCGGTTGAGGCGCTGCAGCATCGCCAGGATGTCGGCCGCCGATACCCGGTCGAGGTCGCCGGTCGGCTCGTCGGCGACGATGATGGTCGGATCGGCGACCACCGCGCGGGCGATCGCGACGCGCTGCTGCTGGCCGCCGGAGAGCTCGTTCGGGTAGTGCTTCATGCGGTCGGCAAGCCCGACCACCGACAGCACCAGCTCGGCGCGCGCGCGCCGCTCGGCGCGCGACAGCGGCGCGAGCATCAGCGGCAGCTCGACGTTTTCGTAGGCGGTCAGCACCGGCATCAGGTTGTAGAACTGGAAGATGAAGCCGACGTGGACGGCGCGCCAGTCGGCGAGGTCGGCCTCCGAGAGCGCGGCGATGTCGACGCCGTCCACGCGCAGCGTGCCCGAGTCGGGCTTGTCGATGCCGGCGATGAGGTTGAGCAGCGTGGTCTTGCCCGAGCCCGACGGGCCCATCAGGGCGATGAAGTCGCCGCTCTCGATATCGAGCGTGATGTCGGAAAGCACCGGCACCGCCTGCCCGCCGCGCGTATACGACTTGGCGAGGTTACGGATTTCGACCAGCACTACTTTTTCAGCGGCGCGACCGCCGTGCCGTCCTGCACCTTGCTGTTCGGCGCGAGCACGACGCGCTCGCCGGCCTTCACTCCCTTGACCTCGACCAGGTCGCCGACTTTCCCGCCGGTCGTCACAGGAATTGCGCTGGCACGGTCGTCCTTGATCGCGAACACGGTCTTGCGTCCCTCGCGCTCGACGATCGCCCCGGGTTGTACGGCCGTCACTGGCTTCCTCTCGCCTTCCGTCACCACCCTGCTGAGGAAAGCCACCTTGGCACTCATGTCAGGGAGCACCCTCGGATCGCGCTCGACGAAGCGCACCTTCACCAGCACGGTCGCTTTCGAGCGGTCGACCGTCGGCACGATGCGCGAGACCACCGCCGCGAGGCGCGTGTCCGGCAGCGCGTCGAGCTGGACCTCGCAGGGCTGATCGACCGTGATCCTGGAAATGCTCGACTCGGCGACGTCGGCCTCGACCTCCAGCGTCTCCATGTCGGCGACGGTGACCACCGCACCCTTCGCCTCCGCGGCGGAAGAGAACGGCGTGATGTTGTCGCCGACGTTGGCGTTCTTGGTGAGCACGATGGCGTCGAACGGTGCGCGGATCAGCGTCTGCTCGACGCCGACCTCGGCGGCGCGGCGGTTCGCCTCCGCCGAAGCGACCGCGGCCTTCTGCGAGGCAATCGCGGCGCGCGCCTTGCCGAGCCGCGCGACATCGGAATCGTGCTGCGCGCCGGAGATGAACTTCTTCGCCAGGAGCTCGCTCGAGCGCTTGAAATTCGCCTCGGCGTCGCGCAGCTCCGCGGCGCCCTGCTGCTGGTTGGCGATGGCGACGTTGACCTGCGCGGCCGCCTGCGCGAGCGTCGCCTGCACGTCGTTGCTCTCCAGCCGCGCGATCACCTCTCCCGTCTTGACGCGCGAGCCCTCGAGCACGCCCAGCCATTCGAGCCGGCCGGTCGCCTTGGAAGAAAGCGCCGCCTTGCGCTGCGGCACCACGTAACCGCTCGCGTTGAGCAGCGTGAAGTTCTGCGATGGATACGCCGAGGTGACCGTGACCATTTCCACCGGCACCGGGGCGGCTAGGCGGGTCAGCGCGAACGCGACGCCCGCAACGACGACGACACCGATCAGCGCCAGTTTTCCCCAGCGGCGTTTCAAACGCGGTGCCGCCGACGGCGCCCGCTCGATGCGGAGCTTGGAAAGATCGTCGGGCTTCACCCCGACATTTTAGGCTTGATCGAGCTCGAAGGCCTTGTGCAATACCCGCACGGCAAGCTCAGTGTACTTCTCCTCGATCACCACCGTGATCTTGATCTCGGAAGTCGAGATCATCTGGATGTTGATCCCCTCCTCCGCCAGCGTGCGGAACATCTGCGCGGCGATGCCGGCGTGCGAGCGCATGCCCATGCCGACCACCGAGACCTTGGCGATTTTCTCGTCGCCGCTGACCTCGCGGCACTTGATGTGCGGCTTCACCTTGTCGTTGAGGATCTTCAGCGCCTTGGCGTAGTCGTTGCGATGCACGGTGAAGGTCATGTCGGTCATGCCGTCGTGGCCGACGTTCTGCACGATCACGTCGACGTCGATGTGCGCGTCGGCGATCGGGCCGAGGATGGCGTAGGCGATGCCTGGCCGGTCCGGGACGTCCTTGACGGTGATCTTGGCCTCGTCGCGCTGGAACGCGACGCCCGAGATGACTGCTTTTTCCATCGCCATGTGCGGGTCTTCCTCGAAAGTGATGAGCGTGCCCGAGACCGCCTCCTCCGCCACCGGCAGCGCCGGGTCGGTGAGGCTGGAGAGCACGCGCGTCGGCACCTTGTACTTGCCGGCGAATTCCACCGAGCGGATCTGCAGCACCTTCGAGCCGGCGCCGGCCAGCTCGAGCATTTCCTCGAAGGTGATGGTGCGCAGGCGCCGCGCTTCCGGCACCAGGCGCGGATCGGTGGTGTAGACGCCGTCGACGTCGGTATAGATCTGGCACTCCTCGGCCTTCAGGGCGGACGCGAGCGCCACCGCGGAAGTGTCCGAGCCGCCGCGGCCGAGGGTGGTGAGGTTGCCGTCCTTGTCGACGCCCTGGAAACCGGCGACGACGACCACGTACCCGGCCTCCAGGTCGGCCCGGATGTTCTTCTCGTCGATGGAGACGATCCGCGCCCTGGAAAACGCCGAGTCGGTGAGCACCCTCACCTGCCAGCCGGTGTAGCTGCGCGCCTTGACGCCGAGCTCGATCAGCGCCATCGCCAGCAGGCCGATGGTGACCTGCTCGCCGGTCGAGCCGACCACGTCGAGCTCGCGCGGGTCGGGGTGCGCCTGTACCTCGGCCGCGAGCGCCAGCAGGCGATTGGTCTCGCCCGCCATCGCGGAGGGCACGGCGACGATGTCGTAGCCGGCGGCTTTCCACTTGGCGATGCGGCGCGCGACGTTGCGGATCCGCTCCGTCGAGCCGACCGAGGTGCCGCCGAATTTCTGTACGATGAGCGCCATGAAAGTAAGTCGCGGATTCTACAGGCATAGCCGCGCGATGGCGGCGGCGTGAAGCTCTACGTCACCCCCGGTTCCCCCTATGCGCGGATGGCGCGCATCGTCGTGCTGGAAAAGCGATTGGAGCCGCGGGTCGAGATCGTCTTCGCCAAGACGCGCGCCGCGGACAGCCCCTACTACGCGATCAATCCTTCCGGCCGCGTGCCTTACCTGGTGCGCGATGACGGCGTCGGCATGGAGGAATCGGCGCTGATCTGCACCTACCTCGACCGGCTGGACGGCGCGCCGGCGTTCGACCTGCCGCAAGGATGGGAGCCTCGCCGTCTCGAGGGATTGGCGAGAAGCATGCTCGATGGTCTCGCCGTCTGGGGCCGCGAGTTGACGCGGCCGCCGAACGAGCGCTCGCCCTCGCTGATCGAACACGAGACCGAGCGCGCGCGGCGCATGACGGACCTCTGGGAAAGCGAAATCGAGCATCCCCTCGTGCGCGGGCCGCTCAATCGGGTGCACCTCACCCTCGCCTGTGCGCTCGACATGGAAATCCGCAACGCCGACTTCCGTTGGCGCGCGGAGCATCCGAAGCTGCGCGCCTGGCGCGAGCCGATCGCCGCGCGCGCCTCCTTCGCCGCGACCGCGCCGCCTAAAGCAGCCGGTTGAACCAGGCGAGCGAGAGCGCCGCCGAGACCATCGCCAGCGCGGCGGCGATCGCCGAGAACAGCGCCGTGACCTCGGTCTCGCGCTTCTCGATCACCAGCCGCTTGGTCAGCACTTCGTAGACCTTCTTCAGGTCGACGGCGTTGCCGGCGAAGAAATACTCGCCGCGCGTGAGGTCGGCGACGACCTTCAGTGCGTCCTCGTCGAGGCGCACCCGGATCGACCAGCCCTCGCCGGTGAGGATCTGGCCCTCGGGCGTGCCGACGCCGACGGTGTAGACGCGCACGCCACGCTCGGCCGCGAGGCGCGCCGCGTCGACCGGGTCGGGACCAGTGGTGGTCTGGCCGTCGGTCAGCAGGATGATGGCTGCCGAGCCGTACGACCCGGGCGCCACGGGTTTCGACGCCGCCTGCCGCTGCGGCCGAACCTCGAACTCCTGTTCGGGAAAGATCGCCTTCAGCGCGACCAGAATGCCGGCGCCGACTGCAGTCGCGTTCTGCAGTTGCAGCCCGTCGATCGCGGCGTTGATGTCGTCGCGATTGCCGGTCGGCGCCTGCACCAGCGCCGCGCTGCCGGCGAAGGCGACCACGCCGATGCGCGTCGCGCGCGGCGTGTCCCTGACGAAGGCGCGCGCCGCCGCCTGCGCAGCGGCGAGGCGCGTCGGCTTGACGTCGTCGGCCTTCATGCTGCCCGAGACATCCATGGCGAGGATCACCATGTCGTGCTGGGAAGGCAGGCTGACCACCGCGGCCGGCCGCGCGACCGCGAACAGCATGCCGACCATCGCGAGCAGAAAGAGCAGCGGCGGCACGTGCCGCCGCAGGCTGCGGCCCGGCATCGCATCTCTGATGAGCGAAAGGCTGGCGTAGCGGATTGCGGTCTTGTTCTTTTTCTTCAACGCCAGAAGATAGACCGCGACGAGCAGCGGCACCGCGACGAAGAACCAGAGCATCTCCGGCCACAAGAAGGTCACCGGCAGCGTCATCTCAAAAGGGCGGCAGGCCCGCGGCGCCGGCGGCGGTCTCGATCGGCACCGCGAAGGCGATGCCGGAGAAGCTGCCGCCGGCGGTGAGGATCGCAGTGACGATGCCGATCACCTCGCCCGCGGCGTTGACCAGGGGGCCGCCCGAGCTGCCGGGGTTCGCGGCCGCGTCGAACTGGATCAGATTGGAGAGCGAACGCGCGCCTTCCGGAGCGCGGTACTCGCGGCCGACGCCGGAGACGATGCCGGCCGAGACCGAGGGCCCGATGCCGAACGGGAAACCGACCGCCGTGACGTGCTCGCCTTCGGTCAGCGCCTTGGACGAGCGCAGGGTGGCGGCGCGCAGGTCGTCCGGGATCTCCTTCGCCTGCAGCACCGCGAGGTCGCTCTCCGGCTGGGTCGAGATCACGCTCGCCTCGGACTCCAGTCCGGTAAAGAAGGTGATGAGGATGCGGCTCGCGCCGTTGACCACGTGCAGGTTGGTGAGGATCACGCCCTTGTCGACGATCACCACGCCGCTGCCGGTGGCGCGCTGGATGTATTCGTCCTGCTCCACGCCGATTGCCCGCACGCGCACGATCGAGTCGCGCACCGCCGCGTAGGCCTTGATCGCCGGCGAAGGCAGCGGCTTCGCCTGGAGGGTACGCGCCACCGCCGCGTCCAGGGCCTCCTGGGTAATCGCAGGCGGCACCGGAGCGAAAGCGGAGTTCAGCGAGACCATGCAGAGTCCGACGATCGCGCCCGCGGCGAAGAGCGCCGCTCTTTCGTGACGCTTGTAGAGATTGCCCGACGGCGCGACGCGCTTCGCCTCGGGCGGTATTGTCTCCTCCGGCACGGAACGGCGCCGGGAGTATAGGGAATCGCGTTTCACGAACGGTCCAATAGGATCGACTTCGCAATGGCTCGCCGGTTCGCGCCCCGACATGGTCCAAGCACACTACAATCGGACACAAGGATATGAGTCACGAATACGAAACACTGCGCTGGCCGACCAACCTGGACCGCGCCGGCATCGAAAAGCGCCTGGTCGAGGTGCGGGAGACCGCACAGCGCTCCGGCATGGATGCGCTGGCGAAGAGCTTCGAAGGCCTGGAGAAGCTGACCTCGGCGCAGCTCGGCACGAAGGTCGTCTCGGCGCTGACCGAGGTTCAGGAGAAGCCGGAACTGCGCGCCATCGCCACCCAGCTGGAGATGGTGGCGATGAACCTCAAGAACCTGAAGAAGTAGCCGTCAGAGGATGCGGTTGAACCAGGCGAGCGAGAGCCCTGCCGCCAGGATGACCAGCGCCGCCGCGACTGCCGCGAAGATCGCCGTGACCTCGGTTTTCTTCGTCTCCAGCACCATGCGCGAGCGCATGGTCTCGTAGATCCGCTTCAGCTCGACCGCGTTGCCCGCATAGAAATACTCGCCGCGCGTCAGGTCGGCGATGGAACGCAGCGTCTCCTCGTCGAGGCGCACGTGCATCGACCAGCCCTCGAAGCCGATCGTCGCGCCGGCGGGCGTGCCGACCCCCACCGTATAGATCCGCACGCCGCGCTCCGCCGCGAGCCGTGCCGCCATCACCGAATCCGGTCCGGTGGTGCGCTGGCCGTCGGTCAGCAGGATGATCACCGCGGACTGGTAGGAACCCGGCGGGACCGGCTTGAAGTTCGGCGGTTTCTGCGCCTTCTTCTCGGAGGCGTAGCTGAAGGAAGCGACGTCGTAGCCCCCGTCCGGGAAGAGCGTGGCGAGCGAGACGATGATCGCGCTGCCGATCGCGGTCGCGCGTTGCAGCTGGAAGCGATCGATCGCGGCGACGATGTCCTCCCGGTTGCGGGTCGGCGCCTGCGCCACCGTCGCGGTGCCGGCGAAGGCGACCACGCCGATGCGCACGTTCTCGGGCTGCTGCGCGATGAACGCCTTCGCCGCGTTCTGCGCCGCGACCAGGCGGTTCGGCTCGACGTCGGTCGCGCGCATGCTGCCGGAGACGTCCATCGCGAGGACCACGATCTCGTTCTGCGAAGGCAGCGTCACCAGCGCCTGCGGGCGCGCCATCGCGAGGATCATCACCGCCAGCGCGCACAGCATGAGCGCCGGCGG